>Ga0307515_10000544_pt1 | contig 88859 bp, 75 predicted proteins | sample 17_EM_MG_FD_194513 | JGI IMG/M metagenome (GOLD analysis project Ga0307515, IMG submission 194513) | Populus trichocarpa ectomycorrhiza microbial communities from riparian zone in the Pacific Northwest, United States - 17_EM | ecosystem: Host-associated > Plants > Roots > Unclassified | place... | reverse complement strand
GGCCCCGGGTCTGCCACGAGACGGGCGTGCCTTAAGCACTGACGGACGTTTCGGTAGAGCGAGGATCGAGACGCATGTGTGGGATCGACGGCGGACGGCAGCGAGGCCACCAGAAGGAGCCCGCTCACCCGCTTCTCTCTGCTGCTGTCTGCAGTCGAGACCACCCTGTCCGACACGTATTTCCGGACGATGCGCGGATGGTGGCCTGGTCCGAAGTCACACTTGCTCGCAGGAGCGATAGCAACCTTTCACGCGAAGGCGGAGCACTTGGGCAGCCTCCAACAGACCTGGAGCGGCTCGGCGTCGAGCTCCTGATGCTCCGGAGCAGCATGCTTGGCTGAATCGCTGGGACTCACCCGCGACGCGTTTTCTCACAACGGCCACTACGCGGCGGGCGGCGTATCGGCGGGCCCCTGGCCGGGAGCGAGCGTGCCCGGGTCGCCGGGGGGAGTCGCTCCCTGCCCCAGGACGCGCTGGTACAGCTCGGCGAGCTGCATCAGCGTCACCCCCTTCGTGGCTTCCTTGGTCAGCTCGAAGCTGACCTTGCCCTTGGAGGTCTTGCGCTCCATCTTCACGCTGACTTTCGCCTGCAGGAAGGCCACCAGCGCGACGAGCACCACCATCCCGGCCGACACCTCGACGACTGCCAGTTGATCGTCCACGGGCGGCTCGAGAAGCAGTGGCTCGGTCAGCGGACGGGTCCTCGGGTCCTGGGCCAGCACGTCCAGGAGCCGCCGCCCGGCGTCCAGGGCCTGGGCCTCGTCGTCCAGCAGCCAAGCGGCGGACGTCGGCGTGCCGGCCTGCGCGAGCAATGCCTCGACGATCTGCAGCGCCTCCTCGTCGTTCTCCGCCGCTAGCCCGTGCTCGGCGGCCAGATCCTCCGTGATCTCCTGAAGCGCCAAGACAACGGAACGGCGGGCCATCGGCGGGGAAGTGGTCATTCGGGCTCCTCGATGATGTCGTACGGAGGGATCAGCGCCAGTCCCCGGTCAGGGTGAATGCACCCCAGTGGAAGACATGGCCAAGCCAGGGGCGGGACGGGTCGTCGGCCAGTTCACGCTGTGCCTCCCACAGGGCCCGCCAAGCGGGGGCGCCTGTGCCGAGGCGCCTGTAGAACGCGGCCAGCAGCTCGCGGGAACTCTCCTGGTTCACATCCCAGCGTGGCGCGATGACGGCACGGCTGCCTGAGCGCAGGAACGCCCAGGTCAGTCCGGTGAGATCGGCGCCGGGATGGTCGGCCTCGCCCCAGCCGGCCGAGCAGGCGCGCAGCACCAGGCGACGGGGGGCCGCGTCCGTGACGATGACGTCCCGTACGCGGAGCAGATAGGGGGCGTGCGCGGGCACGTCGTGCGGTTCCCAGTTGCGACTCGGGCGTGACACCCCGTCGGAGAACAACAGGGCCCCTTCCAACGGGTCATGGGTGTCGGTGAAGCCGTGGCACGTGACGTGGGCGAGATCGGCCGAGCAGAGGGCGGTGCGCACGGCGGCCGGGGTGGCGGCGAGTCCGGCCAGCCGTCGTACGGACCGCCAGGGGCCCTCGCTCAGAAGTGTGTCGTCGTCCTCGAACAGCGCCGTGTCGTCCTCCCGCCCGGCACAGCCCACGGCGACCGCCGTGCGGGGCGGTGTGGCCGGGTGGGCCAGGAAGTAGCGCAGACTGCTGACCCCGGGGACACCGACCACGGCGTTCGACTCCCCGAGCAGGATGCCCGAGGGGAGCGGTAGCGCGGCGAACGGTAGGCGGGCCAAGGGGCCATGACCCGAGACGGCCACGAGCTGCCGGTCGGCGAGGAGATCGGCGAAGGGTTCCAGCAGCGGTGTCAGCTCGGCGAGGAAGGACGTGTCGCGCTTGTCCGGCCGTCGGGCCGGCAGTGGGCGGAGCAGGACACCTGAGGAGGGGTCCCGGCCGCCGTTGAAGACGATGCGTGATCGGCGGATGAGGGCTTCGATTCGGGCCCGGCCGAGCGGGATACGGCGCATGCGCAGGGGCTCGCCGTCGGACGTGAGTACAAAGCAGTACGTGTTGCGTTCGCCGCAGAAGTAGGTGGCGAGGAGCATGCCTTCGGGCGGGGCGTGCTGGGTGAGCAGGGTCTGGACCTCGCCAAGGCGGGCCGGGGCACCCTGGCGCAGGCGGGCATACTCCGGGGAGTCGGCGCCGATCTGCGTGTGCAGGGCGGACAGTTGCTCGGTGAGTCGCTCGGCTGCCCCCTCGGACAGGGGGCCCGGAGTGCCCAGCGCCGACCGGATCAGATCGTGCCGACGGAAGGCCAGAAGCTGTCGTTCGTCGGTGATCAACCGCTCGGGGGCCTCCGGGGGTTCTGGAATCTCTCCGAGGGCCAGGTCGGCCAGCAGGTCGCGGGCCTTCACCTCCTCGTGGAGGTCGAAGCACCACTCGGGCATGGATCGGTCGTCGAGCAGGGGGAGTTCGCCATCGTGCTCGTACAGCAGACCAAGCAGACGCTCGTATTTGCTGAGAGCCTGTCCGCTCTCCTCTGCGCGCAGGACCGGCCACGGGGTCTGCTCGATGCGGCGCAGCAACATGTCCCGGCACCACATCAGAAGGTCGAAACACTCCGCGAGGTGCTCGGGCCGATGATGGAACATCGCGACGAACGTCATGCGCTGCTTGATGCTTTCGTCGTCCGCGGCGTCGGCGCTGTCGTTGACGAGGTTGGCGGCACGTTGGTCAGCCTCGCCGATGAGCCGCCGGGACAGGTCGGCGGCCTCCGTCCAGCGCTCCATGCGGGTGAGGCAGGTGATGAGTGCCTGTCCGGTCGAAAACACGCTCGCGGAGTCGCCCCGCCTGCTGGCTTCGTGATGAAGTTCGGTGAGGCGGCTGTGCAGTTCCCGTGCCGCTGCGGGGCCCGGGTCCCGCGCGATGCGGCGCTGGAGCGCATTGGCCAGGAACACGGTGCCCTCGATCGGGCAGTGGCACTCCAAGGCGGCCTGGTGGCTCTCCTCGTACCGGGCAAAGGCCGTGCCGTGATCGCCGCGGTCCTCGGCGATGTTTCCGAGCCCGGCCAGGCAAGCAATTTCGTTCCTGGTCCTGGTGAACGAGCTCTGGCGCATCTCCGCCAGGGCTTCTCGGTACTGTTCTTCCGCCTCGTCCAGGTATCCCATGCTGTACAGCTGTTGCGCCAGGGCGCCTCGGAACCCGTGGAGCGCCACATTGCCGTGGCGCAGCGCCACGGAGAGGTTCTCCTCAAAGACGCGCAGCGCCTGCCTGTCGCGTCCCCTGGCCTGCAACGAACTGGCCCACATCGCCCGGGCTCTGAGCGCCGGTCGGATCCGATGCAGAGCTTCGGCAGTCTCGATGGCCTGTCGAAAGTCCGCTGTCGCTGCCGCCGGCGCCCCGAGCTGCAACCGGGTTCTGCCACGTTCAATCAGCAGATCGAACTGGTCCGGGTCCGGACGGTCACCGGACATCTCGCGGATGGTGTCGAGCGCCCGGTCGAAGTGTTGCAGCGCGCCTCGGCGATGCCCCAACGCCGACATCTCGTTGGCCACGACTCGGTCGAACTTCAGCCAGCGCTGCCGGTCGTCGTCCAGATGTCGGAGCTCCCGCTGGCAGTCCAGGAGGACCTTCAGTCCCTGGCGGGTATCGCCCAAACTGCGGTGCGCCTGCGCCAGCATCGAGTACGCCCAGTAGGCGTCCTCCGGATTCTCACCGACTCGTCCGCTGCCGTGCAGCGCGACGACGGCCCGACCGGCGTGGAACAGAGCGTGCCGACGGTCACGCATCGCTCGAACATCGCCCAGCCCGAGCCTCTCCTCGCGGCGGGCACGTTCCATCAGACCGAATGCCCACCACGTCCGCGCGCGCACCACGGACTTGGGCGAGTGCGGGGCAGCCATGGCGACCGCGGCCAGCACGGCGGCGTGCCGATCCAAGTCGAGGCCCTTGTAGGAGCCGAGCAAGTGTCGGGCCACCGGCACCGGATCGTCGGGCAGTGCTTGGGGCAGAGCACGGAAAAGGAGGAAGGACTCGAGTAGGCCGTGGCGGGTGGCCCAGTCCACCAGGCCCATAAAGTCGGGGTGCCCTTGGCCGTTCCGCTTGCGCTGCCACCTCTCGCGGGCCTGTGCGGCCAGAAACTCCAGCAGTTCGGCCTCGGCGGGCAGGCCCGCTGTCGCCGCCTTTTCCGCCCGCTCCCGAAGTATGCGGAGAAGGGCGGGCCGCAGGTGCTCAGGAGCCTTGTCCAGCTGGAGCAGCAGGGCTTCGTGGTCCGTCGAACAGGTCACCAGGAAGTCGACGAAGGACTCCACGAGACCGGGATCGGTCATCGCGCCGTCTTCCGCACGCGTGCGGAAGGGGCGACGGTGAGCCCGCGGGACGTGAGGTATGTGCAGTCGCCGTCTCCCAGCGGGCCGCCCGTGAAGTCCAGTGCCGCCTGGGCCTTTGCATGTTCGCCCCGGTCCAGGTGGGCCAAGGCTGCGGCCATCGCACAGATGGGCTGGTCCGGGTTGGCCCGGGCCAGGAGAAAAAGATGATTGAGGCACGCCTGGGACATGGCCGCGTCAGGGACCTCGTCAGCCAGGAATCGTAGAACGACCGTGGCCTTCCGCATCTCCATGTCGTGCAGCATGCGACGGCCGTCTTCAGGGTGCGCTCCCTTCTGGAGCACAGCCGAGTTGGGGCGCACGCGATGAAGCCTCTTACGGGCCCGTTCCCGGAGCTCCCGGTCGCGGGCACCTGCCCGCAGGTGCACCCCCACCAGGAGCTCCAGGGCAGCGACACCGTATTCCTCGTCGTCGCCCAGAGAGACCAGTACGTCCTCCCCGGCGTCGTAGTGGGCCATCGCGTGGTCGAGGTCTCCGAGTGCCAGCAAGGACTTGGCATGCTCCAGCCGGTGCAGGGAACCGGCCTCCCCGCGCTTGGTCAGCTCAGCGAAGCGAGCGGCCCGTAGCAGGTGCAGTGAGCGTTCCTGATCCCGCTTGTGGAGGGCATTGGTCAGCTCCTGGCCGCGCCGATTGATCTCCGCCCATTCGTCCTCCGGGCCTTGGCGGCACTGGATCGCCTGAGTCAACTGCCTCAGGGCCAAGTCGCCCAAACCGCAGCGGGCCGACGCGGTGGCGAAGTCGGCACGTATCGCGCGCACCATCGGGTCGTCGCGCTGACCGCCCGACGCACGGGACGCGTCGTTCTCGGCTGTCCAAAGCTCGTCCCACGCGGTGAACGGCAGTCCCGCCGCGAGCAGGGCCACCGCGTACATGTGGCGGTGCCTCGGTCCCTTGTCGGCATCCTGTTCGGCCACTCTGAGCGCGAGCCACGCGTCATGCTGGTTCTGGGTGATCCACCTCGCCGCCTTCGCGCTCGCCGGGAACGCCCGTGCCGAGAACGGAACGCGCCAAGCCGCCGACGGATCCTTCATGCGCGCCCCCTAGCTTCAGACCCGGTGACTTGCGAGGCCGGCCGACACCGTAGCCCCACTCTTGCCGGATGCACTTTGCGAACGGACCAACCCGCGCGCTTCCTCCTCGGCCTTGTGGGCAACTGTGCCTCCGCCATGCCCACACCACATCGGGACTGCTCAAGAAGTGCACGAAGCGTCCAGAGAAGAGACACACTTGTACTGTTCATGGCGTCCAGCCGGGCTCTGGTGTCGTTGCGACGCTCGGGCTCCATGGCTCCAGGTCCGGTGTCTGTGAGTCCGGGCGCCGCTCCTGTGGCCAACGCGGCGGCCATCAACTCCACTTCGGTCACTGGGCGATGCCCCCTTCACTTGTGCGGGTTGTGCGATGCCGTGCCCGTCACCATGGCCGGGGGTGCTGCAATTCTGATGAAATTCCGCCGATGTGCGGGACCCGGTGAGGAAGCGGAGGCTTCGCGGTGGACGGGGGAACTCCTCGGCGGCTTCGGATCGCGTTGCTCGGCCCGCTCCGGGCCTGGCGGGACGGAACTCCGCTGGATCTGGGGCCGGTTCGACGGCAGGCCGTACTCGCCGCGCTGGTGTTGCGTGCGGACACGCAGGTGAGCCACGAGGGGTTGCTCGACGATCTGTGGGACGGCCGGATACCGGCGTCGGGCCACAAGGTGCTGCCCAGCCATGTCCATCCGCTGCGCAAGGCACTCGACCTGGCGGACGCCGGGCCGAAGGAGTCGGTGATCCACAGCGGCAAGGGCTGGTACCGCTTTGTCAGCGACGAGGTCCGACTCGATGTGACCGAGCTGGACGAACGGGTCGCCGAGGCACGGGACGCCAAGGTGTCCGGCGACGTGAGTGCCGCGCTGGACCGGTTCGCCGAGGCGCTGGCCCTGTTCCGTGGCGAGCCCCTGGCCGGCCTGCCGGGGCACCGCGCGGAGGCGGCGCGGCGGCGGCTGCTGGAACGCCGGCTCGCGCTCCGGCTGGAGCGACTCGGCTGTCTGGTGCTGCTCGGCCGGGCCGCCGAGACGCTGGACGAACTCGCCGACCTGTCCGCGTCCGAGCCCCTCAACGAGTCGGTGCTGGCCCTGCGGATGCGCGCGCTGTACGCCGGCGGACGCCAGGCGGAAGCCCTCAACTCCTATCAGGACATGCGGAGTCGGCTGAGCGAGGAACTCGGTATCGATCCCGGCGAGGAACTCCGCCGGACGTACGACGCGGTACTGCGGCAGGACGCCGCACGGCTCCTCGGTGCCGCCGCGCCGCCCGCCCAGCCGCCGCACCGCGGCACGGTCAATGACCTGCCGGGCGACGCCGGCCACCTGATCGGCCGGGAGGCCGAGCTGGACCGGCTGATCGCGCCCACCGCCCCCGGAGCCGTGTCGATCATGACGGTGGACGGTACGGCCGGAGCCGGCAAGACCGCGCTCGTCGTCCGTGCGGCCCGTGAGCTCAGCGACCGGTACCCGGACGGCTGCCTGTTCGTGGACCTGCGCGCGCACAGCACGCAGCGGCGACAGTCGCCGGAGCAGGCGCTGCAGCGACTGCTGCGCTCGCTCGACCCGACCATCGGCAAGCTGCCGAGCGACCTCGAAGAACTCAGCCGTGTCTGGCGCGCGACGACCAGCGCGCTACGACTGCTCCTCGTACTGGACGACGCCCTGGACGCCGATCAGATACGGCCGCTGCTGCCCGCGGGGGCGGGCAGCAGGGTGCTGATCGCCGGCCGACGGCGGCTCGCCGAACTGGACGCCGACCGGCGGATCACTCTGGAGCCGCTGGCAAGCGGTGCCGCGGTGTCCCTGCTCGGACACATCATCGGCGAGGAGCGCGCGGGACGGGAACCGGAGGCGACGCATCGGCTGGCCGGCCTGTGCGACGGGCTGCCGCTGGCCCTGCGCATCGCCGGGTCGCGGCTGCAGAACCGCGGTGCCTGGACGGTTGAGTACCTGGTGGGCCGCATGGCGGGCGACGAGCACCGGCTCGGCGAACTGAGCGTCGGGAACCGCAGCGTGGAGGCGGCCTTCCGGCTGTCGTACGACCAGCTCGGGCCCGAACAGCAGCGTGGCTTCCGGGCGTTGGGGCTGGCGCCGACGGTCGAGTTCGACGTGCTGACACCGGCGACCATGCTCGACCGGCCGTCGTACGACACCGAGCGGCTCCTGGAGAGTCTGGTCGACACGAGTCTCCTGCAGGAGCCGCGGCCGGGGCGGTACCGGTTGCACGATCTGGTGCGAATGCATGCGCGACGCGTCGCGGAGGGCGCGCCCGAGGAGGCCATAGCCGCCCGCAGAGCCGCCTTCCGTCTCTATCTGGACGCGGGACGGATCGCCAGTGACTGGGGTGCCGGCGGTTTTCCCACCGGGCCGGGGCCCACGGGAACACCGTTCACGGACTGGCGGGACGCGGAGACCTGGCTCGAGGCGGCCGGTGGCGAACTGGTCGACGTCGTCGGACACGCCGCGGCCCTCGGCGAAGCCGACTACGCCTGCTGGCTCGCCGAGGCGTTGTGCGACTACCTCGTACGGCATGGCCGCTACCACGAGAGCCAGACAGCTCTGGAGATCGCGCTCGCACACGTGGACCAGGCCACCGACCAGCGGATGTCGGCCGCCCTGCGCAGTTGCATGGCGTACACCGCCGTGCACCAACGCCGGTACCGGCAGGCCGGCATCTACGCCACCGAGGCGCTGGACCTCAGCCGGCGCCGCGCCGACCCCGGCGAAGAGGCCCGGGCGCAACTCGGCCTGGGGGCCGGTGCCCTGAGTGTGGGCGAGGGCGACCGGGCGATGTCCCATGCCGCCAAAGCGACGGACCTGGCCCGGCAGTTGCGCAACGACTGGGTCGCCTGGATGGCCCTCGTCATCCTGGGCCTCGCGCACCAGTTCCAGGGACGGAACGAGGAGGCGCTGGGCTTCTTCGCCGACGCCCTCGTCCACGCCCAGAAGGAGGGCAGACCGCACATGCTCGGCAGGGTCCTGAGCTGCGCCGCCGACGCCCATCTCCGCCTCGGCCGCTACGGTGCGGCCAGGAGCCGGTTCCGTGAGGCGATCGACCTGGCGGAGCAGGTGGGAGACGTCTTCCTGTGCGCACGCAGCCTCACCCGGCTGGGCACGGCCGAGCAGGGTGGAGGAGACCCGGGCGCGGCCATCGCCCTCCACCACCAGGCCCTTCTCCAGCACCAGTTGCTCAACCCGCTCACCGAGCCGAGCTACGACTGGCTGGAGATGGACATCCGCAGCCGCCTGGCCTACGCCTACCTGGCGACAGGCCGCGTCCGCGAGGCACACGAGCAGTTCCAGGCCGTGCTCGACGTGCACCGCGCCCGTGCGCACCGCGCCGACCGTGTACTCAGCGACTGGGGTCTTCACCCGTGAGGGTGGGCAGGGGTTCGTGTGTCATGCGGCGGGTACCGACGGGCGGTGGTTGTATTGACGACTTCTGTCAGCGAGCCTCGAAGCCGCGCATCGTCACCGCGTCGGTGAACTCACCGCACGGCGCCTCGATCTCGACGCGATCCGCGATGGCCCGAAAGTCACTCACCGATTTCCTCCTTGCCACCTTGAACTCGGTGCACGAACGACACCGGGCCACGCGGGGAGGAGCCCCCACGACGGCGGTACAGCCGGTCCCACCGAGCCTCCCTGGGTCTCCTACTCGCTGAATGGTGTGCCGACGGCCTCGATAACGAAGCACTGACCGTATCGGCCCCCGCCCTGCAGCGCGAACTCCCGCTGATGAACACACGAGGCACAGGCCGCGACTCCAACGACCACGAGAGCACACAGAGACCACCCCGCCCCAGTGCACAATGCGTGCGCACTTCCACGGGAACTCCCGGGAACTCGCAGGTGGAAGCAGGAAGCCCCCAGACCCGGGACAGGGCCCTGACCGGCCCATGAGACCAGTTCAGAGCCCTGTCCACAGACGAGCCAGGCTGTACGCCGGGTTCTTGACGCGAGTGGTCAGTCCGCCAGAGTTGCTGGACGTACAGCTTCCGGCCCAAAGCGTCGGCGGGCGCGGTCCGCGGCGGCTTCGGCGACGCGGGCACGGGTATCACCAGGATCCAGAGAGAGCTGGCGGTAGGCACTTCGGGCCGGCGCCAAGCGGTCGGCACGGAGGGCGAAGGCCCGGACTCGTGCCCGCTGCAGCCCCAGGGAGGTCAGCAAGCCGAGGGCAGTTGCGGTAAGAGCTGGTGAGTGGTCAGTGGGTTCCGGCAGCGCACGCGTACGTGTGGTGGAGCTGCGGTCGGCGTACCGCACGGTGAGCGTGAGCCGGCCGGTGGTCTGGCTTTCACCACGCAGGCGTTGACCGATCCGGTCGGCAAGTCCCAGGACGGCTCGGTGGTGTTGGGCCGGGTCGAGACAGTCCTGCTCCAACATGAGATCGGCAACCAGGTGCGCTGCCGGTTCCGGCGGGGTGACCGGGCGAGGATCGTGACCGCGGGCGCGCTCGGCCAGCAGCCGGGCCGAACCGACTCCGAGGAGGCGCTGCAGGGTTGCCGCAGGTATGTCGGCGATCTGGCCGATGGTGTGCAGCCCGTACTTGTTGAGCGTTTCCGTTGTTGCGCGCCCGATCCCCGGCAGGGCGGTGACCGGGCGGGGGTACAGCCAGTCGGCTGCTTCGCCGGTGGGCACCCAGGTGGTGTCCCCCGGGGCGGACGCGTCAGCCGCCATCGCCGCCAGCATGCGGTTGCCCGCGAGACCGGCGCTGCTGTCGATGCCGTAGTGGGCCTTCAGTCTCATCTTCACCGTCTGGACCGCGTCGTAGGCGGACATGTCGAAGTACCGGAGCGCCGAAGTCAGGTCCACCTGAAGGGCGTTGGGCGGGATGGCCTGGACGTGAGGCGTGATTCCGGACACCAGTTCGATTACATCGTGGTATTGGGTCTCGGTCAGCGCGGTGTGCAGGTGAAGGTGGGCGATGTGCCGCTGCCGCACGCTCATCCCGCACTCCCCGGGCTGCGGTGGCCGAACTTCTTCAGGTCGGCGGAGCGGGTGCCCGCGGGCTGGAGGTCGGCGTACGGATGCAGCCGTGCGCCGGCCGTGCCGTCGGCCAGGGTGCGCCGCGGCCGGGCGGGGGCGGGTTGCGACTGTCCCGGAGCCGGCTGAACGGGGGTCGGATGCGGGCGGGCGGCGCCCAGGAGGGCGAGCGCCGCCTCGGGGCCGTCGTCCCGGCGGGCCGCCGCGATCTCGTCCAGGTCCCAGGCCATGGAGCCGACGACGGTACGCCGGGTGCCGCGCACCTGGACCGTGCCGCGCACCAGCAGCAGCCCGCTGTGGAAGACGGTGTACGCGCAGGCCGGGTGGGAGTCCTCAAAGAAGGCGAGGTCGACCAGGCCCGAGCCGTCCTCCAGGGTGACGAAGATGATCCGCTTGCCGCTCGCGATCGGCGGGGTCTGCGTCGAGGCCCGCACTCCGGCGACCAACACCTGTTGCCCCGCGCGCAGTTCGGCCAGATGCGCCGCGTCGGTCGCGCCGATCTCGCGCAGCAGCCGGTGGTGATGCTCCATCAGATGCCGGGAGACGTCGATGCCGAGCGTGCCCAACTCGGCGCTCAGCGCCTCACGTCCGGTCATCTCCGGCAGCCCGCTCGGCTCCACTCCCCCAACGGCACCCGTGTCCATGGGCAGTTGACCGGCTCCCGCGGTCCGGTTGCGGGACTGCCGGTGCAACTCGGCGATCTGGAGCAGCAGATCACGGCGCGTGAGGCGACCGTCGTGCAGACAGGTCAACGCACCGATCTCCGCGAGGCGTTCGGCGACCGGTCTGCTGGGACGGGCCCGCTGCCAGAAGTCCGACAGCGATCCGTACGGCTGCCCCTCCTCGATCCGCGCGCACTCCTCCTCGCTGATACCGCGCACCCCGGACAGCGCGAGCCGCACGCCCCACTCCTCCTTCTCGGTCATCTCCACCGTGTGCTTCACCCTGGAGCGGTTGACGTCGACGGGCAGCACCGGCACACCCCGGCGCCGGGCGTCGGACACCAGGACGCGCTTGGGCCACATCCCGGGGTCGTGTTCGAGCAACCCGGCCAGCAGGAACGCCGGATGGTGCGCCTTCAACCAGGCGCTCTGCAGGGCCGGTACGGCGAAGGCGACCGCGTGGGCGCGGCAGAAGCCGTAGGCACCGAAGGCCTCGACGGTCCTCCAGACCTCGTCCCGGACGGCCGCGCTGTAGCCACGCGCGCGTGCCAGCTTGTGGAACCACTCCTTGATCCGGGGCAGTTGCTCCTTGTCGCCGAGGGCCCGCCGGGTGATCTCCGCGAAGGCGCGCTCGCAGCCGGTCAGTACATGCAGGGTCTCGATGATCTGCTCGTGCCAGATGGTCACGCCGTAGGTGTCGGCGAGCACGGGTTCGAGGTCCCGGTGCGCGTACACCGGCGTACCGCCGTGACGCGCGGCGATGTACCGCTCGGGCATGCCCCCGGCGACCGGGCCGGGGCGGAAGAGGCTGATGTCGGCGATGACGTCCTGCACGTCACGGGGTTGGAGCCGGGACAACAGGTCCTGCTGGCCCGGGGATTCCAGCTGGAACAGGCCCAGCGTCTGGCTCTCCTGGATGAGCTTGAAGGCGAACACGTCGTCGAGCGGCACCTGTTGGGGGTTGTCGAGGTCGATGCGGTGGCCGGTGGCGCGTTCGATCTCGGTGACGGCGTGGGCCATCGCGGACTGCATACGGACGCCCAGGACGTCGAGTTTGATGTTGCCCAGCGCCTCGATCTCCTCCTTCGCCGCCATCGCCATCGGGTAGTCGCCCTGCGGGGTGGGCTGCACCGGCAACCGGTCCAGGAGGGTCGCGTCGCTGATGACCACGCCGCAGGGGTGCATGGCCATGCCGTGGACCAGGGAGTCGAGCCCTTCGGCCAGTTCCCACAGCGGCCCGAACCGACCTGCCTCGCCTGCCAGTTGGCGTAGTTCGGGCAGTTCGGCGAGCGCGCTCCTGATGTCGGAGGCGCGCAGGTGCGGGAAGCTCTTGGCGATCCGGTCGACGTCGGCCGGGGCGATCCCCAGCGCGAGGCCGGTGTCGCGCAGTGCCCTGCGCGCGCGGTAGGTCTCGGGCATCGCGGTGACCGCCACCCGCTCCTTCCCGAAGCGTTCGAAGATCGTGTCGTAGCACTCCAGGCGGCGGGCGGACTCCACGTCGATGTCGATGTCGGGCAGCGATTCGCGGCGGGTGCTCAGGAAGCGTTCGAACAGCAGGCTGTGGTCGAGCGGGTTGGCGGTGGCGATGTCCAGCGCGTGGCAGACCAGCGAACCGGCGCCGGAGCCGCGGGCGGCGACCCGGATGCCCTTGGCCCGGATGTCGGCGACGACCTGGCCGACGGCGAGGAAGTACGCGTCGTAGTTCCAGTGGGAGATGACGGCGAGTTCCTCCTCCAGCCGGTCGAGTACCGCGCGGTCGCGGTCGAGGCCGCGTCGGGCCAGGCCCTCCTCACACCTCAGGCGCAGCAGCCCGGCCGCGCCGCCCGTCTCCGGTCCGGCGCCGAAGAGCGAGGGTTCCGGGAAGTGCGGGGTGCCGAGGCCGAGGTCGGCTGCCGGGTCTACGGCGCACCCGGCCGCCGTGTTCGCGGTGTCCGCCATCAGACGGTGGGCCCGGCGGTCGTCCGCTCCGGCGCACTCGGCGATCATCCGCGCCACGACCGTCATCTCCTTCTCGTCCTTGAGCCAGCGCTGTCCGCTGTCCAGGCGGCGCCGGTCGATCGGGCGCAGCAGGCGTGCCGCGTCCAGGACGTCGGCGAGGCGGTGTTGGTCCGGGTCGGCGTAGCGGACGGCGTTGGAGAGCACGGCGGTCGTCCCACTACGGTCGGCCAGGGCGAGGGTGCGGGCGGCCAGGCGGAGGGAGCCCGGAGCTGTGCCGAAACGATTCTGCGCTATGGCCTCCAACCGGACCCCCTTCCCGAAGATCTCCCGCCAGGGCGCCAGCAGCTTCATCGCGACGTCCTCCCGGCCCACCGACAGCGCCCGCACCGGCTCCGAGAGCGGCCCGAGCAGGACGGTCAGCCCGGGGCCGCCGTATGCGCGCAGCGCCTCCCACGGCACCACCGGCGCCGTACCGGACAGGGCGCCCTCGTGTGCCGCCGACGTGATGCGGCACAGCCGTGCCCAGCCCGCCCGGTCCTGGGCGAGCAGGACGAACCGCAGCGGCGGCTCGACCACGTGCGCGCCGCCGCGTGCGGGGGTGCGCGGGCGCCGTGCGGGCGGCGGGGGTGCGAGGGCCTCCACCGCGAGGTCGATGCCGAAGATCGGCCGGACGCCGTCCTTCGCGCAGGCCTGCGCGAAGCGGACGGCGCCGGTGACCGTGTCCCGGTCGGTGAGCGCGAGCGCCGTCACGCCCCGTTCGGCCGCCCGGCCGACGAGCTGCTCGGGGTGGGAGGCGCCGTAGCGGGCGGAGTAACCGGACGCGACGTGCAGATGGGCGAAGCCCGCCATGCCGCACCTCCATCGCTCCACCCCTTTTCGGCCATCCGCCCGATATGTTCATCGCACGCCCGTTCGATTACTCTAGCCCCATCAGCCCCGGTCAGCGACCTCATTCGAACATGTAAACGATTCTCTGGGGAGGTGTGCGGTGGCCGAAACAGACACCACTCCGTCAGCTCCCCGCGCGGGCCGGGAAGTTGGCGGAGAAATGTTTTCCGAACACATGTACGGCATCCGTTCGGCCCCTTCCCGCTGCGTGAAGACCCGGCCGCCGAGACCGTGGGGCCATGACAGAGACCCCGGGTGCCGGTACGTCCCGTACGTCCTTCTTCGGTGAGGTGAAGGACGCGGTCACCCTGCGGGCCGGTCTGCTCGTCGTCGGTGTGGTCGCCCTTCAGCTGCTCTTCATCGCCTCCTACGTAGGGGCGCTGCACAATCCGAAGCCCAGGGACGTGGCTTTCGGGGTCGTCGCTCCCCAGGTCACCGCCGAGCAGACGGTGGCCCGGCTGAAGCAGCTGCCCGGCTCACCGCTCGCCCCGCGCGCGGTGTCCGACGCGGCGACCGCGCGGAGGCAGATCCTGGACCGGGACATCGACGGCGCTCTCGTCATCGACACGCGCGGCACCAAGGACACGCTCCTGGTCGCCACCGGCGGCGGCACCGTCCTCGCGACCACCCTGGAAACCATCACCACCGGCCTGGAGAGGACCGAGCAGCGCACGGTCCGGACGGTGGACGTGGCGCCGGCCTCGTCCCAGGACTTCGACGGGCTGTCGTCGTTCTACCTGGTCGTCGGCTGGTGTGTCGGCGGCTATCTGTGCGCCTCGATCCTGGCGATCAGCACCGGCGCCCGGCCCGCCAACCCGCGCCGCGCGGTGATCCGGCTGGTCACCATGGCGCTGGTCGCGATCGTCGGCGGTCTCGGCGGCGCGGTGATCGTCGGGCCGGTCCTGGGCGCGCTGCCGGGCAGTGTCCTGGCGTTCTGGGGGCTCGGCGCGCTGATCACGTTCGCCGTGGGGGCGGCGACCCTCGGGCTGCAGGGGGTCTTCGGGGTCGTGGGCATCGGTCTGGCGATCCTGCTGGTGGTGATCGCGGGCAACCCGAGCGCGGGCGGTGCCTTCCCGCTGCCGCTGCTGCCGCCGTTCTGGAACGCGATCGGGCCCGCGCTGCCACCGGGCGCCGGGACCTGGGTGGCGCGCTCGATCGCCTACTTCAAGGGCAACGCCGTGACCGGCCCGCTGCTGGTCCTGTCGGCCTGGGCGCTCGCCGGGATCGTGGTCACCCTGCTGGCGGCGACACTGCGCCGGAAGCACGAGGATCTCCTGGACCGACCCACGTTGTCAGACCCGTCTGCAACCCTGGACGCATGATCAGCACCCTCGCCGTCGAGAACTACCGCTCCCTGCGCCGCCTGATCGTCCCGCTGACGCGACTGAACGTGATCACGGGGGCGAACGGCACGGGCAAGTCGAGCCTGTACCGCTCGCTGCGCCTGCTCGCCGCGTCCGCGCGCGGCGGCGCCGTCGCCGCGCTCGCGCAGGAGGGCGGGCTGCCGTCGGTCCTGTGGGCGGGCCCGGAGAAGATCAGCCGCGCGGTGCGCGAGGGCACGCATCCTGTGCAGGGCACGGTCCGCTCGGGCCCGGTCAGTCTGCAACTGGGCTTCGCGGGCGACGAGTTCGGGTACGCGGTCGACTTCGGGCACCCCAGCCCCGCCCCCGGTGCGGGCAGCGCCCCCTCCATGTTCAACCTCGACCCGGAGATCAAACGCGAGTCCATCTGGAGCGGCCCCGTACTGCGCCCGGCCTCCGTCCTCTCCGACCGCGCGGGAGCCGCCGTCAAACTCCGCGGCGCGGGTGGCGGTTGGTCCCGGGCCCACGGCACCCTGCGCCCGTACGACAGCATGCTCGGCGAACTGGCCGACCCGCAGCACGCCCCCGATGTGCTGGCGGTGCGGGAGTTCATCAGGTCCTGGCGGTTCTACGACCATGTCCGCACCGACGCGGACGCGCCGGCCCGGGCCGACCGGATCGGCACCCGGACGCCCGTGCTCAGCGGTGACGGCTCCGATCTGGCCGCCGCCCTCCAGACGATCCGGGAGATCGGTGACGGCGAGGCGCTGGACGCCGCCGTGGACGCGGCCTTCCCCGGCAGCCGGGTCCACATCGCCGACCTCGGCGGCCGTTTCCAACTCGCCCTGCGCCAGCACGGGTTGCTGCGCGTACTCACCGCCACCGAGCTGTCGGACGGCACCCTGCGCTATCTCCTGTGGGCGGCTGCGCTGTTGACACCCCGGCCACCGTCGCTGCTGGTGTTGAACGAGCCGGAGACGAGCCTCCACCCGGATCTGATCCCACCGCTCGCCGATCTGATCCTCACCGCCACCAAGGACACCCAGATCATCGTGGTCACCCACGCCCGACCGCTCGCGGACGCCCTCCAGAAGGGCGCGATACGGCACCGTCTCGACGTCAACTCCATAGAGCTGGTGAAGGAGTTCGGGCAGACGACGGTGGCGGGCCGCGAGGGCCCACTCGACGAACCGCTGTGGTACTGGCCCAAGCGCTGAGCCGACCGCACGGACGCGAACGCGGACAGAGTACATACGCGAAAGTCCCGCCCCCTCGCGCGCGGGGGCGGGACCTCACCGTCGTACTACAACCGTCGTGCTACCGCTGCTCAGCCGATCTGCGCCCCGAACGTCGACAACGCCTCGGTGACCGGCTGGAAGAAGGTCTCGCCGCCCGAGGTGCAGTCGCCGCTGCCACCGGAGGTGAGGCCGATCGCCGCGTCGCCGTCGAACAGCGAGCCGCCGCTGTCACCGGGCTCGGCGCAGACGTCGGTCTGGATGAGGCCGTTGACGATGTCGCCGTTGCCGTAGTTCACGGTGGCGTCCAGGCCGGTGACCGTGCCGGTGTGGACCTGGGTCGTCGAGCCACTCCGGGTCACCTTCTCGCCGACCGTCGCGGCGGCTGCGTGGGTGATGGCCTGCGAGGAGCCGTTGTAGAGGTCGACCGCGCTCGGGTGGGCGACGTCCGAGGTGTACTTGACCAGGCCGAAGTCGTTGTCCGGGAAGCTGGACTGCTCGTTCGTGCCGATCTCGTTGCCGCTGGAGTCGGACCAGGTGGAGATGGCCTCGGTGCAGTGCCCGGCGGTGATGAAGTACGGCGCGCCGCCCTTGACCACGTTGAAGCCGAGCGAACAGCGCCCGCCCGAGCCGGAGATGGCGTCGCCACCTGCGATGAAGGGCTTGAACTCCCCCTTGGTGCGCTGGAGTTCGGCCTTGCCGCCGAGACCGTCGACGACCTTGCCGAGCTTGGTCCACTCGGCGGCGGAGACCGTGCGGTCGGCGGTGACGACGACCTTGTTGGTGGTGGGGTCGGTCGCCCATGAGGTGCCGGGGATGGTGGCGTCCTGCTTGAGGGTCGTCCGGGCGCTCGTCAGCTCGGCGAGGGAGTTCTCGACGATTCTCGCCTTGGCGCCGGCCGCCTCGACGGTGTCGGCCGCGTTCTCGTCGAGCACGTTGACCACGAGGCTCTTGGTCTTCGCGTCGTAGAACGTACCGGCCGCGTCGGTGCCGAGGCTCTTGCCGATCGTCGAGGCGAGCTTTCCGGCCGCGAGGGCCGAGAGGGTGTGGGGTGCGGCCGCCGGCGTGGTCTCGCTGGCGTTCGCACTCTGCAAGGTGACTCCCGCGACGACCAGTGCGGCTATGCCCGCGCCTGCCACGGCCACCCGTCGCCTGGGTATGCGTCGGTGCTTCAACTCGTGTCCTCCTGTGGGGGGTCGGCCCGCCAGGTTATGGGGACCCGACCGGCCGAAAGGTAGGTTGACGAGCACCTACTCTTCCTAATCTCACAGGGAGCGCACAAGGTCGACTTCAGGTCGTGCGGGGAACGCGGTTGCACGCCCCCTCGACTTGAATGTTCACGGTCATCCCAGGCCGTTCGCACTGCAAACACTGGGTGCGAGCGCCGCTCATCAGCCGGTGAGGTCTAGTCCTGTCTTGAAATCGCCCCATCGGAGTCCGGATCCGACTGAGGCTCGGCGGGCGGAAGTTGCTCCTGCACCGGTTGCGGCGCCACAGCGGCAACCGGCGCCGCGGAAGCAACGGGTGCCGCGGGAGCAACGGACGCTGCGGGCGCGACAGGTGCGGGCGCGGCAGGTGCGGCCGGAGCCGGGGCCGCGCGTTCCAGGAAGCGCAGCAGCTCGACCGGGAAGGGCAGGACGAGCGTCGAGTTCTTCTCGGCCGCGACCGCCACCACCGTTTGCAGCAGCCGGAGTTGGAGTGCGGCGGGCTGCTCCGACATCTGCTCGGCGGCCTCGGCGAGTTTCTTGGAGGCCTGCAACTCGGCGTCCGCGTTGATGATCCGGGCCCGGCGTTCACGGTCGGCCTCGGCCTGCCGGGCCATCGAGCGCTTCATCGTCTCCGGCAGTGACACGTCCTTGATCTCGACCCGGTCGATCTGCACGCCCCAGCCGATGGACGGGCTGTCGATCATCAACTCCAGGCCCTGGTTGAGCTTTTCGCGGTTGGAGAGCAGATCGTCCAGGTCGCTCTTGCCGATGATCGACCGCAGCGAGGTCTGCGCCATCTGCGAGACGGCGAACCGGTAGTCCTCGACCTGCACCAACGCGTCCGCCGCGTCGACGACCTTGAAGTAGACGACGGCGTCCACCCGGACGGTCACGTTGTCGCGGGTGATGCCCTCCTGCGCGGGCACGGGCATCGTCACGATCTGCATGTTGACCTTGCGGAGCTTGTCCACGAACGGGACGACCATCGTGAAGCCGGCCCCGCGCACTTCGGGCCGCAGCCTGCCGAGCCGGAACACCACACCCCGCTCGTACTGTTTGACGACCCGCGCCGCCGCCATCGTGTACACCACTCCGACGGACGCGAGCGTCACTCCCGCCGCCACCAGCTCCTCGACCATCACGGCCCCCCAGGGTCCGACGTGGTGCATCAGGTGCCTTCTCCGATACCCACGACGGTAACTCCGTGTGCCGCACAAGAGCGAGCCCCCGCACGCCAGTTGCGTACGGGGACTCGCTTCGCCGCCGGCTGCAGTCCGGAGCGGAAGTGATTCAGGCGGGCGTCAGCCGACGCTCACGCCGTAGTAGCTCAGCGCCTCGGTGACCGGCTGGAAGAAGGTCGTGCCGCCGGAGGTGCAGTTGCCGCTGCCGCCCGAGGTCAGACCGTAGGCCACGGTGCCGGAGTACAGGGGCCCGCCACTGTCGCCGCCCTCGGCGCAGACGGTGGTCTGGATCATCTGGTACACCACGTCGCCGCTGCCGTAGTTGACGGTGGCGTTCAGTGCCGTGACCCGGCCGCTGTGCGTGCCGGTGGTGGAGCCACGACGGTAGACGGTCGTGCCCACGCTCGGCGTGGCCGCGCTGGAGATGGTCTGGGTGCCGACCGAGCTCGGGTGCGCGGCCGAGCCGGTGTAGCGCACCAGCGCGAAGTCGTTGGTCGGGAAGCTGTAGCCGACGTTGGTGCCCAGCACCGTGCTCTGCCCGGAGTTGGAGTACCAGGTGGAGGCGACCTCACCGCAGTGGCCGGCGGTCAGGAAGTAGTACGTGCTCCCGCTGTGCACGTTGAAGCCGAGCGAGCAGCGGTAGCCGCCGCCGTAGATGGCGTCGCCACCGGTGATCAGCCGCTTGAACTGACCCGCCGTGTGCTTGATGGTGAGCGCGCCGGCGGAACTGCCCGCCTGCGACTTGATCTTCGCGATCTCGGCCTGGGAGACCGTGCTGTCGACGGTGACGACGACACGGTTCGTCTTGCTGTCGACCGCCCAGGCGGTGCCCGGGACATCGGCCTTGAGCACGGACGAGTTGGCCGCGGAGAGCTGCGTCGCGCTGAACGTCTGCGCATCGCTGGCGCTCGCGGTGGGGACGGCGAACGCGGCAGCGGCGGCGAATCCGGTGGCCACGGCGATCAGCCTGGTCCGTCTCGCGATTCCGCTGCGGGGGGTGGTGCGCTTGATCCTCACGTTTCGTTCCCTCCTAGGGGAATTCGGGGGCCCGCGTGGGGTCGGGGCCCGTGAGGCGCAGTCAGGGTCGGCCGTCCGGTTTTCGAACACGCCGTGCTCCTGACAAGCGCTGTGGGGGAGTATTCGGCCGCCCGCCCGATGGGCGCAAGGGCGCCTTTCGGCCGTACGACCTTCAACTGGCCCACGATCTACGCGAGTTGATCACCCGGACGCAGTGGGCCGAAACCCGGCCCGCCGCAGGTCAGCGCCCCACCTGCCGAAGGATGCGCTCCCCCGCCTCGATCGCGAGGCCCAGCGTATTCCCGGGCGGCGGGAAAGGGCAGATGAAATGTTCGGCGAACGCGCACGGCGGGAGCACGGACCGGTTGAAGTCGACCGTCGTGCGCCCCTCTTCATCGGGCGCCGCCGGGTACAGGAACCGGAACCGGTAACTGCCGTCCCCACTCGTGGAGTCGGCGAACACCGCCCACAACTTCCCGTCGGCCTGCACCGCCACCTGCAACGTCACCTCCAACCCGTCGAGCCGGAAGGCGAGTTCACCCGCGAGCCCGAGCCCGCGTTCGACACCGTCCGCCGCGTCGACGCGCACGGTGCGCCGTGTGTCGTACGGCGTGAAGCGCCCCGGCACCGACCAACGCGGCTGGTACGGCGTGACCTCGACGCCCCGGAACGCGCGGTGCGCCGCCGAGCCGGGGTCGTAGTCGCGCACGCACCAGGCACCCTCACGGATCAGGACGGTCAGTCGGCGCTCGCCGAGGCCGACGCGGGCCGTGCTCACCGGGCCTGTGTCCATGCCGAGGCGGACCGAGCCGGTGAAGGGTTCCCCGTCGAGGGTCAGTCCGTCGGCCGCCGTCGCGGTGAGGACCACCAGACCGGCATCGGCATCGACGTCACCGTCGAGGACCCATACACCGGGGATGCCCGGAAGGTGACCGTCCGGATGGTCCTCCAGCCAGTGCGTGCCGGTGAGGGCTAGGGGCCCGTAGGGGGCCGACACGGTCTCCATCCGCCGCTCGTGCCACTGCTGCCACTCGTCGGCCGCGTCCGAGGTCATGCCGTCAGCTCCATCGTCGTGCGCTCAACCCTGTCGTCGTACGGTCACCCCTCCCCCGCCGGGTCGGGGAGCCCGAGATGTGAGCGCAGGGTGGTACCCCGGTATTCCGTGCGGAACGCGCCGCGTTCCTGGAGCAGCGGCACCACCCGGTCCACAAACTCGTCGAGGCCGCCCGGGGTGAGATGCGGGACGAGGATGAAGCCGTCGGCGGCGTCCTGGCGTACGAAGGTCTCCAGCTCGGCGGCGACCGCCTCCGGGGTACCGATGAAGGACTGCCGGCCGCTCGCCTCGATCACGGTCTGCCGGATGGACAGCCCCTTCTCGCGGGACAGCGCCCGCCACTTCTCGGCCATCGCGACGGTGTCGCCGCGCCGGGTCCGCCCCTGGGTGAGCGACGCGTTCGGCACCGGGTCGAAGTCGGGGAACGGGCCGTCGGGGTCGTAGGAGGAGAGGTCCGTGCCCCAGATCTGTTCCAGGGCGAGGATCGCGTTCTGCGGGGAGACCTGCTGCCGCCGGATCTCGGCGGCCCGCTCCTGCGCCTCGGCCGCCGTGTCGCCGAGGACGACGCTGACGCCGGGCATGATCTTGAGATCGTCCACGCTACGGCCGTACTTGGCGAGGCGTCCCTTCACGTCGGCGTAGAAGGCGCGGCCGTCCTCCAACGTGCCGTGTCTGGTGAAGATGACGTCGGCGGTCCGCGCCGCGAACTCCCGCCCCTCCCCCGAGTCCCCGGCCTGGATGACGACCGGGTGCCCCTGAGGTGAGCGCGGCACGGCGAACTCGCCCGCGATGTCGAAGTGTTGGCCTCGGTGGGCGAAGGGGCGGGAGAGTCCGTCGGAGGTCCAGGAGTCCCACAACTCCCTTGCTACGGCGACGAATTCGGCCGCCCGCGCGTAGCGGTCCGCACGATCCAGGTATCCCCCGCGCCGGAAGTTCTCGCCGGTGAAGGCGTCGGAGGAGGTCACCACGTTCCAGGCGGCCCGGCCGCCGCTGAGGTGGTCCAACGTGGCGAGTCTGCGGGCGAGTTCGTAGGGCTCGTTGAAGGTCGCGTTGACCGTGGCGGCCAGCCCGATGCGTGAGGTGACGGCGGCGAGCGCGTTGAGGACGGTGAGGGCCTCCGGGCGTCCGACGACGTCCAAGTCGTGGATACGGCCCTTGTGTTCGCGCAGTCGCAGCCCCTCGGCGAGGAAGAAGAAGTCGAAGAGGCCGCGTTCGGCGGTGCGGGCGAGATGCTCGAAGGAGGAGAAGCCGATCTGGGACTTCGACCGCGGATCGGCCCACACGGTGGTGCTGTTGACGCCGGGGAAGTGCGCGGCCAGGTGGATCCGCTTGCGAGAAGGCCTCGGTACGGTCATGACGCTCCCCCTGTCACGGCGTACTGGTTGGCGGGCCGGGCCAGACCCAGGTGCTCCCTGAGCGTGCTGCCCGGGTAGAACGTGCGGAACAGGCCCCGGTGTTGGAGCAACGCCACCGTGCCGTTGACGAGCCGCTCCAGATCGCGGCGGGGTTCGACGGGGGTGAGGTGGAAGCCGTCGACGGTGCGGTCGCCGTGCCAGCCGGCGATCAGCTCCGCGAGGTCGACCGGACCGCCCCGGTACAGCGGGCCGTGCGCGGTCTGCCGGGGGCCGCCCCCGCCGTGACCCGGTTCGGCCGCGTGCTCGCCGTCGCCAAGGTCGACGACGAGACTCACCAGGACCCGCAGGGTGTCGGGATCCCGGCCGAACTTCTCGGCGGACGCCCGCAGTTCGGCCCGTACGGCGCCGGCCTGCGCGGAACTCGCCGCGCGGACGAGCGCCACATCGGCGTACCGGGCGGCCGTCCGCCGGGCCTGGCCCTCGGTGGCGTCGACCACGCGGACCGGATGGCCCTGCGGCGGTCTGGGCACGATCGAGGGGCCCTTGACAGAGAACTCCGAGCCCTCGAAGTCGACGTGATGCAGCTTTTCGCGGTCGACGAAACGGCCGGTGACGGTGTCCCGTATCTCGGCGTCGTCCTCCCAGCTGTCCCACAACTGGGCGGCCACCTCGGCGACTTCACCGGCTTCCTGCCACAACGCGTCGGCGGGCGCGGCGTGCCGGCGGCCGAAGAGGCGGGCCTCGCCCTCGGTGGTCGACACGTCGAGCCGCCAGCCGGCCCGGCCCCGGCTGACCCAGTCGAGGGTCGCGACCGCGGCCTGCACATGGAAGGGCTCGGTGTGCGTGACGGTCACCGTGGGCACCAGGCCGATCCGGCTGGTCACCGGGGCGACCCGGGACAGGACGGCGAGGGCGTCGGGTCCCGGGCGCGCGAAGGTGTCGTCGAGCGTCACGAAGTCGAGGCCGCCGCTCTCGGCGAGCCGCGCCAACGCGACGTAGGAGTCGGCGTCGTAGGCCGACCGCTGGTCGACGGCGGCGGCCAGATGCAGGCCCCGGCCGTGCGAGGAGGTCATGGGAGGGAAGCCTTCCTGTCGTTCGGGAGCGCCTCGGAGAGGGCCAAGTCCTCGATGAGGCCCGGGACTTCACAAGCCCGGGACTTCACAAGCTCGGGGCTACGCGGAGGCCTGACACGCGAGGTCGCGCAGGAACGCCAGCACGGCCCGTGCGGTGGCGTCGTTCTGCCGGAAGGCGGGGCCGCCGGTGCGCGGCCGGGTGAACGCGCCGGGCGTCCGTACGTCGGTGTAGGGCCCGAGCGCGAACCGCCGGGGGTGCGGCTGCCCGTCCCGGTCGAGGATCCGCCCGTCGGTGCGGTCCACCCGCAGCAGCCCTTCGGGAGTCTCCACCACGGCCCCGTCGGCGTGCAGTTGACGCAGCAGCGGATCGACGGACCGCCCCACCGTGGGCTCGGGCAGCCGCGCCTCGACCAGCGCCCGCGCCTCGATCGTCACGCCCGGCACGGTCGCGCTCGACGCCCGGAACACCCCGTCCTCGGCGGTGACGGCCATGTCCGCACCGACGAACCGCACGAGGCCGGCCCGGGACAGCGCGAGCAGTTGACGCAGCCGGGGTCCGGGCGGCCCGGAGGCGAGATAGCTGAAGAAGCCGTGCCACCAGGGCCCGACGTCGCCGAGCCGGATCAACTGCACGTAGACGGAGAGCAGTCCGAGGAAGACCGCCAAGTCCGGGCTGTTGGAGGGATCGTGACGGCGACTCAGATCGCCCTCGATGTAGGCCCGTAGCCCGTCCTGGAACTCCTCCTCCGACGCGTACCGCACCCCGTCCAGCGGCCGGTCGAGCGCCGCGAGGTCGAGCCGGTCGGCGGGGTCGGGCACCGCGGACGCCACGAGGGCCTCGCGCTCCGCCGCCTCCCCGGCCGCGTACTTCTCCTCGAAGTCGTTCCAGGCGATGCTCGTCCGCTCGGGGTGCACACCGAACAGCCGGTGGTAGTGCGCGAACCCCAACTCCTTCTCGATCAGCGGCCATACGTCCCGCCGGAAGTCGAAGCCCCCCGGCAGCGCGAGTATCGCGTCGACCTCGGCGGGCCCGAAGAACCGTGGCAGCGGCGGCCGTTCACCGCTCCACTCGTAACCGATCTTCGAGTGGTACGGCACTCCGCGCCGCGACCCGACGTACAGCACCGGCTCCTGCCCCGAGGGGACGTAGGTGTCACCGTCGTAGCGTCCGCCCCGGCCCTCCGTCAGCAGCACCATCAGGTCGACGAAGGCGAGGCCGAAGCCGCGGACGAGGACCGGTTCGCCGGGGGCGAGGGAGGTCAGGTCGCTGTCGGCGGTGAAGTCGGGCGGCAGATGGACGAGGTCGTGGGCGCGGGCGTACGCCGCCAACTCGCGCTGGTCCTCGTCGAGTTCGGCGTCGAGGTGACCGAGAGCGAGGACGACGAGGTCGGCGAGGAGCGGGTCCGGGCTGCCCTCCAGCCACACCTGCTGGCGTCCTTCGCGCGGGCCGCTCACCCGGAGGGCGCGTTGCGGGTGGTGGTGGACGGTGACGCCCGGCGGCAGGGCGGCGACGGCTTCCTCGTGCACCCAGCGCAGGTAGGAGCCCTGGAGCTGGCGGTCGGCGAAGGTGCTGCCCTCGATGGCGGCCCATTCGTGCAGCGTGGGACCGGGGCGCACGGGACCCGCCATGACCACCGTCTCGTCGGTGAACATGGTGACGTCCTCGGCGTGCGAGTTCATCCACAGCAGCGGGGACTGGGCCGCGCGCCAGATACGGCCGGCGCCCGGCGGATGGGGGTCGACGAGGTGGATGTCGAGGCCTTCGACGCCCGAACTGGCGTACAGATCAGGCGCGTTGGCCGCGATGCGCTCGATGAGGCCGGTCCCCCGCGGCCCGGCCCCGACGATCACGAGTGAGAGCCTTGTGCTCGGGGCGGCGGATACGGGGGTGGGAAGGTCGGAAGACATGCGAAGACTCCGTGACGTGAGCAACACGGGCGAATGCCTTCACACAGGGCGCCTTGCGGCACCGTACGGCCGAGCCCCTCAGCAGGACCGTCCACCGACTGTACGGCGCCGTTTCCCCTCGGTGTCAAGGAAGTCCACACTGTGAGCAGTACGTCTCATCTCGGTTGACGCCCCACCGGATGCCTGTTCCACTTATCCCATGTATTCGCAGCAGTGGCTGGTCAAGCGCTCCCACATCGACCTCGGTCGAGTGTGGTCCTCTTCCTGTTGAGCTGACCCACTGCGGCGCGTCCCGGTCGCCTGAATCTCCCTCTGACCGTGCGCTTCACGTGTTCTCCCGCTCCACCCGTTCCGCCTTCACACACCCCTCCCCTCGGGTTCCGTCCGCACTTCCTCCGCCATGCCTATCGCGTCAGGGCGGCCGTACGCCGTCGTGGTGCCGCCCGGACCCCGATCACCCGGTCCATCAGCGCCCCCAGCACGTCCCGTACGGAATCGCGGTTCCGCGCGTCGCACTCCAGCACGGGCACATCCGCACCCAGCCCGAGCGCCTCCCGGACCTCGTCCACGTCGAACCGGTCCGCGCCGTCGAAACGGTTCACGGCGAGGACGAACGGCGCGCCCTGCGACTCGAAGTAGTCGACCGCCGGGAAGCAGTCCTCGATCCGCCGGGTGTCCACGAGGACCACCGTGCCGAGCGCGCCCTCCACCAGGTCGTCCCAGAGGAAGGAGAACCGGTCCTGCCCGGGCGTCCCGAACAGATACAGCGCGATCGTCGGGTCGAGCGTGATCCGCCCGAAGTCGAGGGCGACGGTCGTGGTGGTCTTCGCCTCGACCCCCACCAACGAGTCGACGCCGACGGAGACTTCGGTGATCGCCGCCTCCGTGTCGAGGGGTTCGATCTCCGAAATGGCCCCGATGAACGTGGTCTTGCCGACCCCGAGGCCGCCGCTGACCACGATCTTCACGGCCAGCGGCACGATCTTGTCAGAGCGCCCGGACATGGTCCCTGATCCTTTCGAGCATCGGGAGCGGCAGCTCCGCGGGTTGCCGGCAGGCGAGTTGCCCGGCGACGACGAGGTCGGAGATGAGCACCTTGGCCACTCCGAGGGGTACGCCGACCCGGTGCGCCACCTCGGCGACGGTCGTCGGCTGTTCGCACACCGCGACGATATGGCGCCGCTCGAACGTGAGCGACGGATCCGGCACGCCGACGGCGACGACCAGCGTCTCCAGCCGCAAGTCGGCCTGGAGAGGCTCGGACCGGCCGCCGGTGATGATGAACGGCCGGACGAACGTCGCGTCCTCGTCAGGTTCTACGTCCCTGGGCTGTTCACCGTTCACCGTGGCAACGCCTGCCGCAGATCGGCGATGAGCGTCGGGGTGAGCAGATCACCCGCCCGCTCCGCGAGCACCGCCATCTCGTAGCCGACGAGGCCCAGTTCACCGCTGCTGTCGGCGAGGACGCCGAGACAGCTGCCGTCCCGGATCGCCGAGACGAGCAGGAAGCCCCGGCCCATCTCGATCATGATGAGCTTGACCCCGTCGAAGCTGTACCGCTTGGACGCGCTGCGCGCCAGGCTGCTCAATCCCGAGACGATCGCGGCGAGATGGTCGGCCTCGGTGCGGCCGAGCCCGTCCGACACGGCGATCAGCAGCCCGTCGGAGGAGACGGCGACCGCGTCGCGTACGCCGTCGGTGCTCTTGACGAAGTTGGCGAGCAGCCAGTTGAAGGTCCGCGAGTCGTGCGGGGTGTCGACGGTGGTCACTTGGCATCACCCTCGCTGTGTCCGGCGGACTTCTTGGCCCGCTCCTTCTCCTTCTCCACGCTGATGCCGCCGCGCATGTGCGCGCTGCGCAGGGTGGAGAGCATTCCGGAGACTTCCTCGGGGCTGCGGTCGGTGGTCGGTCCGGTGGGCGCCGGGCGGCTGGGCCGGTCCGTCTCGGTGACGGCCTCCGAGATCGCGCTGCGCTGGGGCCGCTTGACGAGTCCGTTGCGGGTACGGGAGGCGGAGGTGCCGCCCTTGGCGCCGGAGGCCTTGTTCTCGACGGGCTTCGACCCGGCCGTGACGGTCACCGGCTCCACGGCGTCCTCCTCGTTGCGCGGCGCCGGCAGCACCGGCTTGTCCGCGGCCTTGCCCTGTGGGGCCTCCGTCAACAGCCCCGCGGGGATCAGCACCCGGGCGACCACACCGGCCGCCGGTGCCTCGCCGAGCCGTACCTCGATGCCGCACTTGCGGGCGAGCGCGCCGACCACGAAGTGGCCCAGGAAACGGGTGGGTTCGGCCATGAAGCTGGCGGTGCCGGAGAGCCGTACGTTGGCCTCGGCGAGGGCCTGGTTGTCCATGCCGAAGCCGTGGTCGACGATCGCGACGAGATAGCCGGCGCTGGTGCGCCGCCCCTCGATCTCCACATCGGAGTCCGGCGGCGAGAAGCTCAGCGCGTTCTCCACCAACTCGGCGAGCAGATGGGCGATTTCGACGACGACGGAGCCGGTGACGAACGCGGGCTCGATCCGGCGCAGGGTGACCCGGCGGTACTCCTCGACCTCGGACAGCGCGGCCCGCAGCACGTCGTTGACGGCCAGCGGCGTGGACCAGGGGCGGGGGCTGGACTCTCCGGCGAGCACGAGGAGGCTTTCGGCGTTGCGGCGCATACGGGTGGCCAGGTGGTCGAGTTCGAAGAGGTTGGCGAGGGTCGCGGGGTCGGCGTCCTCGTGCTCCAGCTTGTTGATGAAGCTGATCTGACGGCGTACCAGGTTCTGGTTGCGACGCCCCAGGCTCACCAGCGAGTCGGTGGCGTTGCGCCGCAACACGGCCTGTTCGGTGGCGAGTTCGAAGGCGGACCGCTGCACCCGGTCGAACGCGTCGGCCACCTCCCGCACTTCGGCCCCGGCCCGGTCGGCGACGGCCAGCGGAGCGGGCGGCTTCGGCGCCGCCCCGGACGACCCGTCCTGTACGGCGGCCACGGCCTGCGGCAGCCGGCTGCCGGCCACCTCCCGTGCCTGCCGGGCGAGTTCGACGAGCGGCGAGGAGACGGACCGTACGCAGTCGAGGGCCAGCGCGCCGAGCGCGACGACCGTGGCGAGGGCGAGCAGCAGGAACAGCAGCAGGTCGCGCTGGGCCGAACTCTCCAACTGGGCGGCGCGGTTCTCGACATCGGTGCCGAGGGTGATCTGGACGTTCCGCATCCCGTTGATGGTGGAGGTCATCGAGTCCCACCAGGCCATGGGCGGGATCGCGCTCGACTTCAGCTTCCCGGTGCCGTGCACCGCCTTGCTCTCGTACGCCAGCGCGCGCTCGGCGTCGGGCGTGGTCAGGGCGGTGTTCAGGCGCCGTTCCTGCACGGCGGTGGCCGAGCGCGGGAAGACGTCGAGGGCGGCGAGCCGTCCGGCGCGGATTTCCATGAACCGGCTGTAGTCGTCGCCGCGGAACTTCCCGGCGCGTACCGAGCCGAGCACGATGGCGCGCTCCTCGCCGGTGAACTCCTTGGCGTTGCCGAGGACTTGGAGCGCCTGGTAGGCGTCGCGCAGCTTGCCGTCGTGGACGTCTTCGAGGCCGAGGTCGAGTCGGTCGAGGACGGTGATGGTGTTGGTGAAGTAGTCGAAGGTGTCCTTCACCACGCCGCTGCCGTCGTCGGCGTCCTTGCGGATCCCGGCGAGCCCGTCGAGCCGGCCGAGGGACTCGCGCACGGAACCGGCGGCGGAGTCCTCACGCCCCTTCAGGGCCACGTCCAGCTGCTCGCGCGCGGCGTCGGTCGCCTTGCGCTGCGTGGGCAGCTTGGCGCTGAACTGCCGTACGCCACCGACGTATCCGGTGGTGAGTCCGCGCTCCTTCTGCAGTTCGTGGACGAGTCCCTGGAGGGTGATTTCCAGGCGGGCGTTGTCGGCGGTCGCGGAGGCGTTGCGATAGGCGGAGATCTGGTCGGCGGCCGCGATACCGAGCAGGGCGAGCAGGACCGCGAGGGCGAGGATCAGAATCCTCAGCAGCCTGGTGCGGATGCTCGTGGTCGCTTTTGTTGTGACGTCCACTGAAGTGCCTTAAGTGGGTGGCGAGTTGATCGGGTTCGAGCAGGCTCGATCGGGGATCGAACCCGGGGCAGAAATGGTTCTGCTCCCGCCCAACGACACGCACGGCACACCGGTCACCGGATCATGTTTTTGTTTTACCACCCTGAAACAGGGACGGCCCGACCTCGCAGGTCATCCAAGATCCCCAAGTGCCGCGTATACAACGGCGATGACGACCCGTCACGGTCAACAGATCACGGCGCCTGGCATATTCAGCAGTCGCAGCACGACAGACATTCACAACATTCGCAGCATTCGCACGCGTCGCAGCACGAGCAATCACAGCTGGAGCAGCACCCCTCGCGCCGCCGCCCCGACCACGGCCCCTCGAACTCGTCGGCGCAGCACACCTTGCAGGTGCAGCACAGCCCGAGGGCTATGGCGCACCCGGCCCAGAACCCGCGCCTGTCGGGCCGCGGGGGCTCACCGCCGTAGGGATTGCCGTCGTGCCGCGGATCGCCCGGCAGATACGGAGTCTGCGGCGGTCCGAAGGCACCCTGCGGCTCCGACACATGCCCATGCCCGACCCCGGTCCCATGCCCGACCCCGGTGCCGTGCCCGCACGACTGTGTCCCGAAGGCCCGGTCCACCGAGCGCCCCAGTTCGTGCGCGAGGAGCAGGTGCGCCAGCTTGCCGTCGGTGAAGGACGTCTCCCGCAGCGCGAGCCGTATCCCGTGCAGCGCGTCGTCGGCGAGCCGCCGGGCCTCGGTGAGCGGGGTGCCGGTCGCGGCGAGGGGATTCCAGGCACCGGCCGTCGCATCCGCCTCCCTGTCCTCCACGGCGTCCAGGAGATGCGCGAGCCGCCCGAAGAGGCGTCCGGCCTCGGCGAGCGGTACGGCGTTGCCGGGCCGTCCGGCCAGGATCGCGGTGTGCGCGAAGGCGGCGGCGGTGGCGGTCTCGGTCGGTTCGGTGACGGTGAGGATCGGGGTACCGGGCCCGGCGAGCGTCTCGATGCCGAGTTGCCGGTCCACGGCGTCGACGAGGACACCGGCGTCGAACCCGACGGCGGAGCCGGTACGCGCCCCGGCCCGCCCCCAGCTCCCGGCGACCCGCCGCGCGGCCAGCGCCACCGGCCTACGGGCCAGCAGCCCGTCCCGGTCGGCGACATGGTCACGCACCTTGGCGGAGGCGAGCACCAGCGACACGGCCGCCGCGAGCCGCGCCCCCTCGCCCTGCGCGACGGACGCGGTCCGCATCCCGCGCAGGGGGCAGGGCCCGGCCGTACGACGCCATCCGCCACCCGCACGCTCGACCTGAGCCTCCGTCAGGACCGAGAGGAGCAGACCGTCGTAGTTCGTGACAATCCTCGCGAACTGCCCGTGGTCCCCGCGCAGCGCGAGACACAGCCCGCACAAATGCGCCATCCACTGGGACTTGAGGTTCTCACCGAGCCGATGACTACAAGGCCGGACCATTCCGAACACGACAACCCCCCGTGGCGTGAACGACATCTGACTGGGCATCTGGAGATCGACAGGGCAGCTGACCGGGCGTTGAGCAGCCGCATCGCATCGACCACCCCGTTCACCCGTACGCACCAGCCATCACCCGGACGCCGTGAAGAATCATATTTCACTCTCAGTCAGCAGCCCTGTCCAGCAACACCCTTGATACACAGGGGCTCTCGACGTATTGGCTGTGCACCAGTAGCGTCACAAACCCCCCGCGCGGCGTCTATCCACTTGGCGCGCGATCCGCATCATGGATGACCATAGGGATGTGGAAAGCAAGTAAGACCGCTGTGAGAGGAGGCGTCCATGGGATCGGTACGCAAGGCGAGTGCCTGGCTTGGGCTCGTTGACGACAACGATGACGAGCGTTATTACGACGACGACTACTCCGAAGGGACCGAGCAGCCCGGGGATGCCTGGGTCACGGATCCGCGGGTGAAGGTGGCCGAGGACGTCGCCGAGGTGAAGGGCCGACGGATCGGCACGGTCACCCCGGACAGCTTCCGCGACGCCCGCGCCATCGGTGAGCTCTTTCGGGAAGGGGTTCCGGTGATCGTGAACCTCACGGCGATGGAGGCGACCGACGCCAAGCGCGTGGTCGACTTCGCCGCCGGTCTCACTTTCGGCCTGCGCGGCACGATCGAGCGGGTCGCGAACCGAGTCTTCCTGCTGACCCCCGCCAACACGGAGATCGTCAGCGGCGACCCCGCCGTGCGCCGTGAGGACGGTTTCTTCAACCAGAGCTGAGGCAGGGCCGCTTACCGGCCCTGCCTCCCGCAGGGTTGAACAGGGCTTCGGGACTTCCTGTCGGTACTTCCTACCGGAAGGCGTCGAGTCCGGTGAGCGCCTTGCCCAGCACGAGCTGGTGCATCTCGACGGTGCCCTCGTACGTGAGCACCGACTCCAGATTCGTCGCGTGCCGCATCACGGGGTACTCCAGTGAGATCCCGTTGGCACCGAGGATCGTCCGTGCCGTACGACAGATCTCGATGGCCTCTCGTACGTTGTTCAGCTTGCCGAAGCTGACCTGCTCGGGACGCAGGCGCCCGGCGTCCATGCGCCGCCCCAGATGGTGGGCGAGCAGAATCCCCTTGTGCAGTTCGACCGCCATGTCGGCGAGCTTGGCCTGGGTGAGCTGGAAGCCGCCGATGGGCCGCCCGAACTGCTCCCGGGTCTTCGCGTACGCGAGCGCGGACTCGAAGGAAGCGCGCGCCGCGCCCATCGCACCCCACACGATTCCGTAACGAGCGTGCGACAAACAGCCGAGCGGCCCCTTCAACCCCACGACCTCCGGCAACACCGCGTCAGCGGGCAACCGCACGTCGTCGAGGACGAGTTCGCTGGTGACGGATGCGCGGAGTGACCATTTGTGCTTGATCTCCGGAGCGGAGAATCCATCGCTGTCGGTGGGTACGACGAAGCCGCGAATCCCGTCATCGGTCTGCGCCCATACGACGGCGACGCCGGCCACGGACCCGTTGGTGATCCACATCTTCCGCCCGTTGAGGACCCAGTCGCCGCCGTCGCGCTTGGCGTAGGTGCGCATGGCTCCGGGGTCGGAACCGTGGTCGGGTTCGGTGAGCCCGAAGCACCCGATGACGTCACCGGAGGCCATACGCGGCAACCACGCCTGCTTCTGCTCCTCGCTCCCGAAGCGATGAATGGCGTACATCGCGAGGGACCCCTGCACCGACACGAGCGACCTGATCCCGGAGTCGGCGGCCTCCAACTCCAGGCAGGCGAGCCCGTATTGGACGGCGGAGGCCCCGGCACACCCGTACCCGTCGAGCGACATCCCGAGCGCCCCGATGCCACCGAGTTCGCGGGCAAGCTCCCGGATCCCGGGCAACTCCCCCTTCTCGTACCACTCCGCGACGTACGGCAGCACCCGGTCGCCGGCCCACGTACGGACGGTGTCCCGGATCGCGAGGTCCTCGGGGTCGAGCAGATCGTCGATGCCGAGGGGGTCGGCGGGGTCGAAGGGGGGCAACTTCGGGGACGCAGCCATGACAGAGCCTCCGGCACTAAAACTATCACCGCTAGTTACGACAACGGGCTCGACGTTACGACGACGGGTCGAGCGCGTCCAGCGCAGCCACAAGCCTCTCCCACCCGCCCACTCGTTTGCCGGCATGTCAGGGGGAACCGTCTCCGGCGGGGGCGAGGCACCGCGGGCGACCGCGCCCACGATCACCGCCACGTCCGAGCATCCGGGGCCCGCAGCCGCCAACGGCGAAGCACCCCCCACAAGACACGTCCACCCCTCAATTGCCCGTAAACGGGTGGTGCGTGGGTGGGAGAGCGTCTTTGGTCAGGCTGAGATGCGGGACTCTGCTACTTCCCTGGGGGCAGGGACCCCCACCGCAGCCGCAGGCACCTCGCACTGCATGATCCGGGGCAACCGCAATGCCATCACCGCGCCCAGGAGCAGCAACCCCGCACTGACAAGCAACGTGACATGCAGCCCGTGCACGAAAGCGTGCCGAGCCGCGTCGCGCAGGGCCGCTCCACGTTCCCCGCCGAGACGCCCGGCGACGTCGTACGCCTCGCCCAGCGAATGCCCCGCCGAGGCCGACGCGGACGCCGGTACACCGGGAACGGACGACAACCCGGGCGCGTACGCCGCGTTCATCACGCTGCCGAGGAGCGCGATGCCGATACCCGCGCCGAGTTGGTACGAGGTCTCGCCTATCGCCGCCGCGCCCCCCGCTTGGGCCGGCGGCGCCTCGCTCAGCATCGACTCGTACGCCCCGAAGAGCGTCATCTCCAGCCCGAACCCGAGCAACAGGAACCCGAAGAGCAGCAGCCCGGTGTTGTCCCGCTCGCCCATCGCGGTCAGCGTCAGCACCGAGAACGCGGTCAGGCAGAACCCGAAGCACACCATCCGGCGCGGCCCGAACCGCTGGAGCATCCGCGCCCCGAACAACCCCGCCGCCATCGCCGCGAACGTCAGCGGCAGCAGCCGTAGACCCGTCTGGAGGGGTGACAACCTCAGGACCAGTTGCAGGTACTGCGCCGCGATCAGCTCCAGGCCGACCAGTGCCAGCATCGCCAGCACGATGCAGCCCACGGACGTGCTGAACGCCGGCCTGCGGAACATCTTCAGGTCCACCAGCGGATGCGTACGGCGCCGTTGCCGTCGTACGAAAAGAACCAGCAGCACCGCGCCCACGAGCAGCGGGGCCACGGTCCACCCGCTCTCCACGGGCTCCCCGCCACCGAGCCGCTTCACGCCGAAGACGACACCGAAGAGACCGCCCGCGGCCATGAGCGCGCCGACGACGTCCCACGGGCCGTTGCGATCGCCGCGGGACTCGGGGAGGAGGAGCCTGCCGATCGGGAGGCTGATCAGCATCAGGGGGATGTTGACGAGGAAGACCGAGCCCCACCAGAAGTGTTCGAGGAGGAAGCCGCCGAGCAGCGGGCCCACCGCCGCGCCGACCGCGGCCACCGCGCTCCACACGCCGATCGCCACCGCCCGCTCACGCCGGTCGGGGAAGACCTGGCGGAGGATCGAGAGCGTGGCCGGCATGATCATCGCGCCGCCGACGCCGAGCAGCGCCCGCGCGAGGATCAGGACCTGGGCGTCATGGGCGAGGGCGGCCAGCCCGGAGGCGACGCCGAAGAGGCCGTAGCCGAGAAGGAGAATCCGCCTGCGGCCCACTCTGTCGCCGAGGGTGCCGAAGAGGATGAGGAGCGAGGCGCAGACCAGCGGATAGACGTCGACGATCCAGAGCAGCTCTATCGCGCCGGGTTTGAGGTCCTCGGTGACGGCGGGCACCGCGACATGGAGCACGGTGGCGTCGAGGGCGACGAGCAGCAGGCTGACACAGAGGACGACGAGGACGACCCAGCGGTTGGCACCGGCCCCGGCCGCCCGACGGCGCAGCGCTGCGGCGGCCGTGGTCGTCCCGGACATGAACTACCTCCCAGATGTTCCCTCGCGTTCGGCGGGGCTCACGGGGTGGGGACTCCCTGTGACTGCGGCCGGAGAGGAGCGGTGTCTCCGACCCGCGCAACGAAGGCGAGTGAGCCGTCAGCGTACGCGAGTTCACGCCAATGCCACGTGGCGGACCTCTCACACTCTCCGGAGAACACGTGTGGCGTACACCACTCACCCTTCTGTGGACCACGCCCCCGCCGGGCCTGCCGGTTCCGCGCCCCCTCGATAATCGGGTCCGTGAACGATCTCGCAGCACCTCTGCGCCGGGCGGCCCCGGCCCTCCTCGGGTACGCCGCCGTCCGCGCCCTGGGCCTGGTGGTGCTCGCGGTGTGGAGCGCGGCGCGCGGTAAGAGCGCCCACACCTTGCTGACAGCGCGGTGGGACGCCCTCTGGTACACCCGGGTCGCCGACCTCGGTTACGGCTACGAGGTCCGCCTCCCGAACGGCGACGTCCACTCGAACCTCGCCTTCTTCCCCCTGCTGCCCTGGCTGGAAAGGCTCATACACGCGATTTCCCCGCTGTCGTACGCCGACGGCGGTCTCGCGGTGAGCGTGCTCGCCTCGCTGGCTGCGGCCTGGGGGATCTTCGCCGTCGTTGAGCTCGTCTACGGCGGTCGCGTGGGCGTGTGTGCCGTGCTGCTGTGGGCCGTACTCCCCGTCGGGATCGTGCAGTCGATGGCGTACAGCGAGTCGCTCTTCACCGCGCTCGCCGCCTGGTCCCTGTACGCCGTGCTGACGGGCCGCTGGGTGACGGCGGGCACGCTCGCCCTGCTGGCCGGGCTGACGCGGCCCGTGGGGCTCGCGGTCGTCGCCGCGGTGTGGGTCGCGGGCATCACCTCGTTCACCGGATTCACCCCGCGCGCGGAGGCCTCGTTCGTGCGGGACCGCAGCCCGGCGCCCGCGCCCGGCGCGCGGATCTGGCCGCGCGCCCTCGGGATGGCGATCGCGCCCCTGGGCGCCGCCGGGTACGTCCTGTGGGTCGGACACCGTACCGGCAAGGGCCCGTTCGGCTATCTGGACGTGCAGGCGGGCTGGCGCAACGGTTTCGACGGGGGCGCCGCCTTCGCCCGTTTCGTCGGCGACAAGTTCACGTCGTTCCCCTCGGCCCTGGCCGGGGTGGGGCTGATCGTCGGGGTCGGGCTGGTGCTCTGGCTGTACGTCGTGGGCGTCCGGCAGGGCCAGCCGCTGCCCCTGCTGGTGTACACGGGGGTCGTCACCGCGCTCGCGCTGTGCGCGTCGAGCTACTTCGGCTCGAAGCCGCGCCTGCTGATGCCCGCCTTCCCCCTGCTGCTCCCCCTCGCACTCGCCCTGGCGCGGCTGCGTACCTCCAGGTCAGCGTGGGTGGTGGGCGGTGTCGCGGTGGCATCGGCCGTGTACGGGGCGTTCTGGCTGAACGGATCCGGCCCGCCCTGATCCACTCGGCGCGCCCATGATCCACTCGCCATGCCCCATGATCCACTCGTCACGCTCCATGAGCGCCCGGCCAATTTCACCCCAGCATTTGGTGAACTAATTCATAAGGGCCATAAAACTCGACCCGGCATGATCAAAGGAATTGAAGGACGGAGCCGACCGGGATTGCGGAATCCTCGGAAATAAACCTGCCGCTGAGAGCTTTCCCACATCACATCGTCATCACAAAGCCGCTGTTTCGACGGGGATCCACACTCACTCGCTGTAACGTCGATTGGGTGCGTACCGAAGGAAACCTCACCCGTCTGGACCGGGTGTTCGCGAGGCTGGACCGTGAACCTGAACGGCCGGCCAACATCGATGTGCCGAAGATGAGCCGGCACAGGGCCGTGCTCTTTGTGGCGACCCTGGCCTTCTATCTGGCCATCGTGTGGCTCGTCGTGACCACGTCCTGGCTGGTCCGGTTCGACTGGCAGGTCATGTTCTTCCGGCCGTACCAGCAGTGGGCCGGCATCCACTGGTTCGTCGACTACTACGTGGTCCTGGGCCAGCGCGGTCCGACCGCGGTGATGGTCGCGGCCTGGCTGGGCTGGCGCTCCTGGCGGCAGCACACGCTGCGCCCGCTGCTGACCCTGGGCACCTTGCTGCTGCTGCTGAACATCACGGTCGGCGCCGCGAAGCTCGGCATGGGCCGCCTCGGCCCGCACTACGCCACCGTCATCGGCTCGAACGAGATGGGCCTCGGCGGCGATATATTCCCCAGCGGCCACACCGCCAACGCGGTCGTGACCTGGGGAATTCTGGCGTATCTGGCCTCCACGCCGGCCGCCCGCCGCTGGCTGTCCGCCGCCTCCGCGGTGACCTCCCTCGGCGTCGGTCTCGCCACGGTCTACCTCGGTACGCACTGGCTGAGCGATGTGCTGCTCGGGTGGGCCGCCGGTCTGCTGGTCCTGCTCGCCCTCCCCTGGTGCGAGCCGCTGATCGCCCTGGCCGAGACCCGGATCTTCGACCTGCGCGACCGCTGGCGCGCCCGTCGTGGCCGTACGGCACCCGCCCCCGTGCCCGCCTCGCCGGTCACCGCACCGGTGCTGCTCAAGCCACGCGCCTCCTCGGGCGACGAGGTCCCGGCGGCCCGCGAGACGGTCACCGCGAGCCGTTCGGCCCGGCCGCCCGCCCATCTCGCCCCGGGCCCGCACACGACCCGCTCGGAGCGCACCCCGGTCACCCCGATCGGCAGCCGCCGCCCGCCGCACCCGGACCGTGTGGCGCGCGGCACCACCCCGGCCACGGCCGCCGCCCGTCCGGCGACGGGCGGCTGACCCCGCCCCGGACCGCGGGGCCGGTACGCACAACCATCCCCGCGCATCAAGAAGGCCCCCGTTCCTCCAGCGGAACCGGGGCCTTCGTCGCATCTGCGCTCAACGTGTACGGCCAACGTGTGCGGCCAACGTGTGCGGCCAACGTGGTGCGCTCAGCCCTTCCAGGCGCGCGTCACCGTGCCGTTCTCGACCTCGAAGTTGAGCCGTCCCACGCGGAACTCCATGGTGATGATCGCCCCCGGCGGCAGCGACCGCACGCTCGACCACCCGCGCTCCCGCGCGAGCCGCTCGGCCTCTGTCCCGTCGAGGCCCACATAGCTGTTCGGACTGTCCTGGGGCTCTGCCGGTGGAGTCGGAATGGATGCCATGCCCGCCACGCTAGCCCCTCTTCTCCTCTCTCCGTCCCTCTCCGGTCACACTTCTGTCACAGGATCAGGACGTGTGTTTTGTGCTGCATCCCTCACACGTATGAGCGGTTCCGTACGTCTTCCGCAGGCATTCGAACGTAATTCCCGCCTGTCGGTCCGGCTCACCGAATAGCCCAACGGAAAGGTGCCGCGAGAACCGGCCGGGCGCCCCATTCCTTTCCGATTCCGTGCCGTACGGCGGAAGCTGACGCCGCATAAGAGTTTCACCGTTTCAGCACAGAATCGCCGTCGGCTCCCCGGCCGGGCCGGTCCAGCGCCCGGGACAGCCGGTCCCGGGCCGTCCTGATCGTCTCGGTCAGCCCGACGGGCTCCAGGACCTCGAAGTCGAAGCCCATCATCATCACGTGGATCACCATCAGGTCGAGGTTCGGGGCCCCGGTCCGCAGCAGACAGGCGTCCGGTCCGTCGGCCTCCAGCGTCCCGGCGGACGGTGAGATCCGCTCGGCGGCCTCCTGGAGGGGCACGAGCAGCCGTACGACGGCGTGCGAGGCGTACGCGCGCGTGGAGACCCCTTTCGAGACGTACACGGCGAGGTCCTCCGCCGGTGGTGTGCGCGGGGTGAAGCGCGGCCCGTGCGGCGGCCGGGGCGTGACGCGGTCGACGCGGAAGGTGCGCCAGTCCTCGCGGTCCAGGTCCCAGGCGACCAGGTACCAGCGGCGCTCGGTGCACACCAGGCGGTGCGGTTCGACGCTGCGGCGGGTGGGTGTGCTGTCGTGGCTCTCGTAGTCGAAACGCAGCCGCTCGGCGTCCCGGCACAGGGCGGCCAGCTCGGTCAGTACGGCCGGGTCGACGGCGGACGGCAGCGTGCTGTGCAGCATCGGCACGGTGAACGCGTTGAGGGCGCCCACCCGGCGGCGCAGCCGGTTCGGCAGCACCTGTTCGAGCTTGGTGAGGGCGCGTACGGAGGTCTCGCCGATGCCCTCGATGCCCTGCCCGGCGGCGGTGCGCAGCCCGACCGCCACGGCGACCGCCTCGTCGTCGTCCAGCAGCAGCGGCGGCAACTCGGCGCCCGCGCCCAGCTGATAGCCGCCGCCCGTGCCGGGACTGGCGTTGACGGGATACCCCAGTTCCCGCAGCCGGTCCACGTCCCGGCGCACGGTACGCGGGGTGACCCCGAGCCGGTCGGCCAGATCGGCGCCGGACCACTCGCGGTGGGCCTGGAGCAGCGAGAGCAGGCGCAGGAGTCGTGCCGAGGTCTCCAACATGGTCGAAGTCTGTATCAAGGGCTGTACGGGAGTTGCGGCACATCGAAACAGGTGCCGTCCATGTCCCCTTGGGAGACCCACCCCTTGCCGTCCTGCCAGCGGGCCACCGACAGGCACGTCCTGCGTGTCGTCGGCGGCTTGGCAAGCCTCTCGAAGGACACGGGAACCAGCAGGCCGTCCGCGGTGTAGTTCTCGCTCCGGTTCATGAAGCCGTCGACGCACGCGCGCGTGATGCCTGTTCCCGCACACGACTTCGCCGCGTCCGTGAACCACATCGCCGCCGCCCACCCCTCCAACTGCCACTGGGAATGCGTCTTCAGCCCCTTCGTCGCGTCCCGGAACTCCCGTACGGCCGCCTGGGAGGCGTCGTCGAAGTCCCGACTGGACCCGGTCGCCCAGAGCGCGTTGCGGCAGCGTGGGGAGTTCTTGTAGTCCTCGGGGACGGTGGATGTCCAGTTCTGTACGTTCGTCACCTTGGCGATGACCTTCGCGCCGACCTGGTCCATCGCCTCGCACAACTGGGCGTTCCCGTGCGTGTCGATGGCGTCGAAGACGAGGTCGGCGCCCTGCTGCTTCAGGTCCGCCGCCGCGGCACGGAAGTTGGGCAGCGCGAAGTCCACCAGCTCGCTGACGACCTTGTAGCCCTCGGCCTTCAGCCCCTGCTCGACGAGGCGGGCGTAGGCGGCGGACGCGGCCTGGTTGTACGACACGACGGCGGCGGTACGGGCGCCCTGCTCGCGCTTGAAGTACCGGTAGACCTCCGTGCCGCCGTACAACTTCCCGCCCCAGCCCGGAGTCCCGGCGCGGGGCGCGAGGCTGCCGTAGATGCCGTACAGGTGCGGGTATGTGTCGTAGGCGGCCCCGATGGGCTGGCCGCCGATGTCGGGCACGCGCGCGTGGGAGACGCGGGAGGCGCCCGCGTAGTCGAGGGCGGTGGTGGCGACCAGGGCGACGACGGCGTCCCCATCGGCCCCGTCGACGAGTTGATGCACGCACGCGTTGTTGCCGACACCGCTGCCGCCGTCGTCGCACAGGCGCACCTGGACCGGGTGCCCGGCGATGCCCCCGCGCGCGTTGAGGCGGTCGAAGTACGCCTGGGCGCCGTCGCGGGGGCCGGTGAAGGTGTCGCCGCCGACCGGGCTGGTCGCGCTGGTGATGATGCCGACGCGGATCGGTGTGCCGCTACTGGGCGCGGGCGTACGGGAGTTGCCGTGCTCGAAGTCGCTCTCCGGGAGGCGGCTGCCGCAGGCCGTGCCCGCGAGGAGCAGCAGCACCGCGGCAGCGGCCTCAGCAGCCCGCCCCGGGCGACTGCGAGGCATCGCCGCTCAACGCCACCAGCGCGCACAGGGTGTTGACGGACACCTTCCAAGTGCCGCCCTGTTGCACGGCCGTCCCGGAGGCGTTCGGGAGGGCGGTGGCGCCGTTCAGGGTGAGGCTGTAGGTCACGGTCGCCTTGGTCGCCGCGGTGAACTCGACCTTCTGGACGTCCGCTTGGACCTGCCCGCCGCGCTTGTCGCCGCTGAAGGCCTTCAGGACCGGGCCCATCTGCTCGCCGTTCTCCAGGACGGCCTGTTTGTCCGCGCTGGAGCTGGCCGGGTCGAAGAACGTCTTCCAGTTGGCCTTGATCTGGGTCGTCGCGGCGGCCGGGTCGGCGGGCGCGGTCGCCGGTGCGCTCGTCGGCTGCTCGACGGACGGGGTGGGCGGTGGTGCGCTGCCGCCGCCCCCGCTGTCGTCGCTGCAGGCCGCGAGGGCCGGGCCGAGCACGAGGACCAGGGCGGCGGCAACTACCGTGCCCCGCACGCGCCTTGTGTTCCTTCGCCTGAGGTCGCTCCCGAGAACCATCTGGCTCACCGCCGGGTGTCGTTCCGGGCCGTGCTCGCCCGGTGTTTTCAGGTCAGGTGTCAGAAGGCATAGTGCAAGCCATTGGCCGGCATGGACAGACACCCGACGTGTGGGGGCCGTAAATGCGGACAGCCCGACTGCGGACCGTGCACCCCGCCCTGTGGGCCGGCTGGGCCGCGCTCGCCGCCGGCGCGGTCCTGTGCGTGATCGGCTGGTACGGCGTCTCCGGCGAGCGCTACGCGGAACGCCAACTCCCCTACCTGGCCTCCTGCACGATCCCCGGCGCCGCGCTGATCGTCGCCGCCGCGGTCCTCCTCACGCACGGCCGCAGCGCCCTCGCCGCCGCGCGCGTGGAGGAGCTGTACGGCCTTCTCGTGGCCGCCGAACCCGTCGACGCCGAGGAGTCCGATCAGACCGCCGCGGCGCCCATAGCCATCAGCGGAGACCTGCTGATGGTGCCGGGCGGCACGCTGTGGCACCGCGCGGACTGCCCGTTGGTCGCCGGGAAGCCCGAAGCGGTGCCGGTGGACGCGAAGTTGGTGGCGAACGGCGAGCTGAGCCCCTGCCCGATCTGCGAACCCGCCGAAGCCGACGACTGACGCCCCCGATGTCCACCTTCACCTACGACCTCACCCTCGCCGGTCTCTCGGTCGGCAGCGCCGCCGCGCTCACCGGGATCGGCCTGATCGTGACGTACCGGGCGACCGGCGTCCTCAACTTCGCGCACGGCGCGATCGCGATGGTGTGCGCGTACGCGCTGCGGCAGTGCGTGGTCGGGTGGGGCTGGCCGCTGTGGCTGGGCGCGATGGTGACCCTGCTCTTCCTGGCGCCGGGTATCGGGGTCGTGCTGGAACGGTTCGTCTTCCGGCCGCTGTCGGTCCTCGGCGGTGATCCGGCGCAGACGCTGGTCGCGTCCATCGGGGTGTTCGTGCTGCTGGTCGGCGGGGCCGCGTTGCTCTGGGGCCAGGGGGCGCGGGACGACGCGCCGGAGCTGGTGTCGGCCGATCCCTGGGGGCAGTTGGCGGTGGTGCTCGTGCTGGCCACCGGAGTCGGGGCGGTGATCCGCTGGACGCGTTTCGGGCGGGAGCTGCGGGCCGTCGTGGACGACCGTCAACTCGCGGTCCTGGGTGGCGTGGACGCGGACCGGGTGGCCGCGGCGGGCTGGGCGTTCGGTTCCTTCACGGCGGGCCTGACGGGCGTACTCCTCGCGCCGTACGTGCGCCTGGACCCGTACGGTCTGCCGCTGCTCGTCATGGAGGTGGTGGCGGTCGCGGTGGCCGCGCGGATGCGGAGCCTGCCGGTGGCCGTGGTGGTGGCGCTTGGGATCGGGGTCGGGCAGAGCCAGTTGACGCGGCTTCATCCGGCGGGCTGGCGTGGGCAGTTGGTGCAGGCGGTGGGCGCGAACCTGTTCGTGGTCGCCCTGTTGGTAGCGGCGTTGGTGCTGCCCGGACTCGGCTCCCGTGACGCCCTCCCACGTACGACGACGGCCCGCATCGCAACGCCTCCGGCTGCCTGGATCGTGGCCGGGGTGCTGTTCCTCCTCCCCCTCGGCTTCGCGGGCTCGGACCTGCACACCTCGGTCCAAGTCCCGGCACTGGGCGTAGTGTTGCTGTCCCTGGTGGTGGTCACAGGGCGCGGCGGCCAGCTCTCGCTGGGGCAGGCGGCGTACGCGGGCCTGGGCGCCCTGTTCACGGCGCTGCTGGCGGCGGGCCGCTTCCCGCTCCTCCCCCGCCTCCCCGAACTGGCCGCGCTGGCACTGGCGGTACTCCTGGTGGCTCCCCTGGGCCTGCTGACCGGCTGGCCCGCGATCAGCCGCCACGGCCTGTCCCTCGCCCTCGCGACCTTCGCGGTCGGCGTCGGGGTCAGCCGCTTCGTCTTCGCCCAGCCGTACGCCACGTCGGGCCTGTCGCTCGACCGCCCGTCCGGTTTCGACGGCGACCGCGCCTACTACGCCCTCGAACTCACCCTCCTGGCAGCCGCGTTGCTGACGACCCACACCCTGCGCAGGGGCCGCACCGGCCGCGCCCTCGCCGCCCTGCGCGACCACGAACAGGGCGCGTCCGCGGCGGGCGTCCAGGTCCCGCCCCTGAAACTCCTGGCCTTCGTCACGGGCGCCGCGTTGGCCGCCCTCGGCGGCGGCATGCTCGGCATGGGCGTACGCGCCTTCGACCCCTCGGCCTACGACCCCGTACGGGGGCTGCTGTGGTTCGCCGCGGTGGTCGTCCTGGGCGCCGACAGCACCCTGGGCGCGCTGGCCGCCGCGGCCCTGCTGGTCGGGCTGGACGCGGGGGCACGTGGCGGGGTGGCGGCGGCGCTGATCGGGGTGTTGGCGGTGGGCGTGGGGCGGTTTCCCGGGGGGCCGTACGAGGCGTTGCGGGTGGCGGCGGGGCGGCTGCGGCCTCAACGGTGCTTGCGGCTCACGGTGTTGGGGGTGGGGGTGCGAAGGAAGTTGCGGCCCGTGGATGTAGGCACAGGGCCAACGGAGGCTTCCGGAGCGGGTGTTGCGCGCCGACCGGCGATCACCGAGAGGCCGCGCCTTCCCAAGCCCACGCCCGAGCCGACCACCCTCCTCGCCCGACCACGCGCCGCCCCACCCCTCCTCACCGCCCACACCCTGCACGCCCGCTACGGTGGTTTCACCGCGCTCGACGGAGTCGATCTCGTCGTGCGGGCCGGGCAGGTCACCGCTGTGGTCGGGCCCAACGGGGCGGGAAAGAGCACCCTGTTCCACTGTCTGGCCGGGACCGTGCGGCCCGCGCGGGGGCAGGTGCGGTTCGGTGGGCGGGACATCACCCGGCTGCCCGCGCATGCACGCACGCGGCTCGGGATCGGCCGGACCTTTCAACAGCTCGCGGTGTTCCCCTCGTTGACCGTCGCCGAGAACGTGCGCGTGGGGGCCGAGCAGGGCCGGGTCGCCGAACCGGGTTCCGTGGAGCGGGCGTTGCGGCTGTTCGGGCTCGACGGGGACGTACGGTCGCTGCCCGCCGCCGGGCTGCCCACCGGGACGCTGCGCCGGGTGGAGCTGGCGCGGGCGTTCGCCGGAAGTCCGCGCGTGCTGCTGCTCGACGAACCAGCCGCCGGACTCGACACCGCCGAAGTGGCCGCGCTGACCCTGGTGTTGCGGGCGCTGGCCGCCGAGGGCACCGCCCTGCTCGTCGTGGAGCACGACCTCGATCTGGTCGCCGGCCTCGCCGACGTGGTCCATGTGATGTCCGCGGGTCGCATCGTCTCCTCCGGCCCGCCCGATCGCGTCCTTGACGCACCGGGTCCCCAGGAGACCCCCGTATGACCATCTCCCTGCGCCACGCGCGCGTGCGCTACGGCCCCCTCGAAGCCCTGCACGGCATCACCCTCGCCGCCCCCACCCAGGGGCTCACCGTCCTGCTGGGCCGCAACGGCTCCGGCCGTACAACTGCCCTGCGCGCCCTCGCCGGTACAGTCGCGCTGGCGGGCGGCGCGGTGGTGTGGGACGGCGCCGAGGTGACCCGTATGCCCGCGTACGAACGGGCTCGCCGGGGACTGTGTCTGGTGCCGGAGCGGCAGGCCGTGTTCAGGTCCCTCACCGTGCACGAGAATCTCGAACTCGCCGCGCGGGACTATGCCGTTGCCCTCGACGCGTATCCGCAACTGGGCCCCCTGCTCCCCCGCCGGGCCGGCACCCTCTCCGGTGGCGAGCAGCGGATGCTCGCCCTCTCCCGGGCCCTGCTGGCACGCGCGCGCGTGGTGCTCGTCGACGAACCGGCGCAGGGCATGTCACCCGCGGTCGCGGCGCACACGTACGAACTGCTGGGCGGGTTGGAGGCGTGTGTGGTCGTGGCCGAGCAGCGGTTGCCGCCGGTGCTGCGCGGCCGGGCGGCGATCGTGTACGAACTGCGGCGCGGGACGGTCGTGTTCGGCGGCGAGGCGGCCGAACTGGAGTGACGAGCGCGCCCCCGTCCGGTCGGAGGACCGGGCGGGGGCGGCACGGGAGCGGCTCGACTCAGAGGTCGTTCATCTCAAAGGCCGTCCGCCTCACAGGCGTTCGGCTCAGAGATCGAGCTGCTGGCCGGGGACGATCAGATCGGGGTCGGTGCCGATGACGGACTCGTTGGCGGCGTAGATCTTCCGCCAGGTGGTCCCGTGCTCGGCCGCGATGCCGCTGAGGGTGTCACCCTCGCGGACGGTGTAGTCGCCGCGGGACGTGCCGCGCGAGGCGTTGTTCGTCCCGCGAGCCGGCGTCTCCGCGGGCTTCGACGGGGTCGCCTTCTTGGTCGACTTCTTGGTCGTCGACTCGGACGTCGACTCGGTGGTCGACTTCTTCGTGTTCTTCGTGTTCTTCGTGTTCCTCGTCGACTTCTCGCTCACCGTGCCGGAGGAGGCCGCGGGTGCGCTGCCGCTCGCTCCTGCCCGTGCCGAGCAGACCGGCCAGGCGCCCCATCCCTGGGCGTGCTGGACCTTGGTGGCCACGGCGATCTGCGCCGACCTGGAGGCCTGGTCGGCGGTGGCCGCGTAGGCCGAACCACCGTATGCGCGCCAGGTGCCGGCGGAGAACTGGAGTCCTCCGTAGTAGCCGTTGCCGGTGTTGATGTGCCAGTTGCCGCCGCTCTCGCACTGGGCGATGCGGTCCCACACTCCGCTGTCGGCCGCCGCGGCGTTGCCGCTTGCGGCCAGCAGTCCGAGGGGGGCGAGCAGAGCCGCCCCCGCGAGGACCGCCGTCGTACGCGCATGGCCCTTGTGCTGGGCCTTAGGAGCGTTCTCGCGAGTGGTATCGGCACATTCGGACATGTAGTTCCCTCTCCAACAACCCGGTTCCCCCAAGGCGGTTCGCGGCTCCCACGCATCCACGCGGTCCTCGCGCTCCTCCCCGTCCGCCGGAAGTGGTGCTGCTTGCTGGCTTGTTCGGCCGGCGGACGTACCCGAGCGGTGCTCGTTGCACACAGCCGAGGAATGTACGGAGGTGGACGAGCCGATGTCGACCAACTCCCCTTCGCCGCAGGCCAGTTCACTGTTACCGCGGGTATCGGCATTTTTCGGCCACTCGTTAAATTCTCTTATTTCGTGATTTCTCGACCAGTTGCCGACAAGCGCTGTGACCCGCTTCACGCGGCCAACTCCCTTGACCTTTCACAGAGTTGACATGGAGTGTCCGTTTCCGCACCGACTGTGACCATCCGCTTCGGTTGGTTCGATTCGGTTCGCTCCGGGGCGTGACTCCCGCCACAGGTCCTCCGTTGTCTTCTTCATGAGCCCGGGACCCACCGGGCACCGCATTCCGAGGGAGCCACCCGTGCCGCGCATGCTCGACGTCAGCGACGACGTACGCGCCGAGATCGGCGACGAAGAAGCCGACCGGCTGCTCGCCGGAGACAACGCCCCGGGCAGTTACGACTGCACGTCGTGCCGCACCCAGGGCGACTCCGATCAGGAGCGCACCAGCACCGTCCTGTTCATCGGCGACGAGACCGCCGTCCTCGCCTTCGCCCACGCCACCTGCCTGCCCTCCCAGATCGTCCAGGTCACCGAGGAGCAGTTGCAGGGCGCCGTCCGCTCCATCAGCGGCAACACGCACGCCCCGGCCGGCGCACCGGAGAAGGCCGTACCCGAGCAGGCCGTGCTCGGGGTGACCAGCGGACTCGTGCTGATCTCGGGGGAGTTGCACCCCGCCCTGGTGGTCGAGCCGACCGCGCCCATCGTGCGGCCCGGCTCGGCCGACACCGGGGACGACTTCCTGCCGCTGCTGATCGAGCAGGGCTTCATGCCGCTCAGCGAGATCACCACCGTGCCGCCCGTGCTGCACGGCTGGTCGGTGCTGCTCGCCGCGGGCCAGCTGCACGCGGTGCTCCAGCCGAGCTCCAACGGCGGTTCCCCGGTGGCCTGGTGGCAGGCGCACCAGGCGCTCCAGGTCACCGACAGCTGGCGGGCCGCCGCCAACAAGCACCAGCAGGTGCTGATGTTCGCGGCACCGGTCGGCTCGATCGGCCGCCAGCCCCGCGAGGACCTGCTGCGCGGCGCGCTCGACAAGGCCGCGGCGAACGGCCAGTTGGTCGGCTCCGCACTGCCGCTCGCGGGCACCTGAGCCGCATCCCTTCAGTTCACGCGTCGTTTGGACATACGTGCACGCATACGACGTTCCCCGCAGCCGGTCCTATCAGTCGATCCCGTCCTCGCGATCGGACCGGGACAGCACCGGCGGTCCATCGGCCACGCCGATCTACGACCGGCTCTACTCGGAGTGGGTCAAGACCTTCCGTTCGCTGCCGGGCGACCGCAGCGGCGAGGAGGAGCTGGGCTTCACCGCCTTCGGGCACAGCCCGCACAGCACGGGCTCGTTCAGCGGCGGTTCGTTCGGCGGGGGTTCACTCGGCGGGGGTTCGTACAGCGCGTACAGCGCGGGGGCCTACAGCGCCCGACAGCAGTCGCAGTGGCAGCGCGTCGGGCAGCTCGGCCACGCCGGGCAGCAGCAGCAACAGCACGGCCACACCGGGATGCACCACATCCCGGCGGCCCTGCCACCCGGCCCACGCCGAGGCATCTGAGCGGCACGGCACGCACACGAAGAGGGCGGCCCCTGTATCAACAGGGGCCGCCCTCTTCGTCGTAGAACAGCCGGCCGTCAGAACAGCCGTACGGCTACGGCTACTTCTTCCGACTACGGCTACTTCTTCTTGCCGCGCTTCTCGCGGACCCGGACCGAGATGTGGATCGGGGTGCCCTCGAAGGCGAACTCCTCGCGCAGGCGGCGCTCGATGAAGCGGCGGTAGCCCGCCTCGATGAAGCCCGAGGCGAAGAGGACGAAGCGCGGGGGCTTGGTGCCGGCCTGGGTGCCGAAGAGGATGCGGGGCTGCTTGCCGCCGCGGACCGGGTGCGGGTGGGCGGCTACCAGCTCGCCGAGGAAGGCGTTCAGGCGGCCCGTGGGGACGCGGGTCTCCCAGCCGGCCAGCGCGGTCTCGATGCCCGGGACCAGCTTCTCCATGTGGCGGCCGGTGCGCGCCGAGACGTTCACCCGGGGCGCCCACGCGACCTGGGCGAGCTCGGTCTCGATCTCGCGCTCCAGGTAGTAGCGGCGCTCCTCGTCGAGGGTGTCCCACTTGTTGAAGGCGAGGACGATCGCACGGCCCGCCTCGACGGCCATGGTGACGATCCGCTGGTCCTGCACCGAGATGGACTCGGAGGCGTCGATCAGGATGACCGCGACCTCCGCCTTCTCGACGGCGGCGGCGGTACGCAGCGAGGCGTAGTAGTCGGCGCCCTGCTGGAGGTGGACGCGCTTGCGGATGCCCGCCGTGTCGACGAACTTCCAGGTGATACCGCCGAGTTCGATCAGTTCGTCGACCGGGTCGCGGGTGGTGCCCGCGATCTCGTTGACGACGACGCGCTCCTCGCCGGCCACCTTGTTCAGCAGCGAGGACTTGCCGACGTTCGGGCGGCCGATCAGCGCGATACGGCGGGGGCCGCCGACCGCGGTGCCGAAGGTCTGCTCGGGCGCCTCCGGGAGGGCCTCCAGGACGGCGTCCAGCATGTCGCCGGTGCCGCGCCCGTGCAGCGCGGAGACGGGGTGCGGCTCGCCGAGCCCCAGGGACCACAGGTAGGAGGCGTCGGACTCGCCGCTCAGACCGTCGACCTTGTTGGCCGCCAGCACGACGGGCTTGCCGGCCTTGCGCAGCAGCCGTACGACCGCCTCGTCGGTGTCGGTGGCGCCGACCTTGGCGTCGACGACGAAGACGACCGCGTCGGCGGCCTCGATCGCGTACTCGGCCTGCGCGGCCACGGACGCGTCGATCCCGAGGACGTCCTGCTCCCACCCACCGGTGTCGACGACCTTGAACCGACGCCCGGCCCCCTCGGCCTCGTATGTCACACGGTCGCGCGTGACACCGGGCTTGTCCTCCACGACGGCTTCGCGCCGCCCGATGATGCGGTTGACGAGAGTCGACTTGCCGACGTTCGGCCGGCCGACGACGGCGAGGACGGGCAGCGGCCCGTGTCCCGCCTCGCCGATGGCGCCCTCGACGTCCTCGATGTCGAAGCCCTCTACGGCGGCGAGCTCCATGAACTCCGCGTACTCGGCGTCGCCGAGCGCCCCGTGCTCGTGCTCCTCGCCGGAGCCGTCGGGCTGGATCTGGTCGTTCATGAAGATCGGTACCTCGTTCATCGTGGTGATCGGTGGAACCCCCGGATTTCGGGTGATCCACTACTCAAGTGTCTCTTAGCGCCCGGTGAGGCGCCTGGCGTCGTCCAGGTGGGCGGCCAGCTGCTTCTGGATGCGCTCGGTGGCCTCGTCCAAGGCCTTGCGCGTACGGCGGCCGGAGCCGTCGCCCGCATCGAACGGGTCGCCGAAGACGACGTCGACGCGGGAGCGCAGCGGGGGCAGCGCCTTTATCAGTCGTCCGCTCTTCTCCGAGCTGCCCAGCACGGCCACCGGCACGATCGGGGCGCCGCTGCGGACCGCGAAGTAGGCGAGCCCGGCGCGCAGCGCGGCGAAGTCGCCCTCGCCGCGGCTGCCCTCGGGGAAGATCCCGAGGACGCCGCCGCCCTTCAGGATGTCGAGCGCGCGGGTGACGGCCGTACGGTCGGCGGTCGAACGGTCGACCTCCACCTGCCCGACGGCACGCATGAAGGGCCCGAGCGGCCCCACGAACGCCTCTTTCTTGACCAGGAAATGCGAAGCGCGAGGCGCCACACCGATGACCATCGGGCCGTCGATGTTGTGCGAGTGGTTGACGGCGAGGATGACCGGGCCGGTGGCGGGAACCTTCCAGGAACCCAGCACACGCGGCTTCCACAGCCCGTACATCAGGCCGACGCCGATGCGCCGCCCGATCTCGGCGCCGCGCTCCGTAGGTGCGGTCACTTCGCGGCCCGCTTCTCCCCGACGAGGGTGACGACGCACTCGATGACCTGCTGGAGCGTGAGGTCGGAGGTGTCCACCTCGACCGCGTCGTCCGCCTTCGCGAGCGGCGAGGTCTTGCGCGAGGAGTCGGCCGCGTCCCGCTTCAGCAGGGCCTCGCGCGTGGCCTGTACGTCGGCGCCCTTCAGCTCACCACTCCGCCGGGCGGCACGCGCCTCGGGGGATGCGGTGAGGAAGATCTTCAGATCGGCGTCGGGCAGCACGGTCGTACCGATGTCCCGCCCTTCCACCACGATCCCGTGCTCGGCCTCGGCGGCCAGCGACCGCTGCAGTTCGGTGATCCTGGCCCGCACCTCGGGCACCGCGCTGACCGCGCTGACCTTGGAGGTGACCTCCTGCGTACGGATCGGACCGGCCACGTCCACGCCGTCGACACTGATGGTCGGGTTCGCCGGGTCGGTGCCCGAGACGATCTCCGCCTTGCCCGTCGAGTCCGCGATGGCGGTGGGGTCGGTGAGGTCGATCCCGTTGTTCACCATCCACCAGGTGATCGCCCGGTACTGGGCCCCGGTGTCCAGGTAGCTCAGCCCGAGCTGCGAGGCGACGGCCTTCGACGTGCTCGACTTGCCCGTGCCGGAGGGGCCGTCGATGGCGACAATCACTGCCGGGGCGGTCCGGGCGGCGCCGTTTTCCACGGGAGGACACCTTCCTGGTGCGGGGTGGTGAGCGGGGCGGGGTCGCGAGTGCGCCCCGGACAAGGTTACTGGGTTCGCGTCACTCGTCCGGCCGCGCCTTGTCGACACCGGTCCGGCGCCCTTTCAACGCAGGCCACGCATACCCACCCCTCCGGCACCCCTACAACCCAGGCCGGCAAAATCCAGCCCGTCCGGCATTTGAGGACGAGGCCCCTTCAGGGCCGACGGGGGTCTGGGGGCGCAGCCCCCAGAAGACGCCCGCCCCCACACACCCCGCACCTACCTACTGCCGGATCGCCCAGCCCCGCTCCCGCAACCCCGCCGTCAACACCGGCGCAGCCTTCGGCTCCACCATCAACTGCACAAGCCCCGCCTGCTGCCCGGTCGCGTGCTCGATCCGCACATCCTCGATATTGACCCCCGCCATCCCCGCGTCCGCGAAGATCCTGGCCAACTGACCGGGCTGGTCGTCGATCAGCACAGCCACAACCTCGTAGACCCGCGGGGCGGACCCGTGCTTGCCCGGGACCCGGACCTGCCCCGCGTTCCCCCGCCGCAGCACGTCCTCGATCCCGCCCGCACCCTCCCGCCGCTTGGAGTCGTCGGCGGACTGCAACGCCCGCAGCGCCCGCACGGTCTCCTCCAAGTCCCCGGCGACATCGGTGAGCAGGTCGGCAACCGGCCCCGGGTTCGCGGACAGAATGTCGATCCACATCCGGGGATCGGACGCGGCGATCCGGGTCACATCCCGAATCCCCTGCCCACACAGCCGTACGGCGGCCTCTTCCGCGTTCTCCAACCGCGCGGCGACCATGCTGGACACCAGATGCGGCATGTGCGACACAAGAGCCACCGCCCGGTCATGGGCATCGGCATCCATGACGACCGGCACCGCACGGCAGTGCGAGACCAGCTCCAGGGCGAGGTTCAACACCTCGGTGTCCGTGTCGCGCCTAGGCGTCAGCACCCAGGGACGGCCCTCGAAGAGGTCACCGGTAGCCGCCAGCGGACCCGACTTCTCGCGCCCGGACATGGGATGCGAGCCGATGTACCTGGACATCACCGACGGGTCGAGGCCCAGCGCCTCCAACTCCCGACGCGGACCGCCCTTGACGCTGGCCACGTCGAGGTAACCCCGGGCCACCCCCCGCCGCATCGCGTCGGCGAGCACCCCGGCCACCAGCGCGGGCGGCGCGGCGACGATCGCGAGGTCGACGGGCCCGTCCGGCGCCTCGTCGGTACCGGCGCCGAGCGCGGCGGCCGTACGGGCCTGCTCGGGGTCGTGGTCGGCGAGGTGGACGACGACGCCCCGGGAGACGAGGGCGAGCGCGGCGGACGTACCGATGAGGCCGGTGCCGATGACGAGCGCGGTCCTCACTGCGCGATGTCCTTGCGCAGGGCCGCCGCGGCACCGAGGTACACATGCGTGATGTCGGCGCGGGGCTTGTCGGACTCGATGTGCGCGAGGATGCGGACCACGCGGGGCATGGCGCCCGCGATGTCGAGTTCCTGCGCGCAGATCAGCGGTACCTCCGCGAAGGCGCTGCCGAGCTTGCGGGCGGCGGCGGCCGGGAAGTCGCTGTGCAGATCGGGCGTGGCCGTGAACCAGACGCTGATCAGATCGTCGGCGGTGAGGCCGTTCCGCTCCAGGACGGCGGTGAGCAGCGCTCCGACCTGCTCGTCCATGTGGCCGGCGTCGTCCCTGTCCAGTTGGACGGCGCCCCGGACCGCTCGTACCGCCACGGCTCTGCTCCTCGCTGATGTACAACCCGGCTCTCTGTACGACCAGCCTAGTCAGCCCGTCCCGTACGGGTGCCCGGCGCCCGCCCACCGAGACGGGTCACAGGGACTGTTGCCGGACCAGTTCCTCCAGCGAGGCGGCCTGCGGCAGCTGCCCCTCCGGGGTGAGCTTGTCGACGGCCTGGGGCAACGTCCGTGCGAGGTCGCTCGCGGCCTCCTCCGGGGTGACACCGGCCTGCTCGGCGACCTTCCGCAGGGTCTCGTCGGGCAGCGCCTGCTGGATCTGCGCGCCGGTGACGGACTGGTTCTGCCCGGTGCCGACCCAGGAATCCTTCTGGTCGACGAGACCGGACTTGGTGAGCATGTCGAGCAGCCCGCCCAACGGATTGCCACCGCTGCCGCTGCCCGAGCCACTGCCGAGGGCCCCGAGCAACGCGCCCAGGATGGCGCCGCTACCGGAACCACTCTTGCCTCCCTCCAGAAGACCCCCGAGAAGACTGCCGAGATCGTTGCCCGCCATGGCTCGCACCTTTCGAGAGCGGCCGGCCGCTGATCGGGGCCCGGCCTCGAACCCTGCCAATGTCACCCGAATCACCCCGTTCCGCTACTTGCGGTGAGATCATCCCGGTATGCCTCTTTACCCACGGCCCCGAGTCCGCTCTCATGGGCTGGAAGCACGCCTCGGGGGAGGGCCACAGTGAAGCGTCCTGGACCATTGCTCACACTTCTGGCGGGTCTGGTGCTCGGCCTGTTCATGCTGACGCTCAACGTGACGTCGGGGACGAAGACCTTGTCGTCGTCCACGCAGCGCGAGGCATCACCGTCGGCGTCGCCGAAGAAATCGGCGAACCCGTCACCGACGCCGACCGTCACACCCAGCCCGACACCGTCGAAGTCGCCTGTCGCGAACGCCAGTTACGCCGGCCGCACAGGCGACGACACCGCGTCGGTCGCCGTGACCGTCCGGGACGGCAAGGCGGTCGCGTACTTCTGCGACGGCCGCTACAAGGAGGCCTGGCTGCGGGGCCCGGTCAAGGACGACGGGAGCATGAAGCTCACCGCCCCGAACGGGGCCGTACTCGACGGCAAGATCGAGCAGGGCAAGAAGATCCGCGGCACGGTCAAGGACGAGGGCCGGAAGTACGCGTTCACCGCGGACAAGGCCGTCAAGCCGTCCGGCCTGTGGCGCGCGACGGCCAAGGTGCGCGGCGCCAAGATCGACGGCGGCTGGATCGTGCTGCCGAACGGCCGCCAGACCGGCATCGTCACCCGCGACGGCAAGGCTGCCTCCGCACCCCGTATCGACCCGGAGACCGGCGCGGTCACGGTCGACGGCCAGCAACTCACGGCACAGCCCGTCACCCCCTGACCCACCATCCGCCTCAGGGAGCCGATCATGACCGCCGACCCGAACGCCGCCACCCAGTCCTACCCCTCGCGACCACCCACACCCCACCACGACAGCCCCGCCCGCTACCTGGTCCCGGCCCTCGTGGCCGCGGCCGTGGCGGTCGGACTCGGCGTCTACGGCAAGGTCCACGACCCGGCGGGCACCGCCTTCAACCTCGCCGGCTTCAGCAGCACGGGCGCGGTGAAGTCCTGGCTCGCGACCACCGCGTTCTTCTTCGCCCTCGTCCAGGTCGTCTCGGCCTTCATGGTCTACGGCAGGCTGCCGGGCCCGAGTTGGTCGGCGACCCTGCACCGCTGGTCGGGGCGGATCGCGTTCCTGGTCGCGGTGCCGGTCGCGGTGCACTGCCTCTACGCGTTCGGCTACCAGACGTACTCGACACGCGTGATGTGGCATTCCCTCCTGGGGTGCGCGTTCTTCGGCGCCTTCAGTGCCAAGATGCTGCTGCTCCGCTCGGAGCGCCTCCCGGGCTGGCTGCTGCCGCTCGTCGGCGGACTGGTCTTCACCGCGCTCACGCTGCTCTGGCTGACCTCCGCGCTCTGGTTCTTCCGCACCGTCGGAGTGACGACCTGACCACCGTCGCAGCGACCACATAGTGACCACACGATGACCACCTTCGGAGTGACTACATGACCGACAGCTCGACGCGCCGCACGGTCCTCGTGACGGGTGCGGCCGCCGCGCTCACCGCGGGCTGCAGCAAGTACGGCGACAGCAACGACTCCTCGGGCTCGTCGTCCGTGAAAGCCTCCGGCGGCCAGGAGTTGGCGAAGACCTCCGACATCCCCGTCGGCGGCGGCAAGATCCTCAAGGCCCAGAAGATCGTGGTGACCCAGCCGAAGAAGGACGAGTTCAAGGCCTTCTCGGCGATCTGCACCCACCAGGGCTGCACGGTGAGCGCCGTCGCGAACGGCACGATCAACTGCCCGTGCCACGGCAGCAAGTTCAACATCGCGGACGGTTCGGTCGCGGGCGGCCCGGCGCCGAAGCCGTTGCCCGCCGAGCAGATCACGGTGGAGGGAAATTCGATCCGCCTGGCGTGACGTGCCACGTACGCTCCCGGAATGCACCCCGAGTCCCTGGTCCGCGACCACACGATCTACGCCTGCGTGATGGGTTCACGCGCCTTCGGCCTGGCGACGGACACGAGTGACACGGACCGCAGGGGCGTGTTCCTCGCCCCCACTCCCCTCTTCTGGCGCTTCGACAAGCCGCCGACGCACATCGAGGGCCCGGCGGAGGAGCAGTTCAGCTGGGAGCTGGAACGCTTCTGCGAACTGGCCCTGCGCGCCAACCCCAACATCCTGGAGTGCCTCCACTCCCCCCTCGTCGAGCACATCGACGACACGGGCCGTGAACTCCTGGCCCTGCGCGGCGCGTTCCTCTCCCGTCAGGTCCACGAGACGTTCACGCGCTACGCGTTGGGCCAGCGCAAGAAGCTGGAGGCCGACCTCCGCACGCACGGCGCCCCGCGCTGGAAACACGCGATGCACCTGCTCCGCCTGCTGATGAGCGCCCGCGACACGCTCCGCACGGGCACCTTGACGATCGACGTCGGAGACGAGCGCGAGCCACTGCTGTCCGTCAAACGCGGCGAACTCCCTTGGCCGGAGGTCGAGTCCTGGATGACCCGCCTGGCAACGGAGACGGACGAGGCGGCGATCCGCACCCCGCTCCCGGCGGAGCCGGACCGGCGCCGCGTGGAGGACTTCCTGATCGGGGTCCGGCGCGCCTCAGCCCTCCAACCGGACCCGTACGACGAACTCGTGCAGGGCGTCGTACGTACTCGGGGTGTCCGGCAGGACTGACGCCCCCTGCGCCTCGTCCAGGTCGCCGTGCAGGCGCTCCACATCGGCCCGCACGCGCGCGTGGTCGACGTCGGCGGCCCCGTGCTCCCGCTCGACCTTCGCCGCGATCAGCTCCGTGATGTACGACGGGGCCTGGACCTTCCCGACGAGCGTGGGCAGATCGGCCTGGACCTCACCGCTCCGCATCAGATGAATACCGGTGAGCAGCACACGGAACGTGTAGAGCAGCGGCTTGAGTTCGCCGGTCTTCTCGAACAACCGCCACTGGGTCGTGGCGAACCCCCGGTAGTGGTGGGCGTGATGACTGGTGAGAACGCCCGGTGCGAGCGCGGCCAACTCCCGGTGGGCGTCGGTGGTGTGCACAACGAGCGGGGAGAGCAACTGCTCCAGCACATAGCCGTTGCGCCGCAGCATCAGCCGTACGAACTTGCGCAGGTCGTGGGTGACGAGGTCCATCTCGACGCCGTCCCGCAGCCACATTCGCGACCGTGTCTCGTCCGGCTCGCGCAGGCCGACGAGTTCGGCGGTCGGCAGCAGGTGCACGCCTCGCAGGTCCACGTCCGAGTCGCGGGACGGGAATCCGTAGAGGTGTGCGCCGGAGACGGTGGCGAAGAGCAGCGGATCGGGCTGCTCGGCCACCACCAGCTTGAGGTCGATGTCCAGGGCGTCGATCATCCGTCAAGCATCCCAAAGCGCCCCCAGCCCCAACAACTCCCCCCGGTACTCGATCCGTCCCGCCCACTCCTCGGGCCACGCGTCCGCGCCGAGGTGCGCCCCCGCGAACGCCCCCGCAAGACAAGCGATCGAGTCCGAGTCGCCGGACGTACAGGCCGCCCGCCGCAACGCGGTCACCGGTTCCTCCACGAAGAGCAGGAAGCACAACAGCCCGGTGGCCAGCGCCTCTTCGGCGATCCAGCCCGTGCCGGTGGCCAGGCACGGGTCGGTCTCCGGGGAGACGGTCCGCACGGCGTCCTCAAGCCGGCCGAGCACCTCCAGGCACTCGTCCCAGCCGCGCGCGATGAAGTGCTCGGGCGTGGGATCCTGGCTCCGCGTCCACAGGTCACCGAGCCAACGGTGGTTGTACCGGGTGCGGTTCTCGACGGCGTACGACCGCAGCAACCCGACCAGTCCCGTCGGCTCGGCGCCCTGCGCCAGCAGCCGTACGGCGTGCGCGGTGAGGTCGGACGCGGCGAGGGCGGTCGGGTGGCCGTGGGTCAGCGCGGACTGCAACTGGGCGGCGCCGGAACGCTGTTCGTCGTCCAGACCGGGGACGAGCCCGATCGGCGCGACCCGCATGTTGGCCCCGCAGCCCTTCGAACCGATCTGGCTGGCGTCCTGCCATGCCCGTCCCTCGCTCTTCAGCAGGTTGCAGGCGACGAGGCAAGTCCGGCCGGGGGCACGGTTGTTGTCCGGCGACTGGTACCAGTCCACGAACTCCTCGCGCACCGGCCGTTCCATCCGCTTGGGCCCAAGCACCCCCCGTTCCATGGCAGTTCGCAGCCCGCGTCCCAACGCCAGCGTCATCTGCGTGTCGTCGGTGACGATCGCGGGCCTCGGCAACTCCATCTCCCGCCAAGGACCGCACTTGGCAAGGATGTCGGGCACGGCGTTGAACTCGGTCGGGAAACCCAGCGCGTCCCCAAGGGCGAGCCCCACCAGGGCTCCCGTGGCGGCACGCTTACGGACAGTCGAGGTAGTCATGCGGAACGTCCTTCCCGGGTCGGCCGAAGCAGCGGTGGGTACAGGGCAGTTGCGTCCCCGGTGCGATACAGCGCGGCCGGCTTCCCCCGACCACCCGTCAACTTGGCACCACCAGGCACCGGTTCGACGAAACCCGGCGTGGCGAGCACCTTGCGGCGGAAGTTGGGGCGGTCCAACTCGGTGCCCCACACGGTCTCGTAGACCTGTTGCAGCTCCCCGAGCGTGAACTCGGGCGGACAGAACGCGGTGGCGAGGCAGCTGTACTCCAGCTTGGCGCCCACCCGTTCGTGCGCGTCGGCCAGGATCCGGTCGTGGTCGAAGGCGAGCGGCCCGAGCGAGTCGTACGGCAGCCAGCGGGCCTGCGCCGCGTCACTGCCCGCGTGCGGCTCGGGCGGGCCCGGCAGTAGCGCGGCGAACGCGACGGTGACGACCCGCATCCGGGGGTCGCGGTCGGGCTCGCTGTAGGTGCGCAGTTGCTCCAGGTGCAGCCCGGAGACGTCCGACAGGCCGGTCTCCTCGGCGAGTTCACGCCGGGCGGCGGTCTCCGCGGACTCGTCCGGCGCCACGAAGCCGCCGGGCAACGCCCAGTGTCCGGCGTACGGCTCCTGGCCGCGCTCGACGAGCAGCACATGCAGGGCGCCGGCGCGGATCGTGAGGACGGCGAGGTCGGCGGTGACGGCGAAAGGTTCGAAGGCGTACTTGTCGTAGCCCGGTGTTGTGGTCACGTGCACCCACTCCCTTAATGGTCAGTTAGACCATAAAGAGCGGCCGTACTGCCGCGCAACCCCCCGCAACCGATGAATGCGACCCGACGAAGGCGAAACGACGAAAACGAAGCGGCCGGCCCCGGAGAAACCCGGAACCGGCCGCCACGAACAGAACTCAGACCTAGAGATCGACTTCCTGCATCAACATCCCGACCTCGGTGTTCGACAGCCGCCGCAGCCAGCCCGACTTCTGGTCGCCCAGGGTGATCGGGCCGAAGGAGACACGCACCAGCTTGTCGACCGGGAACCCGGCCTCCGCGAGCATGCGCCGCACGATGTGCTTGCGGCCCTCGTGGAGGGTCACCTCGACCAGGTAGTTCTTGCCGGTCTGCTCGACGACACGGAAGTGGTCCGCACGTGCGTACCCGTCCTCCAGTTGGATGCCGTCCTTGAGCTGCTTGCCCAGATCGCGCGGGATCGGGCCCACGATGTGCGCGAGGTAGGTCTTCTTCACGCCGTACTTGGGGTGGGTCAGCCGGTGCGCCAGCTCGCCGTGGTTGGTGAGCAGGATCACACCCTCGGTCTCGGTGTCGAGCCGCCCGACGTGGAAAAGACGCGTCTCGCGGTTGGTGACGTAGTCGCCGAGGCACTGCCGGCCCTCGGGGTCCTCCATCGTCGCGACGACACCGGCGGGCTTGTTCAGCGAGAAGAACTGGTACGACTGCGTCGCCACCGTCAGCCCGTCGACCTTGATCTCGTCGTGCTCGGGGTCGACCCGCAGCCCCTGCTCGACCACGATCTCGCCGTTGACCTCGACCCTGGACTGCTCGATCAGCTCCTCGCAGGACCGCCGGGAGCCGTAGCCCGCGCGCGCGAGGACCTTCTGCAGCCGCTCGCCCTCCTGCTCGGCGCCCGGGAAGGTCTTGGGCGGCTTGATGTCCTTCTTGCCCGCGTACCGCTCCCGGTTGCGCTCCTCGGCCCGCGCGTCGTACTCCCGCGAGGTCGCCGGCGCCCAGCGCCCGCGCCCGGTGCCCGCGCCCTGCTTGGGGCCGCCCTTGGCACCACCGCGCGCGGCGGCACCGCGCCCTGACTTGGGACCTTCGTGGGATCCCGTGGGGCCTACGTCGTAGCGCCGCTCCTCGGGACGCGGCTTTCCGGCGCGCTTCGGCTTGTCGTCGCGCCCTCCCGCGCCACCCGCGCCCCTCGGCTGGGAGCCGCCCCCGCCGGCACCCCGGGAGTTGCCGCCCGCGCCGGACCCACGGGGGTTGCCGCCTCCGCCGGCCCCGCGAGGACCGCCGCCCCCGCCGGAACCGCGGGGGTTGCCGCGCCCGCCGCTCCTACCGCTGCCGCCACCACTGCTGCCACTGCCACTGCTTCGCATCAAAGTTCCGTCGTCGTCGTTTCGTCTGCATCTGCATCCGGTGCATCCGGATCGAACGACGGGACCCCTTCCAGCGTCTCCGCCTCGATCGCCTCAGCCTCAGGGAGGAAGGGCGCGAGCTCCGGGAGCTCGTCCAGGCCGCGCAGGCCCATCCGCTCCAGAAAGTAGTTCGTCGTCACGTACAGGATCGCACCTGTTTCGGGTTCCGTGCCCGCCTCCTCGACCAGACCCCGCTGCAAGAGGGTGCGCATCACACCGTCGCAGTTGACTCCGCGGACCATCGAGACCCTGCTGCGGCTCACCGGCTGGCGGTACGCGACGACCGCCAGGGTCTCCAGCGCCGCCTGCGTGAGCCGGGCCTGCTGCCCGTCCAGGACGAAGCCCTCGACGGCCGGCGCGTACTCGGGCCGCGAGTAGAACCGCCACCCGCCGGCGATCAGCCGCAGCTCGAAACCACGCCCCTGGACGGTGTACTCGTCGGCCAGCTCGCGCAGCGCGTCCGCGATCCGCCGTTTGGGCCGCTGGAGTATTTTCGCGAGGTGTTCCACGGTCGCGGGCTCGTCCACGACCATCAGGACGGCCTCCAGAGCGGGCTTGAGGGCGAGATCCGCGACGGCGGACGGGCTCGCCGGTACGCCCGTGGTCTCCTCGCTCACGCCGACTCCTCCTTGATCTCCTTGGGCGGCTCGGGCGGCCGGTCGAACTCGTCCGTCACCACCGGCTCGCCTTCCCCCTCCCCACCGGTCCAGCGCACGATCAGATCCCCGAGCGCGGTCTCCTGGTCCAGCGCGACGGCCTTCTCCCGGTACAGCTCCAGCAGGGCCAGGAACCTCGCCACGACGGTCAGGGTGTCGTCGGTGTCGTCCACGAGCACGCTGAAGCTGGCCTCGCCGAGCTCCCGCAGCCGCGCGACCATGATCCCGGCCTGCTCCTGCACGCTGACGAGCGGCGCGTGGATGTGATCGACGTAGACCTGCGGCTTGGGCCTGGGCTGCATCGCCTTCACAGCAAGCCTGGCGAAGCCCTCGGGCCCGATCCGGATGACGACCTCGGGCAGCAGCTCGGCGTGGTGCGGTTCGAGTCCGACGGTACGGGGATAGCGCCGGGCTTCTTCGTCGAGACGCCGGTTGAAGATGTCGGCGATCTGCTTGTAAGCGCGGTACTGCAACAGCCGCGCGAACAGCAGGTCCCGGGCCTCCAGCAACGCGAGATCGGCCTCGTCCTCGACCTCGGCGGAGGGCAACAGCCGCGCCGCCTTCAGATCCAGCAGGGTCGCCGCGACGACGAGAAACTCGGTCGTCTGGTCCAGATCCCAGTCGGGCCCCATCGCCCTGATGTGCGCCATGAACTCGTCGGTGACCTTGGACAGCGCCACCTCGGTCACATCGAGCTTGTGCTTCGAGATCAGCTGAAGGAGAAGGTCGAAGGGCCCCTCGAAGTTGGCGAGCCGAACCTTGAAGACCCCGTCATCGGGTTCTTCGGCGGAGGCGGCCGAGGGCTCCTCAACAGCCGCCTCAGCAACCGCCTCAGACTCTTCTACGACGGCCTCGGGCTCCGGCACCGCCACGACGACCGCGATCTCGGCCTCCGGAGCCGTACCCGGCCCCTTGCCCAGTGCACGCCGACGGCCGGCGGGGGCGCCGGATGCGGGAGCGTCGTTCGAGGTCATGGCCCCCGCAGGCTACCGCTACCGCCCGCGAAGCCGGCGGACGAGAATGCTCGCGTCCCCGCGGGACTCCAGATCGGCCAGGACGACGGCGACCGCCTCGCGCACGATCCGGCCGCGGTCGACCGCGAGGCCGTGCTCGCCCCGGAGCATCAGGCGTGCGTGCTCCAGGTCGATGAGTTCCTCGGCGGAGACGTACACGGTGATCTTCTCGTCGTGCCGCTCGCGCCCGGTGGGCCGGCGCTGGGCCTGCGCCCCCTGACGCTGCTTCCGAGGCTGGGCAGAACCTTCCTGCGCCCCCTGACGTCGTCCTGAGCCGTCCGCGGACCGGCTGCGGGACTCGCCGCCGTCCGAGTCCGCCGCGACGTGCTCGGCGCCCTCTCCGTCACCGCCCTGGGCGGGTACGGACTGCGGGGCGTCCTCCCCGGCGGCGGCAGCGTCGCTCTCCCCCGCCGGAGCCGGTACCCGGGCCTCGCCGTTGGCCCGGCTCCTGGGGGTGGACGACTGAAGCGCCATCCCCCCTGTCGTACGGAACAGTTCGTCGGCCCCCGGCAGACTCACTCGGCGTGACACCGGGCGAGCACCTCCCTGGCGAGCTGGCGATAGGCGGCGGCACCGACGGAGTTGGAGGCGTACGTGGTGATCGGCTCACCGGCGACCGTGGTCTCCGGGAAGCGCACCGTGCGCCCGATGACCGTGTGGTAGACGTGATCGTCGAACGCCTCGACCACGCGCGCGAGCACCTCACGGCTGTGCACGGTGCGGGAGTCGTACATCGTGGCGAGGATCCCGTCGAGCTCCAACTCGGGGTTGAGGCGCTCCTGGACCTTCTCGATGGTCTCCGTCAGCAGCGCGACTCCGCGCAGCGCGAAGAACTCGCACTCCAGCGGCACGATCACCTTGTGAGCCGCCGTCAGGGCGTTCACGGTGAGCAGGCCGAGGGAGGGCTGACAGTCGATCACGATGTAGTCGTAGTCGGCCATCAGCGGCTTCAACGCCCGCTGCAGGGTGGACTCGCGCGCGACCTCGCTCACCAACTGCACTTCGGCGGCCGACAAGTCGATGTTGCTGGGCAGCAAGTCCATGTTCGGGACTGCTGTCTTGAGAAGCACCTCGTCGGCCGACATGCCCCGCTCCATGAGCAGGTTGTAGACGGTGAGGTCCAACTCCATGGGATTGACGCCCAGTCCGACCGACAGCGCGCCCTGCGGGTCGAAGTCGACGAGCAGTACGCGTCGGCCGTACTCCGCGAGCGCGGCACCCAGGTTGATGGTCGACGTCGTCTTGCCGACGCCGCCCTTCTGGTTGCACATCGCGACGATCGTGGCGGGGCCGTGACTGGTCAGCGGACCCGGGATCGGGAAGTAGGGCAGCGGGCGTCCGGTCGGGCCCACGCGCTCACGGCGCTGACGGGCGGCGTCGGGCGCGAGTGTGGCCGCGTACTCGGGATCGGGCTCGTACTCGGCGTCGGGGTCGTAGAAGTGCCCGTCGGGCAGTTCGTCGAAGTCGGCGAACTGGTTGCGGGGCGCGCCCCTTCCGTCGCCGGCCATGGCGTTCACGTGATGGCCATCCATGCTCTGGTGTGCTGGCTGGGTCGCCCCTGGCTTGTGGTGACCCCGGTGGGCTGCGAAGGTACGCACCGCGACGGAGCCGACAGCCTCGAACCCCGCGGGCTCCTGGCCCTTTGCAGGCATTCCTGGTTGACCACCCCCGGGAGAAAATGTCGACTCATTCACAAGTCGTCTTACCTCCTTGGTGACCAGGGAATTTCTCGATAGGTCAGCGTGGCACCATGCCGACGTTCGGCGACTCTATGGCGTGTCGGGTGTTCGCAGCAACACAATCCGCCTTACCCGGCCCGATGTGTCGGCAATGAAACATCCCTCTGTCAAGGGCGTACGGCAGTCGCACGGCAGGTTCCACCGGTGCACGAATCGGTTCAAGGGTTACGTTCGGGGCGAGTTGGCCGAGTGCCGCAAAGTGACCATACACACACCCGGCCGGACCTTGTCGGGCAAGGTCCGGCCGGGCGTGCGGTGTTGACGACCTGTGTTGACGTATCGCCTTTTACTGAACGGTGACTTAGTCGACAGAGTCAGCCGAGCAGCGATTCCAGCTCGACGTGCTCCAGCCCGTGCGCCTCGGCGACCTCGCGGTAAATCACCTTGCCGTCATGGGTGTTGAGACCCTTGGCGAGAGCAGGATCACGTCGCAGCGCGTCGGCCCAACCCCGGTTCGCGAGCTCCACGATGTACGGGAGCGTCGCGTTGGTGAGCGCGTAGGTCGACGTGTTCGGCACCGCGCCGGGCATGTTGGCGACGCAGTAGAAGACCGAGTTGTGGACCGGGAAGGTCGGCTCGGCGTGGGTCGTCGGACGCGAGTCCTCGAAGCAGCCGCCCTGGTCGATCGCGATGTCGACAAGAACACTTCCGGGCTTCATCCGCGACACGAGTTCGTTGGTGACCAACTTCGGTGCCTTCGCGCCCGGGATGAGCACCGCGCCGATGACGAGGTCGGCGTCCAGGACGGCCTTCTCCAGCTCGAAGGAGTTGGACATGATCGCCCGGACCTTGGTGCCGAAGACCTTGTCGGCCTCGCGGAGCTTGTTGATGTCGCGGTCGAGCAGCGTGACGTGGAAGCCCATGCCGACGGCGATCTGCGTGGCGTTCCAGCCGGAGACACCGCCGCCGATGACGACGGCGCGCGCGGGCTGGGTACCGGGGACACCGCCGGGGAGGACACCGCGGCCGCCGACCGAGCGCATCAGGTGGTAGGCGCCGACCTGCGGGGCCAGCCGGCCCGCGACCTCGGACATCGGGGCGAGCAACGGCAGGGCGCGGCCCGGCAGTTCGACGGTCTCGTAGGCGATCGCCGTGGTGCCGGACTCGACGAGCGCGTCGGTGCACTCCTTGGAGGCGGCCAGGTGCAGGTAGGTGAAGAGCGTCTGGTCCTTGCGGAGGCGGTGGTACTCCTCGGCGATGGGCTCCTTGACCTTGAGCAACAGGTCGGTGGTGGCCCAGACCTCGTCGGCGGTGGCCAGGATCTGCGCGCCTGCGGAGACGTACTCGTCGTCCGTGATCGAGGAGCCGACGCCGGCGTTCTGCTCGATGAAGACCTGGTGGCCGTGGCGCACCAGCTCGTGCACACCGGCGGGGGTGATGGCCACCCGGAACTCGTTGTTCTTGACCTCGCGGGGGATGCCGACCTTCACGTCGATCACGGTCCTTGGCTCAGAGGGTGTGGGGCAATACATCTCATACCCGGACATGCATGAGCGCACCGGGAGACCGCAGGAGAAGGTGCGGCAGAGCCAGTCTAATGAAGGTGTTCTCGGTGTCTAGCCTTTCAATGCATCAATCTTCTGTGGATGTACTACGGATTTCGCAGGCGTTAGCGTCTTGTTCCAGAGGTTCGGAGGCGGATTCCGGGGTTTCGGGGGCGGAATCGCCCTCCAGAAGCTCCTCGCCCAGCATCCGCTCGGCCGTCCCGCGGTGCAGCGCGGCGGACGCCGGATCGCCGAGCCGGTCGAGGGTGTCGGCCAGCCGCAGCTGCAGTGCCGCCTGCAGCCGTACGTCCTCGGCGCGGCGCGCCCACTCGACGGCCTCGTGGCACGTGGCGAGCGACTCCTCGGGGCGGCCCGCGTACTCCTGGACCCGCGCCAACTCGCTCAACGCCCTTGCCTGGGCGGCCACATCACCGTTCTTGCGGTACCCGGCGACGGCCGCCCGCCAGTTCCTCAGCGCCTCGCCGTAGCGGCCCGCGTAGGTGTGCGCGGCGCCGATCCGGCCGTAGAGCCGGGCGGCCTCCGCACGCTCGTCCCGGGCGAGCCGCTGGGCCAGCGCGCGGCCGAACCAGTCGGCGGCCCGGTCGTGGTCCCCGAGCTCCTGGTGCGCGCCGCCTACGGATTCCATCGCGCGACCGGTCGCATACGGGTCGTTCGCTTCGCGTCCGGCGTCCAGCGCGGCCCGGTAGCGGGCCAGTGCCTCGGTCGTCCGGCCGGTCTGCGCGTCCAGATCGGCGAGGTTGAGCAGCGCGGCGGCCTTCTCGCGGGGCAGGTCGCGCCGCTCGGCCACGTCGAGGACGAGGCGGTGGATGCCGTAGAGCTCGGGGGCGGCGGCCTGGGTGCCGAAGTGGGCGACCATCGCGCGCACCAGCTGGGACATCAACCGGCGGGCCAGCGTGTCGAGTTCGCCGTCGGCGACCGCGAGGCGGGCGGAGGCGAGCAGGGCGGGCTGGCGGACGCGCAGCCAGTCGGCGGCGGCCCGGGGGGTCGGGAAGCGCAGCGCGCGGGGCGTGCCGAGGAGTTTCTCGCGGGCCTGGGGGCTGTCGGTCTCGGTGATGGCGCGGCAGGACTGGAGCAGCCGCACGGTGCGCTCCAGCATGCGGGCGCGGGCCAGCTGGAGTTCGGCCGGGCGGTCCTGGGTCTCGGCGAGGGCGTGCAGGAGGGGCTGGAGGCAGCCGGGGACCTCGTACTGCGGCAGCGGGGAGTCCAGGGTCCGCAGGAGGCCGGCGGCGACGAAGTCGTCCAGGGTGGTGCGGGCGCCGTTGACCGAGCAGCCGGCGAGCGCGGAGGCGGTCTGCGGGTCGACCAGGCCGGCCGGAGCGAGGGAGAGCAGTCGCAGTATCCGGGCGGCGGGGCTGGGCAGCGAACCGTAGACGAGCCGGAAGACGCGACTCAGCGGGGTGCCCTCGTCGCTCTCGGCGTGCAGGTGCTTGGCGAGGTCGGCGACGGCGGCCTGCGGGCGGGCGGCGAGCCAGCCGCCGGCCAGGGTCAGCGCGGCGGGCTGGGATCCGCAGACCTCGACGAGGCCCTCGGCGGCGACCGGGTCGACGGTGATGCGGACCGCGCCCGTGTAGCGGGTGAGGAGTTCCAGTGCGGACTTGGTGTCGAGGCCGCCCAGGGTGCACGGGCGGACGTCGGCGATGCCGGTGAGCGGGCCGCCGGAGACGGCGACGACCAGGCAGTCCGGGGAGTCCGGCAGCAGCGCGTCGACCTGCTCGGCATCGGCCGCGTCGTCGAGCAGGAGCAGCGCCCGGCGGTCGGTGAGGGCCGCGCGCAGGATGTCCGAAAGATCGTCCTCGGAGGCGCCGGCCGGGGTCGGCAGCTCCAGGGCGGTGAGGAGTTCGCGGGCGGTGCGCTCGGTGGGGACGGGGGTGCCGTCGGGCTCGCTCAGCCGCACGCGGAACACACCGGCGTCGTAACGGTCAGCGACCTGTCGGACGAGTTCCTCGGCCAGCGCGCTGCGGCCGGAGCCGGGCTTGCCCGCGATGAGGAGGACCCGCGCGCGGGGGGCCTTGCGGCCCGCGATGGTGTCCAGGCCCGCGCGCTCGATGTCGGCCCGGAGCTCCTTCAACTCTCTTGCGCGGCCCAGGAATTGACCCTCGGGAGAAGTGTCCTCGGACAGCCTCACGCCGCCGGTGTCCACCGCCTGATCCGTCACGGGCCACACTCCCGTCCCACTGCACGCGCATAGCCCGCCGGGACTCCGGATCGGGTGATTCCAGAGCCTAGTTCACGCTCTGCGACGAACCGTGCGGAGCGCGGCGGGCACGTCCCCCGATCGGATCAGCCGATCGTCACACCGGAAGACGCCGAAAGAGACGGAAAGGATGAGGTGTGGGTGAGGTGCAGGTGAGGTGTGGGTTCAGGACTCGAAGGGACGCGCGGGCCACGGCGCCTCGGCGGGGCGCAGCGCGCCGACGCCGTCGCCGTGCCGGGCGGCGACCAGCGCGAGGACGCCGACGGCGAGGCAGTTGTTGTGCAGCTCGCCGGCGAGGACCCCGCGGACCAGGTCGTCGAGGGGCACGCGCGCGTGCTCCATGTCGGCCTCCTCGTCCTCGACCTCGAAGCGCTGTCCCTCGGCCTCGGACAGGTTCCGGGCCAGGAAGATGCGGATGGCCTCGGAGCAGCCGCCGGGCGTGGTGTAGACGTCGGTCAGCACCCGCCAGTCCTCGGCCTTGACGTGCGCCTCCTCGTACAGCTCGCGCTGGGCGGCGTGCAGCGGGTTCTCGCCCGGGATGTCGAGCAGTCCGGCCGGGATCTCCCACAGCTTCTGCCGTACGGGGTGGCGGTACTGCTTGATGAGCAGGACCCGGTCCTGCTCGTCGAGGGCGAGGATCGCCACGGAGCCGGGGTGGACCTGGTAGTCGCGGTGCACGACCGTGCCGTCGGGCATGACCACGTCGTCGGTGCGCACGGAGGTCTTGTTGCCGACGAAGGGGGTCACGGTCGCCCGGATCTCCCACTCCTCCGGGGTGTCCTTGATCGTCATGCGATGTCCCTCCACACGTACACGAAACACGTACCCGAAACACACGTACACGGACGTCACTTGAGAAAACGGCCGGGGTGCACACCTTTTGAAGGCGCGCACCCCGGTCACCGTACAACCTTCGTACTACTTGCCCGTCTTGCGTTCCACAGCCGCCTTGACCAGGCCCGCGAAGAGCGGGTGCGGCCGGGTCGGGCGGGAGCGCAGCTCGGGGTGGGCCTGGGTCGCGACGAGGTAGGGGTGCGTCTCGCGCGGGTACTCCACGTACTCCACGAGCTTGCCGTCCGGAGACGTGCCGGAGAACTGCAGTCCGGCCTTCTTCTCCAGCTCCGCGCGGTAGGCGTTGTTCACCTCGTAGCGGTGGCGGTGGCGCTCCTCGACGTACTCCTTGCCGTCGTAGACCTCGCGCACGATGGAGCCCTCGGCGAGCTTGGCCGGGTACATGCCCAGGCGCATGGTGCCGCCCATGTCGCCCTCGCCGGCGACGATGTCGAGCTGCTCGGCCATGGTGGAGATGACCGGGTGGCCGGTGGCCGGGTCGAACTCGGTGGAGTTGGCGTCCGCGATGTCGGCGAGGTTGCGCGCGGCCTCGATCACGATGCACTGGAGGCCCAGGCAGAGGCCGAGCAGCGGGATCTTGTGCTCGCGGGCGTACTGGATGGCGCCGACCTTGCCGGAGACACCGCGGTCGCCGAAGCCGCCGGGGATGCAGATCGCGTCCACGTCACCGAGCTGCTTGGCGGCGCCCGCCGGGGTCTTGCAGTCGTCCGAGGTGACCCACTTGATCTTCACGCGGGCCTTGTTGGCGAACCCGCCGGCGCGCAGCGCCTCGGTGACCGAGAGGTAGGCGTCGGGCAGGTCGATGTACTTGCCGACCAGCGCGAGGTTGATCTCGTGCAGCGGGTTGTGGACCCGGTCGAGCAGGTCGTCCCAGGTCGTCCAGTCCACGTCCCGGAACGGGAGGTCCAGCTTGCGGACGACATAGGCGTCCAGGCCCTCGCTGTGCACGGTCTTGGGGATGTCGTAGATCGAGCGGGCGTCGGGGCAGGCCACCACGGCGGCCTCGTCGACGTCGCACATCAGCGAGATCTTGCGCTTGATCGCGGTCGGCACCTCGCGGTCGGAGCGCAGCACGATGGCGTCGGGCTGGATGCCGATGTTGCGCAGGGCCGCGACCGAGTGCTGGGTCGGCTTGGTCTTCAACTCGCCCGAGGGGCCGATGTACGGCAGGAGCGAGATGTGGACCACGAACACGTTGTCCCGGCCGACCTCGTGGCGGACCTGGCGGACCGTCTCCAGGAAGGGCAGCGACTCGATGTCGCCGACCGTGCCGCCGACCTCGGTGATGACGACGTCGACCTCGTCGGTCGCCATCCGCCGGATGCGGTGCTTGATCTCGTTGGTGATGTGCGGGATGACCTGCACGGTGTCGCCCAGGTACTCGCCGCGCCGCTCCTTGGCGATCACCGTCGAGTAGACCTGGCCGGTGGTGACGTTGGCGCTGCCGTCCAGGTCGCGGTCGAGGAAGCGCTCGTAGTGGCCGATGTCGAGGTCGGTCTCGGCGCCGTCGTTGGTGACGAACACCTCACCGTGCTGGAAGGGGTTCATCGTGCCGGGGTCGACGTTCAGGTACGGGTCGAGCTTCTGCATCACGACGCGCAGGCCCCGCGCCTTGAGGAGCATGCCGAGGCTGGAGGCGGTGAGGCCCTTGCCGAGTGAGGAGGCGACACCCCCGGTGACGAAGATGTGCTTGGTCGTCGTGGTGCTGCTGTTTCGGGCTGTGCTATTTCGAAACGTAGCGGGCGGCATGGCCAAGAGGGGGCTCCCGTGGTCGCGGTCTGGGGTGCGGTGCGGCTGCCCGCCCGGAGAACCCGGGTTTTTCTGGAGGCGCCGTCGCTGCGGTTCGGGGGTTTCTTGCCCACCGGTCCACGGGCTACCAGGGTATCAGCGCCCGGAGGGGATGGCTTCCGGCCACGCTCCGCGCCCGCCTCGACACGGACGCGACCTGCATCGACATGAACAGGCCTCCCGTCGACACAGACGCGCCCTGGTTACCTGCTTCTCACCGGGTGCTCACCCGTTCGGCCCAGGTCCGTTGGCGAGAGCGGCACACAGATCATCTACGTGCGTCGTATCCTGCTCGGACACTCGCTGCCGAGCCGGTCCGGAACACGGCACCACCCCCGCCCGTATATCCCGGAACAACGAGAGCTCGTCAGTTCGTTGAGCAACGACCGTCATTTGCTTCATGCCTCAACGACGCACTACAAACGATCCCTTGACCGCACACAGCGACCGCCCCTTTTTCGTGGGGCGACGTGGCCGTTCGACTGGAGTTGCACGTGGCCGGGCGCATCGAAGATTACGCACTCATCGGAGACATGCAGACCGCTGCCCTGGTCTGCCGGGACGGCACGGTGGACTGGCTCTGCCTGCCCCGATTCGACTCCCATGCCATCTTCGCCGGTCTGCTCGGCACCGAGGAACACGGCTTCTGGCGGCTGGGCCCGGCCCATGCCGCCGACGCGCCGCCGCCCATGGCGGCCCGGCGCGGCTACCGCGGCGACTCGCTGATCCTGGAGTCCGAGTGGGACACCCCGCGAGGCACGGTCCGCGTGACCGATTTCATGCCCCCTCGCGACGGCGCCCCCCAGCTGATCCGCATCGTGGAGGGCATCTCCGGCCGCGTCCCGATGCGCTCGGCCCTCCGGATGCGTTTCTCCTACGGCCGGGTCGTCCCCTGGGTGCACAAGCACGAGGGCCGCACGGTGGCCGTCGCGGGCCCCGACTCCGTGTGGTTCGACACATCGGCGGAGACCTACGGCAAGCAGCTCACGACGTACGCCGACTTCACCGTCGCGCCCGGTGATCGCATCGCGTTCACGATCTCGTGGGAGCCCTCGCACAAGCCGCCGCCGCCGCTCCCGGAGCCGGAGCAGTCGCTGGAGGCCACGGAGGACTTCTGGCGCGACTGGGTCGACCAGTGCACGTACCACGGCCCGTACCGCGAGGCGGTGGTCCGCTCCCTGATCACGCTGAAGGCGCTGACGTACGCCCCCACGGGCGGCATCGTCGCCGCGCCCACGACTTCCCTCCCGGAGGAGATCGGCGGCGTCCGTAACTGGGACTACCGCTACACCTGGCTCCGCGACGCGGCCATCACCCTCTCCTCGCTGCTGCGCACCGGCTACCGCGAGGAGGCCCGCGCCTGGCGCGAGTGGCTCCTGCGGGCCGTCGCCGGCGACCCGGAGAACCTGCAGATCATGTACGGCATCGCCGGCGAGCGCGAGCTCGGCGAGGCGGAGCTGGACTGGCTGCCGGGCTACGAGAACTCGGGCCCGGTCCGGGTCGGCAACGGCGCCGCGCACCAGCTCCAGCTGGACGTCTACGGCGAGGTCACCGAGGCCCTGCACCTGGCCCACATGACGGGCCTGGCCCGCAACGACTACGCCTCCCTCCTCCAGCTGAAGCTGATCCGCTACCTGGAGAAGCACTGGGACGAGCCCGACGAGGGCATCTGGGAGGTGCGCGGCCCGCGCCGCCACTTCGTGCACTCGAAGGTGATGGCCTGGGTCGCGGTCGACCGCACGATCAAGCTGATCGAGTCGGGCGACGCGGACGGCCCGCTGGAGAAGTGGCGCGAACTGCGCGACGACATCCACCGGGACGTGTGCGAGCGCGGCTACGACAAGGAGCGCAACACCTTCACGCAGTCGTACGGCTCGAAGGAGCTGGACGCCTCGCTGCTCCTGATCCCGCAGATGGGCTTCCTGCCCCCGGACGACAAGCGCGTGATCGGCACGATCGAGGCGATCCAGCGCGAGCTGTCCACGCCGGACGGCTTCATCCTGCGCTACCCCACCTCGGGCACGGACGAGGGCGTCGACGGCCTCCCCGGCGACGAGGGCGCTTTCCTGGCCTGCTCGTTCTGGATGGCGGACGACCTCGCGATGATCGGCCGGGTCGACGAGGCCCGCAAGCTCTTCGAGAAGCTCCTGTCGCTCCGCAACGACCTGGGCCTCCTCGCCGAGGAGTGGGACCCGCGCCTGCAACGCCAGGTCGGCAACTTCCCGCAGGCCTTCAGCCACGTCCCCCTGATCGACACGGCACTACGCCTGACGGCTTCGGGGGCCTACGGCGGCTGACAGCCGCTGAGCGCACGCCCCGGGCCCGAGAGGTGCCCGGGGGCCGCGGCACCGCCGCATCCGTACCGCGGCAGGAAAATCCAGGTGCCCCGGCCGCCACTCGTCCCTAGCCTTCTCGCCATGAACAGCACTGGGGTCGGGCGGCTCCTGAACGTCGTGGATGTCGAAGCCACCTGCTGGTATCGCGAGCAGCCGCCGGGCGCGGTCAGCGAGATCATCGAGATCGGGCTGACCGTCGTCGACCTGGCCACCGCGGAGCGCCTCGCCCGGCATCGGATCCTGGTGCGTCCGGCCCGGTCCACGGTCAGCGCGTTCTGCACGGAGCTGACCGGCCTCACGCAGCACGAGGTGGACGGAGGGGTCGGCTTCGCCGAGGCGTGCCGGCTGCTGGCCGCCGAACACCACGCCGGGTCCCGCCCGTGGGCCAGTTGGGGCGACTACGACCGTAACCAGTTCACCCGGCAGTGTCAGAGCACCCGGACGCCCTATCCCTTCGGCCGGCACCACACCAACGCCAAAGCGGCCTTCACCGAGGCGCACGGCCTGCGCAAACGTCCTGGCATGGCGCAGGCCCTGGAGATCGCCGGACTGCGCCTCGAAGGCCGTCACCATCGTGGCGAGGACGACGCCTGGAACATCGCCGCCCTCGTTCTCCACCTGTCCGAGCGGGGCGCCTGGCCGGACCCAACGCCCGCGGCGGCGAACAGATTGGTTCGCGAGACCGACGGAACCGGGTAACGTCCTTGCCGTGTTCTTCCGATGAATCCGTAGATCACTCCACATCACTACCGGGAGAACCCGTGACCGTGAGCAAGAACATCAACAACCCCGTGGGCATGGGCGGCGGCAAGCGCAAGAAGCAGTCCCGCGAAGAACGGCAGAACCACGGTCCGCACCGCAACCTCGACCGCCAGGGCGCGGCCGACCAGAAGGCGGAGCTGGTGCGCAAGATGCGCGAGAAGGCACGCGCTGCCGAGGGCGCCGAGCAGGCGGACGACGACACCGCACAGAGCTGACACACCGGCGCGGCCTCCGGCTACGGCAGAGGAAGTGGACGCCGCCGCCGAGCACACGCCCCGGGCCCGAGATGTGCCCGGGGCGTTTCCGCAGGTACCGTCCGCTGCATGGACAGCCGTACGGACAGCACATTCGACAGCCAGGGCGCCGGCATCACCGTTCAGCGGGCGCTAGAGCTGCCCGGGCTGCGCAGTGGGCTGCCGGAGATCCTGGCGGGCGCCGACCGGCTCCAGCGGACCGTGCGCTGGGTGCACGCGGGCGAGGTCCCGAACATCGCCTCCCTCCTCAAGGGCGGCGAACTCCTCCTGACCACGGGCTACGGCCTCGGCACGCGCCCGGCGGAGCAACGCGCGTTCGTCCGCACCCTCGCCGAGCGGGGCATCGCGGCCCTGGTCGTCGAACTCGGCCCGCGCTTCGACCGTCTCCCCGCCACCTTGGTCGAGACGGCTCGCGCGACCGGCCTCCCCCTCGTCCAGCTGCACCGCGAGGTGCCGTTCGTCGCGGTCACCGAGGAGATCCACACCGAGATAGTCAACGGCCACTACGCGCTGCTCCAGCAGGCCGAGGAGGTCCACCGCCGCTGCACGGAGGCCTTGCTCGGCGGCGGCGGGATCCCCCAAGTCCTGGGCATCCTGGCCGACTTCAGCGGCAACCCGGTCTTCCTGGAGACCCCGGACGGCCAACTCCTGTACGCGGCAGGGTCAGGACCTGAGGGCGCCGACCCGCTCCAGGTGTGGGAGGGGCTGCGCGGCCAGCACAAGGACGCCTCGCCGCCCGCCGGTTCGGTGATCGTGGAGGTGCCCGGCGGCGGTCCCGGTACGGGTTCGGTGCGGGCGCGGATCGTCCTGCTTCCCGTACGGGGGCCGCTCGCCCCCGTGCACCGCATCGCCGCCGAACGGGCCGCCGACATCCTGGCCGTGGTGCTGATGCAGGCCCGCCAGGAGGAGGAGCTGGCGGCACGCGGACGCGGCGACTTCCTCACCGACCTCGCCGAGGGCCGCATCGCCGCCGAGGACGCCCCGGCACAGGCCCGCGTACTGGGCTTCAAGCCCGGCACCAGCCCGCTGCTGCCCGTGGTGATGCGGCTGGGCGACGCCCTGGCCGCCCCAGGCGGCGGCTGGGCGGTCCTGGCCCGCGCGGTCGCCGAGGAACTGGCCTCGGTGGGCGTCCCGGTCCTGCTGGGCGTACGACCGGTCGAGGGCCGCGTCCCACTCCTCCTCGGCCTGCGCTCGGAGTCGGAGCGATCGGCGGTCGCGGATCGAGTGGCGGCGGCGCTGCGAGCGGGAGTCGAGCGGGCCGGCATGCAACGCCCGGGCGCACAGCCGCCGATCGTGGTCGTCGGGGTGGCCGGCGGCTGGGCGGCGGCGTCGGCGGGGCTGCGGCACGCGGCCGAGACGGCGACGGCGGCACAGGGCCTGACCGACCAACCCTGGTACGACGCCCGGCGCCTGGACATCGAGCTGCTGCTGTGGCGCCTGCGCGACCATCCCGACCTGGCGGCCTTCGTGGACCGCGCGATCGGCCCGCTCCGCGACCACGACAACCGCTCCAAGCCGCCGCTACTGCCCACCCTGGAAACGTACTTGGCCCATGCGGGCCGCAAGGCGGAGACGGCCCGCGAGCTGCACCTCAACCGGCAGACCCTCTACAACAGGCTCGCCCGCATCGGGGAGTTGCTCGGCACGGACCTCGAAGACCCGCAGACGGTACTGGCGTTGAGCCTGGCGCTACGGGCTCGCAGGCTCGTCCCCTGAGGGGCCGTTTCTCAGGTGAACGGCAGCGGCTGGGTCAACTCGTCGTAGACGCTCAGCACTTGGGCGACGGTCTCGTCCTCGGTGGGCCAAGTGGCCGCCTGTCGGGCGCCCTTCTCCCGCAGCAGTTCCCGGCGTTCGGGGTCGCGCAGCAGTCCGGTGACGGCGTCGGCGAGGGCCTTGGCGTCGCCGTAGGGCACGAGTTCGGCGGCGTCGCCGACGAGTTCGGGGATGCCGCCGACGGCGGTCGCGACGAGCGGCACGCGGGCGTGGAGGGCTTCCTGGGCGATCACCGAGCGGGACTCCCAACTGCTGGGCAGGAGTGCGAGATCGGCGGCGGCGAGCAGGTCGCCGACATCGTCGCGCCGTCCGATGAGCCGCACCGGCAGCTCCTCGTCCTCGATCCGGCGCTGCAACTCGCCCCGCAACGGCCCCTCCCCCGCGATCACGAGCAACGGCGCCGGATCGAGACGGCACCAGCCGCGCGAGGCGTCCAGGAGGGTGTCGTAGCCCCGCTGCCGGTCGAGGGAGCCGACGGCGAGGAGCAACGGACGGTCGGTGGCGCCGAGTTCGGCCCGGAGCTTGGGGCTCAGCGGATCGAGATCTTCATGGTCCGCGACGGCCCGGCGCGGCCCCGGCAGTGCGACGGCGGCGAGACGGGCGTCCCGGGCGCCGGTCCGCCGAGCCCTGTCGACCAGATCGGACGTGGTCCCGAGGACGACGACGGCGGCCTTCACGACCCGCCGCTCCAGCAGCCGCAACAGGTGTGCCCGGGCCCCTTCGGCATGGGCGCGGTTGTGCCACGTCACGACGAGCGGGGTACGGCGACCACTGAGCGCGAGGACTGCGCGGAAGGAGGCGTGCAGCCCGTGCGCGTGGACCAGGTCGGCGTCGGCGCAGGCCGCCCGCAGCGCGGCGACTGAGGCCGGGTCGCTGCTGCGCGGCACGTGCACATGTTCGGCACCGGCGCCCGTGAAGTCGTAGGTGTGATCGGCTTCGACGGGGGCGCACACCGTCACCCGCACGCCCCGTGCGACGAGCCCGGAGGCCAGGGAGCGCACATGCGCGCTACTGGCGGCGTTGCCTCCGCCGAGCACCTGCACGGTGCGCAGCGGCGACTGGCCGTGCGGTGAGTGGCTGCTCACGGGGGTCACGTGGCCGGGGCTCCTGGTTCGGCGACGGGCGGTCACGAAGAAAAGTACAGAAGGATCGGGCGGAGGGGGTGTACCGCACGCTTCCTACGCGTTCCGTCTCAAGGATGCCAGCACGTACGGGTGTTCCGGCAACGCCGGAAGGTGTGGGGGCTGTGCGGAAGGGCAACAGGGGCGCGGGGATCACCCGTACGAGTGAGGGGGAGGGGGGGCTGTGGTGGATGAGGCGGGAGGGGTGCAGCGGGCCGCGTCCCAGGGAGCACGCTCACAGACCACCCAAGCCTGCCCCGTCCAAGAAGGCACGCTCACACACCACCCGAGCCCGCCGCCCACCCACAGCTCACCTCACCTCACCGCCCCCTCACAACGCCCGCGCCAGCGCGCTCACCCGGTCTCCGTAGACCGCCGCAGCCACCACAGCGGCGGCATGCGCCACCAGCCCCGCCCGCCCGTTGCCGGCGACGACGGCCGCGCCGAGTGCCGCGCCCAAGGCGTGTGCCCCCGCGTCGCCGAGCATCGTCCGCTCGCCGAGGTCGTCCGGGAGCACCGCACCGGCGGCACCGATCGTGGCGGCGGCCAGTTCCGCGCCGGGCCCCCGGCGCACCAAACCCGGTACGGCGAGGGCGAGTACGGCGCCGGCGGCCCGACCGGGGCGTAGGTCCACGAGGTTGACGAAGTGCGCCGCACCGGCGATCACGACCCCCGCGAGCACCTTGTCGAGAGGCCGCTCCTTGAGCAGCGCCCCGGCGACGAGTCCAGCGGCCGAAATGCCGAACAACTTGACCGCCCCGCTGGTGACTTCACCCTCCCGGAGCGCGGAGAGATGTGCCCGGAACCCGCGCCGGGGATCGCCCGCGCCGACGACATCGTCGTAACCACCGCAGACGCCCGCCACGAGAACCGCGAACCCGGCGGCCGGGCGGACGCGCGCGGCGGCGAGGGCGGCTCCGGCGACGGTGGCCGGGGCCGCGTACAGGTCGACGGTCCGGCCGGCATGGTTCTTGCGCTCCCAGCCCTCACCAAGTCCCTTGGCGCGCAAGGCGACCAGGGTCGAGCGGGTGACGGCCGCGGCGAGGCCGAAGGAGGCGGTGCGAGACGTGCGTACGGTCATCCGGCCACTCTACGGAGCACCACCCCGCACCCCTACGGAACGGCCCGTCAGTCGTCCGCCCGAGCCGTCTCCGAGCCCTCCGGGCCGGCCGGCATCCGGGACAACTCCCGTATCCGGTCCTCGCCTTCGAGAACACTCACACCGGAGCGGGCACCGGCACCCCTACGAAGCGGCCGGCTATCCGTCCGCCCGCGCCGTCGCCAGCAACTCCTCCGCATGCGCCCGCGCCGTCTCCGAGTCCTCCTGGCCGGCCAGCATCCGGGACAACTCCCGTACGCGGTCCTCGCCTTCGAGGACCTTCACGCCGGAGCGGGTGACGGACCCGTCGTTGGTCTTCTCGACCAGCAACTGCCGGTCGGCGAAGGCGGCGACCTGGGGCAGGTGCGTGACGACGACGACCTGCGCGGTCTTCGCGAGCTTCGCGAGGCGCCGGCCGATCTCGACCGCCGCCTTGCCGCCGACGCCGGCGTCGACCTCGTCGAAGAGGTAGGTCGGGACGGGGTCGGTTCCGGCGAACACGACCTCCACGGCGAGCATCACGCGCGACAGCTCACCGCCGGACGCGCCCTTGGCGATGGGGCGCGGCGGAGCGCCGGGGTGCGGGGCGAGGAGCAACTCGACCTCGTCGACGCCCGAGGGGCCGTAGGCGACCGCGCGCCCGCCGACCTCGACACCCTCCGGGTCCTCGGTCTGCCGGATCTCGAACGACACACGCGCGTGCGGCATCGCGAGGGAGGCCAACTCCGCGGTCACCGCCGCGGCGAAGCGCTCGGCGGCCTCCGTCCGCGCGTCGGTCAACGCCTGGGCGAGGCCGCCCAGTTCACCGCGCAGCGCGTCCCGCTCGGCGGTCAGTTCGTCGATGCGCTCGTCGTCGCCGTCGAGTTCGGTGAGCCGGGAGGCACCCTGCTCGGCGTACGCGAGCACGGCGGTGATGTCCGCGCCGTACTTCCGGGTGAGCGCGTTGAGGGCGGCCCGGCGCTCCTCGACCGCGGCCAGCCGCAGCGGATCGGCGTCCAGGTCGTCGGCGTACCCCGCCAACTCCCCCGCCACATCGCCCAGAAGGATGCCGATCTCACCGATCCGGTCGGTGAGCGAGGCCAGTTCGGAGTCGTGCGACCGTACGGCCTCCAGGGCCCGCTGCGCACCCGCGACGAGGGTCGCCGCGTCGATGCCCTCGGGGTCCTCGGGGTTGCCGGCGAGCGCGGCGTGCGCGACCGTGGCGGCGGACGCCAACGCCTCGGCGTGGCCGAGCCGTTCGGCCTCGGCGGCGAGTTCGACGTCCTCACCGGGACGCGGCTCGACGCCCGCGATCTCGTCCAGGCCGTAGCGCAACATGTCGGCTTCCTGGGCCCGTTCACGCGCGCGCGTGGTGATCTCGTCCAGCTCGACGGCGACCGCGCGCAGCCGCCGGTAAGCCTCCGCGTACTTGGTGAGCGGCCCGGTGACGGCGTCCCCGGCATACCGGTCGAGCGCCTGCCGCTGCCGGGACTGCTTCAACAGCCCCTGTTGGTCGGTCTGCCCGTGCACGGCGACCAGCTCGTCGGCCAGCTCCGCGAGCACCCCCACAGGCACGGACCGCCCGCCCAGGTGCGCCCGGGAGCGCCCTTCGGCGGAAACGGTACGGCTGATGAGCAGCGTCCCGTCCTCCAGCTCGGCACCGGCCTCCTCGGCGCGCAGCACGGCGGAGCCGCCGGGAGGCACGGAGATCCGCCCCTCCACGACCGCGTTCTTCGCCCCGATCCGCACCAGCGCCGGGTCCGCCCGCCCCCCGAGCAACAGCCCGAGACTGGTGACGACCATGGTCTTACCCGCACCGGTCTCACCCGTGACAGCGGTGAACCCCGGCGACAGTTCGACGACAGCATCGTCGATGACTCCGAGCGACCGTATCCGCATCTCTTCCAGCACGGTGAAGACCTTACGAGGTAGGGAGGGAGAAGCGCGAGGCGCCCTGTCACCCAGGGGAGTGGACCCACCTTCTTTTAGGGGCGCGAGGCTGTATCGATTTGCGGCTCCGCCGCGTGGGCGCGCCCAACCCCCACTCAGCCGCAGCTAATGAGGAGCCCCCCGCCACCCCGAAACAGGCAGAGCGAACTTCGCAACAAGCCGATCCGTGAACGACGCATGGTGCAGCCGAGCCAGCCGCACAGGCACAGCCCCTCGCCGAACCTCAACCCGAGCCCCGGCAGGCAACTCAACAGTCCGCCGCCCGTCACACCACAAAACTCCCGGGGGGATATGCGGCAACACCTCGACGGCCAGCACAGAATCCGGCGACGTAACCAACGGCTTCGCGAACAACGCATGCGCACTGATCGGCACCATCAACAACGCCTCGACCTCAGGCCACACCACAGGCCCACCCGCGGAGAAGGCGTACGCGGTCGACCCGGTGGGCGTCGCACAAACGATCCCGTCACACCCGAACCCCGTGACCGGCCGCCCGTCGATCTCCAGCACGACTTCGAGCAACTTCTCCGCGCCGGCCTTCTGCACCGCCGCCTCGTTCAACGCCCAGTCCGTGTGCACGATGTTGCCGTTCTTGTGCACGACGACATCGACGGTCATCCGCTCCTCGACCTCGTACGCCCGCGTGACCACCCGGTCCACGACCTTGTCGAGATCGTCCCGTTCCGCCTCCGCGAGGAACCCCACGCTGCCGAGGTTGACGCCGAGCATCGGCACCCCGGACGCCCGCGCGAACTCCGCGCCGCGCAGCAGCGTGCCGTCGCCACCGAGGACGATGAGCAGCTCGCAGCCCTCAAGGCACTGCGGGGTGGCCTCGGTGACCGTCTCCACCTCGTCCGGGAGCGGCAGGTCGCGTGCCTCGTACTCCAGGACGCGCACTCCGATACCGGACTGGAGCAGCCCCTTGACGACCAGCTCGGCACTCCGGATGGCCGCAGGGCGACCCGTGTGCGCGAGCAGGAATACAGTACGAGCTCGGTTCTGTGTCAACGCGGCCCCTCCGCCACTGCACGGTCAACATCGGCCGGGTCAAGTTCGGGTGCGCCGGCCCGCAGCCACAGAAAGTACTCGACATTCCCGGAGGGCCCGGGCAGCGGGCTGGCGGTGACACCCTCCACCCCGAGCCCCAGTTCCGCGGCCCGCCGGGCGACACCGCGTACGGCCTCGGCCCGGAGTTCGGGGCTGCGTACGACACCGCCGCTCCCCAGCCGTTCCTTCCCCACCTCGAACTGCGGCTTGACCATCATCACCAGGTCCGCGTCCGGCTTCGTGCACCGCGCCAGGGCGGGCAGCACCAGCCCGAGCGGGATGAAGGACAGATCCCCCACGACTAGATCCACAGGCTCCCCATCGATCGCTTCAAGCGTCAACTCGCGTACGTTCGTACGGTCCTTGACGGTGACGCGTTCATCGCTCTGAAGAGACCACGCGAGTTGTCCGTACCCGACGTCGACCGCCACGACCTGCGTGGCACCCGCCCGCAGCAGCACATCGGTGAAGCCTCCGGTGGACGCGCCGGCGTCCAGCGCCCGCCGTCCCTCGACGACGAGACCCTGCGGTACGAAGACCTCCAGCGCGCCCGCGAGCTTGTGGCCGCCCCGCGAGACGTAGTCGGGGTCGTCGTCATCCGCTACGACGACGATGGCCGCCGCCGTCTCCACCTGGGTGGCGGGCTTGGTCGCGACGGTCTTGCCGACGGTGACCCGGCCGGCGGCGATCAACTGGCTCGCATGCTCCCGCGACCGCGCGAGCTTCCGTCGGACCAGCTCGGCGTCGAGACGTCGGCGTGCCACTCCTGCCACGTTCGGTTCAGCTCCTAGTTTCCGTACGGCGATGGGGGCGCCGGAGGTCCCGGGCGGGCGTCGAGCGCGGTGAGCGCGTCGCGCAGCCCCCGGTGTACATCCTCGTACACCTCGACATGCCCGTCCGTGGCGAGGTGGTCGGTGTCGGCAAGCCGCCCGAGCTGGGCGTCGACGTCGGCGTTGCCGCTCGGCGTGCGGTCCACGTTCAGGGGCGCGGGGGCGGCCGGGTCGTCCGTGGGCTCCGCCTCCACGACGGCCTCCGGAACGCCCGCCGGAACACCCTCCGCTACGGCCCCGACCTCGGCCTCGGGCAATGAGTCGCTCATGCCCAGACGCTACCCCGAAGGCCTGGGGTACCGTCGATCACGATGGCAACGATCGAAGAGTGCCGCGTCGCACTCGAGAAGCTCTCGGACAACATGCAGAAGGCCGATGGGAATGTCCGCGCCGCCGCGGCCATGGACCGTTCGGTCAGCTGCCGGATCACCGACCTCGACGTCACCTTCGTCGGCCGGCTCACCGGCGGCCGCATCGTGGTGGACGAAACCGTGCAGGGCCTTCCGGCGGAGAAGGCCCAGATCAGGCTGATCATGACGGGCGACGACCTGGTCGCCATGGTCGACGGCGGCCTGAACTTCGCGAAGGCCTGGGGCTCGGGCCGGGTGAAGCTGGAGGCCAACGTGTTCGACCTGTTCCGCCTCAGGAAGCTTCTGTAGTCGCCTCACGGAACTTTTGTGGCGGCCACCTTCCGGTGGTCGGTCCGCGCCTGTGCCGTACGTGCCTTGCGCGCCGCCGGCACCACCAGCGGCGTCCCCGTCTCCGGGTCGTCGATGACCTGGCAGCGCAGCCCGAAGACCTCCTCGACCAGTTCGGCCGTGACGATGTCGCTCGGCGCGCCCTGCGCGATGACCGCGCCCTCCCGCAGCGCGATGAGGTGGGTGGCGTACCGGGCGGCGTGGTTGAGGTCGTGCAGCACCGCGACCAGCGTGCGGCCCTGCTCCTCGTGCAGCTCGGCGCAGAGGTCGAGGACGTCGATCTGGTGCTGGATGTCCAGGTAGGTGGTCGGCTCGTCGAGCAGCAGCAGGGGCGTCTGCTGGGCGAGCGCCATCGCGATCCACACGCGCTGCCGCTGCCCGCCGGACAGTTCGTCGACATAGCGATCGGCGAGCTCGGCGACTCCGGTCTGCGCCATCGACTCCTGTACGACCCGCTCGTCCTCCTGGGACCACTGGCGCAGGATGCCCTGGTGCGGGTACCGGCCGCGGCCCACGAGGTCGCCGACGGTGATCCCGTCGGGCGCGATGGACGACTGCGGGAGCAGGCCCAGGGTGCGGGCGACCTTCTTCGCCGGCATCGACTGGATGACCTGGCCGTCGAGCAGCACCCGGCCCTCGTTCGGCTTCAGCATCCGCGACAGGGCGCGCAGCAGGGTGGACTTGCCGCACGCGTTCGGGCCGACGATCACCGTGAAGGAGTTGTCGGGTATCTCCACCGACAGCTCGCGTGCGATGACGCGCTGGTCGTAGGCGAGGGTGACGTTCTCGGCGGACAGGCGGTTCACGGTGCTCCTTCGATTGTTCAGCCCGCTGCTGAGGCCGCTCTGGTCGTTCTGGTTGCCCTGGTCGCTCATATCCGGCCCGCCTTGCGCTCGGTGACCAGGAGCCACAGCAGGTAGACCCCGCCGAGGACTCCGGTGACCACGCCCACGGGCAACTGGTCGGCGCCGAACGCCCGTTGGGAGGCCCAGTCGGCGGTGACCAGCAGAGTGGCGCCCATGCACAGCGAGGGCACCAGGTTCGGACCCGGCGAACGGGTCAGGCGCCGGGCGAGCTGCGGCGCCGTGAGCGCCACGAAGCCGACCGGTCCGGCGGCGGCGGTCGCGGCCGAGGTGAGCAGCACGGCGGCCACCATCAGCAGCAGCCGTACGCGCTCGACGCGCACTCCGAGGGCGTACGACACGTCGTCGCCCATCTCCATCATTCGCAGGCCTCGCGCGTTGGCGAGGACCAGCGGCAGCAGTACGGCGCAGAGCGCGAGGAGCGGCCAGACCTGGGTCCAGTCACGGCCGTTGAGGGAGCCGGTCATCCAGACGACCGCCCGGGCCGCGTCGACGAGGTCGGCCTTGGTGATCAGATAGCCGTTGACGGCGGTGACGACGGCGGAGACGCCGATGCCGACGAGGACGAGCCGGTACCCGTGCACCCCCTGCTTCCAGGCGAGCAGATAGATCGCGAGCCCGGTGACCAGACCGCCGACGAGCGCCCCGAGGGTGACGGCGGTCGCGCTGCCGGAGAACAGCACGATCATGACGAGCGCCCCGGCCGTCGACCCCTGCGAGAGGCCGAGCACGTCCGGACTGCCCAGCGGATTGCGGGAGATGGACTGGAACAGCGCTCCGCCGAGCCCGAGCGCGGCACCGACAAGCAACCCGACGAGGACGCGCGGCAGCCGCAGCTCGTTGACGATGAACTCCTGACCCGGATCACCGCCCCCGAACAGCGTCTTGAGCACATCACCGGCCGGGATCGGGAAGTCCCCGGTACCGATCAGCACGACGCTCGCGGCGAGCGCGCAGACCAGGAGAAGGACGACGACCGTGAAGGCACGGAGGTCGAGGCGGAGGGAGAGGCCGCCGGTCCGTACAGCTCGCGTACGGAGAGCCTGAGTTGATGTGGCCGTCACAGCTGGGCCGTCCTCCGCCGTCGTACGAGATAAATGAAGACCGGACCGCCGATGACCGCGGTGACGATGCCGACCTGGAGCTCCGCGGGCCGCGCGATCATCCGCCCGAGAACGTCCGCGCCGAGCAGCAGCACGGGCGACAGGATCGTGGCGTACGGCAGGATCCAGCGCAGGTCGGGCCCGGTGAACGAGCGCACCACGTGCGGCACCATCAGGCCGACGAAGACGATCGGCCCACAGGCGGCGGTCGCCGCCCCGCACAGCACGGTCGCGGAGAGCATGGCGAGCGCGCGGGTCCGGTTGAGGTTGGCGCCGAGGGCGCGGGCGGTGTCGTCGCCCATCGCGACTGCGTTCAGCGGCCGGGCGAGCAGCAGGGCGACGACCGTGCCGACCGCGAAGAACGGCGCGACCTGCGTGATCGTCGATCCGGTGGCCGAGGCGAGCGAACCAACCGTCCAGAAGCGCATCTTGGAGAGCGCCGCGTCGTCCATGATCATGACGGCCTGGAGATAGCCGTAGAGCGCGGCGCTGATCGCAGTACCGGCGAGCGCGAGCCGCACGGGTGTGGCGCCCCGGCTGCCGCCGAGGAACCAGACCAGCGCCCCGACGACGGCGGCGCCCGCGAAGGCGAACCAGACGTAGCCGCTCAGAGACGTGACACCGAAGTAGGTGATGGCGGTGACGACAGCGGCGGAGGCGCCGGCGTTGATGCCGAGCAGGCCGGGGTCCGCGAGGGGGTTGCGGGTGAGCGCCTGGAGGACGGCTCCCGAGAGGCCGAGCGCGGCACCGGCGAGCAACCCGAGGACCGTACGGGAGATCCGGTCGTCGACCACGACGTCCGCGTACGTCCCCGAGTCATGGAACAGGCCGTGCCACACATCCCCCAACGGCAGCGATTTCGCGCCGATCGCGATGCTCGCCAGGGCCACGAGCACCAGGAGCGCCACGGAGGCGAAGAGCCCAAGGACACGTATCGCCCGGCGGGTTGGGGGCGCGGGGGCGGTCTCCGCGCGCTGTTCTGGGGGACTGTCGACCAACACGTGGTTAGGTTAGCCTACCCTCGCATGCGATCTGGAGGCCGCGTCCCGGCTCCCTCAGGTCACAGACCCAGTCGCGCCAGCGCCTTCTCCCCGTCCAGCGCGCAGGAACCGTCCCCCGCCGCCGTCCAGGCCGCCGCGCAGAGCGCCCGGAGCCCGTCCAAGGGCTCACCCTCACCGTCGAGTTCCAGCCGGTCGCGGGCCGCCGTCGCGGTCCAGCCACCGCACCGGAAGCCGTCTCCGGCCTCGGTGACCTCGGGCTGCCCGGTGAGCATGCCCCGCAGATCGGCGTCGACGTACGTCGGCCGGTGCTGCGGCGGCGCGGCGAGCAACTGCGCGCCGTCCGTCACGCCCGTCAGGACGAGCAGCGAATCCACATCCCCGTTGAACGCCCCCTCGATGTCCGTGTCCAGCCGGTCCCCCACGACCAACGGCCGCTCGGCGCCGGTCCGCAGAATCGTCTCCTTGTGCATGGGCGGCAACGGCTTCCCCGCCACCTGTGGCTCGGCCCCGGTCGCTATCCGTACGACCTCGACCGCCGCGCCGTTGCCCGGTGCGATGCCGCGCGCGCTCGGGATGGTGAGGTCGGTGTTGGACGCGAACCACGGCACCCCGCGCGCGATGGCGTAACAGGCCTCCGCGAACCGCCCCCACGCCAGGTCCGGGCCGCCGTACCCCTGCACGACCGCCACCGGTTCGTCCTCCGCCGAGTCGACAGGCTCAAGTCCGCGCTCGCGCAGCGCGACCCGCAGCCCCTCCCCGCCGATCACCAGCACCCGGGAGCCAGCCGGCACCTGCTCGCTGATCAGCCGGGCGACGGCCTGCGCGGAGGTGATGACGTCGTCGGCACCGGTCGGTATCCCCAGCTCGGTGAGATGCTCGGCCACCGCGTCCGGCGTCCGCAGCGCGTTGTTGGTGACGTAGGCGAGACGCATCCCGCCCGCGCGGGCGGTGGCGAGCGAGTCGACCGCGTGGGCGATCGCGTTGCCCCCCGCGTACACCACCCCGTCGAGGTCGAGCAGCGCCGTGTCGTACGCCTCGCTCAGGGCCCGGGCACTGCCGTCGGGGCTCGTCCTGACGCTCTGGCTCATTCCACATCGCTCCTCGTTCGATCGCTTTCACCCGATCATCCCGCATGCCACTGACACACGTACGATGCCGGGATGAACACCGCAGGTCACTCGGAAGCAACGGAGCGCCGAGGCCTGGAACTCACCCCGTTCCGAGGCCTTCGCTACGACCCCGACCTGGTCGGCAGCCTGGCCGCCGTGACGTCCCCACCGTACGACGTGGTCGTACGCCCCGACGGCCTGCACCACCTCCAGGACTCCGACCCGCACAACATCGTCCGGCTGATCCTCCCGCAGGCCGTCACCCCGAGCGCCCGCAACGAACAGGCCGCCGACACCCTGCGCCGCTGGCTCTCCGAGGGAGTCCTCACCACCGACCCCGAGCCCGGCCTCTACGTCTACGAACAGCGCGACGGCAACGGCCTGTTGCAGCGCGGCGTCATCGGCGCCCTGCGCCTGTCGGACCCGTCGGAGGGCGTGGTCCTGCCGCACGAGGACGTCATGCCGCACGTGGTCGCGGACCGCGCGGCCCTCATGCGCGCCACCTCCGCGAACCTGGAACCCCTGCTCCTGACGTACCGGGGCAACGGCTCACCGGCCGACACGACGACGGTGGTCGAGCGCATCGCCGAGCACCCCGCGCTCCTGTCGACGACTACGGAGGACGGCTACAGCCACCGCCTCTGGTCGGTCACCGACCCCACCGACCTGGCCCGCATCCAGTCGGACCTCGCCCAGCACCAGGCCCTGATCGCCGACGGCCACCACCGCTGGGCGACGTACCGACGTCTACGCGCGGAGCACCCCTCCCCCAGCCCCTGGGACTACGGCCTGGTCCTCCTCGTCGACACGGCCCGCTACCCACTCCGCGTCCGCGCGATCCACCGCCTCCTGCACGGCGTCCCGGTGTCCGACGCCCTGACGGCCCTCGACGGCCTGTTCCGCGTCCAACACCTGGAAGTGCCCCTCCCGGAAGCCCTGGAGGCCCTGGCCGACGCGGCCTGCGCGGGCAACGCGTTCCTCCTCGCGGGCGACGGCGCCTTCCACCTGGTCGACCGCCCGGACCCGGACCTCCTGGCCCGTACGATCCCGGCCGACCGCCCCACGGCCTGGCGCACCCTGGACGCCACGGTCCTGCACGCCACCCTCCTGGACCACGTCTGGCTCATCCCCGAGGACGACCCGGCCCGCATCGCCTACATCCACGACACCGCCGCCACGGTCCGCAAGGCCGAACGCGACGGCGGTACAGCCGTGTTGATGCACCCCGTCCGTGAGGAGGTCGTACGCGACCTGGCCCGCCAGGGCGTCACGATGCCCCGCAAATCGACGTCCTTCGGCCCGAAACCGGCGTCGGGGCTGGTGCTGCGCGCGCTGGACATCTGAGACGCCGCGACCGACTCCGGAGACGCGAAAGGGCGGGACCCCAGGGTGCTGGGTCCCGCCCTTGTCACTTCACTGACGTAGGTCAGTTCTTGTCGTCGTCTTCTTTAAGAAGGACATCTTCCTTGACGACGTCTTCCGCACTCTCGGCGCCAGCTTCGACCTCGATCTCGTCGTCCTCGATGCCGTCCTCGACGTCGTCGTCCTCGTCCTCGTCGTCCAACTCGTCGACTACGGAGACGTCGTCCCGAGGCTCGACCTCGACCTCGTCATCGACCTCGGTCTCAGCGTCCATCACGACGACGGTGTCGCTGCCGTCCTCGTCCTCGTCCTCGACGAACGCGTCGACGAACTCGACACCGTCCATCGCGGCGAGGCGGTCCGACGCGTCCGTGCTGTCGTCCTTGTCGGACTCCACGGCCTTGACGAACCACTCCCGCGCCTCGTCCTCACGCCCGGCGGCGAGGAGAGCGTCGGCGTAGGCATACCGCAGGCGCGCGGTCCACGGCTGCACGGTGTTCGAGGCCAGCTCGGGGCTCTGCAACGTGACGATGGCCGCGTCGAGCTGGTCCATGTCACGTCGGGCACCGGCCGCGACGAGCCGCATCTCGACCTGCCCGGCCTTGTCGAGCTTGTGCACCTCGGGGGCCCCGGCCATGTCCAGCGCCTTCTCGGGCCGCCCGAGCCCACGCTCGCAGTCGGCCATCACCGGCCACAGATCCACGCTGCCGGTCATCCGCCGCGCGGCCCGGAACTCGGCCAGCGCCTCGCTGTACTTCTGGTTCGCGTACGCGGCGAACCCGGCCGCCTCACGTACGGCGGCGACGCGCGACGCCAGTCGCAGGGCGATCTTGGAGTAGGCGTAGGCACTCTCGGGGTCCTCGTCGATGAGCCGGGCGACCATCACCAGGTTCTTCGCCACGTCCTCCGCGAGCCCCTTCGGCAGACTCATCAGCTCCTGCCGTACATCCTTGTCGATCTCCTCGCCCGTGACGTCCTCGGGGATCGGCAGCCGCTTGATCGGCTCACGGTCGCGGTCACGCTCCCGCTCGTCACGGAACCGGCCACCACCACGCCTGTCGTCGTCACGGCGGAACGCCGGCCGCTCACCCCTGCTGTCATCCCGACGGAACCCTCCGCCTGCGGGACGTCCTCCGCGCTCGCCACCACGGTCATCGCGACGGGGACCGGACGGGCGGTCGTCACGACGAGGACCGGCGGGCCGGTCATCCCGACGCGGGCCTGCGGAACGGTCGTCACGCCCACGGAAGCCACCACGGTCACCGCGGTCGTCGTCACGCCGGAAGGCGGGACGCTCGCCCCGGTTGTCGCTGCGGTCGTCACGGCGGAACGGAGGCCGCTCACCACGGTTGTCATCCCGGCGGAAGGCCGGACGCTCACCACCACGGTCATCACGACGCGGCCCGGACGGACGGTCGTCCCGACGGGGGTAGCTGCCACGGTCACCGCGGTTGTCGTCCCGCCGGAAGGCAGGACGGTCACCGTCACGACGATCGTCCCTACGGTCATCACGACGGAAGGGCGGACGCTCGCCACCCCGGTTGTCGCTACGGTCATCACGCCGGAACGGCGGACGCTCACCACGGCTGTCGTCGCGACGGAAGGCCGGACGGTCGCCGCCGCGGTCATCGCGACGGGGGCCGGCGGGCCGGTCGTCACGACGCGGAGCCGCGGAACGGTCGTCACGACCACGGTAGCCACCGCGATCGTCACTGCCACGGCTGTCGCTACGGCGGTCATCGCGACGGTCGTCACGGCGGGGGTAACTGCCACGGTCACCGCGGTCGTCGTCACGCCGGAAGGCAGGACGCTCGCCCCGGTTGTCGCTACGGTCATCACGACGGAACGGCGGACGCTCACCGCGATTGTCGTCGCGCCGGAAACCACCACCGCCACCACGGTTGTCGTCCCGACGGAACGGCGGACGCTCGCCCCGGCTGTCGTCGCGCCGGAAACCACCGCGATCGCCACGGTTGTCGCTTCGGTCATCACGCCGGAACGCGGGGCGCTCACCGCGGTTGTCGTCCCGACGGAACCCTCCGCCTGCGGGACGTCCTCCGCGCTCGCCACCACGGTCATCGCGACGCGGGCCGGCGGGCCGGTCGTCACGACGCGGCCCGGACGGACGGTCATCGCGACGCGGGCCGGCGGAACGGTCGTCACGTCCACGGAAACCACCGCGATCGCCACCGCCACCACTACCGGCACCGCCACTGCCGCGGTCGTCGCGGCGCGGGGCGCCACCACGGTTGTCGTCACGACGGCCGTAGCCACCGCGATCGCTGCTTCCGCTTCCGCTGCCGCCGCGGTCGTTTCCTCGATCGTTGCTACGGCTCGGGCCTCCGCGGTACCCGCCACGGTCGCCGCGGTCACCACTGTCCCGTCGCCGCTCGTCGCGCTCCGGTCGGTCCTCGGGAGAGTTGGTGGACATCGGTGACTCCTGTCTTCGGTACCGCAAGTCATTCTCGCGCAGCCAGCTACTCGGCGCGCTCCGGACTGTGTTTCTGAAAGGTTCTGGAAAAACAAAAGGACCCCTGGTCCCAGCGTGAACGCTGGGACCAGGGGTCCTCCAAATATTGTTCGGCGGCGTCCTACTCTCCCACAGGGTCCCCCCTGCAGTACCATCGGCGCTGTAAGGCTTAGCTTCCGGGTTCGAAATGTAACCGGGCGTTTCCCTCACGCTATGA
>Ga0307515_10000543_pt1 | contig 88875 bp, 76 predicted proteins | sample 17_EM_MG_FD_194513 | JGI IMG/M metagenome (GOLD analysis project Ga0307515, IMG submission 194513) | Populus trichocarpa ectomycorrhiza microbial communities from riparian zone in the Pacific Northwest, United States - 17_EM | ecosystem: Host-associated > Plants > Roots > Unclassified | place... | reverse complement strand
TGGTAGAGTTGAGCACAAGAAAGAGAGAGATCAGAGGAGATGGGGGAAATCATCATGAGAAACTGGGACTTAAGAGAATTTCGTGTGCGAGTCAATTTACCATCCCCAATACGGCAGGTACGAGTCCCGATCCGGCGGGTAATAACACCGATACGAGGTCTTCTAAACCCAATCAGGCAAGTCGTATCCCTGATTTCTCAGGTCCGCTCGTATCCGCCATATCGTTCTCATCTTCATCCCCCATCTCTTTCTCGTCCACAACTCTACCATCATTGCAAGAACACAAAGTTAAGTCATCCCTCTCTATCTCTCCTTGCCATCATCATGAGTTAACACCGAGTGCAGCACACGCCGAGTGCAGCATATGCCGAGTGCAGCATACGCCGAGTGCAGCATACACTGAGTACAGCATACACCTAAGATTGTCTGTCGTCCCTTCATTCTCACGATTTCATAAGAGCCCATTCCCACGGTTTCGAGTTAACTAACCGATGAATAGAGTCTCAGCACCTGGCGCGCCTCCCATCAACTGCCTCCAGATCGACTACCTCCAAGTACTCCTCTAATCTCGCTCGATCATAGCCAGCTGCAAGTGCATCTCGAAACTCGCTCGATCAGAGCTCGGAGTTCATCTCTGCGTTCACCCGATCTCGGTCTCCAAGTGCATGTCCAAACTCGCTCGATCACGGCCTCCCAGTGCATCTCTGAGTTCAATCAATCTCGGTCTCCAAGTGCATCTCCAAACTCACTCGATCACTGCCTCGGAGTGTATCTCTGAGTTCACTCGATCCTGGCTTCCAAGTGGATCTCTGAGTTCACTCGATCTCGGCCTCCAAGTGCATCTCACAACTCGCTCGATCACGGCCTCCAAGTACATCGTTACTGAGCGACGGCGGGTGTACGGAGATATAGGGGTAACGGAGGTGGACTGAGCGACTTATTCATTGTCATCTTCAGGCGCACCTCGAATTGCTGACAATCACCGCGTGCTGCCAGTCCAGATATACCGTGTGTAGATAGGTAGCTATATAGATATATAGATACATAGATGAGAATACATACTGAATGCATAAGTTTTGAAAATCATTGAATGATTAGTAGCTATGATTTAACATCGCCAGGCGTTGTGTAAACGGCTTCAGCATAACTGCAGCCCCTGCGAAGAGTGTAACACACGTGTCCTTCTGATGGTGCGTAAACGTCTCCACAAAGTAAAGAAGTACGTATGCAATGCGACCCGTCGCCTGGGCGACAGGTAGCTTGCGATTCTCCGTCAGAGTGTACGAGGTTCCGTCAGAGCCGTCAGAGCCGTCCGGAACTCCGGGGTGTTTCTGACGGAAACTAAAGTTGTTGCTGATGTGATGACCATGAATGTCCCGCTCGTCTCACGAAGATGAACGATCATGCGAACTACTAGCACTGCTAATGATTTCTCATTCCTGTAAGGCTTGTTTGCTGCAACAAGTTGCCAAATCTTTGATTTGCTGGTTCATTACCCGACTAGTATGAACTCGCGCTAACGAGCATACTACTGGCCAACTCGCAAAATCATGATCAGGTGTTATGCATGACGCGCTCAATGGGTGTGAAAGGTGATCATCTTGATTCGCTAACAAGTACCATTATCACTGTTAAGGGACAACCCTTAACAACCACATCCGCCCAGACCGCCACCTCTGCCACCTAGTGATAATGAGGGAGCTCATGTATCCGATATCGAAGGTGCGCCACCCGGATCTGTGTATATATGTACACTTCTTCCCAGCGCTCAATTTTTCAATCTCGATGCATATGCGAAGGATCACAAGTGCAATACCGATTTCAATGCAGATTTGCTTACTGATGAGGGAACATCCACTCGTTTGTACACTATCAGCCGCATGGTAATGAAGCTGACTTCCATTTGGCAGATGACAGCAGCCTATTGAGCGAACCTTACAGTGAAGATAAGCATTGATCAAATGGAACGGAATTTTTGAGTGTATTATTATCTACAATTAGCGGACACTTTAAATTATATCTTAAAAAATATATTTATATGTATTATTAAAGAACAATGTAGTGATGAAGGAGAAAGTACATGAAGACAGTACAAAGGCTGCCAAGACAGCACTAATGATATATTAGGCCAAAATAAAGGATTGCATATTGTGTATATGCCCATGGCAAAATGAGCGTCAACGAAGTGTCAACAATTGTTGGTAATGCATCATTGTAAATCTGGGTGGCAATTGGTTGCGACCGTTCGTAAATGCGACCTTGGCTGGCTCTATAGGCAAAAGAGCGAGCCACGCGCTCCCTGCCACATTCTAAAATTGAGCGTCAATGGAGCGTCAATGATATTTGGTCTTGTGACTCAGGTAATTCGAAAGCGATATCGTTGTTCCTATATATAATCAAAGTATTGGTCGCCTTTATAGGGAAAAAAGATAGCGACATACCCCATGCCCCATCATGAAAATGGGCGTCAACTGAGCGTCAAGAAGTTTTGGCCTTTCATTATGGGTAATCAACGCGCGATGTGTCAGTCATTGTCTATATACGATGTTTCGACCATTTTTCTAGTCTAAAACAGTCATGAACACTCAGTTTGATCATTGTGAATGAAATTATTTGTTACTGTCTGGGAGGCTGTCGCAGGAATGTCGCTTGCTTCTCTCCGCAGAGAGGCCTCAAATTCATCCTTAATAGAGGTCTGTATTCATGCGCGACTTAGATTACCCAAGAAGCGAGACCTTGAATCGTTGACGCTCAGTTGACGCTCAGTTCCAAGATGCGGCAGGCAGCGTGTCACTTCCTGTTTTGCCTATAAAGGAGGCCAATACCTCAGTTATGACAATCTGCAACCTATGGCCACTCAGATTACCCAAGATGCAAGACCAAAAGTTGTTGACATTCCGTTGACGCTCATTTCCAGGATGGGGCAGGGAGCGTGTCTCTCCATTTCTCGATTACAAAGGTGGCCAGTACATCCTGACATTGCAATGAATTCAGAACATTTACCAGTCCTAATTATATGCACCAATTTCAGACGGAGTCAGAGTGGAAGGTACTACAACAATCTGCTGAATGCCTGAAGACATAGATGTTGTTGCTGCTGCTGCTGCATGTCCCACTGTTGGCTGTGCCCCCACACGATTATGTCCCTCAGAGTTACACGCCTCCATGTGGTAACAATCAGTACACAGCCCGAGATGTAGTTCTCAATACTTATTCCAATGTTGCCCAACCACTGGATCATTATGATCGAGACCTCTTCCATCTCTGGATGTGGCTGTCCAATATGTAGTCCAAGGCGAGGGAAAGTCCAACTGTTCCCAAAAGACGGCTTCCAACGGTTCCTCTTTGAAAGTTGCTGCCAGTATACTTTGGATACTCTCCAAAGCATTCAATCATTCAGGTTCAAATGCAAGGCAAGGAGTTCCGGCAAGATCAAACCAATTCTTCGAGATGTACCATCCCTATCATACTATTGCATTCCAATCTGGTGATCGATGTGGGTACTGAGGGATATCACATCCTGTAAGTCATAATAACTCGTCGACCCCATCATTGCAATCATGTAGTCAATGATGATTTGGTGCTAGGTAAGCACAACAGGATACAAAGCAAGGTTTGCAACAATACTTACACCCTGTCGAGGGATGTAGGCACATTCATTATCAGGTACGATATGATGTGACTCATTCTAGTGTAACTGGTAATGTCAGGCGTAGATGATATTGGTATATATACCGGGATATCAGCAAACAAGACAACGGCACTCCACATGCGTTGCAAAGATTCAGAACAAGACAGAAGTCGAAGCTGGTTCAAAGTCATAATATGCTTTGCTATACAAGAGAACAAGTAAATAAAGAAAAAACAGAAAATCCTCCAACACCAACAACCTCTCTTTATATTGAGTTTCATCTGCCATCCTCCTACCATACTTCATGCTTCAATACACCATCCTAATCTTCCATTATAATTTTTCACACCACCAATACCACTCTTATCAACACAGCCACATCACATCATCCAACATCACAACACCCCAGCCCACTTCACTATCATATCATATTATACCACCACCCCTACACCACAGCCTCACTCCATCTCTGCGTCTCCCAACATCTCTGGCTTTCTGTCACACCACATCCTTCCCGCTTCTCCCAAAACCATTCCTATTCACATCTCCTGGCATCACACGCCAGCTGTGCAGCGACACTTTTCGTCCCACCTTCTGATTCTGGGGAAGTTTGTTGAGGTTTTCTAGATCTATGCAGATAGAATCGCTCGGAATGGCAGTGTATTTTGTTATATCCTCTCATTCTCTTGGGATGCAGCATCAACTTGACCTGTTCTCTCGCCCAGGTTGCCTTGGGATGCCACAAGTAGCACCGCACAGTGTTAACACTGTGCACTCTGGAATGTTGTTTGGTTAGTCTCCCACACTGCTATCATAGTAGTTACAGAAAGCCAGCTATCTACTCTAACTGCATTCAACACCACTTGTGTATGGAATTCATTGCCTTTGGTATCCAAGTCTCTTTAGCATACTACAAGATTACTCAGGTGTTGCTTGGCAGTTTCTAGGGACAATGAAATTTTAGTTTGCAACAATTTCCTGTATTAAGTAACTCTAAAAGGTTTCCCACTTCAGCAACTCAGAAATTGTACCTATCTCCACAGCCACTTGCCCAAAGCTGCCAAGACTAATATTCACTGACAGCTAGCATACAATATATGCTTTGATAGTATTCCCAGTGAATTCCATTTACAATTGGTGATGAAATGGGGAGTTAGAAGGTGGGCAAAAATCCGCCAGCTTCATGGACTCTCACTCACATTTTCATCTTGCTCAAAATTGGACCATTTGACTTGATTTTTGGATTGAGATGTAGGCCTTGGAGTTGTCTATTATACTGCTGTCTCTGATATTCTCTCTATTGTGTGGTTGTTGTGTAATTCGCAATTGTGAAAAAATTTCCGGGATTTGCAAGGCGCCCCGCTAGCAGCCTATTAGGTGTGGACGCTGGGCGTACCCACGCCCCTAATAAGGCGCTTGAGCTGTATGCATGAGGTGGTCTCGGAACCCTGGCGGGCCTCGTGTGGTTTCTTGTTGTCAGCCTGAAGAGGGATGGTGTGAGACAGTACGTGGTGTGTTCTTTAAAAAGAAACCACCTATTGCAGTCGCATAGTTGCAGCGGTACAGCAAAAACCAAAGTTCAGATAAATACAAAATTTAACACAAAGACAGTTAAAAGCCTAGGCTAGGCTGAATTCGCCTTCGGCTCCTCCGGGAGTGTTGTATCGCTTGGAGCTTCACTTGATACTCGCAAGTTTACCACCCTCCTACCCCCGGCCGGGTAAAGCTATGAATGAAGAACTTTCGTCTGTTATATGTCCTACAAGGCGGAGAGCGCTCGACCACACATCTCCAAATATACATATATCACAGAGAATTTATCTCACCAATAATCATATCATATAACAATTGCGATAGTGCAAAATTTAAACGAATCATGTATTTTATCGGTCAAATTGAGATATTGTGCTGGGGGCTGAAGTCTGGATAAGTGTTAGCGCAATCAAAAATATATTAGCATACATTATATGTTCGCCCCTAGCACATTGGAACTTGAATCGCATCCACTCAGTAGCGAATACGTGTCGTAGGAGCAGATGGAAGTTTTTTTCGAAGCACAACCATTCAAACGCGAAGTACTAAACTATGGAGTATAAATTATGCGACATCTTGCACCTGAGTCGGCACCTTAGTTTTCGATCGAACTCTGGCCACACCTCAAGGCTAGGGCTGTAATTGACTTTCACTACCACCCAATGCGCTCTTCTCTGTATTTTGCTGCAGTTGCGGCCTTTATTGTTACTGGTGTCATTGCTGGAGACGATGGGGACGAATTTTCCAATAATCTATTCACGGATCTCGCACCGTATGTCGTCAGATCTCCCACTGAACATGCATTTACGATATATTTAGGTTACTGCAACTATTTGGCGAACGCTTTGCCCAGCAATTTTTGTCTCAGTCCATGAGCTGGATCGACAACCTCATCTTTGCTCTAGCTCCCTTGGGCATAATTACAGCCATCGTTGGTGGGTTGACCTGGCTTTGTTCTCTGGCTCTCCATGAAGAGCCAAATCCTTTCCATATCTTGCCGTCCGATATATATCTTGCTGAATTAAAACATATACTCACTCTCCCGATCAGGCGCGATCAGAATTGGTGGGCCATCATGGTTGAAAGCTGCCGTTGGAAGGGCCAGGGAAAATCGGGGCGCCGCTGAGATTGAGTTGATGTCTTCCACATCAGATGAAGGTAAACAAGTTCCAGTTTCAAGCTAATCGAGGCCAATATCGCTGACCACCTAAAGTGAGCGAGTTGTGGAATGGGCAGGCGATCGTCCGAACGATGGGAAAGGTAAATATAAGCATTTACCTCCATATCGCCGATAATAATGTTTTGATATATTAGCCGGAGATTCTGCAAGTGGTTTATGTTGGAGGTGATGGAGACGACTCAAGGTTCGGATTATATTCGGTGGAGGAACTGGAACGCCTGGATGTGGACGGTATCAATCATGACTTCTTTCTGTTGTAGATAACTATTAACTAATACATCCCGCAGAACCTTCAGGCTGGAATTTGGGTGGATCACCATACCGAAGCGATGCAAGGAACTACGTATCCCAACATGATATCGAGCTGCAGTCAGCATCAAATATCCAGCTGACACCCTCATCTCACTCGAGAAAGACCCTAAGTGAACTTGCAAAATATGCTCCGAACATATCACTGAACAATGCTCCGCAAAGAAGACGATTAGAAGTTTATTTCTGGGCTATTGGTGGCGTATTGGTTCAGGCATCTGTACTGATTGTTGCTGGCCTGGTCTCACACTGGAAACTCCGAAAGGGTGGCCGTCAGGTAAAAGGGTATGCGCTACCTATCACAATTTTGGGAACGTCACTCTTATCTTTGGGAATGTATTGCTGCTCCTCCATCATTGAGACAGGATCCAAAGAAAAAAAATGGGGAAAGAGGGAAACCAGAAGATCTGAGAGAGCCTACCGTCCTCTGCGAATCCTATGGTTGCAAAGGCGTCATGTTGTTTCCGACCAAAGTTTTGATGCATACGCAATCATCGCCCAGGGCTCACGCGATTACATTCTCACGTCCCATCCCGCACACACTAAGGCTCAACTTGATGCTACGACTTCTCATTCTTCGATCCGGATAATTGGCACTTTCAACCAGTATTGGAAGACTAGCGAGTTCGGCAAGTATCTTTTATCCAAGCGATTCGAAAGTGCAACCGTACTAGGAACCTTGATCAGCTTAGCCGGATTCACTCTCCAATTCATTGGTTTGAGAGCTAGCCATTGGAGTGTATCCATCACCCAACTAGTTTCGACCATGATTATGACAGCTGTGAGAGCAATAATTCGGAGAGGTCTCATCGTGCGTCCGCATGCACAACTTCTGCTGCAAGATCATGAGATGGACTGGCTCGCAACAAAGATATCCGGTAATCCCAATGCATTTTGGTTACACTTCAGCGATGGTATCGTACAAGATATATCTTTTGAAGACGACCCCGAAAGTCGACGCCGTAGATGGACGATCATAAACGACGCAGATATTACATGTATTGGTACCAGAAATCCAAATCCAAACAACCCTACAGTTGTGAAAATGCGCCAGAGGCTAGGACAATTAAGCAAGTGGACTGGACCGGCAAGCGAGCCAGCAATCTCAGTAGCTACTGCTGTCGAAATCGTCATGGATACCCTGTTTCCGACGGCAGAGGAGTTAAAGACATTTTCGTGGTCGCTAAAGTGTCTAAACGGAGAAGCAACTATGACCATACATTACACAAACGGCCAATGGAAGGCCGACGCAACCCAGATAGAATCAATCTTGTCCCTTTGGATCTTCCATGTTCGTAAGGCGGAAGAGGATCGGAAGGGCCGACATACCAGAGCCAACACTCGGCTACCAGACGGTGAAACTCAAGCAACAAGACAGGCGGATTGGCTACGTGAGGGGGATGCAGCGTTAAGATTACCAAGCATGAGAATTTTATGCCCAAACTCCGAACCGGCTCGCCAACATCTCGGTTGGTGGGGGGATATTTCTGCTTCAAAGGTCCGAGCGGTGAAATATATCAGCAACAGTAGCGCCTCCGAGGAGAAAACCACCAGAAAACTCGATAGACACCATGTCGTGGGATGTATATCCTCCATGCCAACTGATTTGAGCTCCAACGTCCCCCAGTGTTGCAACGATGACAGCCTGACATTCAAATTGGATTCAGACGGTTCCCTAGACAATCTTTCTGAAGATGGTTCTGCTAGTTCTTTACTGGATAGTGATTTGGCAGTCGTCTCTGATATACCACTTTCTCTTCTCTTTGCGCAGCACATTTTTTATGCGTTTATGTGGCAAATTGCTGAATTCACGAATCCCGTCGTGGGTGATACAACGCTGCACCAGCAGGACCCTGCGGACTGGAAGAAGTTCAGGCTCGAGAATTCCACTCTGCGCAAAATTGTCACTGGTGTACAACATGCAGGCCTCGGAAGCATCGAAGAAGCTTATACATACATTATCCCGCCTCTTGGAGCCAAAGGGAAGCTACCAGCAGTCATGGCAGTTTTAGAACTAGCGAGAAAACAGGCCAATCATCACCAATCACTTCAGCAATGGAAGGAAGCAACCGACGCCTATTTGTGGCTTTTTCATAAATGCAAGGCATTCGACAGTAAGAGTCCGTTTGCCGTCAAAGCTACAGCTCTCTTGATGGAAACACTAGGATCCGTACGCTCTACTATAGAACCCTGGGAAAAACAGCTACAAGAAAAACAAGATCTGGAGGGATTATGGCCTAAGCTCCAGACAGAGTTAGAAACGGCAGATCCTGATGTTGTCTCCGCCATTGAATCGGTGTATCGTGCAGAACAGCTTGATGGATGGAACGATGCTCCTTCGGAAACAGAACAGACCATGTCGCTGAACGGGGATGAAATCAATCCCTTATGTACTGAATATAAATTCTTCGCTCGGCAGAGCTCGCATTCGAAAGTGTTTTTAAACAGTTACCTTGGCCCAACTGATAATGTGAATGCAACGGATCTCTTAGAACGAACGCCACTTCATTATGCCATTGCATTGAGGGAAAATGACGCTGTGCGGCAGTTACTTCGTCTCGGAGCGGATTCGAAAGCAGGCAATTTAGCCAATTGGACACCTCTGCACTACGCATCTTGGTTTGGTTTTGATGAATTCGGCTGGGTACTTTTACAGCGGGGCGCAAATATAGATGCGCGGGGATCCGATGGCAGGGCACCGCTACATTGCGCATCACAAAGAGGACATGACAAAATGGTAAAAATGTTGCTGGAAGGCGGTGCAAATGTTAATATTCCGGATGGCTCACGAAGAACTGCGCTGCACTGGGCTGGATACTTTGGATTTCAAAAGATTATGAATCGTCTCATGGAAGCTGGCGCAGCCCCAAATGCCCGTGAAGATCAGCGGCGAACTGCATTACATCTTTCAGTTGCTGCTGGGAGGTTGGACTCCGTGACTACTCTATTGGATGCTGGTGCAGACATTAATGCGAAGGACATATTTGGAGATTCCGCGCAAAATTTGGCAGCGATTCTTGGCCATGAAAAGGTAGAGAATGTGTTCGAGGGGCGACAGACAGTCGACACAGACCCCAGTGATGGTAATGGAATGACACCGCTATCACGAGCAGCAGAGAACGGGCATGAAAGGTTGGTTCGGGCACTTTTGAAACGGCCGGACGTCGATATCAATTCGAAAGATAGTAAATTTGGTCATACTGCACTGTCATGGGCAGCGGGGAAAGGGCATGAAGAGGTAGTCCGAGCGTTGTTGGAGCGGCCGGACATTAATGTCAACTCCCAGAGTAGCAGCGGTCTGTCACCACTGTCAAGGGCAGCCAAGGAAGGGCATCAGAAAGTGGTGCAGGCACTTTTGGAGCGGAAGGACGTCGATATCAACTCGAAAGATAGTAAATTTGGGTATTCTGCACTATTGTGGGCGGCGGGAAATGGGCACAAAGAGGTGGTGCTAGCGCTTTTAGACAGGTCGGACGTAGATATCAACTCTAAGGACAACCATAGTCGGTCAGCACTGTCAAGGGCGGTCATAGAAGGCCGCCAGGAAGTAGTGCAGGCACTTTTGGAGCGGATGGACGTCGATATCAATTCGAAAGATAGTAAATTTGGGTATTCTGCACTGTCGTGGGCGGCGGGGAATGGGCAAGAGGAGATGGTGCGAGCGCTTTTAGACCGGTCGGACGTCGATATCAACTCTAAGGACAACCATGGTCAGTCAGTACTGTCGCGAGCAGCCGACGAAGAATACAACGACGTGGTGCGGATTCTGCTGCAGCGACCGGATATTGAAATCGACGCGCCAAGTGTCTGTTGTGAGTCAACGCTGCTTTGGGCAGCCGAAAAAGGGCATGAGAACGTGGTACGGTTCTTGATGGAGCGGCCAGACGTCTACCCCAAGATTAAGCAAACTATTCGGGGCCAATTACCATTGTTTTTGGCGGCCGAGAACGGGCATGAGAACGTGGTGGGGGCACTTTTGGAACGGCCAGACTTCGACATCAACTCCAAGAACAATAAATGGAGTGTAACGCCATTGTCGTGGGCAGTCCAGAAAGGGAATGTGAATATGGTACGGGCACTTTTGGAACGGCCGGACGTCGATATCAGCATCAAGAACGATAAATCGGGCCAAGCACTACTGTCATGGGCAGCTGAGAACGAGCTTGAGATCGTGGTGCGAGCACTTTTGAAACGGCCCGACATTGACATCAACTCTAAGGATAATGAATGGGGCGTAGCACCACTATCGTGGGCGGTCCAGAATGGTCATGAGAACATGGTGCGGGCACTTTTGGAGCGGTCGGACGTCGACATCAGCATCATGGACGATGAATCGGGCCAAGCACTACTGCCGTGGGCAGCTAAGAATGGCCATGAGAATGTCGTGCGGACACTTTTAGAACGGCCTGACGTCGATATCAATTCCCAGAATAGCAGTGGTCGGTCACCATTGTCATTGGCAGCCTCAACGGGGAGTGAGAACGTGATGCAGGCACTTCTAGAACGACCTGACATTGATGTCAACTTGAAGGACACTCGTTATGGCCAATCACCACTATCATGGGCGGCAACATGTGGACACCAAAACGTTGTGCGGGCATTATTGGAGCGGCCGGACGTCGATATCAATTCCAGGGATATAAATAATCAGTCACCATTGTCGTGGGCAGCCAGTAATGGTCATGAGAACATTGTACAATCACTGCTGGAACGGCTGGATGTCGACATAAACATCAAAGACACTACTATTGTGGGCGGGACATCACTCTCGTGGGCGGCTAGAAATGGGCATGGGCACGTTGTACGAGCACTTTTAGAACGGCGAGACGTCGACATCAACTCCCGGAATAACAATGGTCTGTCTGCATTATCCTTTGGGGCTATATGCGGGCATGAAAACGTGGTGCGAGCACTTCTGGAGCGACCTGACATCGACATCAATTCCAAGGACAACAATCATAGACAATCACCACTGTCGTGGGCAGCCACGAATGGGCATGAGAGCGTGGTACGGGCACTTTTGGAACGGCCGGACGTCGATACCAACTCCTTGAGCAACGGCGGTGAGACACCACTGTCATGGGCGGCCAAGAACGGGCATGTACACGTAGTGCGGGCACTTCTGGAACGGCCAGACGTCAACATCAACTCCCGGAATGATAGCGGTCGGTCACCACTGTCATTGGCAGCGGCTATGGGGCGTGGGTACGTAGTGCAGGCTTTTTTGGAAAGACCTAACATTGATATCACTTCTACGGACAATCACTCGCACACGGCGTTATGGTGGGCTACTGAGAAAGGTCATACACAGATAGTCGAGCTGCTGCAGCAGTCCACATGTCCTAACTAGTGAAGGTACCGTTCCGTAGATTTTCGTTTTCATGTCTTTGTGTTCTAACTCCGTTTCAACTTAGTCCGAAGAGTGCAAAGAGTGATTTTTTCGTTACGGAAGATATACGTTTTCATCGATCTGGAGGGGGAAATTAGTTTTTTAACATTGTAGAAAAAAAATTGTTTCTTTGTGCATTCGGACTGGATGGTACGGTATCATTGTCAAGATAAAATGTTGTTGCGATTGATGGTGCTCTCGTATACTAGACTTTCCAGGTTCGCTTAGTGGTGATATGCTCTCGTATCTAGGCTTTTCGCCTCACCGAGAAGCTCAACAACAAGTTTCGTAATAGTAATTAGCAGTACCGAGAATAGAATAGTGAGGCAGTTCAATGCACTACAAACACTAATCGATGTTAGAGGCGAGGAAAGATTTATTGTAGTCGGAAACCCGGATTAGATTCGTTGATCAAATCCTGGACATCAGTAGCATACCAGCGTTGTTTTGGGTTTAAACGACCCAGCTCGGTAGCACTCGGCAACGAGATAAACAAGTCTCGAGTGGATACTACTCGATTCTGAGCACGAGACAAGGTTTGCAAGCGACGAACGATAGCACGCCATTAAGCTTTGAGTCTCGGGAAAACGAACCACTGTGCCAGCTATTCCGCGTGCCGTCGCTCATTATCATCTATGTTACATCGAAGTTTATCCTTATTTCCAGTAGTTCTACTGACTCCATATCACACCTCACACCCAATTCCGCTACCACACTCGTTGAGGATTCTTGACCCTAAAGGGAGCGTAACACATCATCGACCTTCAACTTACCGCTGCTCGCTTCACCGAAATATAGCGGTTTTACCCCGAACTGTTCTATTATCGAGCTATCTACATATCTCTAGGCACCTACAGCTCGTCTCTACATACCAACGGAATTATCTTTCCGAGAGATGAATTTTGACCAACACATTTCCATTCGACCATCACCATCGTTTCAAGTAGACATCCATTAGCACAGCAACCCAACGGTCTTGTACTATCTTTCTCTATATGCTCGCTGTAAAATTTCTCGTCATATTAACGAATGTATTGTAGATATTTTGCTACAGGAGGCACCCAATTCCGGTAGAAAGGTCAGTGCAGTGATAGCCCACCACCCAATGGTTTTGCCTTTCGACTTTGTTCAGATATGTATTGCATATACAGGTCTCAGCCGGAGACGGAGATGTCTCGTATGGCCGGAGACGGTGATGTCTCGAATGGCCGGAGATGACTGTTGACTCTGGTACAAGCTGATGGCATTCAGCCGTACTTGTACTTTCATATATATACTGGCTTTGTGGCCCTCTGAGATAGAATACAATCAAGCTTCTCTATCATCACTATTTCAACAGGTTATGAGCCCGGCGCCCGTTACAATCTTTACTACAAATACTGTATTGATATCTTTCAATTCAGAGCATCGAAAACCTTAACCGACTCACGACCATCCCTGGATTTCAGCCGCAACACCATCACCATCTATCACTCCCCATCGTCACATTCCTAACCTCCTGCACTCTCATCATGTCAAATGGAACATTTAAGACCAGTCACAGCAATGTGCCCAAGCCGACTGCAGAAAACTACCTAGTCCGAAAGCAAAATGTTCACCTTCTCATTATCGACAATGAAGCCTACAATATCGTCACTGGTGTCGAACTCCTCCCTGTGTAAAGGCATACGCCCGTGTATGGCCTCGTAGGAAGGTATATCAGTAGATACGGTTGCAAACGTGGATGTCAATATTGTAGAGTAGTATAAAGGTAAGATTATCGCTAGAGATCTAAGGCTCGTGGCGAGCCGACTATATAAAGTGGGTATTACCCGGCCCTGGACACGTCACGTACAGCCGTGCCATTATATTATCCCGGTCTTTAGGTGCAGACCCCCTGGGCTGCGTAATCCCGTACAAGAGTGGAAAAGAATGAAAACAATGAAATAACCGTTTAACGTACGCAAACGTACGAACCCATCGGTCCCACAACCGATCAGTACGATCTGGTAGCCATTCGGCGGATCCAGCGCACGGGGAAACTCCACATCCACTTGACTTGTCTCCGGAGGTGGTAAAAACCCGTGCCGACGCCATTTGTACTGGGCCGAGATCCAAAGAAGTAACGAAGTAAAGAAGTAAAGAGAAGAGAAGAGAAAGAAGGAACATCCAAAGAGACACCGTCCTCCATATTTCCACTTCCGGAATGTCCGGCATCCGACCATCAATCTCGCACTCGTGGCTTTTACCAAGTGTAGGTCATTGTCGGAATTAGACACAGTAATCTCGGTGAAATCCGCAATCATAGTATGAGCCTCGTCTTGACTCGGCGGCATCGATGGTGGATTCCGCTCGCTGCTCATCATCGCCATCGCCATCGCCATCGGCGATTGCATCGGTATATCTAATTTGTAAGCATTCCAGTAACCGGTCATACTCACTATACTTAAGTGCGCTAGCACTCGAGCTCTCCCAATTCCTCGTGAACAAATCCGCAGGCCCTGCCCATCAGTGATCATTGTTGCCCATCGGTGATCATTGTTGCCGCTTTGGAAGCTGCTTCGGTAGTCATATCCGTCAGTGATGGCCAATCATATATGACCTCGTATCTATCTCGTAAGCTTCTCATGAAATGGTCATTCATACCATATATATATTCAGGCGCGTTTGCGCTCTCCCAAGCCCTCGTGCATAGCTTGGTCGGCCAGTCTTGAGGTATCTGAGATCATCCCTTGCAGCCGGTGGCTCTCACACGGTGCCCGTCAGTAGTTATATTCATCCTCCTTCAGCATCGGCCAGGCAGGCTTATAGGCCTCCAGTATGGTCGTTCGGCATTCATTTCGGTAAGCCGTTTGGTAAACATCCCAGTCGATGCCTTTGGTAGAGGGCTCCCGATAATCCTAAGTTCTTGCGCCATCCATTCAAGGCAATCCGGTAATCATCTTTCGGTAGTTGTCTCGACTGTCTCACGATGCCATTCGGTGACTGTCTCTCGCGATGCCGTTCGGTAGACTATTTGGTACGTTCAGAGATCATTTTCGGTAGACATAATTGCACTCGTTTGGTCTTCTCATCATCTCTCCGGTGCTCTTGCAGTCGCTCTAATCATCCTCCAAGTCGGTGCACTTGTAGGTACACTTAACATCCGCCGTGTGCTCGGTGCACTTATCATCTCCAATTGCTCGCCGGTTTTCCTCCGGGTATGCTTTCCGCTCCTTCTCCAGGTGTGCTCGCTGTCACTTGTGTGGGTATCCACATCGTCGGTTTCTGAGTTCACTTGTCATTTCATCTGGTTGACTCTTCTCCACATGCTTGTTGACTCTGCTAGTAATCTCTTCAAAGGTACACTCATCGACTAATGTCCAGGGTAGGGGTTGGTTTTGATTCCGGTACGGTCATCCCCCTCTTGTACGTTGTAGCTCAGCCGACGACTAATCCATTACGGCTTCTTCTTTTCCAGTAGCAGCTGTGTATCTCTGGATTGTTGAGCCTGAGTTGGGATCGCCGAGACTGAGTTGGGATCGCCGAGACTGAGTCGGAATCTCATTCGGGATTCTAACATGGGCATGCGGCATCTTGATTCATCTGTAGGTGCGTTTGCCATCACTTCTCTGGGTGCACTTCATAGAACATTTGTTGATTCCTGTCCTTGTGCACTTGCCGCTGCTAGCCTTCTATATTGGTGAATGTGTTTCACAGTGCTTCGTTCCTGCACTTCCGGTGCGGTAATTGTTCGTGGTAGGAGTCGTTGTGATTCCGGCACTGTCATACCCCTCTTTAAAGGTCATTGCTCGGCTGACGACTTATCTCATACAGCTTCGAGATGTGCGGTATCAGCATTGAAGCTGCGTGAGTCCGGATCTGCTTCGAGGTCGTATTCGGCATTGTAACTCCGTAGCTTGAAATCAATGTGATCTCGAGAAGGGTATAACTTCACATAACCTCAATATCTTCATTAAAGGGAAGGAGATTGATTGTCATCCGTCTCCCGTGATCCATCTCCTGCTATCCATCTCCTGTCATCCACCTCCGGTCATCCATCCATATCCGGTCGTCCATCCATATCCGGCCGCAATCCTTCTCAGGCCACGATCCATCCCCGGGCGCGATCCATCTCCGGCCGCGATCCATCTCCAGCTGCGATCCAGTTGGTTCCAGCCATTCATTTCTACCCTATGCATAATTGCGCTCGTATGGGCCGCATTCCGTGACTGCTCCTGTAGCTCTGTAAGCCCTCTAAAGGTCATATTAACTAACCTCCATAATGTCCACCTTCCATTGACTATTCATTGCAGTCCCATAATCAATCTGGTGACATATTGTCCATCATAAGAAAATACCCACTCATCGATCCGACCATATGGCATGGGATCTTTAAGTCCAAATCCATGATCTGGCCTCGTGAGCACGTGATCTTAATCCACGCAATTGCGTGAATATCGCTCAACTCAAATCAACTCAAAACTGCGTTCAACTCAACTCCGCTTAATTGTAATCCGCCCATATGGCAAATTGTAGCCGTGCTCCAAATCAATTGCAATTGACCGATGCGGCGGGAGTGTCTCCGCCTTGGCTTTGCTGAACCTCCACGAAATCTCCATATATCGCTGGATATGTCCTCCATCGTCTGTAGGCACCATCTTTGTCGTGGTCCCGGCTCCATCTGCAAACGTTAGTTCTCAATTCATAATAGATATGGAGCGGTAGAGGAATATCCAGGAGCCCGGATTTAAAACGATTCGCCACAATAGGGCCAAGCCCCGCCGTCCAGTACTCCCTTCGTGTCTCGGCGTGCCGGTAGCAGTCATTCAAGGTTCCCATGTGGACGCTCTTCTGCCACAACTACCGCCGCTGCTCCCTGCTCGCCCGTCCAGTGCCTGGTGCCTATCTCACCACCAGAGATGCTTTCCACTGTCACTCCCAGCAGCCCTATACGAACTCCCATTCTTAGGAAGAACGTCCAAACGACCTCCTCACTGGCCAGTTGATCGTCAAAAGCATTGGTTCCAAGTATTGAAATATCCGGAACACTGCCGCCTCGTTCGGAACACGCCTCCCTAGCCGTGATCCAGGTACATTCCCGGGGCATACCTGATGGCCTGCCCGGTCCACTGCCACCTCTTGCGCTCACCCTGGGGTTGCAGAGCCAAAGTCGAATGCTTTGCAAGTCGACACTAATTCTCCAGCTCATACAGTCCGTCCACCACGGCTGCCACCATGTTGTACGAATAAGCTCACTGAGCAAATCACATACTTGTCACACCCAATTGGGACTGTCTGACAACCAAATACTGTCCATTCCCACGTGGGGATACGACACATCAATTGAACCTCCGTGCACCTTTAATACATGCTGAATCCGCTGGTCTCCTGAGAGTGCCCACACGGTCCATCCTCCGGTAGTCCCATGGATCCTCAGAATCCCGACTACAATTGAAATTGAAATCATCACCATTGTGTTCCTAAAACCCTCTTCGTATGCCATCGTATGGGGAACATCCGTATTCGCTCATTGGCGATCAGCTTTCGTTGACTGGTTTGACGAAATAGAATAGAGCTGGCGCAGATGGCTATCACTCCTCACAACGATCCGATTCGGTCATCCAATCAGGTGCCAACTGTGATAATTGACAATGGTAGTTGCGAATCATACCTGCTTGCCACTTTAGAACATTCGGGGTTATTATACTTCCCATTCGGAGCTGCGACACGATCTGCGATCGCTGCTCCACTTCCTGAACTCTGCCCATCAATAGACGAAAGAAATCAGTAATCATCATTCAATCATTGCATGGCCGTTGACCGTATATAGCTTTGTAAGACTTCCGTAACCGTGGCGGTAAACTCCTAACATCATCCGTGACGTAGATACTTCCATAGCCTTGCAAAAGGTAATTGCGATTGGACTGCCATCGGTGGCATCGCTAGATGTGAATCGTGCGTATCGCGTAAATCGGCCCTGATCCTCCATAGGTGCACTTCGTTAGACGTATGTGCCCATATACGCTCTGCGCAGCTTCCGTAACGTAGATGACTCCATCGAGTCGTGTAGAAGGTAATGGAGATTTCAACTGCTGTCGGCGATGTGGATCGACGTGAATCGCGCGTAATTCGTAAACTGCCTCTGGAGAACGACCAGCTTCGGCATTGCCGGTGACGCGACACTTATGGATGTATGGGTTCTTGCATCGTCCCTGTAATTGTCAATTGACTGAATTGGAAAGTAACTTATCAAATCTCATTGATGCCGCGATTGATAGCTTTGGAGTTCTGGTATGAATCCGTTGAAATGGACTTCGATTGACTTGGTCGCTGACGCGTCTTCTGACCAGTTGGCCTCTAGAATCAACTCGCAATTGTCTCTGCATCCGTTGACCTCAATTGGGTGTACTTATCAAGCCTCATTGCGTCTGCAATCTGTCGCTGTCCAATCCGGACGATTTCTCGTTCTTAGGTGTCGCAATGCGTCCCTGGCTGCTTGGCCTCTGAAATCCGCACCAGATCGTCTCTGCTACCGTTAACCTCAATTCGATAGAATTATCAAGGCACTTCGCTTCTGCAATCAGTGCTCCCAAATCTGTATGATATCTCGTGTGTAGATTGCGTGTCGTGACGCGTCGGAAAGGGGTAATTCATGAAATCCAGTATGCGAAACGTATCTGAAATTAAAGAGCGATAATAGTGTAAAGGCATACGCCCGTGTATGGCCTCGTATGAAGGTATATCAGTAGATACGGTTGCAAACCTGGATGTCAATATTGTAAAGTAGTATAAAGGTAAGATTATCGCTGGAGATCTAAGGCTCGTGGCGAGCCGACTATATAAAGCGGGTATTACCCGGCCCTGGACACGTCACGTACAGCCGTGCCATTACACCCTGCTTGTAATGGTGTCACTGTACGTGCCGTACCAGAAGACTGACATGACCAAGCCAATATGACGATAGCATTGATACACCATGGATGATGCAATCAACTCCTTCCACTCAGGGATGATATTGTCAATCTCATGGAAATGTGGGGACCAGTCAGGGAATACCTGGACAATGCTGCAATAAATCTTAGTGCCACCCAAGTCCTGCGGAAGTTCACTGCCTCTCGACCATCACCCAAAGAAAATGTCACCCACTACTCTGCCAAACAAATTGCCTTCTGCAACAAGATGATAGACACCACTGCAGATATCACTGATCATACCATGAAGACACACATATTCACTACGCTATGTAATTCATATGCAAAATAAATAGAAATCCTTGAACAGTGGATTCCCACCTCCATGGCCCAGCAGTATATGGATGCGATCTGCCAATATGCTAAACAAACTACCCTAGGGAAAGAAATCAGCGATTCATCCACCGGAGAGGCTCTATCCTCCAGTGGGCAAAACCCTAGTAGCCGTGGCGATTCCCGTCGCAGTTGAGGTGCCCAACGAGGAATCAAACACAAGAAGCACAGATTCACCTACTGCAAAACGGGCAATCTTACCACCTAAGCAAGCGGAAAGAGACAGCACACTGCTTGCGATTCACACACTTCCAGGAACAATGAGTGGACATACAACCACTGTGGTCTCCCTGCACCCTTCATGGCCAACTACATCCACTTCAAATAGAACTGGGACCAAGGCAACAAAATCAACAAATGCACTGCATCCACATCGCATGCTACAGCAGAAGTTTGCGACCTGATCTCACTAGCCAACAATGCAACCGCACTCAATGCAGACTCTGCACCTGGTGCATTGGTCATCTGTTCTGGAGCATCTCACTATATGTGTACTAACTGCACCAGATTCAAACCAGTAAGGAAACTTTGTCAGCCAATAGTCATTGAACTCTGAGACAATGACAAATTTACAGTACGCCATCATGGTCTCGTCAACATTTCACAGGAATATAATGTCAATGCATTATGCACGCCTCTGTTCATGATCTCCCATCTCTCCATGAATCAATTACACAGACCCGGATACACATTCATATTTGGATGCGGCAAGTGCTCCATATCATCTCCATTACTAACAATCACGGCCTATCAGGTCAATCAACTGTATTTCATATCTGCAACAACTACACTCGCTTCGACAAGTATGCCTACGCAGTCCACCACAAGAAGACGATTGAGGATGAGAGAAGCAATATCATCAAGCACATATACCAACGTACCATCAATTGCGAACTCAACCAAGAATACCACATGCTCACTTCACACTGCCTCTCAAAGTACAGCCTGGACTGTACCTCAATGTCAACTACCACCGAATTGCCAATTCCCACTCACAAGCCACTCACAAGGTCAAAATCGTGACAGTGGCATCGCCGCCTACCCCACATCGATCACACCACCGTTCGATCTTTCATTGATCGATATACCAAGCATAACTCGATGTGCACCACATGCATCCAGCCCAAGTGCACGCAGAAGATCATTAAGGTCAAGACCACGTGTAGTACAAACTCATTTGAACTCATCCATTTGGACGTGTGTGAACCATTCTCCACACCTACCTCCTCTAGCAATCACTACAATATCCTATTCATCAATGGCTAGACACAATACACCTCCATTTGGGTCCTCCCAGATACGATGTCAGAAATGTGCACCTTAGCCTACCAATCATTTCAGGCCCGAGTTGTCTCCATGGGATAAAAAGTAAAACCATCTTGTTGGGATAATGGCCTTTGAGAATACGACCACAAGACCTTCTGGTTGGTGCACGCTGCTTGTGGTAAATCATAGAAACCATGCCCTCCATTCGCTCACCATAAAACAGGTGTTGCAGTAAATATGATCCAGACCATCAGACAGAAAACACAATCTATGATGATTGACTCCCAGGCACCACTAGGGTTTAGGGGAGAAGTAATCAATACTGCAGTCTACCTCCACCAGCAATCTCCATATGAAGGCCTAACAAAAAGAGATAACCGCAATGGCTCTCAAGCATCATATCCTACCCCACATGAGATGCTGCATGCATTTGGCAAGACCTCTCACGACAATGATAGCAATAATATCTCATACACAGCTCCTCACAACAGCCTTCAGTGAGTTAGCTGCTACGCCTGTCGACTTATACCTGAGCTGGAACGCAATGGATAATTCCACCCAAGATTCAGGCAATGTATGATGGGCAGTTAAATGCACAATTCAACTACACTTTGGAGGGTATAGGATGGAGCATTCTGAGTAGTAAGATCACAGTCGGGTGTCATTTCAATGAGGAAAGGAATGCTAACACGTTATGCCTACACGCAAACGAAACAGACATTGTTGAGAAACCAGCAGAGATGGCATCTGTCGAGGAAGTTGACACGGGTGGACATGGACATCTCTGTGACCAGGCAGGAATGAGTTGAATAGGTGAAGGCTATGGAAGTGGTAATCATGACTGTCCTGATAAAGATACAGACCACAATGTGCCCGATGCCGACAACTGTCAAAGTTTGCCTGCAATTCCAGCTGTGAGATCACGTTCTTCTGATATGGAGTATGTACAACCAGTGTCCAGAGAAACTGTCATCCACAGTTGATATCTCCACCGTGAAAATGACAATGCACGCGGAGCGCTGGGCATGACCAAGCAGTCATTCCAACGGCCGCCACCATGCACGAATAGTATCACATGAAGTCCGGTAACGATCTCCTCACACGCACCAATCATCATGGGATAGGCACTCCGCTCAACATCCATCAACAGCGATCCATTCACATACTCGGAGGCAGTTGACAGCCCACAATGTGGCAACTGGAAATGAGCCATGGAAGAAGAGTACACATTGATCCTGCTCAATACCACATTCACAACTATCATCTTCTGGAAAGCTAGGCAATTGCAAGTCAAGCCAATTGGCTCCAAATAGGTCTACAAGATGAAACACAATCCTGATGACACTACACAATACAAAGCACACCTCATAATTATACGCTACGAACAAATGAACTTTGGTGCAACCTATGTTGCTGGTGGAGAACTCACCACTTTTCGGAATCTTATCTCTCATGTTGAAAAGAATGGCTGGAACATTGATCATTTGCCTATCGTGACCACTTTACTCAATCCTGAGGTCAATAAGAATAATATCTATATGACCCTGCCCAAAGCCTGGCTAGAAGGACTAAAGGCACCCACAATCATCATTTGATCAAATACACCACTTGATGCCCTCAAACAACCACCACGACATTCGCAAAGCAATATTGACCCATTCTGGCTCTCTCTCGAGTACACATAGTCCCTGGCTCAACCCAACCTCTATCTCTGCACCAATGATATTCTGATGCTTCTGTACGTTGACGCCATTTCAATGTTGTAGCCAGAAGATGCTACGAAAGCTGTGGTCGAAGTTAAGGCCAGACTCTAGGAAACATCCACAATCCCCAATCTCAGCCCGGCACGCCAATTCCTCGGCATCGAAATCCACCACAATGAAAACGGCACTAGCACTGGCATCAGTCTTGGCCAGAATATCTTCATCACCAAGATTCTCAAACAATTCAATATGCAGAACACTCACAATGTATCAACTCCAATGAATCCAAATGTGAAGCTAGACCTGGCCAAGGATCAAGGGGAGAAAGAATTAAAAGATATCAAAGTCTACTATTCTACTGTCGGCTCATTGATGTACACAGCACTTGCAACTGGGCCCAATATCTCTTTTGCGGTTGCTGCACTTTGCTGACACAATTCCCGACCTTGTACCAGCCCTCTCACAGCCGCCGAAAGATTTCCCCACTATCTCCAATCCACTGCTGATTTTCAACTGCATTGTAGTCGCAGCGGTAGGTCCACTGGCAGTACTGATCAACTCCCTGCCTACACGGACTCGGATTGGGCCAATGATAGTGCCAACCGCAAATTTCAAGGTCGTGATGTCATCCGTCTCAGCAACTGAGCTGTCTCATGACAGTTCCGAAAGCAACATCTCATTGCTATGTTGACACTTGGAGCCGAATAAATCACCTGCTCCAAGGGCTCCCATGAAATGATATGGCTACTCCAGCTCAACCAACATATACCTGGCAAAGACACATTACTGCTTCTGATTGATTGCAACAATCAGTGCACACTTAGTCACTTGACAACTGGCATCATAAAAGCTCACACAAAGCATATCAACGTTTGCTATCACAATAGTCGAGATCTTCATACCCAAACGATAGTTGACTACTGCTACATGCGTACGAATGACAATGTGGCTGATATTCTAACCAAGTCCTTCACAAAGGATAAGCACGTGTAATTCGTGATGGCGATAGGGCTAAAGTAATAGAGGTCAATTCAAGGTTGGATTTAATGTTGGATTTAAGGTTGTTTCACTTTTCTTTTGGGCACGCAGATATATTTGAATCTTTATGGATGGCCACCCTCAGGCTATGGCGGTACTCTTTCCCTACTCACTTTCACAGGGTTTCAAGGAGGCTGCTATGGGAATCACTTTATTTCATCTTTTTCATTTGTTTCTTGCTCTATGGTGTATAGCAAGAGGGGGAGTATTGCATATACAGGTCTCAGCCGGAGACGGAGATGTCTCGTATGGCTGGAGACGGAGATGTCTCATATGGCCGGAGACGGAGATGTCTCATATGGCCGGAGATGGTGATGTCTAGTATGGCCGGAGACGGTGATGTCTCCTATGGCCGGAGACGGTGATGTCTTGTATGGCCGGAGACGGTGATGTCTCGTATGGCTGGAGATGACTGTTGACTCTGGTACGAGCTGATGGCATTTAGCCGTACTTGTACTTTCATATATATACTGGCCTTGTGGCCCTCTTAGATAGAATACAATCAAGCTTCTCTATCATCACTATTTCAACAATATGAAGGGGAGCACTATGTGTATAAATTATACTAGCATCGGTGGCGGCTTTGCCGCCCCCAGGATTTGAAACGTTGAGCATGGTGGACTTGTTACGATATCAGGCAGATCATCTAGACTTCTGCTGTGTATCCACCACTGTGTATCTTTATTTGGTTCTGCTGTGTATCTGCCACTGTGTATCTGCCACTGTGTATCCGCCGTTGTGTATCCGCTACTGTGTATCTGCCACTGTGTCTACTGTGTTGTATATCCACTACTGTATCTGCTGCTGTCATCTACCGCTGTGTATTCGCTGCTATACATCTGCCACCGTGTATCCGCCGCTGTGTATATCGTGCTGTGTAGCTTGAACTACTTCTGTATATCCGCCGCTGTGAATATGTATCCTGACCTTGTACTGTATATCTGGCTGCTTCGGCAAAAGTGCAAATCGACTATAGACTGCGCTACGCGCACACGCGCAGCTCATAGCAAGCTTCCGGGGACTCCTGCGCGATGCGCAGTCTATAGTCGTCCATAGTCGGTCCATAGACATCTGCGCGTGGGACTATGGGACTATATACGGCTGGCAGTTGATTAACCTTAGCCAGTCTTGACTGCCAACAGGCCTAAGAAATTTGAAGTTCGCTGGAGATGGTAGAGTGGCGCCGGCAGTGGCAAATGGCGGGTGGCAAGTGAAAATTTGTGAATGAGTCTATACAAATGACTCAGTGCATTAGCAAGCACTCTCCAATCCTTTCTAGTAGCTTCGATGGCATTCTAAAAACTTGTAGGTCTTCAGGATAAATCCTGAGTCAACATGTGGATATCCGCCACTGTACCCGCCACTGTATCTGCCACTGCCACACGCGACACGTGGCAAGTTCACCCGACCAATGAGAATGCTTCGAGCGGACAAACCAAGTGTATAAATATTAGACTACAAAAAGAGGAGATAAGACAGATATATCCAAGAGAGGTGTGTACCTTGTGCCTTACCGGGTGCCCTACCATCAGCCCTCAGCTTATGGACAATTCTGTAGGTCTATAAATGCAACAGACTTGGTTGGAGTGTTAGTTGCGGTCAATCGCCATGACGGTTAGTTGACATGTACAACCTAGTGACAGTGCGGTGGGAAAGGTTGATGGGTATACTACCGGGACAACCGGCCATAACGGCGACGACTACCTTTCGTAACATCATATCTTTCACTTTACAAGCCATGAAAACCAGTTATCTCACCTACCTTGTAAGTACACCTCTGATCCTTGGAGACAACAATTATCCTGGTTTTGAACTTACCAACGGTTCATTGGAACCCTCTAAGTCCACTCTATTACCCGTCATAAAAAGTTATAATCCCAGCTAATTTAACGGTGCCATTAAAGATCTTTGATTCCATGGCCAGACGCAGCACTTTTAAACCCAAGTCCTGTATATCGGACCTCAAAAGAAGTCACGGTGGACTCGATAGGATCCTCGTCGGTAATGAATGAACCTCTGACGCTGAGACACTGTAGAAGATAGGGAAGAACATCGTGCAGCTGCTTCGGCCCCGATCCCGTGGTTCACAACCGACATCGAGGAGAACATCATCGATCAACCACACGCACCAATTACATGACTGCCGGTTGCGTCTGGTTAATGGTGCCACTGAATGATGAGGTCGTAGCTTGGGCTAGGAGGCAGCGGAGCAGCAGGCAGTGAAGGAACAACCAACACTCAGCTATAGAATATACATTCTTGGCCTCCGGGTGTAAGTATTCTCAGAGTGATAATTGGGGAGTGCATAGATGGGAGATAACCTCCCCGTTAACGCGTTTCACAGAACACTGGAACAGAAATACATGCACACAGATCCAATTTAGACCTAGAGTAGACGGATGCACTACGGATTCTCGGTGATATAGTACGCAGATTACGAGAATATGAAATTTGGAGTGATTAGAAGCGGAAGCAGTACATTGACCCTTGCAGTGCCATCATAGCTGTGGAACTATCAACTGCAACGTTGTATATTAGGCCATCACTATATTAGCTCGTATACATGAACATCATGGTGCTATCCCGAGGATACGGGATGTGAATATTATCGGAGATGAAGCACGATATCTGCGTCTGGCACTTAACCGCCAAGCCCACCGTAGATCTTATCAATCCATTTAATCTCTGGATCTAATCTCTCATCTCTTGATTGATGATACCTATCAGTAGTCGTATAACCCCTTGTAATCCAGCTTTGATGTTAACGTTGTATTTCATTACTGTACCGGTCTTCGTGGTTAGTACACTTTTTTGTGATGACAGTTTTTTCCGATCTCCGAAGGGTCAATAATCGGCCAAAAACGCAATATAAACTTTTTAATATACTCCTTTCTAACTGCTGACGTACTAACCACGAAGACCGGTACAGTACTGTAGAGGATAGAGGCTAGGTAAAGTAATGTGCAGATAAGATGTGAGCAATCTAATTAGATACCCTTCGTGAATTTGGTTTGGCCTCTAGTCCTTCCGAAACATTTAAGGCTAAATGGACCTGACCTGCATTAAAAATTTTTCAAAGTCCCCACACGGAAAGAAAAACGGCAAAACTACCGACCAACGTTTTAACAAACTGACAGATCTTATATAAATCTCCCGTGATCATTCGAAACCGTTCTGGTGGCATTCGAGCGTGAGATACGAACTTGGTCGCATTTGTTGAAACCGCGCGCCTTTTGTTAGCAAAACGTGCCATTCCATAAGTATTGGAAAACGACACCACACAAGTTCGGGTTTGCGATTCTGGGTCGGATCGAGTGATCGATGGGGCAGAATCAAAACGTGGAATATTTAAGAAATGTAGTCATTCCGGCGGCGCTCGGACAGTCAGAAATTCAGTGTATTTGTACGACTAGGGCGGTGAGATTGGATTCCGTTGGGCGGATAACGAGTCAGTTCCTAGGATGGAACTGTGGAACATGAGCCGTCATATCTTGGTTAGCCTTGTTTCAGCAAAAAGTGAGTTCGGATAATTATACGTAAATCAGCGAGTCTAATAAGGGGGCTGTACTAGCGCGTCAGCTGCACAATAGTTATATATGAATGGTAGTTAGCTATCCTTGCGGAAGAGTTCGTTATCTCGATCACTTCCGTAAATCCATAACAAACAAGTCCACTCCCACTCAATGGCCGCCGATCTCACGAGCCTTGTAGCTTTAGTAGTAGCAGCCGTTGCTCTACTAATAGCTGCTCTACAATTCACACAGCAACTGATGGCGACCGGTTATGTCATCCGGAAGTGCGACCAGATTGTTGCGGGCGGTTTAACGCGCGGTGGTACCCGTCAGTGGCATTGGAGACAGTTTCGCTTCACTGTTAGATACGAGGCCATAGCCTTTACTTTGCCTGAGTCCGTATACTCGTCCCTGGGAGTTAGCTCAGCAATCCAAGTCGAACCATCGTCTGAGAACATCTGGGTCCGTGCGGCGAAGCTAAGGCACACAAGGAATTCGAATCAAGGCTGCTGGGTCTCGTTCATCCAGGATATACTTGAATGTCTCCCTCCTGAAAATGTCGGTGTCAGATGGGAAAGCGCCGACCGAGTACCCGACGACCTGACTGTCGCGCCGATCCGGGTTGACACAATCACCGTTATGCTGCTGTGTGTTGCCTCAGGGATGTCATTATCGAAGTTCGAACCTACGACCGGCGAGATCAGCATGACCGGCAAATACGGCGGAATTTCGTCCTCAGTCCATCCTATACTGGGAGGACTACTTCACTACACGCCCAGTGCTCTTAAAGAGTCAGGTAGTGCGCGAAATGAAAATCTTGAGCGGCATGCGAGAGCGGTTAGACAGAAAGAGGGCGTTTGGGCAAATGCGGTTTTTGGCAGATTCAACGACAGGACATTACATCAAGGATATGTTAGACTTAGCGATCTTCGAAGTACAAAATACCCCATCGTCAAAGCCGGCGGCTGGCCCGACAGAAGCACTGGGGATGCTTACTCCGATGGTATTGGTGGTGCTTGCGCTTTCATGGTATTCGCTAATGTGGATATTTACGTTATTGCTCCCCCATCCTCTGTCAATGGGAGCTGGTCCCCCCGCTTTGCCGAGGTAATCGTCAAGGCACATCTTCTGCAAATCAAACACACGGCAAAGGTTTCTCTTCCATTAGAGTTTATCGGTGCTCGAGATGCTTTCATTGAGAGTTATGGCTGCTCTTCTCCGCACCTTCGTTGGGATCTCGTGCAGTACCAGGCTCCATCCATGGCGGAACCCCTCAACAACCCTGAGAATCTACAGTGTCTTGCTGTTCCAGACCTAGTTGCTTATGCTATAGAGCATGGAGACCCTCATTCTTTTACCAATCCAAGTTCATCCATACCGCCCAGTGCTGCATATGAAGCAATACTACGTGCAGATTATGGGATGTACACTTTACAGACAAGATATCCGGAGGTCATCACCTATGCGGAGGAAGCTGTGGCAAGAGCTATTGTTACATTGCGTGATGTTGGGCGACCTTCTCGAGGGAGGGCCGCTGGTATCATAGATAAGTGGCCGAAAACTGTAGAGGATGCTTGTCTGGAGGTATGCGAGAAGCACGATGTTTCGAGTGGAGTATTCAACGGCCTTTTTTCATATGTAAACTTGTATATTTTGCGGGCTGCGTATTACGCCGTCATGATGTTGGCGTCGGGTAATGTGGGTCCTGCATTTCCGGATGAAACAGTCCCTGATACTGCATTGGCTTATATGGCCTGAGGTGGATTGTTTAAGATAGGTATTGGCTATTTTGAATTCATCAATTTTCGTTTTAGTTCACGCTTTTTTTGAAAGTGTAGCTCGCGCCACATCAATCCCTCGAGTGATGATGAATTCTTAGAGTTGACCCCTCTCAATGTTTTCAACAGTCCGGACGGACCCGGTTTCAGGTAGGGATCAGTACAGTCCAGTCTAGCAGCGAGGTCAAACTGAACTGGACCACAGACTGGAAGTCTTGCGCTGGTCTGCACCAGTCCACTTTCTGGCAACGTTACTTATTTAGATTCGGTATAGCTCCTAGTAGGCGGCCTACAAATCATGATTCTTCCCCGCTTATCACCGGCGAATACACACAACTAGACGATTGCGTCTAGTATAGGATTATTTGCTAGTCAAAATGGGCAAATTTATTCCATTATCAACCCGATTCCAGCAAGTTTAAACCTAACCCTGCAATGAAGTCCAGGACCAGTCAAGACTAAGTCTAAACTAGTCTAATGAAACGTTAGACTGATCTGAGTCTAGCCTAAAAAGACCCCGCACTGAACTGGACTAAATCCGGACTGTTCCACCCCAGGACCGTACAGAACACTGGATAGAATATATTACAGAATATCTCGTCTAACCTATACTGAGACAGGTCGCCTTGTAATAAATAACCAGCAACAGTCAAGCCTTGGGAGTTCGCTAGAAGCAGACTGAACTTGACCGTAAGTAAGGTACCATCAAACCGAACATCCTCTTTAAACACTACACATGTAGTAGCCGTCCGTGGCACAGCGTGGAGGGGTGTGTTTGCTATGGGGAAAGTGTCAGCGAGTTTGTCTCTGAAAACTTGGGACCCAAGTTTGTTACTGTAAGGCCTGGAAGGAAGTCGCCGATTCACTATGGTCGCCGAATTGACTCACAGGTTGTAGAGTTATACATAAGTTTTCACTCGCTACCGGTCCCACTACTGGTGTTGCTATTCTATGGACATCTATGGACTTTTACGGACCTCTAGGCTCTCTTGTATATAGGGTCATAGATTCTCCCTTATATAGTTCAATTGATCATGACTTCTTCTGTTTCGTACTTGCAACAAATTCGAGGTTGGCAAATGTGACATTGAAGCCAAGCCGAGAATTATTGGTCTAATTCCGCAATTCTAATTCAGATTCTGGGGAATAGCCTGAATAAGCTATACAAGTGGGCAAAAACTTTTGATCGATTAAGTATTATGACGAGAACCCCGAAAACACCCCAACTGCCAGCCTATTCTTGGCGCTTATGTATGACTGGGTACACTAAGTAATATTAAAAGCGAGGAAATAATAATTTTATCAAAAACTAGAATTAGATCTGTTTATCAGTTCCTAGACATCGCCAGTAGCAGCGCTTTATTGCGTTTAAATATTTGGGTGGTTTTGCATTGTCTCTTCCCGGACCTCTGATTACCAAGTTTCTAGTAGATACTGTTCGAGTCTAGATCTGAGTAAGACAAGGTTATGACATTAATCTTAAGGTCTCGGGAAAACGATCCATCGTGCCGCGTGCCGCCAGTCGTAATCATTATTGTTCTATCGAAGTTTATTATTATTTTCAGGAATCTTGTTAACTCCATATCACTAATTCCACTACCACGCTCGTCGAAGATTCGTTACCCATAGAGGGAGCCCAATACATTGCATTAGCCTTCAACTTACCGTTGCTAGCTTCGCTAAAATATAGCAGATTTTCCCCGATTTGTTCTATTGTTAAACTATCTGCATATCTCTGGGCTTCTACTGCTCTTCTTCTGCATGTTAACGGGGATATATTTCCGGCAAATGAATTTTGACAAGCGTTTTCGTTCAATCGATTACCGCCGTTACGAGCGGGTATGCATCAATCAGCGGAAGTATTAAGATGTCTAGTACCATATTTCTCTATATACTCAAGCCTCGAAATAACCCTTCGTACTAACGAATATATTGTAAAAGTATTCTGCCATAAGATACACCCTATTCCAGCACAAAAGTTGCCGGTTATAATACATCACTCGAAAATTCTGCCCATCGCCTATGTTGCATGTGTACCTGCATCGTGAGCCTCAGGTCCGTTTGATATTCGGTTGGTGTATGAGGTTATACCTCAGGAGAGAGGCTCATATCAGAGCAAACGGATATGCAAACAGATATTGATATGGTGACAAATATGACTATATATAGGAGTCAAGTCTGTATATATAGGGGCCTTCGGCCCTCGTGATCAGTAAATCAACAAGTCTTTCAAGCATCCAAAGTAACAGCCTATGTTGTATATCCGGTGGTGACAAGTAGCAGTGACTCAGGGTGACGAAGCATCAAACTTTTCCCAAGAACGATGGCAGAACAAGGAGGGGTATATACAAAGGACGACCAAACCTGGCAATACTCGACAAAGTCAGTTCAGGATCATATCGGTCCAATTTAATCTTCATTCTCTAGCTTCATGATTTTTACTCTCATCAAGCTTTGATATTGTATTTCACGACAACGGTGATATGGCAGGAGTAATCTCAAGAATATCCCAAAATGTTTGTTACGGAGAAGATGAGAAGACACGGGTGAGGTGTGGGTGTGTGGATTCAATCGCCAGTGGGAGCATGTAACCAAGTTCTTGAGAATGCGGAGTGAAATGTGCCCGAACATAAAGGCTCGCAGGATCTAGTACGCCTTGGAGCACAGCTATTGAGGCTGCTGAATGGGGCGTGCATAAGGCAACAAGTGTGTTATGTGTGCCAAGAATAACAAAATTCACTGGGGATCAAGGCCCTGGGAGTTAAGAGTTAAAAGAACACAGCAATATTCTGATGCACCCACTCCAGTCGGCGGTCGACCCACAAATACGCATACTGGTCAAATACAGGCCACCACATATGCAGACACCCTTGCTATGGGTCGGTCTGGGTCAGTCAGGGGATACCGATCAATAGATGCCTGTCAGGCCGTAATTATTGGGTTGTGAAGTCTAGCCGAGGTTAGCTTTCGGTAACCTAACTCTACCATGACCACATTTCTGTATGTCCGCCTTGGCACAGGCCGACCTCGGCCTAGGTTAACCCGATCAAGGTCTGGGTACACAAAATTGATCATGCTTGGTAGCATATAATTAGTTTGCAAAAGTTTGCAGCCTCAGGTCGAAGGAGTGCATTGCGCACTGAAGTTGTGGGAGCAATGTGCACAGTCTTCACCCAACTCTCGGTCAGGTAAGATTCACCATTTCTGCCAAACTCCCCACCAGCCAGGACGTTTGTAAAATAACTGCCTTAAGACAGTGATTGTGGTATGATATATGATGATCGTAAATTAACTACAGCCATAGGAATAATCGTGGTCGTAATGTAGGTGTTTCTCACAAGACCCAGTATTATTGATGGAGGACTCCTGGCTTAGTAGCATCATGGAAACTGAGCACCGACTTGCCGGCAAGGCAGACCACCTCCGCTAGTATCAGAAAACATCATCACATGCTATTAAACTTGTCATCTTAGCCCAGATTGAAAGACCGATGACTCCAATCCCAGCAGCAACGACAAGAGGAAGGCTGCTCCGGGAATCGAGATGCAGACTATTTTGAAAAATATACAGGTTATTGATGGAATCTGGTTGGTGGATAAAACACTTGAAAATGTGTGGCGACTGCGGCTGAGCCGTTGTGGTTTCGGTTGCATTCCATTGGACGGATAAAAAGCGCTGTGACTATTGGGCCGTTGTGAGCAAGGATGCTGTTGTGGAAGATGAGCAGTCATATTTTGTTTTTGGTGAATATTAGCTTAAATGTAGCCAGCCATCCTTGCGGACATATTTTTCATCTCGACCACCTCTGAAATTTTATCAACAGACGATCTGAATTCCACAAAATTTTCCACCAAATGGCCTTCGATATCACAAGCCTCATAGCGTTATTCGTAGCAGCTGTTGCTCTGCTGGTAGCTGGAATCCAAGTCACTCAGCAACTGATGGCGACCGGCTATGTCATTCGGAAGTGCGACCAAGTTGTTGCAGGCGGGTTAACGCAAGGCGGCACTCGACAGTGGCATTTTAGACAGTGCCGCTTTACCGTGAGTTATGAAGCCATAACCTTCTCATTTCCGGAGTCACTGTATTCGTCTCTGGGAATCAGCTCAGCAATCCAAGTCAAGATATCATCCCCTGCCTTATGGATCCGCGCCCGGGAGTTGAGCGATCAAAGAACTTCGGCTCAGGGCTGCTGGGTTTCGTTCATCCAGGATGTGCTCGATTGTATCCCTCGCGACCATCTCAGCACCAGGTGGGAGAGCGCCGACCGCGTCCCAGATGATCTGACTGTCGCCCCGATCCGAGTCGATGCAATTACTGTTATGCTTCTTGGTGTAGCTTCGGGCATGTCGCTATCGAAGTACGAGCCTACGACCGGTGAGATAAGCATGTCCGGCCAATCCGGTGCAATCTCATCTTCCGTGCACCCTATATTGGGTGGACTAATTCACTACACCCCGAGTGCAGTTGGTTTTACACCAAGAGGAGAGTCACTAGAGCGACATGCAAAAGCGGTCTGGCAGGGAAAGGGTGTGTGGGCAAATGCGGTTTTTGGGAGGTTCAACGACAGGAGTTATGGACGAGGGTATGTTGGACTCAGGGAGCTTCGACTTGTAAAGAAGCCCATCGTGGAGAGCAACGGCTGGCCGGCACAGTGCAAAGCTGATACAGAAGGCACCGCTTGTTGCTTCATGGCCTTCGCAAATGTGGATGTTTACGAAACAGTTCCCCCATCGTCTGTGAACGGCTGGTGCGCCCACTTTGCCGAGGTGATCGTTAGAGCACACCTGCTACAAATTAGAAATGCGGTAGCAGTTGAAACTCCAGAACCGTATAAGCGTCTTAGGGAAAGATTCATCGAGGATAATGGCTGCTCTTCCCCGCACCTACCTTGGAATGAACTTCGTCCCCCGGCCCCGCCACTCAACAACTCAGACAACCAAAAACCCCTCCCAGCTTCGGGCTCAGCCTCGGAGACCACAGCAACGACGGCTGAAGGAACTAACAACCCGGACAACCTACAATCTCTCGCAGCGCCGGGTCCGGCAACGCAGATCACCACAACCAGAGAGGGAGCTGACAACAACCCCGACAACCAAGAACACATGGCAGCTCCAAATTCAGACAGTCAGACCGTGGATGTGACTGTCGACAACTCCGACGGCCAACATCCCTTCGCAGCTCCGGGACCATCCACGAAGACCAGCGTCACAACAGCCGACAGCCAGCAACCTCTCGCAGCTCCAGTTATGGCGACACAGGTCACCGCAACTACGACCACCGAAGGAGATGACAGCAACCCGAACAACCACGAAAACACGACAACCCCAGGCTCACTCATGCAGACCATCACCGTGACCATTGAGGGATCCAACAGCAACTCAACCAATCAATTACCTCTTGCGGCTCCCAGTCTAGCTACGCAGACTATCGCTACTACTACTGAGGGAGCCAACAACCCCACGGAGGAAGCCAACGCCAACAGCCACCAACCCCTCGCAAACCCGAAACCAGATACCCAGGCCGTGGCTACGTCTATCAAGAGATCCAACAATATTCCCGAAAAGCCAACATTCCTCGCAATTCCCGAACTCAAAGACTGTGCAGCGACGCATGGAAACCCTGATTCTCGCACCGACCCGAGTTCATTCATACCCATCAGTGCTGCATATGAAGCCATACTATGCGCCGACGATACTATACATAAGTTACGTTGTAAGAATCCTGAAGTCGTCACTTACGCGGAGAAAATCGTAGCAAGATCTATCGCTACATTGGCAGATGTTGGGCCCCCTTCCTGGGGGAGAGCAGCTGCGGATATATTGAGGTGGCCGGAGACTGTCGGGGATGCTTGTCGGGACGTCAGGCAGACTCTCGCGAAGGAGAATAGTGCCCTGAACACAAAAATGGAAGACCTTTTGGAATATGCTCATCTTTATATTCTGCGGGCATCGTACTACACTATCATCATGCGGGCGTCGGGTAAGGTGGGACCCGCGTTCGATAATCAGGCAGTCCCTGTCACAGCGCTCGCGTATATGGCATAAACTTGTTTGTTTTTGGGGAGTTTGTAGCGGATATTTTGTGCAATGCAACAGTTCTTTGTAGAAAAAACTCTCGTTACATTTGAATTACATACAAGCGAGTCTCAGTGCCCTTATACATCAAAGAGAATATAGCCTGGATGTGCAGGGCTCACTACCATTCGTCCTATTCTCAGCTATTCTAAAATCTCTGGAAGCTGAGTAAGTGAAATGACAAATCTGATATGACAAAAACTTCGGACAAGTAATTATTAGGGCAGAAGGTTTGAACTAGGGGAAGAAAACTACGAATTTGGCTGTCAAAATCTAATACCATATACATAGGAATCTGGACTCCACCGGATTAAATGTTTTAGAAGTTGGCAAATAGGATGACAAAGTAACATTCCATAACATTTAGATACAAAATGTATGATGACGATCTGGAGATGAAGAGTATGTATGATTGTTATCACTTCTGAGCAGGAGGTTGATGATTAGATTGATATATGTGAATTATTTACCTGATCGGGATGGACTAGCCGTTTTGGGTCAGTACGATTTTGCCCTTGCAAGGTGGCATTTCGAACTTTGAAGATTAGAGGGCATATTTAATTCTCCGCACACTTCCGTATCCGTATGACAACAATTTCTGTGGGGAGATAGGATCGTGGAGTCAATTCTCTCTCTGCTCGGTACTCGGGTCTCGCGCTAGAGCACACGTGACCAAATCTACGCCAACAAAGGTAAAATGGCATTTCCAACCTCATCCATTCTATATGAAAGTGAGCTTGAATCGAAGAAACGGTGAAATATCCTGCTAAGCTTGATTTTGCCCGTAATTCGTTCTACATACGATTCCTATTTCTGGATGCTTTCCCGCCATCGTCCACTCTACTCTACTAACGTAATCGTATTCGCAGTAATTTTGAAGGTTCTAACAGAGATTGTGCGGCTCCCGAGATGTCCTAACGCGAGCAGTTCGAGATAGTTGCACCTTCTGGTACTCTTTGGGTTTTCAACGTTCACATCAAGATATGAATGTTCCGATTATTCTTGTCATCCCGGCGGTCCCAAATCCGTTTGCATCACGACACATCCAGATCTATAATCCGCTTTCCAAAGTTTTCTGGAAGATTTAGGCGGTATATTTAGCATTGGCTTTACCCTGTGACAATATTATAACTGCTAGAAAATCACTTCGAGTCCCGAAGATCGAGTATATCGCAGTGGTCGGGGTTGGCTCTGATCTCAGGGAGGGATGCACCATGCGTGGCTGCACAACAGCCACTTATGTGTGATGCTGCCGGATTTTCTTGGCGGGAACTGCCCACTCATTACAGGTTGGATCGTGGTGCAATTGGCCCAAAACAAGCAAATTGGATTAAAGGGTTTAATGTGCCGCGTAGCACCAGCAACCTCGTAAACTGGATGCCTAGGCTCTGGTAGACTCAGCCAATCAAAAGCCATCCAAACAAAGAGGGTGTGCAAGTGAGCGGTGATATTTTCTAGAACTAGGAAAATGATTGGGGATGCTAATTGGGGACGTCAACTTCACTGTTTGCCTTCTCACAAGTACCTTTGGCAGCAAACCCATGAAAGTGTACTTGGCTCTTTTAGATTATGTATCTCTAATCTTTTCCCCTGTACACAGTACGTGTTTGTGCAGCCATATTGTGCACCCTAAGAGAGGCACCTGCATACAGTAACCTTCTGGTATATCGGATAGGAAGTAGATAAATAAAATCGAGCCCGCCACTTCAGGCTCCACACTCTAACAACCGTACGCCAGCAACTCACTCACTAGAAATCACTCGCACTGCCAGGACCTGAAACGGTTCATATTCATCAATCGATTCAACGCCGGCACGGAAAGGTTAGTTCTATCTTCGGGGATCTTAATTCCGCAGTACTAGTTATTCTTTATAGGATGACAGATATTTTACACTAAAACACGACTGACATAGTGGTTAGGAGTTTTAAAAATTGCTATTAACTTTAATAAATATTATTTCCAAACCATTAACTTAGTACTTAGTCCGCGCTTTTATTATCAACATCTCCTCCACACACATACCCATTCACCCTGCCGGGCGGATAATCTGTCTCAACCCTCCAGCTGTCCATAATCTTCGCACACAACAACGGAATGAGTGCCAACCTCTGCTCGGGCGTCTACTTCATTCGCAACGCGGCTTCCGGAACGGTGGTTCATGTTCCTGGCACCAGCTCTAGCACTAGTCTTGTGTGCTCCGCTCTGGATTACGATCAGGCTGGTGTCCAGCTTTTCGAATTCAAGCGATGGAAAGACTGTTTCGTCATAACCAACGTTGCGACCAAGCTCGCGGTGGATATGGCAGGAGGGAAAGGAGTGGATGGCTCTCCCATCGTTGCCCACAAGTACCACGGTCACCCTAACCAGCAATGGTATATACAGCGTAAGGGAGATGAAAAGAGGTTTTCTCTCCTCCACTAGGGTACTGAATATTATCAGAGTCCCGCTAACGCATTATCCAGTACTTATCATAAAATTACCAACGTCAGCACGGGCACTGTCATGGATCTGGACTACGGCGCGCTTGGAAATGATACTCCTGTTATCGGCTATAAGTCCTGGGGAACCCTGAATCAGCAGTGGGAATTCATAGGGGCAACGGAGTGTATGCTTGGGAGACAAATTCAGGTTCCAGGTCCGGAACGACTGGTGGAAAAGATTGTTCCAGGCCCCGAAAGAGTGGTGGAAAAGGTAGTTCCAGGCCCGGAACGTGTGGTGGTAGTGATGATGCCGGGTCTAGAGCGGGTGGTGGAAAAAGAGGTTGCTGGACCAGAACGAGTGGTTGAAAGAGTTGTTCCAGGTCCGGAGCGGGTGGTGGAAAAGATTGTCGTTAAGTTTGAGGATTCTCCTGATACCCTCAGGGAGTTAGGGGAGCTAAGGGCTCAGATTTTGCGAGCTGTCGAGGGATGGGATTGGGCGAGGCCCAAAGTGGCTGCGTTGGAACCAGCTAGAGTTCCTCCGAGAGACGAGTGGTATGATTAGGTGGTTTATGTATCTTTGCGAGCGGAATGTTTTTATTAGTTATCGAATGTTGAATCATAGGGAAGTGATTTGATCGACAGATATGGCTGCTCTCTCTTGCACCAGCCTCGGAATGAGATATTCTTGAAAGGCCTAACATAGGCCTTGATGATCGATGATCCCCTGAAGCGTTGGATACGTGTTGGATACTTTGTATGCACCAATTTTCTTTTGGGTATTATGTAGGATAACCTCCTTGGAAGGCCGTATATTGTAGGATAATCACCTTTTGTTTGTAGGACAACTTTACTAAAACCTTTTTTTTAAAAAAAAAGGGAACAGAAACAGCTAGATCAATATAAGCTTCACATTGATATTGCGTCATAGTTCAGCATCACTTCTTTGTTTGTGTTCTAAGGTTGTCGGGGGATGAGAAACGGAGTTAGTAGTCATTACCAACACAATGACTTGAATCATCTACCCTGAGATGACTACTCGATAAACCTAATTACACATCAATTGATCGACACAACTCCCCACATATCCTACCTGTGCTACAATTTCCCAATCTTCTTTACCTCTATGAATTTGTCTGCCTTTCTCTCCGTTCAACGAACAAATCCAACTGCACCTTGGAAAGGGTTCGCTAGGCGTTGGGGGTTAGAGTTTAGGTACAAGAAAATTCCAAAGGCGCTCCAGATCAGATGGCTCCCGCAGCTGATAAGATCTGGAAATTAATACCACCCCAGCGATCGAAACAACCTGTTGCCATACACGGCGCTAACATTGTGCATGATCGCCTAAGTTGTGCTTGGCAGGAATACCCCGCACTACATACGCAAGCACATGTGTGCCTGCGGCACGAGAAATGCACTAGAATCACCCCGTGGAAAGTTAGATTTTGGAGGGCTGGAGTCGTTGTGTAATTGGACCAAAACAAGCAAATCGGAGTAAAGGCCATGCAGTGCCGGCGATCGCGCAATTAGCCGCCTAGGATCTGGCCAATAAAACAGCCGAGTGGCAGTGAATTGTGATATTTCTACTCAATGCGCCTAACCTACGTGTTTGTGCAGCCACATTGTGCACCTCAGACTGCAGTAGCAGAGGCTCTGTCGTATCATTCGTGTTTCAGTACAGCAGACTAAACAGATAAATAATGATAGCAATCGCGTCCAAGCCTCCCGCGCTTTGCAAGTCCCGCACTCTTCGATAATACTCACTAAAGATCACTCGGAACACTAAATCAAAGCCCCTACACCATCAACATTCAACGCCAACACAAGAGAGGTTAGTTCTATTGCTGTTCTCCTGTTTTTTTATTCAGTCAGGGTTCGGATGTCAGGGGAGTTACCGCTAATACCGTCTATAGTCACCACCCTCCGCTGCAGGCTCAGAAAGTCGTCGCTTAATCCCCACCCACCCTCTCACACCGATTCACACACACCGCACAACCTGTTCTAGCCTGGTTAACTGCTCAATACCCCGACCTTCCACCGCAAACAATGAGCGCCAGCGTTTGCTCTGGTGTATACTTCATCCGCAGTGCGGCCACTGGAACAGTAATTCAAGTTACCGTTGGCCACAAAAATATTGTTTGCTCCGCTCAAGATTACGACCAGGCTGGCGCCCAACTTTTTGAATTCAAGCTCTGGAAAGATTGCTATATTATCACCAATGTTGGCACCAAACTTGTCATCGATTTGTCTGGAGGAAACAATGCACAACACACTCCTATCATTTCCTGCAGGTACCACGGTAGGACCAACCAACAGTGGCGTATAAAGCGCGAGGGAGATGAAAATAGGTTTTTCCACCTTTCCCAGGGATGTTGGCGGAATGCTTACTCCTTCTCCTACTGTCAAGTACTTATCATATAATCACCAATGTCAAATCCGGCACCGTCATGGATTTGACTGGCGGTTTCTTAGCAAATGGTACCCCACTTATCGGCTGTAATGCCCATCGCGGCTCAAATCAGCAGTGGGAATTCGTTGGGGTAACCGAGTACATGCTTGGGAGACAAATCCAGGTTCCAGGTCCAGAGCGTGTGGTGGAAAAGATAATTCCTGGTCCGGAAAGGGTGGTAGAAAAGGTGGTGGAAAGGGTGGTTCCAGGTCCGGGACGGCTGGCAGAAAATATCTCGATCAATTCCAATGATAGCCCTGACACTCTGCGGGAATTGCGGGAGCTGAAGGCCCAGATATTGCGAGCTATGGAAGGATGGGGTCAGACGCTACCGAAGGTTGATGTTTCTAAAACGGCTGGTGATCATCAAAGCGGGGGTAGTTCGGGTAGTTCATAATAAGGAAATATATTCCATTGGTCAATCAGATATCAATGATGTTCAAACTCACATCTCAGTTTGTGTATTACTGTGCCTTGAGCTACAACGAGATTTCTAGTAGAAGGTATAACCCCGAACGACAAAAACTCTAAACGCTTATAATATTAAATCATTTTCACGCATACTATCACTCAATATACAGGTCAAGAAGCTATGGCACTCTCAGACTAAAACTTGCCGCACTACTGAAATCCCCAACGGATAACTATAAGGTTCACTAATCAAAGATAAATTCACTAGAAACACCCCACGGAAAGTTAGATTTGGAGGGCTGGGGTCGTTGTGTAATTGGACAAAACAAGCATATCGGAGTGAAGGGTTCAATGTGCCGTGCAATTTCGGAGATCCCTCAAATCAACTGCCTAGGATCGGCTAAAAGAAGAGCCCAGTAATAAGGGTGTGTCAGTGGGTTGTGGTATTTCTGCCCAATGCACCTAATCTACGTGTTTGTGCAGCCACATTATACACCGTCAGCCTAAATAGCAGAGCCTCTGACTTTTCAAGCGGATATAATAGATAAATAATGATAGCAATCTAGTCCAAGTCTCTTGCGCATCACAAGTCCCGCACTCTAGCTATTGTACTTTCTGGCAAAAATTAACGAAAATCACGCCAAACGACAAGACAAGCGAGCTGCGCCGTAAACGTTCAACACCACACGAAGGAGGGAGGTTAATTCTACTATTTGTTCTCGTATTCTTTTATTCAGTCAGAGTTTGTGCATCGAAATAGCGCCCGGGAGAGTTACCGCCGATACCGTCTGTAGTCACCACCCGCCGCTGCAAGCTCAGAAAGTCGTCGCTTAATCCCCACCGGTTCTCTAAAACCGACCTACTCGCACTGCATAACCTGTTCCAACCTCAACTGTATCTCAGTATCCTAACGCACTGCAACAACAATGAGCGCCAATCTTAGTTTTGGCATCTACTTCATTCGCAGCGCGGCTTCCGGAACGGTAATTAATGTCCGCGGGGCTGGCCGCAGTCTTGTTGGATCCGCTCTGGATTACGATCAGGCTGGCGCCCAACTGTTCGAATTTAAGCGTTTCCAAGATCATTTCATCATCACTAATATTGAAACCAAACTTGTGGTTGATATGTCCGGAGGAAGCGCCTCGCCACGTACTCCTGTCCTTTCCTGCGAGTATCATGGTGGTCACAATCAACAGTGGCATATACAGCGCCACGGGGGTGACAACAGGTTTTTGTTGCCTTCCCGGAGGTTCTGGTGGAATGCTAACTCCTACGGTCAAGTAATTACCATTTGATCACCAATGCTCAAAGCGGCACTTCCATGGACTTAGCTGGCGGATATCTTAAAAATGGTACTGAGATCTTCGGTTATGAGCCCCATCAAGACTTGAATCAGCAGTGGGAATTTATAGGGGTAACGGAGCACATGCTTGGGAGGAAAATTGAGATTCCAGGTCCAGAGCGGGTGATTGAAAAGATAATTCCCGGTCCGGAAAGGGTAGTGGAAAAGGTGGTGGAAAAGGTGGTGGAAAAGGTAATTCCCGGCCCGGAACGGGTGATCGAAAAGATAGTTCTTGGTCCGGAAAGGGTAGTGGAAAGAGTGGTGGAAAGGATAGTTCCAGGCCCAGAACGAGTGGTAGAAAAGATTGTGGTCAATTTTCATGATAGCTCTGAAACTTTGCGGGAGATGCGGGAACTGAGGGCCCAGATATTGCGAGCTCTGGAAGGACAGGAGATAATTGCGAAGGTTTCTGGGGAGCGTCTAGGCGAGGGCGGTCATGTTTAACGAGATGACGGGAGAGAGAAAATAATATCTGCTCTCTACTGAATATCGGCTCTACTGTCCAGTCCCAAGCCCTCCGCCATATAATCTAATTCCAGCTAGTCAAATCAATCTCATCTGCATCAACTAATCTCCGTTGTCATCTCTCTAACCTCTGCTCCAACTCATCTTCAGTGCATCTCACAGCTCGTAAGTAGATGTTGTATAACAAAGTGCCCGAATAATCAAGGTAGTCCGTGTAATATGGTGAGCGAATAGTCGCCGTGTTCGTCACTTCTAAACATCCGAATCACCAATCCGTTGTCCCCAATTATGTACTATCACTCGATATATACGGCAAAGCACTTGTTACTATATGATCTGAAGGGAAGTCGCCGATACTGAGATCGTCGAATTGACTCACAGTCGTAGGCTCATCCACGAGTTTTCACTCGCCACCGCCACTGGTATTTGCAATCATGAGATTCCATGGACTTCCATGGTGTTCCAGGCTTTCATGTATATAAAGACAGAGCTTCTCCTTAAATAGTAGAATAGACTTCATCCGCTTTACATTCGTAACAGGACTCTAGCATTTTAAGACCACCACTTGTACTACTACCAAGTCAACCAATGTATAGCTATAAGGCTTGCTGACCTAACCGAAACATGGCTGGGCGCAAGATTCATAACCGAAGTCGCATCCTCCCCCTCCCCACCAACGACTTGTTGATGGAACCTCTAGCCTAGGAAAGTGCACTGGCACCTCCGAATGTATCCTCAGGTTGCCAAACAGACGCTACCCTATACCGGTGTAACTATGTCTGCTGGTGCTAAAGAAGGGTTATTTAACTAAAGAGAACCTTAGCACTTTCAACGCTAAGATAGCTTTTGTTCCTGTTATTCCGCAGATATATTGTGCACTTCAAAGCGGTAGGCTTGATATAGTGAGGAGTGGGCAAAGCAGTAGACGGTAGGAGAGGTACATACGTACGATCTGTCTATAGGTCAGTTGAGCGCGGCTTGGTCTAACGGAACTGCATGCATCCTTTCGTGACCTCGGAGGAGGGTATTGGCAGTGAGCTCTCTTCTGCACAAATTTTTGGGACTATGTTTAGATTTGAGATGTCGTTTGCTATATATACGGGTTTAGGGCTTGGGGTCGTAGTCCCCAGCCCCTCCTAGTCATCCACTAATCTCGATCAGACACTAGGGCACTTAGGTACTCTAGCCGAGACCGAACAAGAAACCCCAATACGTTCCAATGACATTTGACTCCCAGCACCTCAAAATGCAAAAAAGCCTCAACATTGCTTTCAATCTTATAGTCGCTGAATTGAATAGTCTGTGCTCTTAAACATGACCGGTGGCGAACCCGGCACAGAGCGAGGTCTAAATGTGCCTAGGGCCGCACGGACGGTAATGCAAGGAGTGTTAGTTGCAGTGGCGATCTCCGTGTCTGTTCACGATTGCCGAGATATGAAGGACCAACCTATCATAAACTTTAATCGATACCGCCACTAATATCGACTTGGATAAGCCGATAGTCAAAACGGGGTCGACGCTAAACTCGGGAAACTACGCGTGTCTCAACAATGGAGTGGGGTCTTCAAGACAGACATACGGAAAATACAGGGTGATTGGTTCCATACTTACACGCCTTGACCGCAGTTTTTCCTTCACTTTAGTTTTATTCCTAGTAGTTCCAGATCCTTTTCAGATTTTGCCTTTATATCCGAGTAATCTAAATATATTATTATGCAGTCCCTGAAAAGCAAAATTGAGGCAGGAAATAACACGGCTGTTGTAGAGAGAGAGTAGTGGAAGGTAGAAATTAGTGGCTATATGAAAGCGCTACCTGTTTTGCTGTCATTAGAACCACAATTGAGCTTGTACTTGGGTGCTAGTAGTCCATATCACTGATGTTATATTTACGCGGAAGCTTTGGTTTTTTTCCGACTGAATAGACGAAAACGGACAATACAAGACCAGTTAATGACGGGATATCTGCAGGCATATCCCCAGCTATCACGGCTTTCCGTTGGAGCACTGCACTGCCGGTGGGCATAGACTCTCCATCGATTCATGATATGAGCTACAAGAGTATGTGTATAAATGGTGGGAGTATAGGCAAGCAGGTCAGGGTTTACAGTTCTGAAGCCGACGTCCAGAACGAACCGCGCTGGAAATGACTCAGTTAGCCAAACCAACTGATAAGCATTACGTCGTCATAGTGAAAATATCGTCGGTGTCCGCTGTAAAGTCGGAAATGAGATGGTAGATCAGCATAATCAGATGCAGCAGGTTACTCGTGGAATATACCAAAGATGTCATTCAGTCAATAGAGAATTCGAAAAGTTAATGGAGTAATTGAACGGATGGCATGGTAGCTCGGAATCAAAATATGTCACTCGCTACACGGCTAGCTGCACTTGTTACTTGAGATTTGTAGATGGTTGACTAATTGTATTCACAGAGCACCCGTCTTGGCTCCCATGTACATATTCATATGGAAGCTACGGCTACCTAACTGAGTAGGTCTGGGTGTCTACATATCCAGTATAACGTCACCGTTTTGAATCTTCACCCGTGGCAAGACTTACGGTATTCCTCGTCAGGCAATTTTCAGCATAATCGAGAATGATTGTGCAATCTCTAAATGTCAGTTGCCTGGATGTGTGCGAGGCCCTTCAATCTTTTTTTTTTGTTTTTTTGTTTTAATCATACTGTATTCACTCTACTTAGAGTATGACAGCCCCTTAATCCCCTCCGCCTCCGGGCTGGCCGGCTAGATGGCGGAGCTCTACTTCTACTACCCGTCGTCCCCAGGCCCTTCAATCTTGTTGTACTTGAGTAAAAAATCCTTCTAGCGGTGTTAAATCATACGTGATATGTGTAACTGTCTCATATTTAAAATCAATAAGACCAATAATTTACCTGCAAAATCAACTTTGCACCACCCCAAGTGATTGCATATGAGGCTGGCTTATATTTAATGACGGTATCTATAGTGCTGGTATAATTTGTGAGCCCTCCACCAGCGGCTGTAATTTATCCTATACTCGACGTGTCCAACTATCGTTTCTGTGATTATTCACCATATTCTGAATGAACCCCCCTCAACGACTTGGTAGTATCCGATGATGTTCCATTCTGGATACTTTGGCTTTCACGGATAAGATATGCATGTCGGATGACCAATCCTTAAAATCGTTCAATCCCATGACTAGCCGCCCTAATAGCCTTGTAAGCACGCGCATAGGTGGCTAGGTTGATTGTCTTAGGTCGCTAGCGATCGAGAAATTGACATCACATAATCGGTTCTGTGGGCTGTGTAAAATGTCTAGTACTGTATGGTAAGTCAATGTTCCAGATTGCAGTGGAATTGTTAGGGTTTTTATTCGATTTCCTTGACTAGGAAATGGGTATGGAGATGAAGCAGACTCAGAAACTCAACTCCAGCGATTTCACCGAATTCCGTCATTTATGGACCATCTTTAAACTAGGGGAGCTCATACTTCAGGGCGGAAAAAATCCACGACTTGGTCGACTTGAAAAAACCAAATCTTGGCAGGACCAAATGGGTAAATACCTTGCTCTATATATACTTTACACAGACTATGACGACAATCACACTGTTCAGGCATCATTGAAGGAGTTCATATATGAGAAGACGTAGCTCCCAGTTCCAGCTGCAATCACGGGACTCTCCTGGTATCCGCTGAAATCCTACAAGGGCGATGTGGAAACCTTGATGCAGCGTCTTCAATTCAGAGGTGAGCGATTTTTGGATATCAAAGAAAGAATGGCTGTCAGGTATGATGAATCTTTCGAGTATCTAAAGGAGCCCCCAATAACTTGGTACTCATGCAATGCCGAATCGTTCACTGGTCTCTGGTTTCCACGAACTGTTAGTGTCTCTTTGGTTACTAAGATATATCCCGTGGTAGTCTACTAACTCATAGCTCTAGGCTAGCGGAAGAACTGTGCTTGACTGTAAAATTTGTTTCGAAGAATTCCCTACCCATGAACCAAGTATTAAGCATTTAGTCAATCAGAGAGGTTTGTAAACAACCCTTCCTGAGTAGGTCGTCACAGCGAGTGTGTGTATAGTAACTCTTGGTACAAAGGAAGAAATCCAACCTCGCTGTACGCTCGCACAGTGGGCTCTGGTTGATCCTATGGTGTGTCCACCTTTCGCTTACGGCTACCAGCCAAATGAGAAGGTGTGGGGCCGCTTCTATATCGATCGACTAGAAGACGCCGGGTGGAGAGACGATGCCTTCGATTCACTTATCCTTCCTCCGGTTCGTAAACAGATCGTCCGGTCACTAGTCAACTCCCATCGCTTTCCAGAACCGGAATTTATCCGTGACAAAGGCGAGCTCAAAGGCAAAGGTTTGGCGATTTTACTACTCGGCACTCCCGGTTCTGGTAAAACCCTCATGGCAGAGACAGTGGCTGACACACCAAACGCGTGCTACTGAACATCTCAAGCGGAGAGCTTGGGAATGCAGTGCACAGTATCGACACGAACCTCAAGAGATATCTCAGATATGCGACGGCATTGAACGCCATTGTGCTGATCGATGAAGCGGATGTATTTTTGGAGGCTAGGCAAGGAGGCCTGTCTACTCAGCTAGAGCACAATAGCTTAGTTGCTGGTGAGGGGGTTTCGCTTTGTATTCACGGGATTTTCATTTCTAATTCATGATATAGTATTCCTGCGCCAACTGGAATACTTCCAGGGCATCGTATTCCTCACTTTTAATCGAGTAAGCGGTTTTGATCGTGCTATCAAATCTCGTATACACCTTTTGCTTGGGTTCAATACCCCCGATATTGACGGACGTCGCTCGCTCTGGAAGCAAATGTTGGGGAAGATTCCTCCGGAGGAGATTGAATTTGACATAGAAGAGGCACTGGCGATGGTAGAGGGATATCCGGTCAACGGCCGAGAGATCTCCAACACCATTAATACCATGCGCACGCTGGGCCGGGAAGAGGCTGGCAAAGTTACGCTCAGTCATTTCAAGATGATGATTCAAGTTTGGTTAGATTATGAAGAGTTTAAGCGAGAGAATGAGTGAAAGTTTTCGGGATAGTTAACAGGGAGTATGGAAGACTCTATTTTCCGTCGATGCAATGATAAACATTTGTTTTGGTCTTTATTAGCTCTGCGGCATGAAATGTCTGAAGGTCTGGATTATCAAGTGACATGCTGGAAGACAATCACTGGACTATCTACATCTCTTCCAGGTTTGAAAATAGATTCTTTGAGCCGAATATTGGAGTGCTATACTAAAGACCATCGGGTTTCTGTTCCGTTGCATGTCAGATATGAAAATGCCAGTGTGCTTTCGGAGGTTATCCGAAGAGTGTCTAGTCACCTCGCCAACTGCCAGTCTGTCAGTTTTCAATAGCCCGTTGTGCAGATAAACACATGATAACCAACTTTGGTTTGCGCGCCAGAAGAATGACCTCCCATCTCGCGCGAGACAAAGCTACTGTAAAGTTGAAGTTCAAAATAATCCGGCTTCAACTTCACTACCGTTAGCGCTCCCACAGAGCCGCACCTTAAATGGTCAACCCGAGCACTAATATTCTCCAAGCAATCGCACGCAGACAAGAGCAGTGGTTTGTATCAACCTATGCTATACACTTTATGGATGTGGTACAGTTTGCATGACAAGATATTTGTACCAGATGATCCAAAACTCCTAACCATACCAGATTTTAAAGAATCAACTCTCGATCAAACCGACACGATTGGCCCTCTGGAACTGATAACGCCTATATGGTAGATGTTACCTGAAGGGGTGAAAGAAAATCAGGTATCACCATCGGGGACACTTTTGGATAGGGCATTTGAACTGGCTATATATTGGCCAGCTACTAAAAGTTCTACAATAGTAGGACCTTCTTACCTTCTAATGCCGATCCCGGTTAACAGGTAAGATTGTGGCATTGGGCGGGGCGGACCAAGCAAGTGGTTACTGTAGCGCTGATGATGTTGATAAATAAAGTCACCAATTAATGAATCTCGCACTGGATCAACAATTATTCAACAAGCTTGGAAGTATTGATTAGACAAAGCCGAAAAACTGGGTGTATATCAACATCACTATCAGCGATCTTGAGGATTCTGTTTATGTACTTAGTCACTCTTTATCTAGATACTTCCTTAAGCCGGAAAACTTCGCCCAAACAAGGTCAGATACGTCGTATGCATTAAATGAGGCAAAATTGTTCTCGCTAGTCAGAGTTTTACGCTTGAGTTCGTTGGTAATTACGAGGGCTAGATGACCATGTTTGGAGTCAGATATGATTAGATTAGATGAAACCAGATCGTACACTGCGGCTCAGCTCCAAGTCTCAGCGAACCATATACAACGTTTTTACAACGACTTAATGAATTTGTTTTGAAATATTACGCATCGAAGGAAAGATCGTCAAAGTACAGCTAGGTGGGTGTAGTGAACTATAATAATGTCGGAAATGGCGGAATCCTCAGTAAAGCAAAGAGTTGAGCCTGGCGAAAATCTACCGGCATTTAGCTAATAGCTTATATCTAATCTTATCATAATCAGATTATCCCCGACCGATCTAGATTTGCGTGAGCATGCAATAGAAGCTGATCATTATCAATATTAAGCAACACAACTCAAGGAAGTTTCCATCAGTTCTTCTACACTGAAGCAATTGAAAATGTTTGAGATGCCGGAATCTACCTACCGTGCTCTTAGAAGCATAGTAAAACATCGAACGCTACGAATCTTAAGAGTAGATTCGTTAATACTTAAGTAGATACCTTTCAGTCCACAACAGAACTCGTGCTACCAAGTCTACCCCTGCCACAAAGATTTTAGCACACTCGCTTAAGATGGTGTGACAGGTGGGTGCAAACTTCCAGCTGGAGTTGGGCCGATAAGGCAGTACTTGTCACCGGGGTCATACTGCAGCAACCGCTACCTCTCTTGCACTCCATACGTTTATTTTACAGATGGGGTAGGTTGTTCATGAATCCCACATATACAAATATGCTAGAAAAATCCATTTGACAATCTCCCATCCCAGAGCCCTGCTGAGCGCAGAAACGATTCCTTCTCACATGTCTAATTATATAAATGTCTATATTGACAAGTGGGATGTGCGGTTAGCAGGACGATCTTCAAGTCAAGAACAGATTTGTCACGATTAATCAGCAACTGTGGACTGAGTCTGCTCTTTTGATGCCGCCCACACCGACTCTGATCATTTCCCCCCCTAACTGGGGCAGGAGAGACACAGAACACCGACCCCATATGCGGATTTTGTGTCTGGGATTCCTATACACAGATTGTACCAAGAATTCACCCCATCTGCGGATAATATGACCAATTAAAAGCTTATCTGCAGATATAGCGGTTCTGCGGATAGTAGCACCTCTTTATCAATCATTGATGGGGTAAACGCTGTTCATACCGGTTCTTTTGCTCCTGTTGAAAACCGGGCATTCTCTAAAATAATACATGTAACGAGTGGTGTGTGGCGGTAGTGATGGTGCCACTCCTCCCCTGTCAGTAAAACTGGATACGAAACATCCGTCAAATGCCTTCTACTCGACACTTAATAAGGTTTTACATCCTATTCACATATAGGATCTTAGATATATATTAGTGATTCACTCAGCTCAACACTTTTCTTCCTCACCTTTTGCGCTCTAAGTTCGCGAGATTCAAAATACTATGACTTTGCATGAGCTAAAACGCGATAGTTTATATCTAAAAACACTCCATGTAACTCTAAACGCAAACTTCAACCCCTAGCCTTGCGGTAAAGTCTTTCGACACTACGAACTGGATACTCCGAACGTATGAATCCATTCCTCATAATTCTTTTGTCATCACTTGTTCCCTTTAGCCCTCGACTAACAATCATTATAAAGATCTTGTCTATTTAGCACAGTTACTCTGCAACGCCACCACGCTTGAATACCATCATATCCGCTCACTCGTATGTTACAAAATCGTTCCGGACCCTAACCCTACCATACATAACCATACACGAAACTAGTATAAAGCTATTGACCATCCCTTATGTGTGTATAGACTACATTAGGACGATACATATTTACTTAAAAAGCTTAAACCTTCATGTCATGAGTATGAACATTACTCAAGAAACAAATCGGAGGACCCCGAAAGCCTATTGCCGGAGGCCAAATAGTGCTCCGTCAGACCACAGCCACTGCTCTGAGACTGCACCTAAGTACATGAACCCGATCAAGATTGTTAGAGTAGACCACCATATAAGAGTATAGCCAAACCGAAGAAACTGTTGTGAGCCAAAGATTGTGAGTTCTTAACCATGACGCTAGTACCCAAATGCTAAAACATTTGAAAAGGTATGTGTCGTATGACTGCACGGTATAACCACCTGCGGTAACTACGCCCTATTTTTTTCATCTGACAACAACTCTCCAGCCAACTCCTCCAGGTTCCTAGCCACACACATCGATCGCTAAGAATAGGCTGTTAGGTTCCGAGTTTCGCTGACGACCCACAACCAATGCTAGATGCAGGGCTGACTGCGGGTGAATTGAATCATCGGGGTAAGTTTCTGTCTCATGCGTGAATCAAAAACATTCAAAATACATAATTGAACAAACTCAGTATCATAGATTCAAGATTTGCACGTATGGAATGTGGATCGCGGCTGGTAGTCTTTTTTGGATTCACGTACAACCTTACGAAAATATTTGTGGGATTTGCGAGCTAAACATGATATGAAATATAAGTTACCTCATTCGTTTAAGTGACGTTCCACAAATGCGGGGTAACCCCGCATCCTTCATAATATCGTGCTAGAGCCGAGTAGAGCACCCACTCCAACATACGCTTCCCCGTACCATCAGAATCAACAACTGCGTCAAAGTTCCAGCACTTGGTATATCAACTACACTCTCTGTTACCGCATTCCAACTCGATTGGATGGATCGATCTACCATCACCACCGGCGTTGCCGAATTTCTCATCCTCACACGTAAGGTAGAGGAAATCTTGAGCGAATATATTAGTGGTACGACGTCTGCACAGGAGGATGCCCAGAATCTTCAGGTGGAAATCACGGCTCTCATCCATGTCCTGAGGGGGATGGTTACATTCTTGCGCAGTGACAATGTTCAGGGGTACTCGTTTCATGAAACCTCTATTCTACGCTCAGTAATTTCGAACTGCCAACGCCACGTGGAATATCTCTACCGAAAGCTGGAGAATGTTTCTTGTGTTGACAACGGCGCAAAAGTCTTGAAGCGGCTTAATTGGCCTCTGACCCAGAGCGAATGCCAACAAACTGTCGAGGAACTCCATCGCTATGTTCAAACTTTTGAGTTTTCGATTTCTATTTCCAACTGGTTTACCCCCCGAATATTGTGTCTTGTTGGTTCACTATTTGCTAATAGTCATAGTGCCCTTATCTCGGAGAATTTACACGGCCTCGAGGAAATGCATCGTAAATGGAAACAGACTGTGGAGTGTGTTTCGCAGATGATAGGCGAGGTGCCTGACAAACTATCGCAATTTTCTGAAGACATCTCTATTGCCTTGCGCTTGGTCTCTACCAATGATTCCACCAGTCCGGAAGTGGTCCAGTCCTGCAATAATCGTGTTACGGACTGTCTTATACCAGCTTGGACCAGGGCCGCATTGGTTCAGTCTGACCTTGCATATAGACCGGCTTTGACTGAGCCCTACCCCAGGCTGGACCAGTCCGGACAGGTGAAATCATTGGTCTCTACTACGAGTGGAGAGATGCAAAGCAGCTTCTCTGGGGTGCAATTTGTTCGGCGGAAGTGGGAAGGTTGCCAGCAAAGCCCAGTTAACTATTGTTCAACGCTGACCACTGCAGATTATGATATTGAGAAACGTCTGCGGCGCCTGTCACCATTGGAACCGCAGAAAAGACATCAAGATGTTCGACAAAAACGACTCGAGAGTACTGGAGGATGGCTATTGGAAATGGCGGAGTTTCGCACTTGGCGTGACTGTGACGACCAAGATCATAATTCCGTCCTAGTTTGCTATGGGATTGCTGGTAGTGGAAAAACCGTCATTAGGTGCGTTCACCCTGACAGTGGACGACTTCGCAATGGATTACTCATTTAGAATGATAGCTCACTTGTCGTTGATCACTTAACCTCCCATTTTACTGATAAGGCAATTGGCGTGGCATGTCTCTATTGTGACTACCACGACCAGAAAGCACAAAATCCAGTGAACATGATCGGTGGCCTATTGAAACAATTTATAACGACGTTTCCAGTTATACCAGGAATGGTCACGACGGCCCTCCAGCTGAGATGGCATGCACCCCTGGATCTGGATACCGCTTGCTACATACTTAGAATTGTTCTTGAATCATTCCATCGCGCATACATCTGCATTGATGCTCTTGATGAATGTGACGACGATCATCGGAAAGTCCTTCTTCAATTACTCGCAAGAGTTATGCCGGATTCAACTCGGCTGTTCCTCACCAGTCGACCAAGTGTAGAGAGCGATGTTAATCAATACCTCGGAGTAAAGTCGCCGATAATTATACAGCATGTGGCCAATAAGCAGGACATCGAGAAATATATCAATCACCGGATTGACGAAGACAACAGGCCTGATCTTATGAACGATAGTCTAAGAAACGAAATTGTGGCAAAGATTTCAGCAGCCTCTCAGCAAATGTGGGTATACGGGAATGAGCCCTGCATGAAGATCTGCTAACCAAGTTGTAGGTTTCTACTACCTGCTCTTCAGATTGAAGCTGTCTTAGAACAGCTTACAATCGCGAAGAGACGCCATACTCTTCAAGAGATGCCCAAAGGACTTCAAGATACCTTTGGAGACACAATTCATAGGATGCAACAGCAGCAGGGTGTGGCAGATCTAGCCTTGAGCGTACTAAAATGGATATATTTGACCCGGAGGCCATTAAACCTGGACGAGCTACGCCGTGCACTCGCAGTCAATTCAAAAGATAGCAGTCTTGACTGGGAGAACCTCGTTTCAAAGAAGTCTTTGCTGCACTGCTGTCTCGGCCTGATTGTCATCGATGAAGAGACATCCATCGTCCGTCTTGTACATTTGCTGCTGCAGGAATATCTACATTCTCAGCATGAGAAGTTATTCGAAATGGGCCATAGCGAAATTGCACAAGCTTGTCTCACATATATGAACCTCGACATTTTCAGAGCCGAAGACGCGGAGGTCGACGATCTTTCGGAGAAATTTCCTTTATTCGAGTATGCGTCTTGTCATTGGGGGTACCATATACGCGAGAAGGCTTGTCAGTCGGTGCAAGAACTGGCTCTGAGTGTACTGCTACAACCAACTACTTTTCAGCGTATATCTCAAGTCCTTTGGCGATCCTTATGGCCACATTCTCCGATGCGCCCGATTCCGTTTTCCAGGCTCCATTTAATCGCGTATTTTGGCGCTAGCAACATTGCTCGGCTTCTAATTGAACATATCAACACTGAATCAAAAAACGTGCAGCAGCAAGTATTGAATTCCAGGGACGAAAAGTACAGTACACCACTGTGTATGGCGATCAGGTACGGTCACGAGGTGCTGGTGCGACTACTTCTGGAGCACGATGAGGTTGACACAAATGCCATGGACACCTCCGGCCAGACGCCATTCTCTCATGCGGCCCAGACCGGCCACGAGGCGGTGGTACGGCTACTTTTGGAGCGTGATAATGTTGACGTGAATGCTGTGGACACCTCCGGCCAGACGCCATTCTCTCATGCGGCCCAGAACGGCCACGAGGCGGTGGTACGGCTACTTCTGGAGCGGAACGATGTTGACATTAATGCAGAAGACAACTCGGGCAGAACGCCACTTTCGCAAGCGATCTTTCACCAACAGGAGGCGGTGGTGAAGCTACTGCTAGAGCGAGACGATATTGAAGTGAATGTCCAGGGTAAATTTAATTGGTCACCACTCTCGACTGCAGCCCGGTTCGGCCAGGAGGAGGTAGTGCGGCTATTTTTGAAGCGGGGTGACGTTGACGTGAATATTACGGACAACTATGGCCAGACACCACTCTCTCATGCGGTCCAGACCGGCCAAGAGGCGGTGGTACTGCTACTTCTGGAACAGGATGTTGACGTGAATGCCGTTGATAACTTCGGCCAAACACCAATCTCGAACGCGGCCCAGACTGGCTACGAGGCGGTGGTGCGGCTACTTCTGGAACAACACAATGTTAACGTGAATGCCACTGATAAAAATGGCAAGACGCCACTCTCGCATGCGGTTCAGAACGGCCACGAGGCGGTGGTACGGCTGCTTCTGGAACGGGACGATGTTGATATTAATCTCCCGGACAACCACCGGCAAACACCAATCTCGAAGGCGGCCCAGACTGGCTACGAGGCGGTGGTGCGGCTACTTCTGGAACAACACAATGTTAACGTGAATGCCACTGATGAAGATGGCAAGACGCCACTCTCGCATGCGGTTCAGAACGGCCGCGAGGCAGTGGTGCGGCTACTTCTGGAACGGGATGATGTTGACGTGAATACCAAAGACGAATCCGGCCAGACGCCACTCTCCTGTGCGATCAGGACCAACCGCGAGACAGTGGCGCGGCTACTACAGGAGCGAGGAGCCGTCGAAGCGGAGCCAAACGACGACAACCAAGTGCCACCATTTGGTACTGCCCAACCTGGTAGCGGTACTGGTTTATTTGGTAGCGGTGCTGGTTTGTTTGGGGGTAGCTCGAGCTAGATGACTAACATCTTTGACGCCAACATCGCACCAATCCAACCGCCCTCGTTGGTTCGATGGCCTTTTGATATGGGACCTGTTTACTCTCGAATTTTGTGAAGATTAGTTGTGGTATGCTGGAATCTGTGATTTGCTTGAAAATATTTATTTGATTGCATTATGTAAGGTGGGGTGACTCTAAGTGGGAATGAAGGTGTGCGGAGCTGGACTTTGTGTAGTGGTGGCGAGGATATTCTTTTATCGTTTGGACAGTATCAGTATAGCGTTTCCTTTTTTTTCGAATTCAAATCAAAGTGTCATCGCATGAGAAGAAAAGTTTCGCATGTGGTGAGACCTATGCGAACAAGTAGAGTTCGAATAAGACGTGCCTCTTCCTTTACCAACCGAAGCGCTGGTCTCCAGGATTTTAGCCGCTACAATTTAATCAGGCAGCGAGAAGATTCGAGCGACAGCACGAAATCACATCAACATCAGTCGTTCAACAAAGCAACCCCGAAGGCAGTATGATTCTATTTGACGACCTTACAATACCATCAAACACAAAGCACCGACCTCCCCCCATCCCACGTAACCCTCCTCCTAACCGCAATCTTAACAGCCTCCGCATTCAACTTCCTCGGCCTCACCCCCTCTCCGCACGCCACAAACGCCGACGGCGCAAAAACCAGCGCCTCCCCCACGCCCAACCCAATAATATGCTCAAACAAATCCGAACCCTCCGCACCCCCCTTCTCCTGCGCCCGAAACACCGAGATATGCGTGCGCAGGACATTATACCACTCGGGACTCGTGAAGCGGTGGATAATGGTAGCCGACGAGAGATCCATAAGCCTCGGCGAGATCGTCGGTTCCTGTGTCGAGATGATGACGCGAACGCCGTAGTGCCGCTGCTCGCGGATCACGCTGAGGAGGCGGTCGGTGAGGACTTTGGAGGCGGGGGTGTCCGTCATGTACTGCTCTGTCAGTAACGGACAAGAAAAGGGGAAGAAGGGGAGGGGAGGGGAAGCGGGCACTGCAATACTCTAGATAGAGTGATGCAGTATGATTAAAGCAAACAAACAAACGGAAAAAGAAAGGGCGGGGGTAGAACCTTATGTGCCTCATCAACAGCAATAATTCTGCCCTTATCCGACGCTTCCGATCCAAGATAAACCCCAATACAAATATTAAACAACACACACGCCGTATTCTCATCCACAAACGGACACGACAAATCCACCACCGTCAGCGAGCCGGGGCCAAACTCAAAGCACGACTCCACCCCCTCCAGATCCAAAAACGACTCCAGCAAATCCAGCCTCTGATCCAGCGGCGCGCGCTGATCCCGCGTCAGATCCAGCCTCTGCACACGGTTCCGAAAATCGAGGTAGTCAAAGCCGCCGCCGGTCGCAATCTCGGCCATGTCCCGGAGAACCTTCGTCACCTGCCCCATGTACAGGGGTGCCGAAGCCTTGCGGTCGCATGACATGAGGGTGAGGAGGGAGGAGACGTGGAGGTCTTTCGCGCGGAGCTTTAGTTTGCGGATGGTGACGCCGGGAATCTGTGAGTAGGAGCGGCTTAGGGCGTAGAAGTTTGAGGGCGAGACGAGGACGCTGACGCTAGAGACTGCGGGCTGGGCAGGGAAGTGTTGGCCGCGGAGGGAGAGGAAGGCGGCTTCGCAGGGGCGGAAGGTCTCGCGCGAGGTGTAGTGGCCGTAGTGGAAGACCATTGCGGAGCAGGGGTGGGAGCTGTGGCCGAGGATGGGGGAGTCGAGAAGGTGGTTTTCTACACCGTTAGCTAGGGCTACCGGGGAGGGGAGGGGAGGGGCTAACCGAGAATGCAGGAGGTTGTGTGGCTCTTCCCGCTGCCCTGGAGCCCACAGATGAAGAAGGACGCGGGGTAGTTAGTGTTCAGGAATACTCTCCGATCCGCCGCTTGCGGTTCACCGTAGTCATAGATATCAGATGCCGTCCCGAGTAGTCCGTACTGCGGAATTAGCCGCGGCGCTTCCGGATCCATCTCTAGTAGCGCCGCAGAGAACATGACAGCTTTCTCGACCTCCGAGTCTCGCTTGATCGTGCCGGCGGATTCCAGCAAGCATGCTTGGTCTGACAGAGCGGGTAGCGGTTTGAGATCGCCGGCGTCTCTTGGCCGGTCCTGCCGAAGAGCGTGGACTTGCGGCGCCGGTGGTTCCGGGTAAACTCTCGATTCGCTCGGGCCTGGCACAGCGCTCGGTACACCGTTGGGGCGGTGTTGTTGGTACTGTTGGTTCTGGCGGTACTGTGGATTCGGATGGTTCGCGGCGGGGGGTCTGGGACCGGGGTGGGAGCCGAACGAGGGTGCAGTGGCTTGGGGTCTTCGCCCGGCGGCGGGAGTGGCATCCGAGTGCCCACCCTGGCCAGTTCTCTGCGACGCCTGATACATTTTTGTGAGACGCGGTCTGGAAACGTCAGCATCGCCCACATTGCAAACCCAAGCCCTCGTGCTCACATATCCATCTTCTGTACAAAAGCACGAATCGTCGGCTCTTCGTCATACGAACGCTGCGGCAGGATTTTCGCTAAGTACTGCTCTCGACCGATCCATTGGGCGTACTTATTGAACCCAAGAAGGAGCGCATTCTCTTGAATAAAGTCGCTAAGCTCCGTAGACGCTCCGCTATTATCCGCCCCGACGGCGGCGTTGCGTTTCGGCCTCGTGAATAGCCTCCGGCCCTGTCTTGTCTCGGTTGTCATTGCTGCTTATCAAATTGAAGATTCTGGGGCAAGCGGGGCAGTGGAGATGTGTTACTGCACCAGGTGTGATGGGATTCTGCAGTTGATCGGGATGTTGGCAAGCCGGGTGCCGAACACACAGAGTAAAAAATACCTGCCAAAGGTCGTGCTGCGGTACAAAAATGCACAAAGACGGCGAGAAAAGACGAAGTGTTGAAAAAACAGCGAGAAAGAAAACTTTGGAAGGGAATTTTTTCACCCCCGTTTTTCACGTTTGCTTTTGGCAAGTTATGCGACCGGCGTACACGTGTGTCTGTTCGCATGCAGAAGGCAGCCTAGCCGACCGGCGGTCTCTACTCGGACTTCTACCTACCGCATCAGTAACCGGCGTTCCTTGCCACGTACGTGCAAAAATAATCGATCGGCAACGGAGGCCAGATTAGATCCGGCGGATCAAAAAGCAGCCACTTGACGCGGTAACCTAAAGCACCTCGGTGCTTACTTCCGGCTGGGTCTTGCCGGTTACTGGTTGGATCGCATGTGTTGCTACGCTTCCGACACCACTCCCCACAGGAAATCGGACAGTCTCACACAGCGCTCAAGATGTACGATCTGGACATATGCAAGGAATGAGTTAAAAATGGTAAGTTTGTTGACTGGTTGGTCGTGGCGGGTGAGGTGCGGTGCCAAACGGCTGGGTGTCTCGAGATTATTGGAGTCGTTCCGGCGTGCAATGAATGGCACAACAATCGTTTAAAATGTACACCGCTCTCGGGAGTCTGTGTCCCCACCTTCCCAATGAATCCCCTAATCCCCGATTAGCAGCTTCTATCTCCCGCCTCTACCACATGCCGCGAATCAGAGCGGTAGCTCAGCTCGCTACGTCGGTATTCCGCGAGGACGGGGTTTCGCGAAAGAAAATGGGTACATGAATGTCTGACGCTTATTTCGCGGTGGCAGAGGCGAGCGTAGATGAACTAGCAAACTAAAGCGAAACAAGCACTCATTCACTCTAGGAGACCCGAAAACTTATCCTATTAATGTATCGGGCTCGGTATATTAATATGAGCGAAAATGTATTAAACGAATGTATCTTAATGTCATCCTACATTTCGCAATGTATAAGAACCACTAGAATATCTCATCTGTAATTGGAACAAGCTTCCGCCGACAGAATAAGACTCCTCAACACCATCACCGCTGGTGATCATCAGCATCAAATCAGCAACTCATGCCAAACTGGCTGTACATACACCCACATGCGCACGATTCTCAGGGCCCACCAGAACATTTGTTTCCCAATTGTAAGCGGTATTAGAAGTCTTCCCTGGCCGTAGCTCCAGCTGTTGGCGATTCCCGCTGCTTTCCGTACTTAACACCACTGTCTGTCTGTCTCACGATGTTCTGGGTCCATTGATTTAATGTATCCAAGGGAGTATGTAATTCGGGAATGTATCTGGAAATGGATCGCCGCAGATATGTATTCAAGAAATGTACCTGAGAATGTATCATCGCAGATATGTATGCGGGAATTATACCCGAAATGTATCACCGGTGGGATATGCATCTAATTCATTAATCCGCGATACATTCTTATTTTTAAACGCCATAAATGTATCACGATACAAAACGTTGTATCGAGATGTATCCAAACTATATCTGTAGACATATTTCCAGATCTCTTAGAGTCCAGAACCAACACTCCGGCATTCTTGTTGCCTCTCGCCATTAATCCAAACCATACTTCACCTTCAGCTCCCTCTCCAGCCTACCAACCGCATCCCTCAACTCCCTCTTCATCGCCCTCTGCATTCCCGCATAACCCGACCAAACCGTCTTCCACTTCTTGCGCATCGGGTCGTAATTATACTTCCACCAGTAGCGCGCATCGCTACATCCGTCGCACCCGCAGTTCTTATCGCGCTTGTAATGCGGCCCAAATGCTATCGCCGGAACATCTCGGAGCCACAGCTGCTTCGGCGTCTTGATGATTTTCGTCCGCAGCTGGAGAGATTTCCGGGTCAGCTCCTCGCGGAAGAGACGCTCTTTGGAGGATGGTCGAGGCAGTCCGACAAAGGCTTCCATCATCCGCACGCTGCCGTGGGATTTTGTGGGTTTCTTTGGGAGGTGTTTCTTGATGGGAGGCATGTTAAAAGACCCACCTCTCCTTCGGTGGGGTGCGGGGGAGCTAGGTCTTGGATGTGTTTATGTATGGGTGTGTAGGTGTTCCACGGCAAGAAGTGTTAGTTACCGAGGTAGAGGATTTACCCCGCACCACTATATTTCCTGGCAGGGAATTTGTTGCTGGCTTTGATTGCCCTGCTGGTTCTCTTGTTTCCCATATTGCTTTACAATTGGCTTATTTTTATCTACGGCGGATCAACTGACAAAATGTAACGAATATAAATTGCCGGGACCGGCGTGGAATAGATTAAAATGTTTGGACTTTTTGTGTCTCAGTAATTGTACGATGGAATCCAGCACCAACATCATGCCCAGGTAGTTCTTGCCGAGCGTAAATGGAAGAACTCAACCAGCTATGTAAAGAAAACCGAGTGATTACTGGTGTCACTTCTATATAAACCTGACACGAGCTGACCGTAAGCGAGGTGATGGCAAGGCACACGACTCTTTTATATATCTCGAGTCTTCCTCCTTCTCTCTTCTCTGCACCTTAAGTCCATGCACGCACACGGTTCTCCTCATCGTAACAATGGGTGTTGAAAGTAGAGATAGAGAAGCTTGATTGTGTACTATCTCAGAGGGCCACAAGGTCATATATATATGGTCATACAAGTGCGAACGCGTACGTACTCATTCTATCTATAGATCCGGCTGAATGTCATCAGCCCGACAGCAATCTTCCAGCCTCCCGTACGGGCCATCATCTCCGGCCATACGAAGGCTGAGATCTATTTATGCAACAATGGGTATGGAAGTAAATCGAGTGATCCGATATGATACTAGAGCCTGCTAAGTTACGTCTAAAATCTGGCTTCGCGTGCCTTTCATCCGGACTACGTGCTTAACAAGATTAACGCCTAAGCAAACCTAAAAGTCATGTTGGCTGCGTTATGCAATCATTGATACTTCGGGAGTCGTTGAGGTATACCTACCTACCTTTAGAAATTTTGCGGACATCACAAACACGGTACCGTCAGAGCAGCCTTACAGAGCATGTCAAAGCGCCTCTAGCTAGATTAACTAAAGGTCTCGCTAGTTTGTCGGAATCCCTGGTAATTCTAATAGCTGTGGTATTGACAATTCTAATTATCCATGAAATAGTAACTCTAGACGCGTTTGATCTTGAACAGACTCGTTTTGTTTCTATCTAGCACCCTAAACGGCCGGAAAGAATTGTAGCTATTCTATGGATATAGCGCGCGCTGCCATTTTAGCAAGAGCTTCAATTCACATTTGCATGAACTAAAGTCCATTTGGTTATAATAGAAACCCATTCCGTGACTAAGAGGTTCATTTAGTTTTCCCGCGCACTGGTGCCGTAATGGACTGAGCGTGGGCCCAGTGGCACAATGGGTGATATCGGAAAACCGGTCGTCGCGAGTGAGACGTGGTGCCGCAGCAATCGGAGGTCCCAAAGGCGAGCCCGTTTCGATCTATGATGGATGATACTTTGCAAATTATTCACACCCACTTTTTAACTTCGGACAGGTGGTTTTATTTGCACTCAAATTTTAAAGGGCTAGTAACTTAATAGGTAAAGGCCTTTCTTGTCGAGAAAGGAAATGCACTATTGGGTCTTGGTGGCAACGGATCTCAGAAACTAAATCTCACGCGGACCTTGCCTTGCCGATACAACATATAAGTATAAGGGAAGTAAATCTGTTGAGAAGCAGCACAGAGCGCATCCATACACGTTCGCATCAGACGCAGTAGCTTCTCTCCTTCCTCAATTTCACATCCCAATCCCGTATCCCCTACACGCTCGGTAACCTTCTATTCGTATCCTTTTCCTCTCGGTTATAGTTATGAGTAAGTTTCCTTTCCTTTAGGGTATATTATGAGTAAACGAATAATATCGGAAGTCCAGCCAGCTAATCAATGTCTATGTCTCACACGACGATCTTTTACGTACACTATGCCCAAATGGAAAAAGATACGAATTGAAGGTTACCAAAAATGTGTATAGGGTACCTCTTGCTACGATTGCTACAGCCACCTAAGTTAGAAATATAACTCTTTAGAGCGAGTAAAATATTATTTCTAACTGGCTGGATTATTTAGAGGAGTGATTGATTTTCCAAATTAATTCATTTCAATCGATGTTCAAGCTTTATCTCCATTTCAGGCAATCACATCTTGGCTAATTGGGATGTGAACCCTTTAGGGATGCAAAATCAACCTCAAAAATACAAACAGTAAATGAATGTTTCTATAGCTATATACGTCGACAGTGCCTTTCTGAGCCGAAATCAGTCATCCAACGGCGGCACGTGTATCCCATCTCTCCTCGTAAAGTTAACATGCAGCGCCGGTTTCCGCCACAAGATGCTCCATTTGCTATCTCTCAACCAGTCCAGTTTCTCATCTTTGAGTTCCATGTCAAAAGCCCATAACATCTTAGCCAAAATCACGCGCATCTCGAGCAATGCCAAACTAAGTAGTTGTCAGTCACAGACATATATCTCTATGTTGTGTGTGAAAAAGAACATCGAACTCACTTCCGACCAAGACACACACGCGTGCCGACAGAAAACGGTTGACTGGCTTCCTTCTTGTCGGTGCAATCTTTGTCCAGCCAACGTTCCGGCAGAAAATCGTAAGGGCGATTGAAATTAGCTTCTGAGTGGGTGGCGGACCAGGGACTGGTGTAGACCTCCATCTAGAGAAATCAGCATCAACCTCTAACAATCCAGAAATTAACGAGACACAAACCCCTTCTGGTATAAATATGCCATCCACAGTCTCGCCGGGACTAAGACGCGGCAGTCCGAGTGCAGCGGGTGGGTACACCCGCAGCCCTTCATCGATGACGGCTTTAAGGTAAGGGCAATGTTCGGTAGTGCGGCCGGTGATCTCGTTGTACGCAGTGAAATTGGAACGGATCTCAGCGACGAGTTTCATGTAAGCATGCGGTGTGCGGCATAGGTAGTAAGTTGCACCGGAGAGAAAGGTAGCTGTGGTTTCTGAACCGGCAATTCTGTATGCGCTAAGGGTTAGTGAAGAAATACACAATGTTAGTCATCCCTAACGTACACTAAAGAAGAAGCATTGGCTGTTAACGACTTGATCTCGATTCTGTGCGCTTCTTTTCCTTCAAGGAATTTGGACATGAAGTCCTTTCTCGCGGAATTTGGACTGTTCATGCGTCTAGATCAACGTTAGTACATGCATGTCCCGCACACTCTAGACAAATTTTGTGAGACGCTATACTTCAAAACACTATCTCTGCTGTACGCATGATGGCGCTTTATTTGTTCATAGAGACTTTTTGGAACGAGACAATTTTTCAGCATTGATCCCAACTTCGAGTTTCCGAGATATTTTATCATCAGTCCGTAATGTATCTTAAGAGAGACGGAATTGAGTATCGTTGTGATCCAAACGTGTGGAATTCCAGCCTGAAGACATCCGAAGGGAACCCCAAATGCAAGATCGCCGATAATATCAAACGTGCACCAATTGTACCACTTGACCATTTCCTCTCCCTCCTCTTTTCCTGTTGCATGTTTCCCAATCTGCTTTATCAGGAGATCGATATAGGAGTGAACGATACTCTCCTGCTCCTCCAATGCCTTTGCGGAAAATGCATTCGAGAGGAGCCTCCTCATAGCGCCGTGCTCCACTGGATCGCGGGAGGTTACAATGCTTCTGGCCTGTCCGTCGGCGTCGTAAAAGTCGGACTTGAGAAACGGCTTGCGACCGCCAACATGCCCGTAGATATCTTTCCAGGAAGTAGCACTATTGAAGGAGACCACGTTCGGGCTTAAGCGCACAGCCGAACCGTATTTATCGTGCAGCTCCCCATTGATGTATGGGAATTTTCCAGACAGCGAGATGTACGAATAGTATAACTAATGTTCATCTTTAGAATCTGTACATTCAAGCAGCGTTCGGGAGGGTACTACCAACCGAGGTCAATGCAGCTAACCTGGGTCCAGGGAGTTTCGCCAGCGGATGAAAGTAAAGGTTGTAGATCCCATGCGGCAGAAAAATGCAGAAAATCTAAATTTGAATATCAGTGAATAGTCAGTTGCCCTTGCTCTCGTTCCGCGGATCCCTAGCTCCTCCTCACTCATTGAGAGCGGAAAATAGCCGCTGGTTTAGGGGCGTAAGTTGCCTCTCTGGGGTGTGGCTGGACTTACCAGTATGAATGGTAGACATACCAAAACCCATACTGGGCGATCCAATATGTCATGGATGTGGAAGGTTAGGGCCGGCGCCATGCTCTCGTATGTATTGGTCGATTTTCCTTTCGAGATGTCATAAAATACTGATGATAAAAGGAAGATACAACGTTATCCAAAGGCGTTTATATATGAACGACCGGATAGGTTAACTCCGAAACGCACGGCACTTTGTCGACAGTTTATGTTGGAATTAATTGTTTAGCGCAGCGATATCGCGATCATCTCGAAGGTGCCAGCCAATTACTGTGGTCATACGCCACCGTACTGAAACAGAGTTCTCGCATTGCACAGGCCAGGTCCAGGTACCGAGCTCGGGGATCGGTAGATCAGTTGACCAATGAAACATGTTCTGCTTCGTCACAGCAAACTTGTTTAACATCCTATTTAGCCAATAAATGCCATTCTCGGTTGCCACTAGAGTATTGCAACCAATGCAACCAATCTAAGAACCCAGCATGTAGGTGAGAGCAGAACGCGCAGCGGTGACAATGCGATGATCATGGACCACGGAGTTAGCCTGGAAACGTCAATACTAAGGTTAAAGTTCAGGAACAGTCCGAGTCATCCAAAACATCGGCCAGAATACCTTTGACCAAAAATTAACCCCAAATTTGGCCCGCCAAACACAGAACCTTAATATCGACTATGTAGATACTATCCCCGAGCACAGTACGGCGAAAACTGTACGGACTTTAGCAAGTTTCCGAGCTGTTCAGCCAAGGCATATATGCACGCATGCCGGAATCCAGTTCATGCACTTTAAAGTTATTACCCCGCAGCGCCAACATTATCCGTTCGGGCCGACGGCTTCCGCAGCTGGGATGAACACTACGTCATGCATTGCCACTAGTGCAGTCTAGTCCTCGGAATTCAGTATTTTAACATGTTCTGTGTATCTTAAGAAATATATATCCCCCATCGAATAACGGATTCAAAATACCGGCCTTGGATGACTAGAATTCGAGACTAGTGGCAAATGCAGGATCCCCCACGAGCAATAATTTGAAGTGTTTTGTAAAATTATTATCCTGATTTTTGGACTTGCTTCAAATGCATATAAGTACAAGGGAAGACGCGTGTGGAAACCACACGGTAACCCGAAAAATATGTTTCTGTACTTCTGCTGGTTCTCACAAAGTTGGCCCGAACTCGCCTCCGGCTCCTTCGGGCGTATGTTGCTCACAAGCTCGGCATATCTCTCCCGGCCCGGTAAATTTTGAGAAATTGAATTTCGCGTCCTCGTGTGTTATATTGTAGGGATTTAGAACCCCGAAATCTTTCCCATCTCCCGGAATATCCCGGCAAACCATCGCGCCCTAAGTAATTTGAGGGTGGAGAATCAACGTCATACAGCAAATAATTTAAGACTAGAAGAAAGTGTCGATAGTCTCGCAGCTACTGGAAGTTCGATGCGTCTGTGTACATTGGAATAAAGTGTGGTACGTGCGTTTGTACGAGTTTCTCTTATCTAATCCGGATCTGGTCTACTAAAATCTAGTTTGATTATTCTGGAGTCATTCTGCACCAAGCGCGATGGTTCGGAACGTAACAGGAGCCTATTTAAAAAGATTTTGTAGATTTGATCCACGCTTGGTATGTAGTGATATGTAAAGTAGATGACTGAGTGCTGATGGTCTTCCGAGTTGGCTCCCTTTTAGACTATAAAACTCTCTATTCAACTAAAACTTTTTGCCACGATGAAGCGCGTATGACGCATTTAATATTTTCATTTTTTATCCAAAATGCATAAACAACTTGTAATTAAACATATAACCGTGTTGACTGATCCTACAGTTGGACCCACAGGGCAGACACGACAAAATCTCGGGGTTATATTCAGGAGAAGATAACCCGGAAGCTCTTGTGTTTTGAGAACATAGAGGAAGTTGAATCGCAATGTTGTATTGGAGAAGCCTGTCACGGTGATGATCATGTAATGTAGTGTAACAAAGAAAGAACAGTAAGTGCTGGTTGTGAGTCTAATCAAGACCGAACTGGAATAATTGACCAATACCCACTGACTCCCTGCCGGGGACGGTAATAAAGCATCCCTGACAGTCTTCCAACTGTCCCAGCCTTACACAAAAAAAGGACACTGTTTCCGCCTATATCGGACGGATTGGATGCTTGATTTTATTTACAAACTATGTATAAGGCGGCCTAATACCGTCATTCCACCGCCAGCTAGGAAGTAGTGTCAGGGGGTCACAGTTGAGCAGGGGTTGCAACACTCCGTCCGCCCGGCAGCCTTTCAAGTCCCCATTTCGCCGTCTAGTTTCGGGCAAGATATCGCAAGACCAGGGCCCGATCAGAGCAATTGGGGGATGCCTAGGGCTGGGGTTACTGATCTACCTGTAGTTATGCAATTATTTGGATCAAGACCCAGTGATGTGGACTCTCCAATCTGTCGACGATCGACTGGGTAAGTTATAGTGTGAATTATGTACCATGGACACGGTTGAATATCATCACTCGCTCGCGACACATCACTAACATCATGTTTCCATCACTCGGAAGACCGCCGGTACCTACAGTCCCGCAGTCTAAAAACCCCCAGGACGTAAAATCATAGTCAAAGACTGGGCAAGGTCTTGTCCGGACGGGGCGGGCTTTTATGACCCCTGCAGTGGAGCTTAGCACCGAATCGGCCTCATCTACACATGGGAGTTCTGCATCGACATATATATTACATCCTCTCTTGACTGCTTTCGTGTTTGCATTCGTGCTTTCGCTTGTGCCTTCATACCTATCTCACAGCTGGAGTCGATAACACATATGCCGCCCTCACAAACCATCAAGATTGGCCAACGCAAGTTTTGTACTTTGCTACAATGCTCATACTTTTTGTATAAACATTGGGATTTTTTATATAAGCTTCATTACGGTAAAATTCTTGGTTGGATAGAGAGTTAGATAGTCCGGAGGCGAGCCGCTTCCGAGTGATTAATTCATGATGCGAGTGATGACTTGATGACCGAGTGATGATATCCAGTGTGCCTATAAACTATTTTACTTGCGCTATAATGCGTTATACCTTACCCAATTGAAAAACCAAACATAGGAGAGCCCAGCTGACTGTATCCTGCCCAAAATCGCTGCACAACTGGATGATTCTCCGTACTGCTAGCCCTCGTCGTTACCTCCCAGTCGCTCTCATCGGGCCTTGGTCTTGGAATATATTGCTGGAGACTAGACGACAATGTCGGCCATTATAGGACGAGGGTGACCGGACGGTTTCCACTCCTGTAATAGATTACGCGCGTTCGTATAGTTTCATTGCCAAGTCGATAAGTTCTCGCTTAAACATCCAGAACGCTGCTGCAATGCCGGCCAAATCGCCACTTCTAGCCCAGATACTCTCACTTTAATCTTTCAATCCTCACTCCCGGTGCTAGGGACCATATCCACTGATCAGGCCTGGTAACTGCCTTCTCCAGACTATCCGTTTGACTCTCACGGCTAGCCGTGCTTGTCTCCGATATCGCACGTACATCCTACTTCCCTTCCTCCGCTCTCTCTGTCTTCCACCTTCACTTTAGTCATCCCGTTCTCTTTTGATTTTTGGAATGAATAGACATTGAACTTCCAATTATTCCGACTTGTATCCGAGCATGGTCTATCATTAGTCGGCATATCTTAATATCATTAAACATTACACCCTATTAGTCGTAGACAATGTTAATGTAACTACTTTCTTTCACAGCTATGCCACACCCACATCCGCTTTGGTCTATTCAAACATGACCCTTGCCTCGCTCTTCTATGTTCTTTTCATTATACCTACAACCGCCATTATTGACACCGCTCCCGTGAAACCCCTGTCTATATCAGCCAGTTCTCTTCATATCCGCTGCAGCTCTATAACTTACAAGGCAAAACACAAAGCCCCAAAGCCATCAGCGAGCGCCACGCATTGCCGCTCTTCCACATCCGCGCGGATATCCCGCGGAAGTTCCAGGTAGTAGCAAAAGATCTGTGAGGTCCTTGGATTCAACTTTATCGCCACCAGTGCAGCGGCGAGCGCTAGCGTGACCGGTGTCGTAGACAGCAGGAGTGATCGTGGTGTTCTAAAACGACGGAATAAATAGGCGGTAGCGGTAAAGTACCATTCTACGGCTGCCAGAATACCCTATAGTTGTTAATCCAAACTCGGGTGGTTTTTGGAACGAAAGATGTGCTGCGTGGGGAATGGGGCTCACAGCCGTTATCACATATTTGTACTCCCACGGAACGGCGACATAGTCCAATTGACTAGGGGTACACTCGAAAGCATAAAATGCACAGTAGTGATGTGTGTGATGCCAGGTGAGGTAACTGTAGATGAAAAGCGTGAGGGCAATAGCTCCAAGTTGGAAGAATCGAAGGGTGAAGAGAACTTGCAGCGCTGGTTTTGAGATAGATGGAGTGGATGGGTCTTCCATTCTTGTTGGAGCGAATGGAAGGATATAATCGATTAGGAGCAGATAGTGACACTTTTGTATCAAGAACCGTGTGACCAGACGTGTCGAAGTGGCAAGTTCCAAGAACGCACAAACCCCTGTTGTTATGGATTAATCTAGATGCGGCTACCTCATCGCAAGAGCTGTATTTTTATTGGGCGGTGCAAGATGCAGGAGTACCCATGCACGTCAAGCATGGCTGCACTAGCTCAAGTGACACCTATAGTGGGGGACGCCTCTAACCTGGGCTGCGGACCATTCGAAATCGGACGTTACACACATACAAAATAGCCCCTGCCATGCATGTGATCACTTTTTTTGACCATATAGTGGACATTCCATCTGAACCTCAACTTGTATAGCACCTCAACCACAACAGATATTTTAATTTTGCAAACTAAAATCGATAGAGCTCCTTAAAACTGAGTTGATCTTAGTTCTCCAATTAAAAAAATCTTTTGTTTTGGTGGCACTGAAAACTTTCTACGAAGCGGGTTCAAAACACCCTGGTTAAAGGAGTCCCCCACCATAGCATTGAACGGAATATCCCGTGAAAAGGGGGAAAATTTACAAGTAAATGATTTTCTCCTCTATGCAAAAGTTTCACACGCTCTGTTTAATACTACCCTATTTAGAACAAGCGGATCTGCCACTGCGAAAGAACTTCAACATGGAGTATGTTCGCAGACCCTGCCGCAAATCAGTTTGTACTCTTGTTGGTCTGTAGCTTACAATCGCTTGTTCCAACGGCGCTAGTAGGGATGTTGGAGATGCACTACTGGGGCTGCAGATCCCTACACACAAAAACCACTTACTTCCCAAGAGGGCTCATATGTTCACGTGTCACACATACTTGAGTTTTCGGAGGAACATCGGTGACAATCACGTTGCCAAGTAATCTGGAATATTGTTCATTTCTACTAGAGCCGTCCATCTCCGTCGGTCCTCCGACGTTGCCGCGGTTACTACTGTTGGGCATGAGGCGAGTATCGCCCACCGAGTTTAATTTCGAGCTGGATCTCTTGAATTCGAGCATGGCCGTGATATTGAAAACCCTCAGCATGACACCCTATACGCTGTAATATCCTTACACCAAACGTGATGCCTCATCTACACTAGGGTGAGCACTGGTTCTTTGAAGAGAGGGCATGCAAGCCTCCTCATCCGGGAAGCAGGAAAAAAGCTTCTAGCATTTTGTTGAATTGGCTTGGAGTTCAAGCTAAATACACAAATTGAGAACACCCGGCCCATGGAGTATATAACTAATTGAGTTTAGGGGTCTTGCTGGCCAGCTACTCCCAGATTACCTACGAATTCAATGCCGGTATTAATACACCTGAGTCACATAACACTACTCAAATGCTTGAACGCTCACGAAAGTACTCATGTCCAACAATAGCGGCGGTTCCGACGCTGGGCTGGACATTTCCGCGCTGTCTCGAGGGAATTAGACGGCCGGTGTTGCTTGATGTAGCAGCCGTAACAGCGATATTATCGAAGCGATGACAGAGTCCAGGTGTATTAACCAGATGGTATAGGATATTGTGAGGTGAGAGGGCTCTTATTCAGGTTGAAGTCCATATAATCTAGTTGCATCTGCGTTGCTCACATAACGAGTATTTACCGAACTTGTTTACAAACTCACTATCCGGTAAGCAAAACCTGCGACGAAGATGAAAAAGCTAGAACATAAAACCGGGGGTTGACAACAGTGGCGTGGAAAGAACTGCGACAATATGCTGTGAGGTGCCAGGAGGATCATCCGCAAAACAATAATTCAGCCGTAAAAATACTGCGAATATACACACTGAAAAACAACCCAGGCTACTCACATTCTGAGTGTTTCGTTGGTCCGAGCTCATAAATTCTGGGACGACCTCAATAAGGTCGCAAGCTCCGGTTGCTCGGGTTCGTCTGCGTCGGCTCGGTATTCTCCGTTGGCTTAACTCCGGATAGGTCGGTAAAGTTCTCCCCTCCTGCTTAAGTTCTACTCTGTCTGCTTAGGTGGCTCTATCAAAAACCTATCTAGATATATAAAATATCTACCTCAGAATTTGAGGGTACGTACAACCCCTTGATATACGCTTTTGAAATGGAGACGGAATTGGGCTGAGAACCTGATATGAAAAGCATGAGCAGTGAGATACTGGATCAAAGCCAGCTTCTAATCCAGCACAAGCATCTCCACTTATCTGCTGAAAACATGCATCCCCTGGCTGCTTTGTGCCATGATGACTAGTGACCAAAACATTTTTGTCTACTGGCCGCCCTCGGGTGATAATTTCTATATGGTGGACAGAAAACCTGGAAGACATGTTACGTCTGTACCATTACGCTCGCGACGGTACATATTCTATATTGATGATTACCGACTCTAGAGGCGAGAGAGATAAAGAACCTCAAGACTATCTGCAGTGAAAGTGGAAGCAGTAAGCAGTCATAAGCGCAAGTGCGTATATGTAAAATTCTGGGGTCTGTGATTAACGAGTGAGTTACGTATATACTGATCGTCAATCTTGGTCAGATATACAGGCTGATGGCTTACGGCTGGATATAGCGAGATGAATGTGTAAGTATGCATAATGCATACATAGACTACCCTATACTTGTAGCTTTGTCGCCACGATAAATGGACCAATCAACCATCACTTTAACAGTTCAGTTATCACACTTAGCTCGAGTTGTTAAAGTATATAATAGAGAAGCTTAATTGTGACTATCTAAGAGGCTACGAAGGCCTTCTCTATATACGGTAGTCCATTTATGAATGCGTACGTACTCATCTATGTATAGATACGGCTTCTTACCATCGGCCCATATGAATGCCGCCCAGGAAGCCGCCATACGAAGGCTGAGGTTGTTGAATTCTATTGTATTCTATAGTGAAGTCGATGTCTCTTGAACTATCTAAGGGAGAGTGTACGCCTTCATATATACGAACAGTCCGGATATCCTGCGGAGATGATGGAGTGGTGTTGCTACAAGGCCTAGAAGGAAGTCACAAATACACTGAGGTCGCCGAATTGACTCACAGACTGCAGCGCTGTAGACTCATACTCATAGACTCATACTCAAATTTTCACTCGTCACTGGTGTTGGTATTCCTGTTGCTATAGTACTTAGGGGAGAACCGTGTGTAGATTCTATCATACAGTAAAGAGAAGCAGAGAAGGAGAGAAGCAGAAACCCTCGATTTATATACAGAGAATCATGACAGAAAACTTTGATGCTTCGCCACTCTTGAGTCACTCGCAACTCTGAGTCACTTGCCACCGCCGGATATGTAACAATTCCATGGGCTTCTATGGACTTCCGTGGAGCTATAGGCTCTCTTGTATATAAAGGCATAGATTCTCCCGTAGATAGTTGAAGAGACTTCGGCTTCACTATAGAATGCAACAAGTGGTATTACTATATGATCTGTAAGGAAGTCACCTGTACTGAGATCGTCATATCGACTCACAGGCTACGGACTCATAGTCGTAGACTCATCCACGAGTCTTCACTCGCCACCACTGGTATTTGCAATCATGAGCTTCCATGGACTTCCATGGTATTCCAGGCTCTCATGTATATAAGGACAGAGCTTCTCCTTAGATAGTAGAATAGACTTCATCCACTTCACATTCGTAACAAGTGGCGAGAGGCGAGTGGCGAGTGAGTATTCGTGTATAAGTCTACGTGTATAAGTCTACTCAGTGATTCAGTGTATCAACGTCCTCCTTCCATACATTACAGTAACAGTGATTGTTGCATGTGTACTTGGATCGTGAGTCTCAGCACCGTCTGATGTCTTGTATGAGAATAAAGACTTGTATGAAGATGGTGGCTGTATGAGGATATGCATCAGAACCAGGGTGATGCGTCTCATGTCAGATAGAGCATACGCGTACGCATATGGGAGATTATACATATACGGGCCTTTGACCCTCGAGATAGAGAAGTCAATCAACAAGTCAAAGAAGCATCCAAAGTAACAGTGATCTATATATGCAGTACGAGTGACAGATTATGGCCGAGCGATATACCCCTGATATCAATAAACTTCCCCCCGCGCGCCTTAGATATACTATGAATAGGTCTACTTATAAATGATGGGGAGTTCCGACAGCCCTTCGTTCTGTTCGAGCTTGGGATGTATCTCGGTATTCGCCGGCTCGACTTACTGTTGTATAATCGATTTACTTCTCGCCCTCCTACCCGAGTTTATCTCACATATTGAATCAATAATACAACGCCAAAATGTATCAGCAAGAAATATCAAACCCTCCCTTCCCAATGCTTGCACTGTGAAATCAATAACCATGGTTCTCACTCTCGCCTTCCCCCACCACTAACTTCACGTAAGTTTTGGATACCACAACAACATTTATCCGTACGGTTCTACGTAGTCTAATTAACCGTCACCGCTCCTGAAACTAAATAACATGCCTTTACGCTTCGATTCGATGGCTCCCAAGGTAGGGGTTCATTAGTACTCATTGTTACCCATTCACTGTTTGATTTACAGAGTTTTGCGTGCGAGCCTTCTTTCTGATGGGAGGAGTTATCATTTTCGTATGTTGGTATAAAGTGTACTGATTGTGATTGGGTGTGAGCATTAGTGATGCCTGCACATATGCTGGAAACGCTGTGTTCGTAGGGTCTGAGGTATGGTGCCGCAGTCGTGAAATTCATAGATGACTGTTCGGTAATCTGATGTCCGACATGACTTAATATTCTGATTTAAGATTTTAAGATAGGTACTAAGCACTAGATCTAACGTTATAAGATTATCAAAATCCGGATCCCATCGCTCATGAAGAATGCCGAAATCGGTATTGCTTGTCTCAAGACTATTGGGGTTCAATGCTGGGAGATCTTGGCGATCCGCAGGTTGCGTGGTAGAACTCTAATCCGTATGAAAAACGCTGCCGCGTTCGCTAGCGGGAGTTGCTCTGGGTCGCTTAGTGAAATGTGGAACGAATGGTGGTCGCACTTGTACGATGTTGGAGTAAACGTGTATTCAATTCTCTCAAGATAGTTTGGATATCTCTACCTACCTATTGAATTACCTATATCGTATTGGCGATTGCTTGGCACAATTCCTAGCCGCTTTTCTACACGGTCGATTTGCGCCTTATCGAGAAGTTTTCCATGCCACATAACAGTTTCCTTTTTTCCACATTACGACGCATACGTATAGTCTAGATAATCTTTTTCATCTCCTGGGTTGGAACATTTTTGTTGATGTTCTAGAGTGTGTTAATCCGTTTCTTGTACTGCGACTCCCTGACGAACAACTTGTCAGTGTGCTACGTAAGTTCATTACCAAGATATTAGGTGATTCTTACGTCGCATAGAATCTATGCCGTTCATATATCTTCTTCGTAGATCTTGTAGCGAGGTACCTTCCGCGAGATACTCTATGGGATCCGGGAAACTGTAGGAAAATTTATTTATGGGATATACACTTTCCGCTATAGAAACTTGCATATACCAATCACTTTCCACCTAATTGCCAGATGGAAATGACATGGAAACGGTATGTATACGCTGGTCGAATATCAAAAACTGGTGGCACACAGTGCCTTCGATATGGCTGTTATGACATGTGCACTCTCCGACATCGGCTTCACTTATTACCGGTCAGATTGGGAGCACATGGCTATCGGATACCTTCGGCGAGCGTTGGAATGTTGGAAGCTAGCTGTTGGCCGGTTGAGTCGTGCCACCTTTGCGCCGAATCATTAATGCGGGAGAATTGTGCGAATATCTTCAAGACTACGAAACAGCGCTTGCTTTTTACCAACTCGCATTGACTGTATACGAGTGGAAAGTTGGCGAGAGTCATCCCGACAAGCTCCTTACCCTTCACAACTTATCAACACTATATCGAAACCTTTGGCCAAAACGACAATACAATATTCTATTGCAAGCGAATTACGGCCACGACACTCGAAACTACAGATCCCAGTCAGCAGCAATGCGATTCTAATAACTCCCTTAATAGTTCTTTAAGTGCTATTTAGAAATGATAGAACTTAACACTGGAATCGCGTTCCCAAAATCCGGCTGAAATAGATATCTACCATTGTCCTCGCGATTCATGCTGTCTTTCGAATTCTTTATTTGACTAAATCACATAATCTTAGTCGTTAACGATGTTGTGTGCAAATAATTTCTCGCTTGGTCAATCCCGACGATTTCCGAATACATTTACGCTCTCTACAAACTGGATTTAGATCAACCCCGGGAGAGGACAGCATGTTCCCGATTGTCTTCCTCGTTTGATAGTTTCGGTGGCTTTAGCTCTTGGGAGATTCTTGCTCTACCTGTTTTCTATTTCTTCTATTGTTTCCTTCTACATCGGTTGCTGATTCACTTGAGAAGCTCTAGTGGCATTATTGTCACGGTGTCGTCAATATGAAACGATTGTTGACCAAACATGAACTCCAGTTGCTAGCCACAGAATGCTTATGGAGGATATCTAACGGTTAAATCATATCATTGCAGCTTTTGAACGACACAGATATCTCGTAATTGTTCCTGAGGCTATCTACACACTCAACAGGCAGGAAAGATACCAATCAACAAAGCAAAACCTAGCTAGAACCGTACTCCACAGATAAAACCACGAGAACAGCTGGCCCTCATTGATGTTGTGATGCTGTGTTGGCTGTTGCATATGCTCAATGCTCCGTCCTGTTCGGGAAAATGCGTGTCCACTCTCAGACTATCCCTTTGCCAGTAGCGGGCCCTTCGGTGGGCCCACTTTCGGATCCTCAGCGCCTCTTTTGTTATTACACCACAACCACCCACTAAGACCCCCCCTAGAGTAGCACCAATTGAGAGTTAACTACCTGGAGCTTCATTATGTAAATTCTCAGCCAGTGTTTGGCAATTCTGTGTTGTTGAGTGTCAAGTAAATATGTTGCATTTGTGCTCTAGCGGGGCTGACCAGGTCCAAGATTTATGATAATTAGCCCTCCATTTCCCACCAACAAGTCCCAATGTTTTGGGCAACAAGCTATAAGCTATTCAGATATTTCTGAAGTCAATGAGTATATCAAATATAAAAATCTCGCTCCAATTACCTTCATGGGATATCACTCGACCGATGTGACCGGCAATTGTTGCATAAATAGATCTGACTGATGGCGGAGCTGACTGTAAGCCGTAGGGCACAAGGCACACTGCTCTCTTGTACTATATATTTCTAGTCTTTCTTCTTCTCTCTCTCTTTACACTTAGTATCTTAATCTACAAGCGGTTCTCACCTTCCATATTTCAACAGCAATTACCACACCCCACAAGTCTACCAGGCCACAATGAGCCTTCTAACCTCTGAATATGGTACTTAGACATGCGTGTACAGCTTGGGTAGAAAATTGGACAACTTGTCCCCACTCAGGAAAGCACAGAAATTATGGGGTTGGTTGAACAGGGGTGAAAAATAGCAGTTTACAGCTCAGTGTGCAGCCAAGCAGTGCTCTACACACTTACAATCTTTCTTTTTATATTATCTAGTGTGTGTAGAATTATTTTATTTCTTCTGGGCTCATTTGGCTGAGTTGAGGTTGTGAAAATGGCATTTTACAAGCAGGCCCATTGGTGGGTCCAAACCCGCTTACCCGCAAAGGGATAATCTTCCAGGTTACATTACCATGGAATAATCAATATCAGGGCTATGGCCAACTGGTACCTAAATACTAAAGACTTATACAGCTTGTACTAGGAACTGTTCGTTGATGATGAAGTTGAGCTCGTCGATGAATGACAAAACAACGTCACGACTCAAAACCTCTAATCCCTACTAACTCCCATCAGCCGTTTTTCAAGATAGGCTCGAGCTAGGTGTCTTCGTCCAGTTCTAGTCGTCGTCTCGGGTCCTTTCTGTCTGTCTATCAACTTAGGTACATTGATTGGAGCCACTAATTTCGGCAGATACTTTACGTTTCCGACATATACACTGCCTATATTGGCATACCTAAATAAAATCAAATATGATAAGACGAGATGCGATTAGATTAGATTGTGATGACATTGTCACGGCATAACTTTGCAAGGGGTTCCGAATACCATTGCACATCACTACTCAAGTATTGAGTAAGTTTATTCTTATTTCTAGTATAGGCAGTAGATTTTGGTCATCGATGTTTTTGGGGCGAAATCAACCAAACGGTAGATAAGGATTCAGCGTCCGAATTTCTCCGACTCGTGCTGTTGAACGGTTCGGGCTTATTTAAATGCCGCTCGGATGTCGGCTCGGGTTTCCCCGGTGCGATTTGCTGCACATCGGCTTGGGTGATACTCGGGACGAGCATGTCTACATCCGTTCGGTTTCCGGAGCATTTATTACTTCTTTAATCTTTCATAATTGTCTAGTGTGAATGTTACATTGCCGTGCCTTTCTGCCTAAGAAACCGCAACCCCGGCCGAAAACGAAAGCAATATTTCTTAAGCTTTGATCAGGAACACAGTTAGACCAGGTTCAACTATTGCCTTGTAAGCTCGGCTAATGAATGCGGCTTCTATACGGGGTTCGCGTTGGCGCCCGCTTTGGGGCAAGTTATAAAAGGGAGATATCTGGTAAAACGCACAGATATCCGAAAATAAGGTCGTTCATTATCACTCGAGACATGTTCAGTCTAATTTTGTGGAAGACAATATGCACTACTTGTTCGTAAGCTTTCTGGTCCTCGGTACGGGTATGTTTCAGTATATTGTAAAGACGAGATATCCAGAAATCACAGGATTGGCAACATTTGTTCGGGTATGTAAACGTATCTGATCTTCGAGATCTGCTTATTTTCAAACCGCTTAGACAGTGTTCCTAAGCGGCCCGGCCCGGCCGGCCTGATCTTCGCTAGAGCAGGCCTGTAAATTGAAGCCTGCCCGCCGTCAAGTCTTATGCAGGCCTCGAAGATATAGGCAGGCCTCGGCAGGCAGGCCGGGCCGCTGAGGAACACTGCTTGATATAGCTGCTTACTTTGTTCATGTAAAGCGTCCAGTATACCATCTGAGCGGTGCTTCTCCGATGCCGGAAGTTTCGGTTCTGAGAAGTAAACCCGTTTGCTTCCTGCTACCCTTCAAGCTTTGGTATTCCTGTGCTCTTGGTGAACGCATAATGTGCTGGGTTTTGATTCGGTCACTTCAATTTCCCTTGCAGAAAATGGAAGTCAAACTGAGGTGGAGGATGAAGACAGTAGCATCGGACTTGTAAGAGTACATAAGTCGCATATGTGAGGATTGAGTATTTAATTACAAATGTATCATGGATCCAACCTGCGGTCTGGCGGTCTCCCTGCACTTCCCTGTAGGTTAAAACTTTGGACTGCTAGTTTCCTCTCACCCTGCAGGTATCCTGTACTCGTCGATATTAAAAGTTACCGGACAATCCCTAGATTGATTAGATTAGATTATTTGTATAACACCGAAATGAGTCCGTGCAGATTTCCATATCTGATCTGATAATTACTAAATACAGTTTAGTCTATCATATGGCTTTTTCTCGCTCTACGCAACGCCGTATCCAAGCTGACTGACAGACTAAATATAGTTGGTGCCCTTGGCGGTGTCTTGGATTGTTTCCTAAAATGGGATGTCCGGGGGACTTTTGATATCGGCGAGTATACCGAGTCCCCGCAAGTTTTTACGCCACGAGTTTCAACCGGTACTCGCCCCACCGTCCCTGTGTAACATCCTATACACCACCAACGCCTCGCCCACATCACAACCAATAATATGTTTAAACAAATCATTAGATGCTTGTCACCGAAATATGCGTTCCTAGGATATTGTACAACATCGGACTTGTGCACCGTTGGATAACGGTGTTTTGGAACGGCTCCATCAGTCTTGCACAGATCGTCAGCTGCAGTTCTTGATGGTTCTAAGCTATTGACGCCTCACGTTAAGCCGCGAGCGGGGGATGTACTTCTGGCATGGGTTGGATGACTTTGGTGCGGCCTAATGGACTCTGGGTGGTTTTGGTGTGTGCGACAGCTAAGTTTAAGCTGCTTTGCTACAGGCTGTAACCTAAAATGCTAAGTTGAGCGAGACATCAGACTATGCACACGGCCATCTGATTTGCCGGAAAAGCCGAAGCTGTCAAGGTGAATGTTCACCTTGTACGCTTGTAGGAAACACATTCAAACCGTACTTCATCAGAGCATCGTCATGGAGTACTTTATTCACTAGGATATATCAGAGATATGAGAGGTATGCTCTGAGGTTAGAGTCCCAGCCACCGACCATTTCTCGGTACTAAACCCAAACCACGAGTAGGTCAACTGATCAGGCGCCCAGGTCTTTCCGCATATAGCACCAACTACTCCCAAAGTAGTAACCATAAAAATACAGACTTTATGTATTTCGAGTATTGTGTTATATACTTCCGTATGAGAACACTAACCTACTGCGAAGCGTTTTATTTGGGATTTTGTGTAAATACGGAATTGGCTGCTCAATACAGACATATCGTAGGTTCACGTCCGTCACGCCAATTACTGGGAGAAAATCAAAGCTTTAGATTCTAGCTGTTCTGTTTTTGTGGTGTGAGAAACAGGGTGAATTGGGGGCACTCAATACGACTCATTGACATATCACTTCTTTACCCTCCGCAAGTTGTAAGTTAATTCCACACACCCTGGTTAATGCCTCAAGATTAACACTTGGCAATCATATGGAATAAAATTTCATCTATCCGACTTTCCCTATTTACTACTCAACACCAATAAGTATCCCTTATTCTCCTATCTAGTTAAACCACCAAAATGTCTAATACTAAAATGAATTGATTGCACACCCCATCTATTCCTTAATTAAATAGCGTGACAATGCACCGTCCGTCTATGAATTATGAGACTGTGGGGACGCACGAAACCGTTCGTACCCTGTCTAGGACAACCCGGGTGGGGGCAATCGAGCTTAACTAACCGCGACTCCACGTGTCTCTTGATATTCACTATGTTATATTTCGAATGCTCTAGGGTGGTATACCCGCCGAGGTTGATCTACTCCTTGGTATGTGACATGAATATCGGCTGGTTCCAAGTACGGCTCCTAGGTCATGCATTCTTCAGCTGTTGCAGTAGCGGATATGTATTCATCGGACTGGTCAAAGTCATGTGGTCCAACGGGAGCAAATACTCTTGGAGTCGAGTATGTCACGGATGATGGCGTGTGTATGGAGTCGTGGGGTACCCTGACCGTAGTTAGCAGATAGGAATAGAGTCCTATGTTAACGAGGATATATCTCACCAGTTTTGGCTCTCGGTAGACGACTGTGCTTCTATACTTGGAATATCTGGATCGAGGAGGACAATGTCGTGTGGCCCGCCGAGAGGGAATGTGTGGTATGGTGCAGATGAAAGTAACCCTCCTGGGTAGGTGAGCATCCTGACGGTAGTTAGCATATACAAATTAAGGCTCAAAGTAATGCTGACATATTTTCCGGGTACTCAAACTCACCAATTGGTCCGTTCCAAAGCGAGTAATTTTGTGAAAATATATTTTCTGGAGTCCGTTCCGCTGGCTGGGACATTAGAGCGGGTGCTCATATAATGTTGGAGCGGTTTGAGGGTCTTCGCGTACCAATGAAATCACCTGCAAGGAGAAACCTGCCAGTTCCAAATCCATATCGCTTCCTAGCCCGTTCAATCTGCGACTCATCTAGTGGCCTGCCATGCCAAGTGACATCAGTCGCCTTTCCTTGGATGTCACGACGAATATCGACAATATCGAGGATTGTCTTCATTTTGTTGGTCGGAACATTTTTCTGCAATTTCCATATTGTATTGATACGTTTTTTGTACTGCGACTCCCTGTTACCGACTGTTAGTAGTGTTTGAATGGTGGGGTATAGGTGATTCATACGTGGCATACAAACCGTGCCGCTCATACATCAGCTTTCGTAAATCTTGCAGAGAAGTTTCTTCTGTTATGTAAAGCGTTTCGATTGCTTCTCGGTGTGGCTCCCAGTCGCATTCCTTGAGTTCTCTGGCCTGAAGACTTCTCTCCCAGTCGCATTTCTTCGTAAGAGCCATGCCGGTTGTGTTGTAATTCGAGAACGGTGGAGACAGTGTATATAAGTTAAACAGAAAATCAACTACAGCTGGGAGGAACTGGCATTTAATATACCCCGACGACGCTGGCAGTATACAAAAGACCGTCAGCAGAAGAACTTGATTGGCTCAACAAATGATACCTGCAGCCTGGTATGCAGGCCACAAAGTTACGGACAGAGCGGTTTCATTGGTACCGGCAAAGGATACCTGCAGGTGCAGTTACTGTTTTGGCAATAAATTGCCCTAATCGGACATCCTGGATGTCCCTGCAGGAAATCTTTGTTCGGTCAGATTTTGATTGTTACACTTGTACAATTTTGGTTCCATATAATTGGACACATCTGTTTACACGTCACCCCTCAAACGCGTGTGTGGTCGTCTGTAAGTGCTGTTGGTCGATAACCCATTTCGGGTAAGGTTTCCACTGAGGGGGGGTAACAGCATTCAAATTATTCGTAGAGCTGAGATGCTATTGGCGCTCTTGTATTTTTGATTGTCAGTGACTTTATTTGATTCTATGGATGAGGCGCCCCAAAGTAAACGTTTGTTAGGTGCGGGTTCGGGAGAGCAGTGCGGATCCGAGTTATCCACGCGGGTTGCGGCGTCTATAAGCTTATCGTAAGCGAGCTCTTCCTTTTTCAGAACGTTTCGTTGGTAATTGTTTCGGAACTCCAACACATTAATACTCAAGTACCGGCTTATCCGTAAGGGTGCGGGTTTCTCGGATTTCTTTGCCTCGGCTATCGGCTCATTCGGCACTAATTTGAAGTATCCAGTCGGATGCCTCCAGTTCGCTTTGGCTTCCACCTTGAACAATTATTCTTCGATCCACATATACATAATTCTCCCCTATACAATCATTGTACGGAACAGAATTCTCTGCGGTGTCGAGTGTAATTGACAATTTCCGTACACATTAATATTTATATCACTTCACCTATTCAGGGGCGAAAGCGACTGAAGGCTACATAGGACTGGCGGGTGGACACGACCACTTCTATCCCTTCCAAACACAGAGTATGTAAACTCTTACAGTATTTATATAAGCTTGACATTGAATATTTTTATTTTACCGATCACTTCCAAGCCCCCCGACAACCCCATACCGCCCAATTTTTTGCGACAATCTTCCAGTTTTCGCCCTATCTAGCCGTATAACTATCATAAATCATAAAATATTCCGGTAAATGTCCACCAAAGCATTCCGCACGTGGTGGCTTTATCGACACCTTAAACCCAGCCATCCTTTACCGTCGATAACACACAAATCCACAATACCCCAGCAACATCGACCCATTTTGTCATCACCGATATATTCAATTACACTTGGCTTCTATGGACTAACCTGGTATGAACCTGTAGGCTATTGCGTCTTTGAGGCCTTTGATCATCCAGTCTTGTACAACAATGAACGGGGCAATTAAACTCTTCGGGGGATTCATGCATTTCTTTCATTTGTCTCTTAATTGCTATAAAGTAGCAACCACAGGCACTGCAGCGAACACAATTGCATTGAAGTGCAATCTCGGGTTGTTCAAGGGGTGACAACTGGGTGAGGCTTACCCCTACTGTCGCTTGCGCTTCACCGTTTTCATCGTAACTATCGAATTCTTGCTGCGCAACAGGGATGGACCCTTTTGGGGTCCAATATATCACTGATGACTGTGCTTATCGAATCGTGGGGTACCCTGATACAAGTTCAAGTGTAGCGGATACGAATAGTATTAGTCAAATGATATGCCTTACTCGTATTGACCTCCAGTAAGTGATTGCACCTCTGAATGCGGATTGTATTCAAGGTGGTGGGTAGGTTCGGGTAATGTAATGGAGGCGCACCAGTCAGTGGTCGTATATGTTGTAATCGGCGGTGGATTCGCTCCCAGTGGTGGTGCTGAGTCGGGCGGAGTAGAAAACGGAATCAAATCTTGTTTTTGAGGGTTGTTGAAGAAGCCATCTTGGAATGCTGGCCAACTTTCATCCTGTGAATTGTCATCATTTACACTGTTGTTGGTGATATGCTGTCCGTCGGTGAGTGCAAGCGGCGGAGCGTTGAGTGGTGTCATGAATATTAATGCGTCCGTTGAATCACTAATAGGTGCATAGTCGGTGCATGGGTCTTGGTTGGTAGGTATATCCGGTGAACAAATGTTAGGAATTGCGAAGTCAAGGAATTCGAACGCCGGAAATGTTTGGAAATCGGGAATTTGAAACGAATTTGCCTCTAATACGCATTAGAACACATGCTTGTCGTCTACAAAATGAAAATAGGTTGAGAACTAGGAATCAATGCCTACCGCTGGAATCACATTGACGGAGTTTAGTAGCACTTTCGAAATGCTTCTTAGCTGGGTCGATTTTCTCTTGGCTAAGTGGTTTCCCGTGCCAAGCAAAAGCAGTTTCCTTTTTCCCAGCATCCAATCGCCTATTGACGATGCCAATGATTTTCTTCATCTTATAGTTGGGGACATTTTTCTGAAATTTCCAAACCCTGTTGATACGTTTCTTGTACTGCGACTCGCTGTGGCCGATCCCAACAAGTGTTACTACAATATCACAGACATGATGTTGGTTGCATTATAAATACGTTGCGTAGAAACCACGTCCCTGATATATCAACTTTCGTACTTATTGTTGCGAGCAACCTTTGTCTAGATAAAGAGATTTGATTTCTTGTTTGTATGGCTTCCACTCGTGTCCCTCAATTTCCCTATGCTGTAGACATTTCTCCCAGTCGAATCCCTTGGTAAGACTCATGGTAGGTGGTATCGTGATTGCAAGTTGAGAATATAGAGAATTAACCTCAGTTGAGATGAACTGGCGCTTAATATACCTGGTAAGCTGTGGCAGTGTACTATACTCTACAAAAGTTACCATCAGGTGAAATATCCTTATACCTGCAGCCTAGTATCGATTCTACAAACGTTACCCGCAGTCAAATACGATCGAGCTTGCACTAGTGACGTGTATGTTATGCTAACACATCGCCCTAAAGAAAAAATCTTGGCTCGCCTTACCTGCAGGATATCTTTGCTAGGTTAAATTTACATCGTCAGACGTGATCAATAGAAGAATGCATTGAAATATTTTGAAGACAACGCAAAAATTTTAATCGTTCTCGCGCAATCGAGTCGAATGATTCAGGGGCACTGAATATTTCGATCTCAGGCAGTACATTCGACAACTTTTCGAGGGTTGGTTTAGAGACACGTGAAACTCAGCGCAGCGGAGACACCTATGAAGCGCAGGTGCGAGAACGGTCATACCTAGGCGCCACGCGTGGAGAGTGATTGTCGCTGGAGTAGTAAAGTGGCTGTTGGTCGATATGGTTCACGTTCACACTGATTCCTCCGGGGCTATATCTGAAAGCAAAGAGCGCATAATGTGTCTGTTACAAGGTTCTTTAATATTGAAAACCCACTTAACCCCCATTACTTACCTAAGGCTGTTGGCATAAGAAGAGTAGCGTCTGGGTATTACGGCCGATAACTTTGCAGGCCTTATCAACGGTACCGGTTGAGCGCTAGACTAAACTGGACGTCGGAGTTCGGTTCGCGATTGTTATCATTTGGCCGCATTGAGTACGATGTTGATGGCAGATCTAGCTGACCGAGTTTAGGGGCTTGGCATCGACGATGTTGGCTTTCCCGCACTTTTCGACTTTCAGTATGTACCATCAGGATAGCATATACAATCGTGATACTAAAAACGATATCGACTATGTATTTAATATGTCAGAACCGTTTTCCCCCGTAGGAAAGAACACCAACCATGATCTCGCATTGCTGGGCTTTTAGGAATATTTCCTCCAGGAGTGAACGATTGGATGCTTCACGACAAATTGTAGCGTAACAATAGAATAAGTTTATATACGGGTATGTCGACTAAGTAGCTAATAGAGAATGGTCGCGCAACCAAAGTATGACAAATAAACATTGCATCTGTCCGATCTTTTTAAATTTCTTTAGTTTCAAGTGACTGATAATATTCCAACGCCCTGCCTTCCCTGCGCACCGAGATGTCAGGTATAAATGCATTCGAAACTGCCCCCACCTCCATACTTAGCGAGTTTATAAAATAGCCACTGTAACTTTTGTCATTCACCGGGAGCAAGCACCATTGTTGTTATAGATCCCAATCACCAGCTCAAAATTCACTAAGTTGGGAAACGTGTGCATAGACAAAGGTATAGAGATAAGAGAGAAGGAGAAAGACTCGAGATATATACAAGGTAGATGGGTGCCTTATGCCCTACTGGCTGTCATCAGCTGAAGCTCAGCTCGGTCAGGTCCATATGTAACACCCTAGATAGATCAATAGAACCTTCCCAGGAACTCATATTTGGGGTCACTGAATGCTTCGCTCAGAAAGATTTAAAATAACTTAATATGGGAATTCAATGTACCATAAGGGCAGGAGGATCTAGCAGTGTAGAATCTGCGCTCTAAAAGAATTTGCTATTGCTGTTGCGCCGACATGAGTTGCAATACTTAGTCCAGTGCATCATAATGTACGGCGACATCCTATATATCAGCGTTGCTCATATAACGAGTAATTAATGCACTTGTTTGCATGTACTTATTGTTGAAGCGTCTGGGTGAGTTCCCAACAAGCTGCCCTGTATTTGAAGCCAAGCCTTGGAACCGAATCGCCTAGCTCCTCCGTTAACACCTTATTCTTCCAACTACTGTTATCTAATCCCTTCTCATGGCTCTCGAGATTGTTGTACAATAAGCGTACTTAGTACTTAATACTTCTGTATCGCAAAAAGATCAAATAGCCTGCCCATACAGCAAGGAGCAGCGCTTGGTAAGAGATATTACCTCGAATTCAATACCTCGCAACTGGGATAAAGAAAAAAAGGTAAATAACGATGATGGTGACCTCCATAGGCCATAGCCATAGAATTCTCGAGGAGGGAACTAACACCGTCCAAGAGACCCAAGATGAAAACACCTAGTGGCTAATCTCACACCATACACACATCCTACATTTCAATTCTATCCTCCTCGACAGAGTTTTCCAGCGCTCCTCCACTTACCTCACGGACTTGCACATCCAGCGCTGCTTCTTTGACCTCACGGACTTGCACATTCAGCGCTCCTGCCTCATCGTGCCTTCCTTGGTTGGAAAGTATGCTTGCAAGATCTACCATTGACCCAATGGTATCGGGATGTTCATTGCCCAGCACATTTCTCCTTATTTCCAGGATGTGCATATACAAAGCCTCAGCGTCATCCAATTTCTCTAGCCTGTAGTAGGTAACAGCAAGATCTGTCATAGCTTTGAGTGTTTCAGGATGTTCATTGCCATGCACTTTCTTTCTCCCGGCCAGCACTTGCAGATACAAGGTCTCCGCGTCATTCCATCTCTCTAGCTTGTAGTATGTCACAGCAAGATCCGCCATGAACCTGAGAGTTTTGGGATGCTCGTCACCAAGAACTTTCTTGCTGGTCTCCAGGACTAGTAATCCTAGTTCGACGGCGTTATTCCATCTCTCGAGGCTGCCATAGGCTACAGCAAGGTTCGCAAGAGCTTCAAGAGTGTCGCGATGCTCATTTCCCAGGACTCTCTTTCGCACTTCCAAAACAGTAATATATAAAGTTTCGGCATCGTTGTATCTCTCGAGCTTGAAGTTGGTTGTTGCAAGCTCCGTCATGGATTTTAACGTATCAGGATGCTCGATACCAAGAAGCTTTTTTCTTTCTTCCACAACTTTCAGATAAAGGGCCTCGGCATCCTCCCATCGTCCAACCTTGAAGTAAGTCACAGCAAGCTCTGCCATGGCGTTGAGAGTGGTGGGATGCGTCTCACCAAGCAATCCCTTCCTGGTGTTAAGTACTCGTAGCCCCAGCTCAATTGCTTCACCCCATCTACCAAGTTCGCCATAAGTCGCGGCAAGACTTGCCATGTTGTTGAGTGTGTTGGGGTTGTCGCTGTCAAGCACCCTCTTCCTTGCGCCAACTTCAAAAAAATCAGCCCACATTCAATAGCTCCGAGTACAGTACATACGAAGGTCAGAAACTGGAACAGAAAAGGATTCTCCAATAAGTGCCTTCACAATGTTATCCACCTCTTTACTGACTTTCACCTTCTCCAAGTATTTCCTCGTGTGAGTTGTCACTTCTCCTAGCTTATTCCACTCTTCAAGTGTGATTCCTTGCATTCCATGCTCGACATTCAATCTAAAGTAGACCCCTGGAACGTTTTCAAAGCGTTTTTGTAAGTCTTCTGCAGTTGTCTCGGAATCAACCGCTAGCTTCTGCAGTACGCCAATCACCTTTGTCGGAAGCCACTTTTGGAACGCATCGGCTTTCGGGAGTCCAATTGTACTCCTCTGTCCAGTTCCAATGCTGACCACACATGCAATGGGCGCACCTGGAAAAGCGAGCTCGACCTCTCCAAGAACTTGCCGGATTGGGTTATTGCAACCAAGCGCTGCGTCAATAAATATTTCTTCGGCGTTCTCTCTTCCGATCTTGATTGGCTTAAAGAATGTTGGCGCCGCCGAAGTCGCCCGCGCAGCTTCCCAGATCTTGCAGTTATAGCTTTCTCCCCGAGGTACGTTGTATGTCCGGAACAACGTGGGGGAACCAATGTTTGCGGAAGTGACTGCGCAGACGAAGCTTTGCATTTGGTTAGTTTAGGCTCCGAACAGCAGTCAAGATTCAACAGCGCACTTACGTTTTGCAAACACCAGAATCGGAGCGAGCATCCAGCATCTCCTCGTCTGGATTACCATGTTCTCCATACTGTCGGACGATTTTCTTGATTGCCTCCTCCAGCCTCGAGGCTTTAAAGACCCCATCTTTCCCCGGCAACTTCTTTTCCTTAAAAACGTAGCCTGCAAGCTGCGCGTATGCGTTGAGTGCGTCCTCTGTAGACACTCGCAGCCTTCCAAGCATCAGGGCGATGTGTCTGTACTGGTTAGCCCCCTGAAATACAGTCATCCCAGAAGGGACCATGCCCGCCAGTAGAAGTTCCACCAATAAGATCGAAGTACTCGTACGGCCGAGGAACGGTAGCCAGGCCTTTCTTCGCCTTTATCCGCTTCATCAACTCATCGAGAATGATTAACTCTGACATCCCTCGGATGCCTCCTCCATCTGTGGTGAGATTAGCTTTGCACGACAAGCAGTAGGTGTTTCTTGCCTAAAGAGAGTATTCGAATACCGCGCCGTCTGCCCGCTCCCGCATAACCGTCAGCAGCTCGCGCTACAAGTTCACTGCCCGTGGATGTCATCAACGGTTTGTGGTCGGTACGTTTGGGATCGATGTTATAAGTGAAGGAAAGGTTTTTGCGGAGGTGTAGAATTTATGGCATTCGATTGAGGCTCTGTTAATATATACCCCGCACCAGGCATCAGCAGTGGGTGCATATATATTAGCCAACCAACTGACGGAGTGAGTGAATGCCAAGAACAAATTAATTATTGGTTTATTTTTCTTTTGCAACGCCACGGCCCATTTATACAACGAGCTAGACCATATGAACGTTAGCTACTCTCTAAATCAAAAAGTGTGCAAAACGGTCTACACTTGTGGATTTATTTTTGTTTGATATTTCCAAATAGATTTCACAGGTACGGAAGCTGCCGCATTTGGGCTTGGCACATATGTTCCCACAACTTGAATTCGGGAGACTACTTTAGGTGGGGGCGAGGAAATTTCTGGATGACAAAAGTTGTATGCCATGGCGGCTTTGCGACCGAATCCAACATTACAGGAGTTGCGTTCGCAATCGAAGTAGTGCGCCCAGTAGATCAGTTGTCCCGATGGGCTGGGGTTGCACGGGTTCATCTGCACTGCGTCGGTTCGGTATTCACCGTCGGCTTGCCACCAGCTAGATCGGCATAGTTCTCTCCCCTTCCGCTCGGGTGCTACTCAGTCGGCTCAAGTGGCTCTAGTAAGTCCTGGCATAATCCATAGCAATATTACACTTTTCTAAAGTTATCATCCAGGGATTTCGGAATCATCAGCGTGCGGCTCCAAAATACATCCGTGACGTATCCACCACCAATAGTGCCTTGCGTAGGGTATGTTTCAACACAACCTCAGTCAATGTCGCCGATTCAATTCTTAGCCATCTCACACAACCAATGCTGATTTTACCGACTTCTAGCAAGAATCGTGATACCTAGGTACCATTTTTCCATCTAGTAGTCCGCATATACGTTCGCGAGCAACTGTCGCACGGTGAAGACCGGCTCCTCCGGCTATGTCCGAAAGCCGAGAGTGCATAACGTGTCTTTTACCACCTGTTGAATGAATGAATGCGTTGATTGACTGGATAGATACAGGTCCAGAGTATGTGTATATATACAAACAAGAAACAAACTTCAACACTTTCGCCGACAAGCAGTCACACTCGCCGATAGTGCGGAATCTAGGAGAAGGCTCAGAAAGGAGGTCACTTCGCCGACGTTGAGAGCTTCAGGGCTAAACCTTGAGTTTAAAGCTTGAGTTAATGACTACCGTCTGCACTACCTTCTTTTATATTGGAGATCTGCTTAACCCTCGTCACCTACCTACGGTTGATAGCACAAGAGCAGGGTCTGTCCACTCCGGGTATCATGATCGATAACTTTGCGGGGCCTTGTCAACGGTAGCGGTCGAGCGGTAGACTATGGTTGTAAGCTCGACGCAGGCGTTCGGCTCGTGCCGGATTCTATCACTCCGCCCGGATAAGATGTTGATTGTTGCATGTGTACCGGCATCGTGAGCCTCACAGCTCAGGTCCGTTTGATATGCAGTTGGTGTATGAAGATATGCCTCAGGAGAGCGGCTCATATCAGTGCAAACGGATGAGCAAACGGAGATAGATATGGAGACGAATATGG
>Ga0307515_10000542_pt1 | contig 88944 bp, 83 predicted proteins | sample 17_EM_MG_FD_194513 | JGI IMG/M metagenome (GOLD analysis project Ga0307515, IMG submission 194513) | Populus trichocarpa ectomycorrhiza microbial communities from riparian zone in the Pacific Northwest, United States - 17_EM | ecosystem: Host-associated > Plants > Roots > Unclassified | place... | reverse complement strand
GACGCGTTGAATTGACGCCGGGCGCGGAGTAATCCGCCACCGGGGTGTCTCTGACGGCTCTGACGGAGCGCGTCCACTCTGACGGAGCCATTCCGCCCGGACGGAAATATTTTTTGCTGATGGCTCTTATGCAAAGTCGGGCAGATTTTGTATACACTAGTGGTAAAATGGCAAATACTATATGGAGTACGAATAGATATCGGGCCATTCCTGACCGGCAGCCATATATACCTCCATCGGTCCACATGTACATCTCTATGAATCCACTATAGCTGACTTTAGGCTGCACAGTGTGCAGGGGTCGCCAAGAAGCTCGCTCTAAGTGGCATATGCATGCGTGTGCGTTTAGAGCAGCATATAGTCCTTTGGCACTCTTGCTGATGTAACACACTGTCAATGTAGTCCTATATAGTGCAAAAGTACATCAGTTATAGTGAGAAAAGAATCGCAGGTACAATTCTGTTCTAATACTGCAGTATATTGTTTTTTGTTTTTATACTAATTACTTGTGGAGTTCTCTAGCACCTCAATATTAAATCAAGTAGTAAGTGGTAAACTTAAAAAACAAAGTTTGGAAGAAAAAGAAAAGAGAGAAGATACTTGAAAAAGTACAAACAGGTGTGCTAATGGCATAAGAGAGAGAACAACATAAAGAGTACAGGATAGTGGGATCGTAACAGTAACAAGAAGAGAGAGCATGCACAAAACATAAAACTACTTGTGTAGACAAGAAAGAAACATCACAAAACAAAGAGGCCACATATTGGAAGGGCCGTCTGAAGGGGTACAATGTACTGAAGAAGAGAGAGGAGAGGAGAGAAAGCAGCTAAAGTTTAAATATAAATATTTCTAAATACACTTTGTTGTTAGTATTAATGGTAGAGATATTAAATCGCTAGTGTAAGATTCGCAGTGGGACTCGCTTCCCGGTAGAACACGTTAGGTGTCTCCTTTTAAATTCTAAATCCATTGAAGTGTTGGTTGTGGAGATATCGCGATTTTAGAATAGAGTGGGAGTGCACAAGTGTCCGCACACCATGGAATGTCCGACTGCCGGGTAACGTACTATTGTATCCTCCATTAAAACTTTTAGAGCAAATTCTACCGAGGTTGGTCAGTTTATATCCTGAAGTTTAACTCCAGAGCACTCTGAAGTAAAGTTCAGATCTCTGTTATCACCGAAACTCCTCCTTCCCTCTTCTCCTGTAGAACTTGCACCATCTCATGTTCTAAAATATCGTACCTTTGAGTTGCAAAAACATTGCAGGGCAATTTACACTTTGTCCTCACCTCCAGTCAAGTAGATTACTACATCGCTACGCCATATATAAGGCGATTGTTGGGACTAAGGATATGCTCCAATACTTGAAGTCTCCGGCGCTGTGGGTAGGTGGTATCGCTCTCTCTCTCCACTAAGTCGCTAACAGCTGACCGCCCAGAAATTTGTCGGTTTTTTCGAACTGCAACATGGCGCGGAACTTATCCTCATGAGCTTGTTAATAAACAAATCCTCCGGAATATTCGGAGTATTAGCCATCTTCAGTGGTAAGTGCACCATTTCATCCAAACTAGCGAAGATGATGGTTAATTAGCTTAGGAGCACAAATATCCATAATTCAATTTTCGATGTACTTCTACTCCCTTTCTCTATTTGGACTCATCTGCTTCCTCACTCCACAAATACGCAATCGGTCACCTTTACCCGCGTTGTCATTTGCGTACCTTTACCTCCTCGACTCATTAATAAATATTAGCTACACGGTACTTTTCGCCATCTCCTGGTTCTTTGTCCTTTCTTCCAATCATCGTGTTGCCTTACCATCTGCTGGCAAGAAGATGGATGAAGCTTCTCAAATTACCTCTACCTCTTTCAACGTTTCCCTTGTTAATGTTGTGTCCACCCCACCGGACACTTTCATTGGTGGACAGGAGGCAATTGCTGTGGGATCACCAGAGGATGCTATGGTCTCAGGTGTCGCAGGTGGCATGCTCCAACCGGAGTCCGCAACCAGTATCTTCATTATTGCAATTTTTTGGGCAATCAGGCTCTACTGTATCGTAGTTGTGTTTGCTTGGGCGAGACAAGTGGTTTGGTCCAGCGTCACACCAGCCGAAGAGCCATTCGAAGGTCGAAATGGAGGTTTTGGGTGGCGGGGACGTCTCGGGAGGAGTTTAATTAGCATCGGAAAAGGCTATTGGAGGGGTGAAGGGTGGGTATTACTGGGAGGGAATACGTTGAGAGGGTCCACTCCAGGAGACTGGCTGAGATTTAGGAGGGACAGAATGAGTGTGGATAGATATATAATATTTGACAACGAGAATGATCGGGAAGGATTATTCAGCAACTCGTACGCGAGTCAGGCTGTAGAAGATCGGACGCTCCTCTGCTATTAGGTGAGTGACCGGGTGGCGGCTAGGGTAACCATGGGGATGGAGTCAGAAATACTTTCAACTGCATACTAGTTACGGTAGTACACTTCAATTGCATCTTCTCTCTAATCCCGTGATAATGTGCCTTAGTATTTTGGCACTCATTGCTTGCTCCTACTGACCCCACTGGGTTTTATTCTGTTCGGATGATTCTTTCAAAGCGGGGGAATGCTGCAGAGATGCAATTGTAACTTCACGGCTAGATATTTCTGCATGTTCCTGTCATTGGTATCTATAACATCTGCTGAATATCATTACAATACATTGTCTTGCTGAAGTAGCAGAGAAGTGAAGGAAAATTAGGGGTATGAAGTATTGAAGATAATATTTTACAAATAGTTAACACAGATATAGAGTATGCTAAAGGACCAAGGATAGGATGTTGACAAAATTTATGAACTTAGAGACAATAGCCAATAGGGGTTTTGTTTTAATCCAATACACAATACAATTATATCAGATGCAGAACAGGATAAATATATTTAGAATCACACAGATTAAAATGCATATTCATAAGTGTTTATCATTCTGCACAGTACTTTCACTGTTTTCAATCTGGTTCTTGATAACATTCACAGATGGTTGTAAACATTAGAGTATTGATTTTATTTTCATACTTATGATAAAATATGAATTGAGTTATATAACTACTCCTAAAGAGAGTTAGTTGATAGTAAATATGTGAATATGTGATAAATGACAATTTTTTAACTATAATGTTTTTATATTACTATTGTTTAAATTATATATACTAATATTTCCAATAATTATTATAGATTATATTCTTATACTCAATGTAGGAATAAATATATTTATACTGCATAATTTATTTGTTATTTCTAGTCCAGTATACAATATACATTATCTACTAAAAAATATCTACATTTTTAATTGCAATATTTAGAACAGAGGGAAAATACACTTTGGATAAAAGTTAATTGTATAATCAAATTACTGGATTGATCTACAAACTATAGTTTTATATTTATTAATTTCTAATTAAATTTAAACTTTCATTTCTGCAACTGGAATTTCCCAAACTACATATCTATTATATGTCAAAAATACCATAAACTATAGAATATAACATGAATATAACTGACTGTGGATAGTTCCCCTATATGATAAGTATTGTAGTGACCAAACATTGAAACACTATAAAGAATTGAACTTAATATAAATATATAAATGTAATAGGTTGTCAAGTTGGCTTATGGAAGTATAGCTAGGCAGTTATTATCTGATCAGTATTTACTGTACAATATATATTACAACATTTATTATTCTAATATCCCTTCACCGAGGATATTGTAAGTAATTCCAAGCCATAAATGGAACATGCTATATAATAATATTCTTACTCTTCACTTTGTTAGACTATCTAGTCATAGATATAGTATGGCTAACTTAGACAAAGATTGCTATAACACATTATCCCCAGGATCATAACTTTAGTATTCCTGGTCTATTGGGATAAGGTAACTAACTCCCTACAGCAAATATTTAGTAATGGAACTATAACTGTAGATTTTGCAAAGACGTATTATTAACCTACAGTCTTGTGACTTGAGAGTATTATGGCAAATATTAAAAACTGTACAGGAATCGGATGCTGATAAAAGTACAGTGTCTGTTGAAAGAATTTGCTAAAGATTAGCGTTATAACAATTTCAAAATGTCACTGCACAGTCCAGATGAACACCTCTACCCAATACAACTGGAAAGATCATTCAAGCTTGGTGCTAAGGACATACCTTGACGTTCAACTCATATTGCAGACAATCAAATCTATCTGCAATCAATAGGAGAGTTAAGGCTGAAAGGGGGATAGTGATATTCATTGTACAGCTCTTATAGTTGACATAGCCAAAACACTGTATTAAATTTCAAATAGGGTATTACTTTACTCCTCAGCTAGAGCTGAAGCTGTGGGTGATTGTCAGTGCGCCTTCAGAAGGGAAAGTAGCTATGATAAGGCATTGCCAGCAGAAAAGTCCATTCAGAAATATCAAATGTCCATCCACACTTTGCAATGCATGTTCAGTATGGAGGTAACTATGGTGTTTCAGCAATTAAAGATAGTGTGTTGTATATTTCAATTACCATTATTGAAGAAATGTAGGTAGTGGTATATTGATGTGAAATGAGATTACCAGTTTAGAGAGCAAATTTTGAAGAGGAAGTAAGACTTACAAAGTGTCATCACATATTATTTGCAATTCACTGGGATTGAACATTTTGTTTATTAGTAAAGCAGACATGATAAAAAGAAGGGCCTCAATTGATCATTTATGGACATATGGTAAGGTGGTTGAATGGATGGCCTGTATAGGCTGCAAACTGGTTACAATCCAATTGATAAATATAGTAGTAATACAAGAAGAATATTTGAACATATTATGTATTATGTAAACTTAATATTAAATAATATCCCCATTGAATTAAGCTGTGTCAGGTTGTATAAGTATTCAAATGAAATTAATACATTAAACATATGGGAATTCTACTTAAATAATTATCATCAAAGTATGAAATACTATTCAAAACAATCCAATCCATAAAGCAATAATACTGTACAGTACATGCATTGGTAATTACCTTTATCGGCATTATAATGTTTTTATCTATAGTGAACTTGAGGATGTTTCATTTAGCTTATTTGCTATACTCTGGTTGTATTGGTATAGATATATATTATACACTTCAGCAATATACAGTAATAAATGAGAACAATTACCTGAGATAATTATATCGACCACTGTAATGAGCTATTGCACAGTTGCCTTAATCACTGTATTTAGCAGGTATTTGCCATGAGTTAATTGGAAATATCCAATATAAATGAGATTTATACAGTAGCAATATGTTGGTTGTTAGTAGTCAAGAGATTTGAGAGTTGACAGTATGTAACATAGTCACTATTGCAGTCTAACACGATATAATTCCAATTGACAGTGCAATATCATTGGGGTTTATCGGAAACAGATGATCTGGAAATGACTTACAAGAAGTCTCCTCAGTGGGGATATTAGTCAGCACTTATCAGCAGGAATATTAGAATGCTCTAATGCCAAAACTGTGGTATTATAATCAGAGCACTCTATGTTGAAAACTTTGGCAGAGACATCTATGAAGACTGCTAGGAGTTTTTCACTGGATGAAGGTTAGGAAGCTATTGGAGATGTTACTTTTATACCAAACAGAAGTCTTAGATTTTAGTAACTTAAAAACAGTCTACTATAGCATATATAAATGTAACCACTAGATTTGACTAACTGGAATGCGACTAACAGTAATGAATAAATACATTGTGAGATCTACAAAGTAGACATAGAGAAAGAAAATATTCAATACATAATAAAACAGATTAAGTAGTAAAGTAGCAGAAGTAGCAGTAAAGTAAATTTGTTAGTAGTAGAATAGCAAACTAGAAAAGTTGATTTGAAGAAAGAATGACAAGAAATATACAAGCTGAAGGAAGATTATGCTTGTATTAATACTCTTTAGGCATTCCAGTGAATTATTTTCCTTATATGTATTCTATACAGTATTTAAACGACAATAACCAAAACTAACCAAATATAATATAACTAGTAAGTCAAATGTATAGTTATGTAAAGAGAAAATAACTCCAATTCAAGATATAAGAATCTACAGGAGATTACCAAATGATAGGAGATTAGTATTTAAGCAAATCCCATACAACAATAGCAACTTTCAAGTATATGTAAAAGTTGCAAGTGGCGAAATTCAGATGATGTATATCGCACTATAGCTATTGATAATCTCCAATGTTATTTATATTAAAGATGAAGAAGGAACAATAAATGAGAATCACTTTATGTATATATAATATAGGGACTTGATTGTGAATATTATTTACAAGGGCTATAAGATTAGATATTGATATTATAAAAGTATGTAGGTAAGTATGTATTTATACTTACATTAGCAAAATGTGAAATGGTTACAAAGAAATAACTGAACAACACAGCAACTTTGAACACTTACACAGATTGTTCCTGGTACTTCCAGATACTCTCAAACAGGCTGAATTCACAGTGAAATGGTTACAGATTCATTGAGACAACTTCTAGATACCACTCAATGCTTGATAAGTAGAGAAATAGAATAAAAGACTATCCTGAAGAGTGCATAGTTGTATTCAGAATGTTACAAAATTACGCAATTAAGTTGTTTAATATTCAAAGGTATTGTAACGATGAGGTTCATCAGATTGACTGATCCAGTAGATAGCAAATCAGGAGCTATACAATGAATGAGTAGTTGTTCCAATGTCTGGCTCAATTAGTGTTGGCAACAGGTCTAGGTAAACTACGAGCGGTCCAGGTTTGGACCACGAAAATGGTTCGGTTCAGTTCCAGTTCCGTCCTAAAGCCCAGTCAGCTGCTTCATGGCTAGACCCCTCAGTTCCAATCTCCAGTTCTGTGTTTAGGGTTTTTCAATTTAATGTCACATTCAGATATCCTACTGTTAATCGCAAAATATTGACTTTGGTACGTCATTGTCTATTTTTGATGAATTGGATGCCATTATAATCAGAGCAAACAGAGACACGCTCCCTACCCCATCATAAGAATGAGTGGCAATGGAGCATCAATGATTTCTGGTCATGCATCATGGGTAATCTGAGTGGCAATAGATTGCATACATTTATAAATGAAGTATTGGGCGCCATTAAAGGAAACAGAGAAAGCGACACACTCCCTGCCTCATCTTAAATATGAGAGTCAATGGAGTGTCAATGGACAGTGAATGATTTCTGGCCTTACATCATTTTCAATCAAAGCGCGATGTGGCTGTTATTGTCTCTATACGAAGTTGTGACCGTTTTGTAGGCGAAAACTCTCTTGAACACTATGTTGCAGCTGTGCAAATGAAGTTCGTTGTTGCCGTGCAGGAGGCTGTCGCAGGAATATCTCTTGCTAATTGGCTTATAAAGGCTGCCAACTCCATGTTTATGGATGCTTGTGATTAAGCACCACTTATAGTACCGAAGATGCAAGACCAACAATTGTTAACACTCCATTGACACTCATTTTCAAGATCAGGCATGGAGCCTGTCTCATTCTCTTTTCCCTATCAAGGCAGCCAACACTTCATTTATGACTGTCTGCAACCAATCACCACTCAGATTACCAAAGATGCAAGACCAAACATCATTGACGCTCTGTTGATGCTCATTGTCAAGATGGGGCAGGGAGTGTGTCACTACTATCTTTGCCTATAAAGGCAGCCAATACTTTGGTTATGTATAACCACAACTGAGTGAATTTTTGATTACCTGACTTACCAGACCTGAAAATGTTGACGCTCCATTGACACTCATTTTGCGATGGGCGTACCTGCAATATGCAATCATTTGATTTAGCATAATATATTATTCACATTGTTTTGGCAGCCTTTCTATAGTCTTCATGTACTTTCTCCTTGATCACAACATTGTTCATCAATAATACATATAAATATATCCTTTAAAAAATACTTTAAAGTGTCCGCTAATTGTAGATAATAATACACTCAACAATCCCTTTCGTGTCTATCAATGCTCATTTACACTTTCAGGTTCGGTCAATAGGCTGCTCATGTCTGCAACACAGATGTTAGCTGCATTATCACACAGCAGATAGCGTACTAACCCGTGGATGTTCCTTCATCCATCTGCCAATGAGGATGAAAATCTGTATCGTGCTTGCTATCCATGGCATATGCATCAAGATTGAAAAATTGAGGGTTGGGAAGAGAAGCATGTGCATATGCATATCACAGTGGCACATTGTTGATGTAGGGACTTCGAGCTCCCTCAGTATCAGTGGGTGGTGCAAGTGGCGTTCTGGGGAGAGGTGGCTTCGGTTCGGGTGTCGGATGGCTGTGTCGGTCAAGTGGAGTTACATCCATTCCGTTGCGCCTCCAGTGTGTCTGCAGATTTTTTGCCACGCAATATTGGTAAGGAAGGCAGCCATGTGTGAGGCTTTCATGAACCATAGCTGGGTGTCTTTCCATTGCAGCCTTCACCTTTCTGTCCCCAGGAAACTCAACTCCCACTTCCTCTCCTCTTGGACTTTGGTGCGAGGTTTCTTGAGCAAGTATTGCATTTACTCTCCTGCGGCGCATGAATACCCTCCTTTGGACATGTTGGCCATATTCAACGCACAGCGCATGTCAGATCATTCTAGCTGTACCCTACCTCCTTGCTGTGCCATTGGAGCAGTCATGTTGAAATCCTACAAGAAATTATTCGCATTATGTAAATATGAGATTTGGCTCTTACCTCTACCATATCTGCTTCCATAGCCTCCTCCAAGATGCTGATGGCCTGTTTCATCGACTCTCCGGGACTGTTAGCAACGGGTCTGGGTGACATGCCAACGGTCAGGATTGGGAGCAGCAAAACTGCTTGGTTCGGTGCCAGCACCGTTCAACAATCTGACCCACTGCTTCTTGTCCATCTAAACCCGGACTCATACCTGTCAACCCGTGGGATGTGCCTGGTTTGGCTAGACCTGTTGGGTCCGATCTCTGGGTCTGCATTTTTCATTGTTCCATATATTGTCGCATTTAGATATCCAACGGTTAATAGTAAATATCAATGATGGTACGTCATTGTTCTTTTGGGATGCACTGGCCGCCTTTATAATCAAGAAATGGACAGACACGCTCCCTGCCCCATCCTGGAAATGAGCGTCAATGGAGCATCAACGATTTTTGGTCTTGCATCTTGGGTAATCTGAGTGGCGATTGGTTGCAGATAGTCATAACTGAGGTATTGGCCTCCTTCAATGGCAAATGAGAAAGCGACGCACTCCTTGCCCCATCTTGAAAATGAGTGTCAACTGAGCGTCAACGATTCAAGGTCTCGCATCTTGGGTCATCTCAGTGCCGCATGATCGCAGACCTCTACCAAGGAGGAATTGGCAGCCTCTCTAAAGAGATAAGCAAGTGACATTCCCATGACAGCCTCCCAGATAGTAACACCATATTTCATTTACATTGCTTCAACTAAGAGTTGATAAGCGTTTTAGCCTAGAAAGACAGTCAAAACATGGTATATAGACAATAACCGACGCATCGTTCTTTGATCACCCATGATGACAGGCTAACAATTGTTGACACCTCATTGATGCCCATTTTCATGATAGGGCAGGGAGCATGTTGCTATCTCTTTTCCCTATAGAGGCGGCCAATACTTTGATTATGCCTAATAACAACCGAATCGCTTTGGACTTACCTGACTTACAAGACCAAAATTCGTTTATACTCTGTTGATGCTCGTTTTCAGAATTGGGCAGTCAGTGTGTGGCTCTCTGTTTTGCGTATGAAGTGAGCCAATACCGCATTTATGAATGGCGACAACCAATGACCATGCAGATTACCAATGATGCAAGAACAAAAATTGTTGATGCTCTGTTGATGCTCATTTTGCCATTTGTGTATCCACACCATGTTATCATTTAATTTGGCATAGTCTATCATTGATGGTGTTTTGGCACCCTTTGTACCATCTTCATGTACTTTCTGCTTCATCACTACATTGTTCAGTAATAATACATATAAACATATCCTTTACAATATACTGTAAAGTGTCTGCTAATTGTAGATAGTAATACACTCAAAATTCCCATTCGATCCCATCAATCCTTGTCTTCGCTGTCAGGCTTGCTTAATCGACTGCAGTCATCTGCCAAATGGATGTCTGCTGCATTACCACGCGGCAGATAGTGTACTAACCTGTGGATGTGCCTTTCTCAGTCAGCAAATCTGGATTAAAATCTTTATTGCGCTTGCAATCCTTGGTATATGCATCAAGATTGCAAATTTGAGTGTTGGGAAGAGGGGTATTTGTATACACATATCTGGGTGGCACACCTTCCATTTAAGATGCGTGAGCTACCTCAGTGTCACTGGGTGGCAGAGGGGGCATTCCGGGCAGACGTTGCGTCGGTTCTGGGGTTGGCTGTCTGAGTCGCCCTGTTGGAGGAGCTCCTGTGTCATTGCGCCTCCAGGGAGTCTGGGGATTTTGTGCTGTGGCATTTTGGAACAGATCACAGCAATCCATTTGATTCTCCCGAAGCATAGCCAGGTCTCTTTCCATCATAGCCTTCACATTCTTATGCCCAGGAAACTCAACACCCTGCTTCTTCTCCTCTCATACTTTGGCCCACGGTTTCTTGATCAGATATTGCGTTTCCTCTAATGCAGCGCACGAAAACTCTCCTTTGCCCATTCTGGCCATATTCCGCGCAGGGCGCATGTCAGAATGTTATAGCTGTACCTGATTTCCTTGCCATGCCAAAGTTGCAGACATGATGAAAACCTACAAGAAATCAGGTGCTGCATTTATATATCAGTTTCGGCTAATACCTCTACCATATACGCTTCCGTAGTATACTCAAACATTGTTAAAGTCTGTGTCATCCAGTCTCAGGGATGCTTATCACTCGATTTGGGTGCGACAATTGTGGGGACGGGTTTGAGTGCGGCATCACGTGGGTCGGTTTAGGGTTGTGCGCGGCGGAGCCGCATGCACTTTAGTTCTTGTGTACGTGTCAATTAGACTTAGCGAGAGTCAGTGAGTTTAGGTCAATAGAGAGATTCAGGACACAGGACACCGGACACCGTACAACAACAATCCCAGAGCTGACAACATTATGATGGTGGATGTGGTGGACTGTGCAGACAAATGCCCTGGTTGATCATGGAGGATTCTTGTTACAGGCGGATACAAATTGGTCGGGCAGCACTTTACGTACACCAGCTGAATGTCACATCCTTACTTAAATTCAGTCTGCCTCGATACGAGTATAGTCCCATCTGATCGCATGCTGCTTCTTATTCCTGCTGCTTCCACTCTTTCAGACAATTTTTAACTGTGAGTCCAGGGTCATATTTTAGGTGGCTGCGTTTGCAGCATCATGGTGGACTAAGTGGTGTCTGCGTTGTGGATGGGTCTCACCAGGTGGCATGTTGGATGAAGTGCACGTCATTCTGCTCGATTCGGATCCCCTCGCCCCATGCTGATGTGTTTGTTGAGCGAGGATTCACTGGTGTGGAAGTGAAGAGATAATGATAACAAATGAAGTTGGAAGTCCTAAGGAAGTTGATAACAAAAGGAAGTGGGAAGCCCTGAGGAATGTCTAGTTAGTTTCAAGTCAAAATGGAATGTGTATCAGCCAACTTGCACGTTCTACACAAGATGACACCTGCTGCGTATTGCTGCAGATTGCAAGAGTCTCCAACCATCCTGGGTTTTGCGCCAGGTCGGTGCAATGTTGAGGGTTTCTTTACAGGGATCAATCGAGGTGCACAACAGCCGAAACATGGTGTTTGTGAATCATCCACAGCACATTCTTCAACAGACATGAAGTCTGCTGATGATTGTCTCAAGAAATCCCGGGGATCTTACATGAAACAGACACCAATCATCATGCAATGATGCACGGTAAGCAGTGTAATTCCCAATGTCGTGATGGTCAAAACACAGATTCTGCTTTGTTCAAGTCGAATAAGCGTACCAACCTCGACTTAACAGATGCAGCTTGCCTCCATGTGGTCCATATCTAACAATTTCAAACATCTTGCCCATCAACAGAGTCAACACAAAATACAATGATGAATGCTCTGAAAAAGAACCTTTCGCCACTACCTGCAGGCAAATATGGCGAATCCACAATGCGCTGCACAGGACAACATCAACCGAATGAAGGCAAGAGTGGCTTGGAAGCAGAAAGGGTCTGAGCTGTTGGAGCATTGCGCAGCGTGTGATCCAAAAAGAATCTTGCGGCGGGGTCATGATTAGAAAAGCACTTTTTATAAAATGAAGGGAAGGAGAAATGGATCGAGGATTATATGGACAGAGATACCGCTGTGGCAAAAAAGCGAGTTGAAGACGTAGACACAGGACTTAAGCAGGATCAGGAAGATATGAGATATGCTGAAAACGGGGGAATGACAACCACAAAGCATGAAACAACACATGAGTAGATGTTGAATGCCATCGGAGATAGACTGAGTGATCTTGAAAGTTCGGACAATGGGCAGGATGGGGAAGAGGAGGATGACGATGAAGAAGATTATGAGCTTGGCAAGCTGACCTAACATGACTAACCCGGCAGGGTGATGGGCATAATCTCTAAAATGGTATAGCATTGGACGGAGCGTTTTCTGCTGAAGATGATGAAGCTTGCCGAATTGACACATGAAGGCTGGGGAGACATGGCCAACTACATCTGAAAGAGAGATAATAAGTATGTGACAAACAAATGGAAGGATCAGGCTGTCGTTCAACCGCGAACGGAAGATGACGTAGCCTCATCTGCACGGACCAACTTTGGCGAGCCGATGGACACTCTGGATAACATCCCCAGAAACCCCCAAATCCCATAAGTGACCTCTCGGAAACGAAGTAGTCATCTGAGGCTAGCTTTCCAGAAACCCCTGATACACACCCATATTCTGGCTTGTACGCCTGAGGAGGCACCCACTCTGTCACCGATCAAGCAATCAAAGCCTGTTGAACATGTCTGCTTTTACTCCTGCATAATGTGTCAAAAGATAATTACCAGATAGAACTTGGATTCAGACGAGGAAATGGTGACGCCTCGTGCATAGCCAGAGGAGTCAATATTTAAATTGATATTTTTGATGACGCATCTCCTCGAAATGCAATAGGTGTACCTATTTTGCCCGTTGTCAGCTTTGAAATGATTCCGGTGACCAAATTGTGAGACATGATTATTCGTCCGTGCATGTGCAAGGGTCGGATGGGCCATGCCAATGTACTAGACTCTAAATCGTATTGTCTGACGACGAATGAACTTGATATTATTGTGCCAGTTACTGTTATGTCTGAAAAGTAATGCTTAATTACAGACGAAACTCACTAATATAATTTAAGTCAGTGATGTCATAGGAGTTATAGAAGGCGCTGTTAAAGCACAATGCGAACCGGGATGAATGACAACCGGCATGCTGCATTGGTTCATGCATCCAAATGTATAACTGTCTGCACAGACCTGCTCCACATGGACCAAATTTTGAAAATTGTATATGGTTGGTCATGGAGATCGTGGCAAGTGAGCTGCATGAGGAACAGTGAGGAAGCAAGGCCAAACATATCGAAAACTATTATACAGATCTACGTGCGGTGAATTGCTGGCTGAAGGTGCCGTATTGTGATAGGCTGACGTCATGTATCACTCCGGTAATGTGTCTAGTGGTGGATCAGACAATGTGACGCTTTGAAGCTTTTGGATGGAAATGTTTATACATAGAAATGATTTATTGCCTGGCAATAATGACTGTACTCATTTATACATACAATTGTTGAGCATCCGAGGACTGTTAGGAAATTATAAGGGTGAGCATCAATGGAGAGTCAACAATTTTTGGTCTTACATTTTCTGCAAAGAACGGGCTACATAATTACATCCTTCAAAAGTGACTATCTTGGCCGTTGTTATCGGTAAAAATGAAAGTGACATGGTCATTGCCCCATCGATGGAATGAGCGTCGACAATGCATCAACGACTTTTGGTCTTGTGATTCTGATACTCAAAATAAGACTTGGTCGCTGTGATACACAATCAAAGTATATGCTGACTTTAAAGCCAAAAATGATAGTGACAACATCGCCACAATCTCTTAAAAATGAGTGTCAACAGAGCGTCAGCAATTCTTGTTCTTGTTTCTCGGATAATCAACCTGCTGTGCAACAATATTAAGCTATAATTGAATGTTGGCCGCCTTTATGGGCAATGATGGTATTGACAATATCAATACCACCTCCTGAAAGTGAGAGTCAATGGAGCGTCAACGATTCTTTGTCTTGCATCTCAGATCATCAAAGCTCAATGCAACCATATCACCCTATAATCATAGTATCAGCCGCGTTTGTGCGCAACAATGCTACTGACGATATCGCTACCACCTCCTGAAAATGAGCGTCAACAGAGACTGAATGATTTCTGGTCTTCCATCTGGCACACTCAACGCTCTGTGGATCGGCATTAACCCATAATCAATGTATTGGCCGCCCTCATGGGCAAAAATGCTAGTGACCCTATCGCTACCGCCTCCTAGAAATGATCATCAGCAGAGCGTCAACAATTTTTTGTCCTGCATTTTGGATAATCTATGGTCTATGGAACAAGGTTAACCCATAATCAACCTATCGGCAGCCTTTATGGGCAAATATGGTAGTGACGATATCGTGTTCGCCTCCTTCAATTCAGCACCCATGGAGCCTTAACAATTTCAGTGGGGGCTCAGTAAGCTACACAGCAATGAACTGCATTGCATTGTTCCTGAATTGAGTGTCACGCAGTTAGTCGTTTCAAAATGTCCTTGTATACAACTTCACAAATATGCATGCAATGTCTCTCAGATCTGACTTTTTTTGCTTGTAGCTCTAGAGTCAATATTTAAGAACCCCCATTCTACTTTACTATAATATAACTTGTGAGAGTCTCTCAAGTTGGATTATGCAGCGATCAAATTCCTACCGTGATGTCGGATTGAAAATCATTGAATAAGTCATCGCTAGAGGTTGTGATCACTTGCAAAAATGAACATGCCTTTATTCATGATTTCAGCGACCATACTTTGTAAATCATCTTCGATGCTTGGTGGGCTTCAATGAATTTATGTTCGAAACCCCCTGTTGCTCGGAATGATTCTAGACATGCACTGTCAGGGCAATTTTATTTGCACTGCGGAATCGAGGGGACGGGCTGCCCTGGCATCATATGTATCGTTTGTCATCAAGTTCTTTGCCATCCAAGAGAACATTGGACCAGCTCAATGGGGAAACGAATGCTGGCAAATGCTCACATTGCAAAGATAAATGAAGGGACACATTCGGAAGTTACTAAATTGACTAGTTCAACTGTCGATGAAGCAGCTTAGGAGATCGTGTGGAGACAAGGAAGTTGAGGAATTACAATAGGAAGATCGCAAAGGAAATTCATATTGGACATTCAGGCTTGATCCTCATCATCTGAATTGAAAGACAAAACGCTCCAAACTGGCAACAAAGGACTATGAAACTTCCGAATTTCACTAACACATGTGGAATCACTACCTCTGGTAAGGATTTGTTACAGCTCATATACCATGGAACAGTATATCGAATGTCCAGCTACGACGGTCTAACAATGCATTACTAGGTGAGCTAGTGCTGCTGTCTGCCTCCATACTTAATATCATTTGTGAGAGGGAATACTCATTGACAGTGGATGCATCTATGAAACAATTGCCGTCAGGAAAGAACATTAGTGTAGCATTGGGCAGGTGGACATCAAAGAACACACTAGCCATAATGTTGGTAATCGTGTACTATATGGATTGCAATTGGGCATTCTGAGAAATATACCCCGCTTTCGATGAGGTGCATCAGCAATCCATTTCCTTATTTGAAAGCTATTTAAGGATGAGAGGTGACGGGCCAACATACTGGAACAAGGCTAGCCGTACATTTGAAGGACGTTCTTGATCATTTTCAACTTACTGACAGCGGTTTGCTTGGAATTGCGACAGATAATGCTTCCACAGATCACTCGAGGACTAGTGAGCTAAAATCAACAGTTGAGGCCTCCGGAATCGAGTGGCCTGCATGGAGGAACCGCATATCATGCAGGGCGCACGTCATACAGCTGGCTTTAGGTGCATTCATGAGCAGTCTCAGCGTAATGGGCCGCACCAAGTCTTAGGAAGCCCATGAGCATGATCAGCAATATGGAGTGAATGAAAGCACAGAGATTGGGAAGAGTCAAAGACTTGGAAAAGAGGGCAATGCTAGAATCAACAATGTGTCGGCTATGAGACCAGATTTAGCAAAGATCATTAAGAAAGTACGTATTTCAAGACATTTTGGAAGACCTGAAACTGACCTTGATATAGCAGAGAATGCTTCCTGTATAGATTACACTCACACCTGGTCGTCGAAACGAGATAATTGCCTGTCAAATAGCCAAAGTATCAAGTGCAGTACTACCTATTATAGACGTGAAAACACAGTGGAATTCGACATCAGAGTTGCTTGAGCTAGCCTAACAATTATAACAGTTCACCTGTGAGTGGCTCAAGAATCCAAAATACGGTGATTACCCGCCACTCTTCACAACACAAGATGAATGTACCATCGTGAAGTCGGTCATGGACATTTTGAGGACATTCCAATCCTGGACCCGGTGGATGTCGAAAAGGTAGATGCTTACTCTGCATCACATCATCAGTATCTACAATGACATGTTCGACCATATGGATGGTGTTATGTGAGCATCAACTAGGAAAAAGACTCAATGGAAGGAAGAGTTATACTTTGCTGTGAGGTTTGCGCAACAGGAGATATCCATATATTGTGCTGAAGTAACTCCAACGACCGGTATGCTTCTTAGTTCAGCACATATCCTTGATCTGTTCCGGAAGTTGACGTCATTTAGCAAGTGGGACGTGTGAACAGATATTATTCCTGAGGACGAGACTTCATATACTACCTGGTACCAAGAGGCATTGCTGAAGTATGCGTAGAAATACGACTGGGCCAAACAAGAATGAATTTCCATCACTAAACCCGAAAGCGGACCGAGGAACTATATCTTCCCCTCTGCAAAGGCTTCCGGATCCGGCCAATCCTCCTTTGATCCAGATGATTCATCCAGCGCTGATGAAGAATACTTAACGCCTAAAAATGTGGGTGAAGTGACACCTGGGCAACGCAATTGCACAGCACACTTATTGACCGCCGCCAGGCTCTATTTGAATTCACCCCCTGAATTGGCAAAGAACTGGGGGCAAGTTGATCTAAATCTCAATGATTACCACTCCGACCCAATGGAGATTAGCAGTACATTTTCGATACCAGATATCACTGACTGGTGGGAACAACAAGAGGAAAGACACTCAAAGTGTGCCGATGGCTGTAATGTGGTAGGAGAGAGATCCTCAATCATACCAGATGGTTTCGGAGCGGACTCCGGTTGTTCCCTGTGGCAGGATGATATTGACTGGAGGCAGTCCAACAACGAAGGCAAGAGCCTTTGTGAAAATGTGATTGGAAGGCAGTGTGCTCGTGCCCATATCGGGATTTTAGGAGGCGATGACTCAGCACTCGATCCGACAATCAGAGAACCTGACCCGGAAATATAGAGAGAGGCAGAGGACAGAAACTTGCACAGAATGGCCAAGGCCCATGACTTGTTGGAGATGTGGCAGGGCAGCCAAAATCTACATGCTACTCAGAATGAATCTTGTGCTCGAAACAAGCAAATGACTGCTATCGGATACACTTCAGACACTGAAGATAGTATCAAAGCATTCTGGTCACTCTTTCAACAGGATTGTGTCGCTGCATTTAAATTTTCGGAAAGATGACCTTTGCCACCGGTTTTGTCTGCACAGGACATCCCTGGAGGATGAACTCAAGCATTACATGTCCACCGAATCAGAAGAATTGACCCTCATCCAGTCGCAAGTGATGAGGATAGCATACCTGAAAGCATTTCAGACACCGAAAACTGGCTAAACAGGAATGACCACCAGGATCATCCAAATGACAACGAAGGAGATTGCGCGGCAGACATTGAATCTCATATAGAGCGAGATAATGGCATTGAGGATCCGGAAAAGCCAGAGCAGTGGGATGTCAGTGCCACACGAAATGTTCCCAGATTGGTTCGGCCAACATGGAAGTCATAGGGACAGGATGAAAAGGTGTTGGTAAACGTCAGTGCGGTGGAAACTTGGAGCAATAAAAGAATCAACAAACAGTACGACACAATGCGTCAATATGTTTCACCAGCTTCTGTATGTAGCTTGAACGAGAGTGGCATTTAGAGATATATTATGGGAGGTTGCTGAGCAGTCGAATGTGACTATCGGTTAATAAATTGATGTATAGCTGACGCAATGAATCCTGTCGCAAGATATATAAAGTACAATAGTATGAGAGCGAACAGTGCAAGAATATTATAGGGCTCGGCTTTGCCACAGGTCCGAGTCCCGATCAGTCAGAAAGGCAACCACTAAGTTCAAATCATTCTGAAAACAATTATCGATGGCAGCAGATGCTGAATGGAAAATGTGTCAAAATGAGCGTTAATGCAGCATCAACAATATCTGGTCTTGTAAGTATGGTAGTTGAATAGTGATTTGGTCGCTGTTAGGCATAACTGACATATTTCCAGCGTGTATACGCAAAAGAGACCGCAAGACAGTGACTGCCGCATTCTGAGAATTAGCGTCAACGGAGTATGAACGATTTTTTGCTTTGCATCTTGGGTAATCTAAGTTCTGATTCGTTGCAGACATCCATCAACGAGATATCGGCAGCCTTCACGGGCAAAAACAACAGCGACACGCTCCCTGTCACATCCTGAAAATGAGCATCAACTGAGCGTCAACAATTGTTAGGCTTGGAAACTTGTCAATCATGGCATCGTGCGGATAGTCGAGCACATAACAGAACCATTGACTGCCTTGATTGGCAAAAATACAGTATATCAAAGGAAAAACACGGATACGAAAACAATTGATATCGCAAAATGCAAACCATGCACAATGAGATCATTCGCTGTTGAATACACCATTTTGACGGGATACTATTAACACACTGCAAAAACAAGAGCCTTATATGAATCTATCGATGGACCTGGTGGGCAACACGCTGACGACCTACCCGATTCGTAGTGGGCAGGAGATGGACATCGAGCCATACCGGAGTTGACTGTTCCGGTGTATTGACAACCTGAACCGCCCATTTGGCGATGGTCCGGTTTGGAACCGGACCTAGAGCCGAGGTGACAGTCTGGAACCATTGCTAACGCTACTCTTGGCGACGCTTGTCAAAAGCTTCGTGAGCTGCAATCACAGAGGTGGCAACATCATGATGCTCGATTTCACCTACTGCGTGGACAAATGCCTTGGTCGACCATGGAGGTTCCCTGTTACTGGCAGCTCTAGATCGGTCTCCTAGCTCTCTATGTATACCCACTGTACATCATATGTTTAGTTGATGGCTGTTTACAGCAATATGGATATAATTACATCCAATTGCATGCTGCGTCTTACTCTTGCCGCTTCCAGTTTTACAGATAATTTTTAAATGTGCATGCTGGGTTATATTTGGGTTGGCTACATTGGCAGCATTGTGGTGGACTAACTGGTGTCTGCCTTGGTGCTGAGTGTCAGTGAGCGTTGGATTGGATGAAGCGCCCATCGGTTGGCCTGATTTGGATCCGCACTCATCTGGCTGAGGTGCGTGTGTAGCCATGATTCACTGGTGTGCAATTGGAGAGGAAGATGATACCAAAAAGAAGTGGGAGGTCCTGAGGATTATATACTTAGGTTCAAGTCATAATGGAATAAGTAACATCCAACTTGCACAATCGACTGAAGATGAATCTGGCTGCACACGGCTGCAGGTGGCAGGGGTTTCCCACAGGCCTGAGAGTTGCAGTAAGTTGGTCCCATTTTCCATGTTCAGTCACAGGGATACTTAGAGGTTCACGACAGCCGATAACTCATGATTATCAACAAGAAACAGGAAATTAATTGAATGACAGGACATCTGGTGATGTGTGTCTCAAGCAATCCCTGGGATCTTACATGAAACTGATGGTAAAGATCAAGTCGTGATTTACAGTTAGCATTACTATTCCCATTTTGGTGATAGTCAATGTGAAGATCTTGCTTTGGTCAGGTTGGTCAAACATACCAACCGTGACATAAAAGACACAGCTTGCCTCCATATCGTCCATGTGTTGCAACATCCAATGTCTTGCCCAACAACAGAGTCAACCCAAACTACAATGGTGAATGCTCCCAAAAAGAACTTTTCACCACTACTGGCGGGCATATACAGCAAATCGACAAGGTGTTCCACACAACAACCTCATCAAGTGAATGAAGGGAAGAACGGCATAGATGGTGGCAAAGTACGAGCCGTAGGGGCATTGCGCAGCTTGCAAGCTAAAATGAGGCTTGCAGTGGCGCCAAGTTGACACATGCACTTGTAAAGCAACACAGAGAAACATAAATTGTTTGAGGATTATGTTGGGAGTGAAACCACTGTGGCAACAAATCGAGTTGATGATGGAGAGATACTGATTGAGCAGAAGCAGAAAGATAAGAGAATTGCTGAAAACTTGGGATTGACAACCAGAGGGCCAGACAAAATGTTTGAAGAGATGATGATTGCTATCAGAGACAGTCTGAGCGATCTTGGATTTTCCAATGATGAGCAGGATGGGGAAGATGAGGATGATGAAGATACAGAGCTGGGCAAGCTGAGCGAAGATTACAAACCCGGCTGGGTGGTGGGCACAATCTCCAAAACAGTAACACAGCACCTCGAGAGATTTTGGCAGAAGAAGATGACGCTTGATGAATTGACACAGCCAGGATGGGGGGACGCAGATCAATACTTCCATGAAAGCGATAAGAAGTAAAGCACGACTGAATTCAGGGTTACAGCAGTTGTTAAACTGCAAACGGACGAAGTCGCTGCTGCACACTCACTGACAACATTTGAAGGGCTTATGGAGACTCTTGATAGTGTTCCCAGAATGTCACAAATGCTGCAAGGGACTTCTCGACTACGAAGTAGTCATTTGACGGTAGCGTCCAGGAAACCACAGTCAAACATACACTTACCATCACTGTCGCCAGACGCGAAGCTCAAATTGTCACCGATTTAAATAGTGAAACCTGCTCAACCGGTAAGGTTTTACCGCCGCACGTTGCCACCCTAGTTAATCACCATATAAAAACCGGTTTTGGACGATGAAATGGTGACACCTCCAGTATTGCAGCAGGAATCGATATGCAAAATGCTATGTTTGACGTCACATCCATTTGAAAAGCTATTCGAGTACCAATTTTGCTACGTGTCAGCTTTCTCTTGTATTCAGTGATCACATTGTGAGAAGTTGTAATTCACCTTTGTGTGTGCAAGGGTCATACTCACCATGTGAAAGTACCAGACTCGAAATCAGACTATGAGACGACCAATAAACTCAATATCGTCTAGCCTGTTACTGTTAAGTGAGAAGGCAAAATCTAAATTAGTGACACAATTTTGTAACACAATGTATGTGAGTGATGTCATGCATGTCATAGAAGGAGCGGTCAAGGCGCAATACATACCTGTCTGAAAGATGACCGTCATGCTGTATTCACCCATGCCTCCAACTGCAACACTCTTCGCTCAGACCTGGTGCACACTGTTGACATTGTGAAAATTGCTTATGGTAGGTCATGAAAACCCAGGAGAATGAGCTGGATGAGGAACGGTGAGGAATTCGGGCTATATTAATCGAAACCTAGTGGAAAGCTATACATGCCGTATATTCCTGGGTGAAAGCGCAGGAATGTGATAGGGCTACGTCATCCATCATGCAGATGATGTTCATTGGGGTGGATTGGACATTGCAAGGCCACCAAGGTTGTGGATGCAAATGATTATACATCGAAACAGTATATTGGGAGTGAGTAATGCCTATGCTATTTGTAGAATACATTGATGATGAGTACAATGACTGTGAGGATGTGTTTAGTGTGAGCATCAATGGAGCGCTATCAATTTTTAGTCATACACTTTTGGCAATCAACTGGCTGCAATGTCAAATCCTGCCAAAGTGAAACTATTGGTCATCTTTAAAGGTAAAAAGGCGACCGACCCGCTGTTTGCCCCATTCTAAAAATGATAATCAACGGAGCGTCAACAATTCTTGGCCTCGCATCTTGGCTAATCCCAGGTCTGTGCAATGACATTAACCCACAATCAATGTATTGGCTGCCTTTCTAGGGAAAAATGCATACAAAAACAGCGCTACTGTCTCCTAAAACTGAGCGTCAACGAAGCGACAAACAGTTTTCGTTTTGCAACGTGAATAATCTAAGGGCTGTGCATTGACATTATCCAATCATCCAAGTATTGGCTGCCTTTATGAGCAAAAATGCAAGCGAAGATATCGCTACAAGCTCCTACAATTGAACATCAGTGCAGGGTGAACGATGTTTGTTCTTGCATCTTGGATAATGAAATCACAATGCAATGGTGTCAACCCATAATCCATGTATCGGCCGTCCATATGGGTAATGATACTAGTGACAATATCACTACTACCTCCTATACATGAGCGTCAACAGAGCATCAACGATTATGGGTCTTGCATATTGGATAGTCAAATGGCTACTCAACTGTGATACCCCATAATCAAAGTACCAGCTGGCATTATGGACAAAAATGCTGGCGACAATATTGCCACTACCTTCTAAACATGAGTGTCAACAGAGTGTCAATGATTCTTGCCCTTGCATCTTGGATAATCTAAGGGCTATGCAATGGGGTTAACCCATCATCGAACTATCAGCCACCTAGATGGGTTAAATTCCTAGTGATGATATCGCAACTGCCTCCTAAAAATTAGTGCCAACTGAGCGTCAACAATTTTTGTGGGGGCTCATTCTGCTACACAGCAATGAACTGCACTGCATTGTTCCCAAATTGAGTTATTAATGGTCAGTCTGTTCAATATGTCTTTGTATTTCACTTGAGAAATATGCACGCAATGTCTCACAGGTCGGACTTTTTTTTTGCTTGTAGTGCTAGAGTTAATATTTAAGAACCAGCATTGTACTTTACTATAACACAACTATTGCCAGTCTCGCAAGTCGAAATACCCAGCTTTCCACTTCCGAATGTGATATCCGATTCTTATCTATAATTACCTCGTTGATAGAGGTTATGATATCTTCCAAAAATGAAAATGCCTTTATTTGTCATTTGAGCGACCTTACCTGAGAAATCATATTTGATGCTTGGTGGGCTACTAAGAATGTGGTCTTGAAGCATCCAATAGCTTGGAATAATTCTGGATATGCACCTTTGTGGTGATTCTATCAACACTGCAGAATGGAGGACACCAGCTGACCTCACATCATATGTACCATTTATCATCAAGTTCTTTGCTAACCATCAGAACATGGAAACATCTCAATGGGGAAACACTTGCTAACAAAGGCGCACATCGCAAAGTTCAAAGAATTACCAGAGTTGGAAGTGACTGAATTGACTAGTTGAAAGGTCAATGAAACAGCTTTGGCCATACCGAAGAGGCATGGAAGTTGAAGACTTACAATAGTAAGTGCGCAAAGGAAATGCATATTTGAAATTTTGGTGTTATCCATATTAACTGAATGAACACACAAAACACCCCAAACTGGCAGTAAAGGACTTTCAAACTGCCAAAATTCACCAAAACACCTGGAATCGCTAACTCATGTTAGGATTTGTTTCGGCTGATAGTCCATGGAACACTATATCACATCATGAGCTATGACGGTCATACAATGTATTATGAAGTGAGCTCATACTACTGTCCGCCAGCATGCAGGGCAACATTTGCCGGATGGATTACCCACTGAGAGGTGACGCAATTAAGAAGCAATTGCCGTCAAGAAACAAAGCTAGTTTAGCTGTAGAAGGGTGGCTATAGACGAACAGATTAAGCATAACATCGATCATAGCACACTATATGGATCGAAATTGGGCAATGTGAGAAGGATAACTCGCGGTCGGTGAGGTTTATTGCCAATTTTGTTTCTATTCCGAAAGGTAACTAAGAATGAACGGTCAACGGTCAACCAACTAGAGTACAGCTAGTTGTACATTTGAAGCAAGTTCTTGATCATTTTGAGCTTACCGACAGCCTGTGACTTGGAATTACAACTGATGACACTTCCTCAATCAACTCAATGACTTGCGAATCACAATCAATCCTTGAGGCCTCTGGAATCGAGTGACCTGCATTGAGAAACCACAAACCATGCATGGCGCACGTCATTCAGCTTGCTATAGGTGCATTCGAAAGCAGTCTGGGTGTAAACTGCCGCACCAAGTGTTGGGAAGCCCATCAGCATGATCAGCCATTTCGAGAGAATGATAGCATAGACATTGGGCAGAATCGAAGACTTCGTAAAGATGGCAATGCTGGAATCAACAACGTGTCCACCACGAGACCAGGTTTATAAAGGATCATTGAGAAATCACGTATTTCGAGATAGTTTGAAAGTCCTCAAACTAACCTCGATACAGCAGCGAATGCTTGGTAGATTGACAAAGCTGTCACCTGGTCATCGAAACGAGTTCATTCACTCTCCAAAACACAAAGTGTGATTAGCAGTACTACCGATGATGGATGTGATGACACAGTCGAATTCAAAACTGGACTGGTTTCAGCCAACCTATAGATTGTGAGGATTCACCCGCCGGTGGCTTAACCATCTAATATACAGTGAGTACAGGCCACTCTTCACAACACAGGATGAATGGACCGTAATCAAGTATGTAATAGAAGTATCAAGGCCACACCAATACTGGACCCTATGGATGTCAAAATGGCACACAGTTACTCTGCATCACGTTATCACTGTCTTCAATGGCATGTTCAATCATCTGGATGGCGTTATACAAGTTTCAGCTAAGAAGATGACTCAATGGATGGAAGACATATACTTCACTGTGAAGTTTGCGCGACAGAAGCTGCCAAAATATTATGCTCAGGTTACTCCAACGACCAGTATGCTTCTCATTTCGGCATACAGCCTTGATCCTTTCCGGATGTTGCGATCGTTTAGCAAGCAGGACAAGGGAATGCATCTCGATTCTCAGGACAAGACTTCCTATACTACCAAATACCATGAGGCATTTCTGAAGCATGTAGAGAATGAATACTGTGCCAAACAAAGACTTTTGCCCGACAGTAATCCTGAAGGTGTCCCAAACAAAATTCTCTTCTCCTCTGAAATCAATTCAAGATATGGTGAATCTTTTAATGATTTGTATGATTCATCCACTGATGTTGAAGAATACTTAATCCTCAAACATGAGGCTGAAACGATACCCGGACACAGCGATCTCGCCGAATGCTTTTTGACAGCCGCAAGTCTCTATTTGAATTCACCACCAGAATCACCACAGAACTAAGGGCAAAATAATCCGACTCGGAATGATTACCACTCCCACCCTATGGAGTTTAGCAGTACATCTTGGATACGAGATATCACCGACAGGTCGTATCAACAAGAGGAAACGCACTCAAAGTACACCGATCTCTCCCATGTGGCACGCGATATATTCTCTATCACAACACATGGTGTTGAAGTGGGGGCCACTTTATCCTTTGGGTGAGACCTTATCGGCCAGAGGCAGTTAAAAACCACATGCGAGAACCTTCGTGAAAATGTAATTGGGATGCAGTTTACCCAACACAATAACAGGACATTGGCAGGTGATAACCCAACATTGGATATGACAACTACTGAAAACAACATGGAAATAAAGAGAGTGGCGGAAGAAAGAAAATTGCACAGAATGGCCAAGGTCCACAACTTTTTGGAGATGTGGCAGTGCAGCCAAAACCTACATCCTACATGGAAGGAATCATGCACACAAAACACGCAAACAACAGCCGTAGGATATATTTCAGATACTGAATCAATGTTCCAAGCATCCTGGTCAAACATTGAACATGATGGTGCGTCTGAATATCAATAGTCGGAAAGGTCGCCTGTGTCACCAGCTTTCTTTGCAATGGACCTCCCTGGAGGATGAACTTAAGTATTAACTATCCGGAGAATCAGAAGAATTGACCACCATCCAGCTGACAGTAATGAGGATAGTGCTCCTGAAAGCATTTTGGACACTGAAAATTGGCTTAACTGGAATGGGGACTTGGATAATCCAAATGACAGCGAAGACGACTGGGAGGCAGACATTGAATTTGAGATAGAGCTAGACAATGGCATCGAGGATCCAGAAACACCAGGGCAGCAGGAAGTGACTGCCGGACCGAATGTTCCTGGATAGATTTCGCCAACATGGAGGTCCAAGCCAAACACTGAAAAGGGGTTGATGACAGTCAGTACAATGGAAACAAGGAGGAACAAGGGGATCAAGAAAAAGTTGGACAGAATGTGTCAATGTATTTTCATCAGAGTCTTTATGTTGTTTGGCCGAGAATTTCATGTCAAGGAATATTATGGGAGAACATTGCGCAGTCCCATGCGAATATTGGTCAATAAACAGAAGTATTGCATGCAAAATGAACTAATTGACAAGATGCATAAATTGTAATAGAGTGATAGCGACCAGTGCAACAATGTTACTGGGCTCGGCTCTGCCAATGTGTCGAGTCTTGATCATGCAGAAAGGCACCTGATCAGTTCACATAATTATGCATGCAATTATCAATGGCAGCAGATTATGAATGGACAATACATTAAAATGAGCGTCAATGGAGTATCAACAATATTTGGTCTTGTAAGTTAGGTAATTGAAATGTGACTTGTTCACTGTTATGCATAACCGACGTATTTGCAGCCTTCATAGGCAAAACAGAAGGTGACGCAGTTACTCCCGCATTCTGAAAATGAGCGTCAAAGCAGCGTTAACGATTTTTGGCTTTGCATCTTGGGTAACCTACGTGGTGATTGGTTGGAAACATCCAAAAATGAGGTAAGGGCTGCCTTCAGAGGCAAAAACCATAGCGACAGGCTTGCTGCCCCTTCGTGCAAATGAGCATCGATGGAATGTGAATGATTTTTGATCTTGTAAGTATGGTGATTGAAATGTGACTTATTCGCTGTTATGCATAACCGACATGTTGGCAGCCTTCATAGGCAACAGAGAATGCAACGTGGTCACTGCCTCAAGCTGATAATGAGTATCAACCGAGCATCAACAATTTTTGGTCTTGCATCTCAGCTAATCTAACTGTCGCTTTGTGGCATCAATTCATATATGAAGTAATGGCGGCCTGTTCAACGGAACCAGTGCATGACATATATGTTACCCCACCATGAAACTGAGTGTCAACGGACGGTCAACAATTTTTGGTCTTGAATATTGGGTAATCATGGAATCCCGCAGATAAATGAGCTCATAACAGATCTATTGACTGCCTTTATAGCTGAAAACACAACATATTACAGGAAAAACATTGATTCGAAAATAATCCATATCACAAGCTGCAACACATGCACACAGAGGTTATTGACTGTTGAGTACGGGATTTTGATAAGTTACTATTAACAAACAGCAAAAACAAAAGCAGTATAGGCATCTACAGATGGACGTGCTGGGCAACCCGCTGATAACCTGCCGAATTCAGATAGGTTAGGAGAATTCCATCGAACAGTAGGCACATTGAGTGTTCGGGTGCATTGACAATCTAGACTGCCATGTTGGCAATGGGTCAGTTTCGACCCGAACCCGGACCCGAACTAATCGTTCAGAACCGTTGCCCACACCAATCTCAATTAGTACAATATGATACACTAACTTACTTCTGCACTTCTTTATTTTAATTGTAACGGCACGGCTGCACGTTACGTGTCCAGGGCCGGGTAACACCAGCTTCATATATAGTCGGCTCGCCACGAGCCTTAGATCTCTAGCGATAATCTTACTTTACTTACCTTTATACTACTCTACAATATTGACATCCACGTGTGCAACCGTATCTACTGATATACCTTCCTACGAGGCCATACACGGGCGTATGCCTTTACATTAATACTATAATTATTTTACATTTCAGTAAGTATTCACATCACCATGGTTATTTAGATTCCATATGCCATCGTTTACAAGATGATGCAGCATTCTCTATCTCACAATGTGCTAGTCCAACTATTGCTCTGACAGGTTCAATATGAATTATATTTGTTTGTTTGACAACTGAAATAAACCTCTCAATACAAAGAATCAAACAATTCTAATATTGTTGTTTGTTGGAGTTACCTGTATATATTCTTGAGATTGAGGATGTTAAGCCCATTATTAAATTATCTTGAATTTCTTAGAAACTGTCCATGTCACATAGCTGGCTGATAGGCACTGATTAAGTTGGATGAGTAGATTTAGTGGAGTCCAGCTGATGTAAAATATACAACATAAAAGTTCTTGTTCTTGGAAGATATTATCAATGTCCATCTCTTCACTTTGCATATATTGGACCTAAATATGTCAGCTTTAGATATGCTCACTTGTTTCGCATTTGTATATATTACCTTGCAATCCGGCTTCTGATGCAAAACCAATATAGCACAACATGGTTGATTGTAGTGCTACAGCCCATTCTGGAGTGAAATCAACATACAGTCTGTGAGTACATTATGATCATATCAAAGAACCACTGCACTTAGAGTGTATCCATGGTGCTCTTGAATTGGTGTGTGGAACTGCTGACCAATGTTGGGCATTCTGAAACCTACTAATATATCTTTGAGTGATGATAATATGCAACTCCTGCATCATGTACAGACATGTTTTTCTCTGAAATGATATACCTGTTGTAATACAAAGTGAAACAAAGAAACATGGTGACAACAGCAGAGATATAAAAGGTAGGCTCTACATATATCTCACAGTGTATGGGTGGTATACAGGAGATTGAAAACTCTGGCAGAGTCAATATCCGACGAGTCTTGAAGAGCAAGATTTGACAGTGTCTCCTTCATATTGTCCGGATTAGTATTCTACTTATTATGCTTTAGCATCCGTTGAATGTTATTGACATTGTTGCTACATTGATACAACTCTTTTACATTGCTCATATGTAGCTATTCTGAAATCTCAATGTAAAAATTATCACTAGAACTTATTATCCAAATTGGCTTTAATATCTGGCTCACTATGTACATCTGAGAATATTCAAGGTATGATACAGACTATTTTATAGTTTTCTGGAGCTGCAGAATCCTGAGTATATCCCACCAAGCATTGAATCCAGTCAAGGGGATCCATGATATGGTTAGAAACTGTTTCGGTTGGTTTGAGGTGATGACATATACCTTTCTCCCTACACATTTCAACAGATGGTCCATATTAGTGATACTTCAAGTACTGACTTCAGGCTAACCATTCCATGAATAGATTCGAAATTTTGCACCCTTGTTGTGGTTATGATTGCTGGGCTGTAAACATTTTCATCTTCTATGGCAGTATTCATTTGTACAAGTTTTTTGAAGTGTCCACTTTTGGGTTCAATTGTATTTGTTCTAACTTGCCCAAATGCATGTCACTCATTGTGTTGGAAAAATTGATCAAATACCTAGCAATCAACCAATGTCACCTTAGGCATTTCATTCTCCAATTGTTCTGTTGCCAGCTGGTAATCAGTATCTGACCATTTGGTTGCAGCTTCTCAAACTCTATCCAAGTGCATTCAACATTCATTATGGATTGATATTGTAACCCTTTCAGCATTCTATACACAGACCACCATTACAGTATGAATTTTGTTAATGATTTTTACATATATATCAGCAACGACCATAGTGTCAGTCTGAATCACCAGGGTGTTCTGGACGGCTTGAACGGATCTGACGAAACCTCGTACCCTCTGACGGAGAATTACAGGCTACCCGTCTCCCATGTGACGGGTCGCATTGCATACCTACCTCCTTTACTTTGTGGTGATGTATATGCATCATCAGAACGACACGTGTGTTACACTCTTCGTAAGGGCTGCAGTTATGCTGAAGCAGTATACACAATGCCTGGCGATGTTTATGCCTTTCTCTGGCCGACTGCCACATTGTACCTCTCCGCTTATTGCTATATATTGGATGCCGCACTCTCTGCATATATGTTTAGTTTTGAGCTGTTGTCACTTATTACAATACAGTCTTCGCTTCGGATACATCGCTTGCCCTTGCATTTGCTTCGCCATTATCGTATTTTACAGGTCTGAAATATACTGTCCAATCTTCACACTCTCTAGTACTATGCCCTCAGTCCTCCACATTCTGGGTTGATCCATCATCGACTAGCAATGCTTCTTCGTCCACATCCGCATCCCCATCATCACCATCGTTGCCCTCATACCCTCCGACATCACCGGTTCCCAGGTCAAACATCTCGAGTTCAGTCACGGGCCGTCGTCGCCGGCTGGCAGTGGGGATGGCATCCCGCTTGTCGCTTTCGTCACCTTCATGTTTGTAATCCCTGCTGCCTCCTGGCATCCCGAAATGCTGTACGTCATCCGTGCAATTGTCATCAATCGGGAAGTTTGGGTCAGTGCTTCCGATCTCAGGCTCCTCAAGCAGTACTTCGGAGGTCACACAGTCAAGAAGAATAGCATTGTCAACATGCGCTGCTTCCACACTGATGGCCTCAGCAGGCATTGGGTTCTCCACCTGTTGGATCTGACACTTGATTGTCGCAACAGTGTGTTTATACACCCTCTGTTGGTAGCTCTCCGGTGGTGTGTTCCTGGTAATCATCAAGAATGAATAGGTATCTGCAACGGCAGGAGAGGTTAACAACTTGCGACACGTTGCAATACAGCAGGATGCGTTCTTACCACCGTCATTCTTGTAGTTGAAGGAGTTCGAGCGATCAGGTGTGTCCGCTTTCAACTTTGACTTGGACGCTTTCGGATGAATAGCATTGTTCGTTTGCCACTCCATGAGAGCATGGCACTATGCGGTGCAGGTAAACATGATCAGTGGCGAGGGTACATGACCGTCCTTGTCGTCAATCATAGAATTATAAAATCCATCAGCATACTTACGGTGGTTATTTGCCTGATGATACAAGTTGATGTAGATAAAACCAGAGATTGTTTCCGCCAGGAAGTGAAGTGGACGCTGGCCATTCGTTAGAAGCTTTCCACTCTCTCTGCGTTGGATTTGGACCGCGTACACCACCTTCCACATGCTCTGCTACAGGAAAATGATACTCATTATCTGCCAGAAGGGGATCAATGAATTCCAAACGCTCTGTAGCGGATTCAAAGTGGTGGAGATCATAAAGTTCTGCTATGTTTTCCCTTGCTGATTGAATGAAATGGAATTTGACCTTATCGACTTGTGCTCGAACCTGGTACCAGTTTGAGCATGTAATATCAAACCTGGGCCGTTGCTTCAGCATACCTCTTTCAAGATCTCCTCTGTGCGCCCCTCATATGCTATGGACCAAATGTTGTTTTCCTGCATAGCGGTGTTCCAGTACTTCTCTATTATCTGCCAGTGTGGGCCTTCAGCTAATGCTTTTGCAACGTGTCGCGTTGCATAACTTACCATCTCCAAGTCGCATGCACTCATAAACAGCTGTCTGTTCCACATGTAGAGCTGCATGAGTCTGCCTGTTGCAAAAACACGACACTTCGTGTCTGAGTGACCGAATCGATGGATGCTGCGAGTGCCGGAGACCAGTGATCAAGGTGTAGACACCCCCTGCGGGTGCAATTGCCAATGCCTCTGTCTCTGATTGCTTACTGTAGCTCGTGTTCGCAGTGGATTTGTAATGATTGTGCGGGCTTCTGGATTAGGGATGGGGGTAGGCAGGTTATCAAGACCGCTGGGAGGAGTGGGAGAGCTAGCAATGCCTGATGCGGGGCTGGATACAACGCGGCACATTGGGTCTGTCTGTGTGGTTCCTCTGGGTGCTGGTATGCTCCGACTGCTGTACCCGGCGTGGCGGTTGGAGTATTCATCGACTGTCGCTGGGTTGCGGACAGGGTCGAAGCCAGGCGTTGAGTGATATCTGCAACGCGAGAATTGTTCAGAGAAGATGAGGGGGTACAGTTCTGACCTTGGATTGAAGAGGCTACGGAACTCCCTCCTTGAGAGGAATCCCTCTCGCCAGCCGGTACGGAAACGTGTCTCTTAGCAGAGCGAAGTGGAGAACTCCCTGATGGCCCACACTTTTGTCGATTCTTATGATTAGCACGACTTTGACCATTTCATACCACCTGAGTCGTGTCAGGGTGAGGGCCTTGGGAAGGCATAGTCCGATATAGATGTTCGACGTTAAGAATGCAGGAACAATTTCCTCTGCATGCATATGCAACGGCAGGCAAGGTAGACTCCTATTTGAGCAATCAGGGAGGGATTTTTCAAGGACGGGAGGCACAGTGTGGGCCGCGCTAGACTCTAAACCGTGACAATACTCAGGGACGAGATCTCTTGAAAAGCATTCATTTATGGGGTCAACTGCCATCAGATTAAACTCAGATTAAACTCAGCATTGATATTCACTGTTACAGCAACGTCTGAAGGTCTATTTGCACCGCTTGAAGGGTGTTAATGCCTTCTTGGCGGGGTTATCATAGTATTGTACTGGTTCTTGGCACACAACTTCGAACCATCGATTGTGTATATCTTCATCTTCCCGGCGGAAATCCCCCTTCGGCAGAACTATAAGCATCGCAAAGGGAACAATGATGTATTCTCTATCCTAAGACATCATTGGTGTGTGCTTTTTCCACCGCTAGTTGTGTTGGTAGCCGTGTTGGATGGTTGTACAGTTAGGACAACCTTAGAACGACGCAGTGTGCTCCGAGATGCATGAGGTCTGAGTGGTGAAAGTGGTGTGAGATGCAAAAGCAACGCCCGGCGTTGTAAACTATCCTCACCGTGAGTACTAAATCTCGTCTCGAGGCTTCTCATTCATGAGGTGCCTGGTGATTGTGAAAGATGAAGGCTGGGCCGTGTTGTGTTCATTAACCAACAAAACGCAGGATATGAAGCAAAATTATCATATCTCACATGTTGAACCAAGAAATTGCAGGAACTCAAGTGTATATATCCCTTCTTCCCGCCTACACCTTCATTCTCATTTCCTCCCGTATTAAACACACCGCCAGCATCGTGATCTATTTCGACATCACATGACTGGCATAAAACAACGCCTCTCGTTCCACAACACATCCGATAACCTACACTACTTTGTACATTCTCTCTGGGTTTCCTTCTGCTATATGCAACTGTATCATAATGCTAATGCTTCGGATGTAGATTCATTTTCAACTCACAGCCATGACACCAAAGGGCATCCACAAGGGAAAGCGGAAGGATGGGCCAAAGCTGCCAACATCGGTCATAAATCGATGCCTGTGATTGGATCGGGACTGTAGAAATAGAGTCATCTCGGAACACATCTGTGGACTCATACGGATATAAAAAGTTTGCAGCGTCAAGGATCAGAGGGCATGGGACCTCCTTCGTGATATAATCTTTCTTGATCCAGTCACGACTCTCCACTTTTCACAATTCCAGCTGATGTAGCCGCACCGCAGGAGCAGGAGTTGGCCTTTTCGGGAGTGGTGGGCTGCCTTCCGTTCATATATGTGGCAAATGTTTGACAAAACCCGTGACCAAATTAACAATTGGAGGTGAGACAACCCCCGTGCCTTCGGGGATCAAGTCAATCGCTCCAATCTGTAGACAACCAGCACAGGGAAGCTTAAACGCTCTGGCAAGTGGTTATGTTGGTATGGTAGCAATGATCTCTGGGCCAAGATTCAGCCGCCAAGCTGCCGGCAGTTCAAGCCAGGCGACTTCCTGGCCGTTAAACCACTGAATTGGGATGAGATAATCAATGAGGATGATGATGAGGAAACCTGGGTGGATGCCGGAGCGCCGAGCAGTGGAAGGTACCATCCTGGCGATGGCGATGACAATGACAACGGCGAGGGTGAGGAGGACACGCAGGGTGGTGAGAAAGGGTCCAGGAAAGGGAAGGGAACAATGGATGGGAAGGGGAAGAGGAAGAGGAAGGGGAAGGGAAATGGTAAAGGGAAAGGTATTGTTAAACAAACCCCAGGGGGAGATGATATCTCTCATGCCATTGCTTTGCAGTTGCAGAAGGAAATGTATGAAGCAGAGTAGGACACAGAGGTCTAACTAAAGAAGGTATATTTAGAGCCGGAAGCATCGCACGCCGTGTTAATTTTCCCAGATGATGATCCTGACACTACCGAGGGGTCGGACGGCGAATATGACTCAGTACATGATTCTGATGTGGATATGTGCAAGGAGGACTTTGTGGACGCGCCGTGCGGCATTGATTTAGATGGCGATGTGGATATGGAAAGGGACGGTGATGATGAAGCGGAGGAAGATGAAGAGGAGGAAGATGAAGAGGAGAAGGATGAGGAGGAGGAGGATGAGGATGAGGAGCAGGATGAGGATGAGGATGATGGCAAAGAACCTTGGACGATTGGCCAGAGGGAGATGGTAAATTCATCGGCTGATAATGTAGATACCATTGTAGACGATCAGCCAATCATGCTACTTGAGCAAGGCCAGGAGATGCGCGAGCATAACCCACGGCCACAACCTCTGGTGCCTGCCCCAAGGCCACTACCTCTGGCGCCTGCCCCATGGCCACAATCCCCGGAGCCTTGCCCTCCATGACGAACTCCGGAGACTTAACTCATCGGTGGGCTGTAGTTTTTGGGGCTTGTGACGCCGCAATTTCTTCACCCCATGGTGCCGACTCGGCGAGAAGCTGAGACAGCCGGAAACAGATCGGATGTGGATGTGGATCAGCAGCTGCTCGGCGAATCGGCAGGTGGCGACAGTCTACCCAATGTCCCTCCCCCCGATGATCCTCTCCCTGATGTCCCACTCCCTGCGGCGCGCCCGGATGGCCTGGTAGGCGAGGAGTGAACAAGTCCTCGCTTTGCATAGGAGGCGATGGTGGTTGCGTTTGGGTTAGGGTCGGGTTGCTGTGTTCTTCATTTCTCATGATCTAATCTATTTTACTCGGGCATAGATTATTACACGCGTCGCAAGGTTTTGGAATCGCTCAGGGTCTATTTTCTTCATGGGTTTTGTATTGGTTTCATTTTATTCGTAGTATTATGGGACCTCGCGCATGCAGTGTTTTTGCAACTCCTCGCGTGTAAGGAACCTCCTTGTGATGGTGTTGAGGCTCAATAAATCTCTCAAGTTAGCTGAAAGTATCGTGAGCTTACACCCACCAGGCTGCTCAGGCCCAGCACCAACATTCATCCCTTTCCACAGTGTATACTCCACTCCTCGCGTGTTGTCGACAATGCCAGACAAGACCTCTTTCCGTTGCCCCACAATTTTCATGCCGAAGGAAGTTCACCTGAGACAGCTGGTGACTTAAACATATCAAATTACACCATCCTGAACACCTTCAAGTTGCAAGCCAGAAGACTCTAATTATTCACAGTGCGCCCCGACGTGTTGAACGCGCTCAGCGTCGTGAATTGAACGTTATCAAAGATTCAGTCGAAGACTTGGACGCGTTTGCCTACCTCGAATACGTCCAAAACATCGCAGACTCGGAGGCTCAACCACCGCCACCTCCTCTGCCGCGGTCAGAAACATACCCCGGCGTGGGCGCTCCGTTGAGCGATTACATTGCTGAGCCATGGGAACACGACGCTCAGGGTTGCCTGGAGACGAACCTACAAAACAATCCCCACTACCCGTTGGCAACGCGTGAAGAGGATAAATATACCCAGTGTGGGATCAAGAAGAAGGGCATGAAGACGTACTATGACAACATGCTGAAGGAAGATAACAATGCTCTGCGTTTCCCCAGCTTCAAAAATGGCGATCGTGTCCAGAAGCTCTTGGCTAGCATGCCAGATAATCAGCCTCTTGGGGAGTGGGAACTACACACTCTCGAGGATATGAGATTGAATGACAATCACTAACGCCCTATCAAATACTGGAGTCGAGAAATCATCAAAAGCATGAGATGGTTTATGTGGCAGCCAGCCTACCCAGAGCATCTCAATTACGCCCCTCAGTGCTGCTGTAACAGCGATATGCCACCGAAAAGCCTCTATACCGAAATGTACCCTGCGGACTGGTGGTCGGAGACCCAAGTAAGAAGAAATACTCAATAACAATCACATGCTAATCGACGTTAAGTCAACGCTCAGAGTGGCGGATACACTGGTTCCGTTGATCGTCATGTCCGACAGAACACATCTCTCGAATTTTGCCGGCGACAAGAAAGAGTGACCTGCATATATGACGATTGGCAATCTATCATCGAAGATCCGCCAGATGCCCTCAACGCACAGCGTCGTAATGGTTGCTCTCCTGCCGATTCCGATGAAGAACCGCAATATTCCTCAGATGTGGCTGGATGAGCAGCGGCAAACAAACCGAGAGGTGCTGAAGGAATTACTCCGGCGGGTACTCCTGCCTCTCACCTTTATACAAAATCCCAGCGCTGAGAGTGGGTATTACACCGTTCCCTGTGCAGATGGCAACTTCAGTCGTTGCAAACCGGTTTTCACAGCATGGCTTGCAGCTTGCCCAGAGTATAGCGACCTACATCATCTCGAGCAGCATGTCTGTTTCTGGTGCGAGTGTCCAAAGAACGAAGTTGGAGATTATGTCCCTCCTGACAAGCAACACCCCCGGTGGGATCACAACCTATATAGAACACTCAGTGTTGTCAACACTAAGGCAGCCGATGCCGAACTCTCGTCGCACCATGTTCACCGAGTGTTCAAAGTGATTTGAAATAATCCTCGTATCATGAGCAACCTCCTAAAGCTCGACCTCCTCCATACAGTGCAGATCGGCATGATTGACCACCTCCAGAAGTGGATTTTCCATTTCATGAAGACGCACGAATGGCTTGACATATTCAATGCAATCCGGTTATCCGTGCCTCTTTACCACGACCTCACACCAAAAAATAAGTCATATGACGAAGTTTCTCAATGGAATGGGAAGGAGATACCGGAAATGAGCCGGTACCTGCTTGGAGTTGTCATCCAGTCACCGAGAGGCGGAAACCCCGCTGAGAGTCCCAGATTCAATTGCACAATTGAGTGCACATGGGCATTGTTAGAATTCTCTATGTATGCTAGATATAAATCTCACGATGATGCGACATTGAGCTACATGGAGGACGCCTTGCATCGTTTTCACACCTTCAAAGATGTTTTCTTACTCGGCCGAGCCAGCTTAATGGTGAGGGCCAAAGCCAATGCCCTCAGAACGGAACTCATGACGAAGCAAAAGGTACAAGAGGAAACAAATGCTGAAACTTGGACACCGTCCCAGAAGGGGCGCAAAATGAATGCCTGGCAGGATTATATCAGCCACGAGATAGATGTTTCCAAGGAATTAGATACCGACTTCAACTTTCCGAAGATCCAGTTGATGTCTCATTAAGTCGAACAGATTCGTTGATACGGAGCCTTGCAACAGTATTCTGCCGAGAGACATGAACAAGCATATAAAACGAACCTCAAGAACAGTTGGAACTCCTCAAATGACAATCTCAACTACCTGCCACACGTAATCACCTTTCAGCGTTGCATTCTCGGCTTCGAAATGAGGGAGCTCAATCTCCAAGCCCTCGCTCAGCGTCGGGAGAACAGCACTGCCACCTGCAAAGTCCTCCCTTCCAGTGCTGATCTGGCTGCCCCCCTGAGCACCCAGTCATATGCGAAGCCCGAATTCATGGGACCCCAAAACGGCCGTGATGGAAAGCCTCCTGATGCTATGATCAAAGACTTCAGAGCATCACTCAACAATACGCAAGACGAAATGCACTGCGTGGCATTATATAGCGGTACGTGGGAGTTTATCAAGCATAAGAGGTGTAACAAGACATATATGTCGGATGAACAACTGCCTGCAATGGAGCTCTGTATTTAGCATGGTATTATGGTTCAAGTTGAGGGTGTAGAAGGTGAACGCATATTGCAGATGTGTCAATGCACATGAAACCAGAGCTGGCGCGCAGGGGACCGACGGAATGACTGGGTGTGGTTAAAGTAATTCCCGGGGAGGTGTTATGGTGTGCTGAATGGGCGTCTCTCGTGGCAACTACACCGACTATCGAAACTCAAGCTCCTAAACGACAATGGAGCTTTAGTTGAGTCCTGGTTAGCCCTGGCGCTCACCACAATACCTGAAAACTCGGGTAACTTGGATCCTGTCTCACAATTTGTGGATGTGAGAAGCGCACCGGCGGCTGTTGCTTTGCAAGTTTTCAGCCTGGGAAACATCGTCGGCTGCGCGCACGTAATTCCAGAGACAGCTACTCGTTGTAAGACAGGAGACGGCAGAAATGAGCGATGGTTTGTCAATAGCCACATAGATCTGGCGACTTGGAATGATGTGTATAATTAGTAAAGAGAGAATTGAATTGTGCTCGCAGGTAGAAGGAACGCGAGGAGAGATTTTCGCAGCGTCACCCATTGCATTGCAATCCCGATGCAAGCGCGTACCCAATGAACCAATTCTGACCTATGGTTACAGTTGGCCACAAGGCCAGAGTGTTCGTTTGAAATAGGAGACCGACAGAGCGAGAAGAAATGGTGAAACCGTGATCGGAGGGCGATATGCAATGCAATGCATGGTATTGAAGCCGGGTGGAGAGTAATCCGCCACTGGGGTGTCTCTAACGGCTCGGATGGAGTGCGTCCACTCTGACCTAGCCATTCCGCCCAGACGGAAATGTTTTTTGCTGATGTATCTAGTCGGATTCTATCACTAACCATGAATTCACATTGACTGTCACAGACTTCAATATGTTCTTTGGTTGAAAGATTCCCTTTATTTGCTGAAATCACTGAATTTTATGATGAAGTGATAAGTAAGATCGATCAGAATAATTTTGTGGGCAAATGGGGAGAGAGTTTTCGCATAATACCTGCTGTGCAGTAATTCCAATTTCTTCAGACGCTGCTGCAGATACTTATGCCCATCATAATTGGAGTATACAAGATTGGAAGCGCAATTCACATCCAGTGTCCTGATCATTCCCAAACCACTTTTCTCGGGCAGGTGACATATTGGAATAAGTACTCTGGTTAAAAGAAGTGCCATAGGCCAAGACATCATGGTACCAATCACGGTTGTGTGGCATATTAAAGTTTTCAGTTTCTAGCATTTAGGTATTCAAGTAGCCGGTTCAATAAGCCCTTAACTAATGACAGAAACAGCAGATACAATCTATCAGGTTGTGTAAGTAGATTGAGTGTGCTGAGAGGGTATTACAGAATCTAGTTGTGGATGCCAGGGACAATTGGTAGCAGGAGTGGAGTTCTGCCATCCAGCCAGCCAGCCCGAAGGCAGAGGGGATTATGGGGCTGTCATACTCTAAGTAGAGTGAATACAGTACGGTTAAAATGAAAAAAAAAATTTCAAATGCTGGTTGTGGATTGGGTGAAAACTGAAAGTATCTGGAGCATCAATATTAGTTTCCTCCAGTAACTATGAGTGAAAATCCCAATCTCTTGAGTTATCAACTAGTTGAAAAGTTGAATATCATATTATTGCCAATTTACACATTGAATATTAGTTATAAGAGACTTGATCAACCATGACTGGTTGTGCCAAATCCCCACCCCAAGTGGCCAAAGAGGGTAACTCTGATGAAGGAATCAATCAGCTCAATTCCACTCCAAGCCCGGACCAGTCATGTGAAGATTGTTACGCTGGGCCTGCATAGATCCAACTGTGTAAGGCTTTGATTTTCGAATTGTTTTGGTACCTTTCAGGAAACATGGAATTACTCCAATAACAACCCAGGGGTGTGTTGCTATTGTATGGTCAAAATTATATTGAATATTACCATTTGAAGATATAGTGTCTGGTATTGCAATTCACAAAAAAAATGGCCCATTGAGCAATGTCAGATGCACATATGACTCACATAATCATTGCACCACTAGCATCTTGATCCTGCATATCCCATCACCAACACCCTGTGTTGATCTTGTTGTATACACTATGACATGGTGAGTCGGCAAGGTATACCAGTTCATGATGGAGGTGTACGTGAAACCGGAAATGAACTACAAAGAACTGTACAGATGTTGAAAATATCCTTGAAGGATAAACGTTGCATGGTATATGAACCATCTTGCATTCCAGTATCAGTGTCAACTCGGAAATTTCCTTCAGCGAGCATCTATTGAAGGAAGTTTCCTCAATGGAATTAATCAATTGTGAAGTTGTTTCATGCCATATTCAGTTGCTGATCTATTAATCTTTTCATGGGTTGGTTAAATGATCAAGGCTGTTCAAAGTTGAATGTGGGCAGGAAGGGATTGCATGAACTTTTGTAGCTCTGAGTACTCATGTCATTTAGTATATAATCCTGTTGGCTTGTGGTATACTTTCACCCGCATATAGTCTACTTGAACAAACTTCCAAGGTGCCTTTGTCTTTGTTGGATTAGAGGTACATGACAGTTTGGTCTTCTGGAGGTATATAGTATCTTCATCAGGAGTAGTTGCAGGTGGTTGTATACCAGATCTATTATCCACGGGTGAACCATTAGTTGACTAGCTGGTCAATGGCAATAGAAGTATACCTAATGAAGTTCACCCATAGTGGTTGCAGGTATGTCTGGTTTCCAGGTAGGAAAGTTCGATCAAGTACTAAGTGTATATTCATCGATATTACGTAGTATTGTTTACAGTGTGCCTCAAGTTCATTGTCAACATATACCTTCTGCTTGCATATTATACATTTAATATCTTTCCCACAATTGCTGATTAGTTTGGATGACATGTCAATGTTGTTCTTTTGACAAGACATGATAATACTCCAGAGGGTGTTGGTTTGTTGCTGAATTAGAGCCATTGAGATGTAGAGTTGAAAACAAGCTAAGTCGGATTAGCATACCACTTTTACACCCACATAGCATGCAAGCAAGTGCAGAAATGGAATAAAACACAGTTATCTTCCAGTCAGTTTATTTTATACCCAAGGATATATATATTATTTTCTACAAAATAATTCTGCATATCTTCTGCTGAAAATCTTTACTGGAAAAGAGAAGGTTTCTTGTATTATCACTGTTATTGACTCTCATATACTGTTCATTAAATGCTGCTGCATTTAGCATTGTTGTCCATGTTGTATACTACATTGGGGTGTAATTGTGAGTTCTGCCTGTGCTCCAACCTCCAGCCACTAATAGTAAAGGTATATTATTTCAATACAAGGAATAGTTAAGTTTCCTAGGTAGTTGTAAGCTCACTTATTGAGTATTGAAAAATTATTAGCTAACAGGATTTTTTTGCATTAGTAATGATCTGTAACTGGTGTATGGATCCTTGGAAGAACCATGAAGTCTACACAAGAAGCTCAATAGGAAGCAATTACTATTGTTGGTTAACTTACAGGCTATCTATTAAATGAAGTTGCACCTTATATATATACATTTTAAGTAGAATATCCATACTCCATCTTAATGTAAAACATAATATATTTTTGTTGGATTTCTGGAGTCATTATTTCACATCCTTTCTATGAGCTTTACAGTGACAAACCATATAAAGGTTTGCGGTTATTCAATATCCTTGATTACCAATTGAAATGTACAACATAGATAGCCTAGTGGTGTGTAAATAAGATATCTTATCTTAATCAGATTGTATGGATTGAAGAATTAGTGAAATAACACTGTCTGTGACAACATTAAGGGATATAAGAGTACTTCTTTTAGCCAAATGTTAGTGCTACATTCAATTTACCTAAGCATGCTCCATTTTGTTTTCAATTTCATAGTACTTCAATATTTGTATGCTGCAAACATTATCACAAATGATGCTGACAAACTGAGTCCATGGGACAATTACCACTTCAGCTCCAATGGGTGGCCTGTATGGCAAGCAATGATTTCAAGATGACAATTTGGGATGATTGGATGATAATACTCAAAATTCATATTACCAAGAAAATCCATTTTGGATACACACTAATCAATTTCATTTCTCATCTGGGTGTGGTTACTCTCCCTTATAGCAACCATTTCCATATACTTCCCACTTTTACCACCCTTCTCCATCCAACTCAACAGAACACCTGCAACTAAGCACTGGTCTACAGCAATATTTGCCAATAAATGGGCCAATATGACATGGTTTTGAACACCCCCAAGGTGGTAATGGTGAATCTCAAATATTTCCATATTAACAGCTTTCAGGACAATCTCCATCATCTTCAGGTATATCTGCAGCACCCTCAGCACCACTGGGACAGACTCCAGTCATCCAGCTGACATATTTCAGCTCTACTGTACCAGGACCTCATTTTTGCACAATAATAAGACACTCTATCTGCATTCCAATACAATGATACCTGCCAACAGTGAAACCCCAGAAATGTCATACTGCAGGAATTGGGGACTGATTTTCATTTGCACAGCTTTTCCATCACAATTAGACTGAAGAGAATGTGAGTAATGATTTGTTAGACTTAGGAGGTGCTGAAGATAAAGCTCCAATCAGCCTGAACCAAACTAAATTCTCCTTGAAGCAATTTACCAACAGCATGGGTCGGCTCAACAGATGTGCCTTCAATAATCGAAAGGAAGTATGGGTAGTAGCGATTCCAGATGAAAAGAATTGAGGTATAATGCAGAGAAAGAATAGTCACACATCACTGCAAAATTCTCTGCTTACCTGGAGTATGTCAGTTCAAATGTTGTTGGTAACGTTCAACTACCATCAACTATTCGAATCGTCTGACTCTGCACAAAGGAGTTGTCTTTTTTGAATAGCAATGGAATGGATGGAAACTGAATGCCAGGTTGTCAAATTTTATAGCTCTCTCCAGCCTCAATTTTGTCAATTAAATCAATACTTTCCTGCTACTACCTCACATCTGTATACAAGACTTAGAGTTGTTTGTGAGATATATAGTTATCATTGTCATTGTACACACAGCAAGTCATAATCATGAAAGTTTTATTTGGCAATTCTGGGTAGTTACATATTCTCGTTATACCCACAGCCTCTTTCAAATAAGTTGCCAATTGCTTGTTACCCTACCGCTGCTTATTCCTCACCACCTGAGAATAAAGTACACCTCGGAGTAGGAAGAATTAAATGAGGAGTATATAACATTATACCCACCCAAGGAAATCATATGTGAATCTATATATGACCAGATTTGATACAACTGGTGTATTTCAAACACTTCCAAGTTGTGACTTGAATACAATTTGACTTAATCATTATATGATATGAGTGCAGTTGCAGGGAAGGAGAGTGCTGATTACATAATTTGACTGGCCGAGATCATCCCTGCTAGTCCAGTGAGGGCAATATATACCCCGCTGCTAATTATTGTTTACAGATGTTGACACATTCTGAGGAGAATGCAAGAGTGGAGGATGTAAAGGTTGGATGGCACGAGAATAGTAGTAGTAGTAATGTAAGTTCTATATGAAAGAATAGAATTGTTATATTCCACACATATTAAATCATTCCAATGCTTCTATGTCTAACTCCCAATGTTGCAATAAATTTCAGAAGTGCCAAAAGTTGGGCCAATCTGCCCAAAATGCCTTGTGACAACTAATGCAGATTATTGAGAATAAACAGAGAATAGACTACTGTGAGGGGAGGTTTACAGGTTTCTGGATCATGAGCAGATTGATGATTTATTTATTATCAGTTTGGTATTGGCTACAGTATCAATACAATCAACAGTGAATATGAACATGGGTGCTTGGAGGAAGTGGTTATGCTGCTAAATTTCATCATAATTTGCCAACTGAATGATTACAGAGTACCTTGAAGGAAGCATTCAATGCCTGGCCTATCGGGAACATAGTTTCCGGTGCAACCGGGTTACTCAATATAGATTGCTGTGAGAAGACGGAATCGGATTTCAGATATATTCAGATATCTGGTTATAGATAAAATCAGTCTCTGCAGCATATTTACCTGAGTAGTAGTGCCTAAGTTATAGAAATCACTGTTTCGGAATGTGATACTGGAGTCGCCAATTTCAATATTGAACAGGAATATGAACAAAAGATGCTTGAATGAGGCTGGGAAAGACTATCGTGGAACAATCAGTAAAGAAAGAGATTTTAACCAATCGCCAAGAAAGAATTCAGTAACCCATTCGCTCTTAGCAATTCCAACCACTGCACCTCTCTGGCATCAATTGCTGATTTGAGCCCAGGAAGCAATACTGGTGGTCATCATAATGAGAGTAGAAGCAATATTACAGAATACCATCAGTGCAATGACGTATGTTACTAATTTTGAAGTTTTTGAATTCACTGGATTTGGATAATGCAAAATTTACTTATGATAATCTGAATAGTATTATTAAGTAGCCAGAAAACCAATGGAATATCCACCTTGTTTTATATAATATCTTACTGATCAGGGCGACACAATCAAGCCATTGCCAACTTTTCCAGTCTTCATGGAGATTTGATAGATTCAGAATGTATCAACCATTCAATATCAAAAACAGTACAAGCTGGCAAATTGACATGAATCGTGGAATTGAATGAAAGCTTTGAGTCTCAGCTATGTTGGGATCCAATGTGTTGTTAGATTGGCATTACCTGATAATCTGGCTTGTTCGAGTTACTGCTGAAGTTCCAGATGACAATATATTGAACAATTTGTATAGTGCAGAGACACTGTATTCTGTTGGGATGAGTTTAAGCATACAAAACAGACTGAAAGTTCAGCTGCTCAACTGGATATGGAGTAACAGATGAGAACAAATGCAAAGTTCAATTTGATATGGTGGAGGTGGTTGGAATTGAATCTGGCAAATCAGATACCTTCAGTTCAGGTTGGGAGAAGAATTTACACCTCCTCAATATCTGGTGGAGTGGCAAGCAACCACACAAACAGTTGTTCCATTTGGAAAGGTACACTTTGCACAGTATGCGAGAAGTATGCAGGGTACATAGTTGACAGCAAGGATATGACTTCTCAGGATTGGGAGACATTGAGAATCTCCATGATCTTTCCAGACAGTGGTACAATAACTGACCACAAAATCATTGGCAGGATTCTCTGGTTTCCTAACGGCTGATGGAACCAATGCAGCCACTGCTGGATAGTAATCTTGCGGATAATCCAACACTCAACCAAGTGAAATAATCATTTGATATACCTCTTTATAAACTAGAGGGAAATAAAGATGCCTTTTCCAGTATACCTTCTCTATAAAGGTAATGTATATTTGTTCTCTTCCTGGCTAGGTTGATGATTTGAAGTAGTGCATAACCAAGCTTTTGCAAATCACATGAATATTTTCTACAGGTATGTAGAATTACACAACAATGATCACACAGAAATGCAGCTCTTCCAAATTTCACAAACATCTCTTGAGTCATACCTGCACCCAATGTGGACTAGAAAGGCCTCAATCTAAGAGAGACATTCCAAGCAGTAAGAACTCAGATGTTCCCGGTCTTGTGTATGTTGCTGTAGGCACTTACATAGACTGTCTAATAGGGGGAAAAAAAGAGGTTGATATAAATCACAATAGAATCTGGATTCTAGTGGTTCTGAATATGCTATAAGTGATATCCACCCATACTCTGGAGTTATTCAAAGAGGAGTTCTATAGGGTCAGATGAGTTGAACAAAAATTATAAGGTCAATGATTTACCAAATTCTGGAGACTTGTCAAGATTACACAATGATGATCACTAAGTTGGTAGATACATTGCAGTCAAATTGAATCAATCAACAAGAATAATTGATCATCACGATGGGTAGTACAATGCATGCCTCTGGAAAGATTTCTCTAACCAAATCTCATCAACCGAAGGATATAATCATATGGTGTCGGTTGTCAGGCACTATGGGGTGTATATATGTCATTTCACGCTAAGATTGTGAAGTGAATAAAGTGTTTATATACAATCTGTTGTTTTTGAGATAGGTATTTGTAAGGATGGGATTGTAGTAGTATTGCTGATGATTAGTGATAAACAAGAAATGAACTCAATTGATAGGTACTGATCTTGTATACTAAATCAAAGATCCAATTGGACAATCAAATCAGTGATATCATAGGCATGCTAGGCAATTAGCAGAAAGTACATTGAGCAATGTTTTGCAAGCAATAATTGACCAATTTAGCTACAACTGTGTAATATATATGTTAATGGCAGAATCATTAGAATATACTTGGGCTGTAGCTACAATGTGAAGTTCTAGGGGTTTTCATTGTAACTATAACTTATGATACTGGAATTATAACTGATAATTAAGTGATATAAATTGGAATAATATATGAATGCTATATTTGTAGTGCACCAGAAACCTGAGGCTGTGTAGAAATTTGAAAATCCAAAGAATCACACTTGTTGAATCTCACATACCTCTTGACTATCGTTGTAACAGATCCAGAACTACATATTTCACGCACACTTTGAAATAACGGCAGTGTTGGATATATTAGATTCCATCGACAAATGATTAAACATGTCTTGGATATTCATGACTATACTGAATTGAAGACAGTTGGGTATTTTCTGGGTTCCGATTGTAGTTCAGGAACACCTCAGATCTATATAACAGTTTAGTATAAGACTTGATATTGTGTATTAAGCCAGTTACAACCAGCTTTGATTTATTAATGATATATTATTCCAGTCCTTGCACACCTGGAAGTCTCAAATTTGCCCCCACAGAGAGTGTATTTAGTTCAAACTGCACTTGAATATTACATTTTGCTTCATTCTGATGATATTTTCTTCCACTCTGAATACATTGGAATCAGTAGTGGCAGCGGATACACATTGTGCTATTTCAGGAACTACTCTATTATGTTTAGGCAATGCATCCCACTAGGCCTCAGCTAAAATCCAACTCCATACTTGATGTATATGTGAAGGCCCCTGCTAAAATCCCTTGACATTCAAGCTTCCTTTCAACAGTTCTTTGGAGGATGGTAGAGACTGCATGAAAAGCCATAATTGAAAAGCCCGGACCTATCAGTAATTTCACTAGACTGGATTGTAAGTACATTGTATGTTTGGAACTATACTTTCCGATTATCCAATAGCTTCAGTAGAACAGACTCTGTCCAACGAGTTGCAGCCTGAGAGACAAGTTAAATACTGTGTTTGTAATCAGCCACTCTGCAGAAGACTGGGAACTCCCATTCACCCATTTACTACATTTCCTTCAAGAGGCTTAAGTTCACAATACATCCAATGCAGACTTATCTGGATTCAACCAGAGTTATAAGTTTTGGCTGCCATATATTGTATCTCAAAATGAATTATCTGATTCCATTTCCTGTGTGAAGAGCTTACAGAGAGAACATTTTGATAGGCAGTTTGTACTGAGCAATTGAGTAGGTGACTAGCAACTCCTACCTACAGCCTACTCTGACAGACTTAAGTAGATAATGAAATGTTAAACCGACTAATTGCCACAGTACAGGATTACAAGTTATGGGCAAAGTACAGGCAACAAGCAATAGAAGCACTTACAGCTATATGTTGACATTGAAAGACATAAAAATGACATGGTGTAATTTGGTGACACCTGGAAAATACTATGTTATGATATGGAAGTGGTTTGATTTATTATGACATTGGATAATGTGGCATGAGTATATTGATAGAGATGTAGTTGGTAGCGAGTTAGATTATAGATGAGAATCCAGACAGTGAAATGTAGTATGAATGATAATGTAGTGCCACTCGAAGAACTGTATATAATGAAAGGCTGTTGCCATTAAGTGATGTCCATTTCTTCTCTCTTTTCTGCTTGTGAGGTAAATGAATGCAATAGATGACTTCAGAAATGATCCTGATCCTCTTGCTTGAAGTCCCAATACTAACTGGGAGGATTACTCGAAATCATGTTACATTTTGTGATGGATAGTCCCTAACTTCAACCCTGCCTATTACACTGCAATAAGTCATCTTAACATTTAATTGATATGAAATTTTCTGCTACCCATGGTCTGGGTGTAAGTTGTCACCTCAGGCTGGATCGTCATAATTGTAGATTTGGCAATCACTGCTACAAATTTGAATACATATCTGAGAAGATAGTATTGATTACCTGTTACAATCTCCTAGCTCTGACATCAATCAGTACCCACCTAGACCAGCAGTTATGAATGGCTTCTTACAATTTTTAGTGCAATTTATGAAGGCACTTGTTGGAGCTTGTTGGAACTGAAAGATCAATCTGCTCACCTTTATGTCTGAACTCATTTGAAGGTATTGAGGGAATCATTACAGTACCCAAGGTATGTCTTGAATAAGAACTTTTGAAACAGTCAGATGACTCATCCTCATGGTATTAAGAGTCAATAGAGATTGCAAAGGAAGTCGGTGGACTAAGTGTAACCCATCTTATATTCAGAAAACACTGGATCAAGTACTTGAGGTTACATTGTATTTGGTTACCTAATGGTAATCTAGAGCAAACCTGTCATCAGGTAGGACACAATTGCACAGGAATAATATCAACTGTTGGGTATGCACCAGCAGCAGTAAAAACAGCACAATCAGTAGAAATTCCACACATTATCAATATATCCCCATTTCTGACACAATCCAAAATTGAGTAGTATAGTTGGTACTGGCAAATGTGCAGGATCTGATGTGATGTCACAATCCGAGAACTTCTCAGCTTTAGCATTCCTTCAGGTATTCATGGCGCAGGAAAACATCCAGAGACTGCTGGTGATCCAGAATAATATAGCAGGATTGGAATAGCTTAAAAAGAGGATTGCAGAAAATCATCAACTCCTTCTCCAAGCCAGACTGTACTCCAGACCTGTGGCAGTGTTATGGCCATTAAACCACCAGTCCAAAATCATCCTACTACAGGGGAAGGTGAGTGACCTGAAGACCATGCATTTCCTTCTGCCCAGCCAGAGCAGCTCAAGTTGTTTGCCAGAATTCTGATTTCAAAGGACGGAAGATTCCCCACTCCTGAGAATTTACATTTTGTGACCACACTTAGTCAAGATGATAGAGCGCACAATTCTGAATGATGACTTCTAACCCACCTGAGAGATTTCCCCATAAGTAGGTGAAGATGTGACATGCATTCAACCAATCGTGGCAGGTACCATTAAGGAAGATCATGCAACACCTCGGAGGGGATAGAACAATTTACCTGGGGTACATTCCAGCTTTTATACAAATTCTGGAAACTGCTTTTGGGGACCCAAGTCAGTAGCAACTAGACAAAGGAATACTGCAGAAATTAAACAAATAAACTGCGAGTTCTAAGTTATGGCCACTGACTATAATTAGAACCCATCAAAGCACTGAAATCGGCTGTATATTGATCAATATAAAGAAATGAGAGATTGTTCCTGGTTTATGGATCTTTAAAAGAGACTTCCCATACCGTTTGTGATCTGCCAGAATGGGAAATCTAGATCAAATGTTGGTGAATGGACAAGTCCACTGCAACTGAACGGGGGGTAGGTTTTGCATTATCCCACCAATTGTATTAATCCTGGGAGATTTTGGTAGTAGCTCCACCCCACTTAGATACTGGAAATACTGGACCTGTGCTGATGAATTTGAGTACGAGAAGGCAGAAGAGATCTTCTGTGGAAAAGGCATTGCAAGTCTCATGTATAGGGTGTTCTTGCCATAGCAGATTTCACCACTGCACAATAAAGTTCATGCCTATGAAGAAGAAACATTGTATTGTGGTGCTCATGGTGGGAGTAAACACTGCAGTGACAGGTGAGGCTGGCCAAGAATTTCGACAGGAATATATTTATTGAAGAAGTATGACCTGTATGTTGACAGAAAATATTTTGATGTAATATAATGATTTGCAACTTCATGTTTTTCAATTAGCAAAGTGAATGTTTTGGAAGGATGAATGACAGCAAAACAATTTGTTATAGCCTATACGTTTACCATAAAAACCCAAGTGATAAGGATACATCTGTTATTCTATAGTGGAGCTACCGGTTTCGGATTCATTCATTAATATTCTGTGTGCCATCATCAACTACATCTGCCATGTTACAAGCCAAAGGAAAGTTGAAATTATTAATGACAGAACCATTGTGTGAGGAGACACAATGTACATTACTATGGTTCAACTGATGGTACAGGTTATAAAGAACAGTGTGCACTATTTTTCAACAAATTTGACAACAGTCAAATCATTCTTGGGATCCTCTGTTCATACTTGCACCAAGTAGAAAGTCTCCCACAGAGCCGCGCAGAGGTCTCATCAGCTGCTCTCGAAGTCTCTCGCCACCCTCTGCAGATGGTCTCAGATCTCCTTGATGTCCAACACAGACCTGGGCTCAAGTCGTAGGTGCTCCAAAGTTAGACTATCCTAGAAGTCAAATATTGTAGCATCTTGAATGCACCTCCATAACTGCATGTGCTTTTCAGCGCACCTGAAAAAGCTCTTGCACTATCTAAGCACACTTTTCTGAGCTCCTGGGGGGCCTGGGAGCGTCTGGAATTACTCAGGAGCACTGGTGAGGTCAACCAGCATGTCTGGGAGGTTTGCATGTGGCTGCTGGACCATTTTACAATTTTTTGATGTGGTCCAGACCACTTCCAACCTTGTCGGCAGCTCTCCCAGGTGCATTTGAATACCACCGCATTGAATAAGTCAACTCTGAGATTTGACCATCCTGGGATTGTGATTAGACAACTACCATACACTTCCAAACAATCCAATTGACTACAATTCCTCCTGCTGATGAATTGTCCTGTATTGTATCAAGGAATGAGAAATTCAGACATTACCCATGAGAAACCACAATGCGCAGCATTTGCTGACTTTCTTAACTTATCTGTTGTCTAGTCTAATCTGACTGTGACTTTTTTTGCAATCACTCTCACTCCCACTTAGTCTATTAGTTCGACCCTTAACTCCATGACAAGTCGTTCTATTATGATATATTACTGGGTGCATTGTAATCATGTTATCATTATTGACCCTGCAGATTTATCCATAATTGAGTCATTCTGTACTCATTCTTTCTCATGTCATGGATTCTGTACCTTTACTTGCCACAATATACACCATTAAGTAACCTCCAGTGATTCTTCATCTTCTTGCTGTGAAGTGGAATGTCTACAAACTGATTATTACAGAGAGAGATATTGTTCTTTGCTAGCAGATATGTAATATACTGCCTCTAGTATACAAGTCTACTGGTATTTAGATCCAGGTATACTTGTCTCACTGGTACTGTTTCAACTTGCTTTGCAGTGCTCAGTGAAATTGTACTATTGGGTTAGGATGTATAGTTACCATTGGGCAACTGATTGAAGAGTATTGGGCTGAGAAACCTTTAGCTGATACTGTAATATACTGAAGATATGCCAATGTCACTCATGCTTGCACTTTTTTCTTTTGTTCTTCCTCTGTTTAACTGGGTGGGTATGTTGCTGCAAGGTTACAGTTGAGCAGATTTGAGATATTATTTTTGAAGTAAAAGAACATGATATTGATACTTCCACATAATCTCTATTCACTTGGTATTCCATATTTCCTCTGACTCTATTTCTTGCCTTCCAGTATACTGTTCACCTGGCAGTATCACGCATGTGATTTACAAACAATCTCCCAGACCTCTACCACCCCTGGGATATTTTCTGCCCTGTCATTCACTTCTCACACACCATGATTAACGTTCACAGCAAGTCAGTCATTTGGTCAACTGCTGCATCTGTTATATACTATTCCTTCATAATTACTGCAGCTTTTGCAACTACTAATTTCTCCCTGCAAGATTTCCAGCTAATGGGTAGCTCAAGGGTTATCTGAACAGTTGCAGAATACCCAGTACCCACCTGCCAGTAGATATTAATTACTGTGGTTACTACCAGAGTTCTGATTGGCACTTTGGCATTATACTGTGGGGATTATACCTGCTTCAGTATCTAGTTTGTTAATGTAGCTAGACTGAATTCAGTTCTGAACAACATTGCTTTCTGAAATATAGCCCATCATTTTATGTATACAAATAAATTTTGATACAGGATAAATCAGCAGTAGGCAATGTCATTTTCTGCAACTGTACATTATATAGTTTGAAGTGTATCTGGGGAATTATAGGTCTATACACACTGAGCTGAAGTGACAATCTATTGAAATAATTAGTTGAATAATGCCACTTTGCCTTTCAACTGTTTGGTTAGTAGTTACCCCTCCCCCCGATCATTGTATACAGTCCATTGGAGTGTATAATCCAACAATCAGCCAAAACAGACGTTATTGTATATTATCTACAGATGACTACTTGAGTATGCTGACATTATAAGTCTGACTACAATCTCAATGAGTTTAAGTTAGATATATTCCACATTGCAATTCATATGTAGTATTACTACCAATGTGGTAATTATTTCAGTTATAATTGTTTTTATCTTCACTATCACTTGCAGTTGTTACATTCAGTGCTCCAAAGTAGTAGTACTGGGTTTGAAGTAATCAGTATTGTTTCACAATAAAGTTACCCACTTTCTAAATATCACATGCACCTTCAATGAGTGGTAGGTTTTCACCTCAATATTGAAAGAAATGGTTGAATTATCAATGTCAGTAGCCAGGTTCCATTTACTGGCTGTGACTACCATCTGTACTGATTTCTTCAGTACTACCAGTTAGCCTCTGCAGTTTTTGGCTGCTTGCTGGGCTTTTGCTCAATCTGTCTATGCAGCATGTACCTTCTTTATGGTGCAGTCAGCTTTACTGTCTTCTTTATTATGTTCTGCTAGGTATTATGTCACTTGTGTCACCAAACTTCAACTGTAGGCACTATAATGTCAGTCTTATCAATGTATTACTCAAATGTATTTTGCCACAAAGTAATATATCTCCTCCAGAATCCAATTCTAGCAGAGCAATTGCTAAACTACTGCTATAGGCAGATTCAATAGTAAATATTATCGTTCAAGCTGCTGTTATGACCTCCCAGTTGGTACATGAAGTTGACTGTTCTTCTTGATATTTGGACTTATCAGATTAGTAATGTCAATGTGTGTTCATCTTCTTGCCGTTGCTTGCTATATGGGATGTGTTACTTTATAGGAGACCTATGAAGTATATACCCACCTCATTCCTTATCCTAACTTATTGTACCAATTGTCTGGTTGTCGTTTCTCTCGAAGCTTAAGGCATTGTAAATGTGACATCAATATATCTTTCTCCATTATTACATATCAATGAAGTCTAAATCGATACAATATCTTTTGCCACATACCAAAGCAAATAATGGAAGTAGCTGAAGTATCTCAATCTAGGTGGTGGGGCATATCACATTGTACTTCAATGATATTAGTTGCTATGAACATATCCACTATATTTCATGAATTGTAATATGTATATATACTTATTGAGCATTACTCCTGACATGAGCCATATTGATATAGTCCTTACAATGATAATGTGTAATGACTATATGTCAATATATTGAAATCTTTCTGCCTTTTTTGTAGATTTCATGGACAATTCAAGAGACTGCTTACATTTATCCAACTATTCTGTATGTAGACTATTATATATTAGATATTTGGTGACGAATAAATTAGTTTCCTGTAATATATTATATCAAGCAACAGTTGAATTGTTTTGGACTTTAAAGCAGTATGTATTAAATTATTTATGGTACCATTTCATGTATAAAATATTCAAGTTAGGTTTGGATTATATTGTATGGGTGCAAATATATAATGGTCAAATTATGGACAGAATAATACATAGTTATATGTTGAACACTGTACAGTATCAAGTTAATGAATAGATTTCACAATCAAATCGTGATGTAAATATATTTGTCTAATTTATCCTTGGTTTATATACACCAGGAATTCAAACTGACTCCCCGATATTGCCACTGGGAAAATGAACCTCCCATAATACATACCTCATACAGAAGCTGTTTTTGAAACTCTAATCCATAGCATATTTGACATGTGCCACAATGAGGTCCAATGGACCTGTTCATTGACTAGATTGCTATGATAGGCATGTAATTCTGTACACTTCGTACTATACATCATGCTGCATTGAAAAAAGTTAATCCCAAAGCACCAAATGCACTTCTTTGCATGCACCCAAGTTATTGTATGCTCCCAAATACGCTCTGAAATACACTCCTAATTGGGCAGGATTGTACACTGCCAGTGTGCTCAACTGCACTCCAAAGTAATCCCTCTGGACATTCCCAACTATTCTCCTTGTATGTTCTGAAGTTCACTCCCATTTGAACTCCATTGCACACTGCCAGCGTTCTTAACCGTATCCTCCAATTTTTACCTCTGAGTATGTTCTCCAGTATACTCCTGAACATCCTCTCAAGAATTCTCTCAATTCCACTCAATGGCACACTCCCTGCCTGGTTGAATGTAGGCTTCCATGTATGCTCTCAAGATGCTCGGAAGCCCACTCTGGAGCATGCTCTCAAGGATACTCAAGTTTGCACTCGACTCTGCACTCCCAGCCTGCATGGCTTATACTCCCATGTAAGCCCTCAGAATGCTCCAAAGTACACCTGCAGGCATGTTCACAAGTATACTCCTGAGTATGCAGTCAAGATTCGTCCCAATGGCACTCGATGGAACACTTCCAGCCTGCTTGACTGTATGCTTGGACGTATGCTCTTAAGCATGCTCTGAAGCACAGTCCTGAGCATGCTCTCAAGTGAACTCCCAATTGCACTCGATGACACACTCCCAGCCCACTTGGCTCTACACTCTCAAGTACACTCTGAAGATGCAAAACACTCCCAAACTAACAGGACTATATGATCATATGAATGCATCTGTTTGCTTGTTCCAGAGACTTGCTGCATCGGAAAATGTAAACTGGTCTGGAAGCTACATGATCCCATTCCATACACTCTGGTTGTCCTCACCAGTAATCCCAATGTATTGCAGATGCTCCCAGTCACCCCTGATGCTAGGCAAACGCTCTCAGATGTTGCAAGTATATCTTCAGGTGTTTCTGAAAGCACCTGCAGTCATAGACAGGAATTCAAGATGCTACAAGATAAGACTTATCGGATATCGAAATTTCGGAGCAGCTGAGACCTCTGGGCAGAGCTGCGGCAGACTTCAGGAGCAGCTTGAGATCATCTGCCCAGTTCTGCAGGAGACTTCAATAGCACCTGATGAGACTTCTATGCAGCCGTGCCAGAGACTTTAAACTTGGTACGGTATCCCCAGAGCAGTGGATCATATGGTCTGACTGTAACAAGCCATTTCGTCAATCATATTCATCTGTGTTACCATCCGAAGATGATCAGCGACCTTTCTAGAGGGCATGTATTATTAATCTCAGTCTATTTATAAATATACCTATGGTCAATCTGGGGTCAGACTGAACTCTCGAGCACAATGGAGAATCATCTGCAGATGCTGTTTGAGTGAACATAGATATGCACTTTGGAGGCTGTGACGGAGTGAGATTGGGGATGCACTTGGATGGTGACTGCGATTGAATGAGGTTAATGATACACTTGGAGGCTGTGATTGAGTGACTCTGGGATGCACATGGAGGCCATGATCATGCGAGGTTAGAGATACACTCTTGAGGCCATAATCCAGTAAGTTTTTGGATACACTGGGAGGGCATGATCATGTGAACTTGGAGGTCATCATCAAGCAAGTATGATGATGCACATTGAGGTCATCATGGAGTGAACTTGTAGGCTGTAATTGAGCAAGTCTAGAAATTCACACGGAGGTCATGGTTGTGCAAATGTGGAGGCTGTGATCAATGGTGTTTTGAGATACACTTGAAGGCTGGGATCCGGTTAGTGTAGAGGCTGTGATCATGTGAACTGAATGACTACCTTGGGGCAGTGAATGCGTGAGTGTTGAGATTCACTTGGAGGCACTGACCATGCAAACTTGGACGCTGTGACTGAGGGAGTATCAGAATGCACTTCCAGGTTATGATGGTGAGAACATTGAGGCAGTGATTGTGCATGTTGTGAGACACCCCTGCAGGCCGAGATAGTGTGAACTGTCAGCAGCCCTCAGAGGCCATCACGGGGAAAGATTTGAGGAGTTCATGGAGATGTTCAATCTGGAAGAGGTTGAATGGGAGCACGGCAAACTGGGAGCTGTTACATTATTGATTTGCTATTGCATAATCGTGGGAATGAAGGAAATAGAGTATAACCAGATCAACCAAGAGTCACAACATAAGAGATGAGAGACAAGCTGGGAGCAGGACAGAGTCGATCTTGGGTTCATGGTTTACATGAAGTATACTGCAGCCAGTATTATGTCATGATCATGACATAGAAAGACAGAGAGGGATGACATAACTTGGCATTCTCAGGTGATGGTAGAGTTGAGAATGGGAAAAAGGGAGTTAAAAGGAGATGGGAGTAATCATCATGAGAAACTCATCAGGAAAATTTAACACTCTCTGGAAGCCACATGCAAACCACCCACACATCCTGGTCAACCTCACAGGTGCTCCTAAGTAATTCCTGATGCTCCAACCCCCCCTGGAGGCCAGCAAAGTGCTCTCAGTTTCTGCTAGAGCATTTCCAGTGCACTTGAAAGCATGAACAGTGATGGAGGTGCATTCAAGATGATACAAAATTTGACTCATAGAATAGTTAAAATTTAGAGCGGCTGAGACATCTGCACAGATTTGCAGTAGGTTTGGAGAGCACCTAACACCTTCTGGGGAATACTTCATCAGCAACAGCCCTACGTTCCATCAGAAACACCTGGCTGTTCGGGATGGCGCTAACAGCACTGTCGGACCCTCGTACCCTCTGACGAAGAATTCCACACTTCCCGTCACCCAGGCAATGGGTCGCGTTGCATACATATCTCCTTTACCTTGCACCCGGAATGTGGTGATGTGTATGCGCCATCAGAGCGACATGTGTGTTACACTCTGCGCAGGTGCTGTATTTATGCTGAAGCCATTTACACAACGCCTGGTGATAATTATACCTTTCACTGGCCAAGTGCCACATTTTACCTCTCCACTATTGCTATATATCGGATGCCGCACTCTCCCAATATATGTTGAGCTTTGAGATGTTGTCACTTGTTACAATACAGTCTGTGCTTCGGATACATCGCTTGCCATTGCATTTGCTTCGCCAATATTGTATTATACAGGTGTGAAATATATTGTCCATTCTTCACACTCTCTATTACTATCCCCTCAGTACTCCACATTCTGCATTGATCCGGCATCGGCTTGCGATGCTTCTTATTCCTCATCCGCATCCGCATCGTCGCCATCGTCGCCCTCAATCCCGTCGACATCAGTCGTTCCCAGCTCAAATCTCAAGATGTGAGTTTCAGCCCATACTCGCCCTCAGGCGGAAGGGATGGCATCACACTCATCGGTTTCGTCACCTTCATCTTCGTAATCCCCGCTGCCCCCTGGTATCACGAAATGCAGTTTTTCATCTTGGCAATTGTTGTCTATCGGGAACTTCGGGTCGGTGCTTCTGATCTCAGGCTCCTCAAGCGCCACTTTGGATATCAATTAGTCAATGAAACTGGCATTGTTGACACGCGCTGCTTCCGCGCTGATGACCATGGCAGGCAGTGAATTGTCTGCCTGTTGGATCTGATGTTTGACTGTAGCAAGAGTGTTTTTATATACCCTCAGCTGGTAGCTCTCCGGTGGTGCGTTCCTGGTATTCATCCAGATTGTATATGTATCTGCAACACCAGGCAAGGTTAACAACTTGCGACCGTTGCAGCGCAGCAGGATGCGTTCTTCCCACTGTCATTCTTGTAGTTAAAGTAGTTCTAGCGATCAGGTCTGTCCGCTTTCAGCTTTTGCTTGGAAGCTTTCGGATGAACATCATTGTTCCAGTGCCACTCCAGGAGAGCATAGCGCAACACAGTGCAGGTAAACATGATCAGTGGCAAGGATATATGACCGTCTTTGTCGTCAATCATGGTATTATGATATCCCTCAGCATACTTTCCACGGTTATTCGCCCGATGTTAAAATTTGATGTATCTAAACCCCATGATTGCTTCCGCCAGAAGGGAAAGTGGACGCTGGCCATTCATTAGCAGCTTTCAACTCTCTCTGCGTTGGATTTGGACTGTGTACACCACCTTCCTCATGCCCTGCTTCAGGAAAAAGATACTTATTGTCTGCCAGATGGGATTCGATGAATTCCAAGTGCTCCGTGTTGGATTGAAAGCGGTGGAGATCATAAAGCTGACATACATAGTCCCTTGCTGAGTGAATTCAATGGGATTCAACCTCAATGACTTGTGCTCGAACCTGGTACCGGTTTGAGCATGTAATATCCAACGTGGGCTGTTGCTTCAACATACCTCTTTCAAGCTATCCTTTGTGTGTGCCTCCAATGCTATGGACCAAACAATGTTTTGCTGCATAGCGGTGTTCCAGTACATCGCAATTATCTGCCAGTGTAGGGCTTCAGTTAATGCCTTCGCAACACGTCACATTGCATACCTTACCTTTTCACAGTCACTTGCACTCATACAAGGCCATCTGTTCCACATGTAGACCTCCAGGAGGCTGCCCATTGCAAATTCAAGACGCGTCATGTCTGAGTGACCACGTTGCTGGATGCTGAGACTGCCGTAGACCACTGATTCAGGTGTACACACCGCCTGCGGTTTCAATTGCCCATGCCTCTGTCTCTGATCCCTGTCCGTTGCTCGCGTTCGCAGTGGATTGGTAATGATTGTGCGGGCTTCTGGATTTGCGATGGCTGAAGGCAGGTTTTCAAGACCGCTGAGAGGCGTGGGAGTGCTAGCAATGCTGGACGCAGGGCTGGATACGATGTCACGCTTTCAGACTGTCTCTGAGGTTCCTCTGGGTGCTGGTGTGTTATGACTGCATGTACCTGCTGTGGCATTTGGAGTATTTATTGACCGTTGCTGTGTTGCTGACAGGGTGGCAGTCAAGCATTGAGTGATTTCTGCAATGCTAGAATTGTTCAGCAAAGTTGAGGGGGCGGAGTTCGGACCTTGGATTGTTGAGCCTACAGAACTCCCTCCTGCAGACGAATCCCTCTCGCCAGCTGGTACGGAAATGTGTCTCTTAGCTGGGGGAATTGGAGAATTCCCTGAAGCCGCATGCTTTTGTGGATTCAGACTATTCGCACGACTTCGTACATTTCATACGACTGGAGCTGTGTCAGGGCAATGACTTTGGGACGCCATTGTCCAATATAGGTGTTTGACATTAAGAATGTAGGAGTAGTATCCTCTGCATGCATATGCAATGGCAGGCGAGGTAGAGTCATATTTGAGCGACTAGGGACGGAATAGACAATAAAGGGAGGCGCAGTTCAGACCATGCAAGACCCTAAAGCATGACAATACTCGGGGACGAGATCCCTTGACAAGCATTCGATTATGGAGTTGCCTGCCATCAGATTGAACTCAGATTAAACTCAGCATTGATATCCAATGTTACAGCAACATCGGAAGGTCGATTTGCACCACTTGAAGAGTGTTTATGCCTTCTTGGCACAGTTGTCTTAGTGTGGCACTCGTTCCTGGCACAATACTTTGAACCATCGATTGAGTATATCATCATCATGCTGTTAGCCATCCCCCTTTGGCAGAGTTAAAATCATCGCAAAGTGAACAATGACATATTCTCTATCCTATGACAACAGTTGTTGTGCCTTTTGCACTGCTAGGCGTCTTGGTAGCCATGTGGAATGCTTGCACAGTTGGGACAACCTGAGAACTACTCAGTCCGCTCCGAGATGCACGAGGTCTGAGCGGTAAATGTGGTGTGCGATGCATAAGCACCGACCAGCGTCGTAAACTCTCCAAACTGCAAGCCCCAAATCTTGGCTCGAGGATTCTCATTCCTGAGGTGCCTGGTGGTTGTGCAAGATGCAGGCCGGGCCATTTTTGGAATTGTTAACCCACACACCGCAGGATAGGAATCAAAATTGTGATATCTCACAAGGTAAACCAAGAAATCGCAAGAACTCGAGTATATATATCCCTTCGTCCCGCCTACATCTCCATACACATTTCCTCCGGTATCAAACACACCGCCAGCATCCTGAACTAACTTGATATCACATGACTTGCACATAGCAGCACCTCTCATTTCAACACACACCCGATAACCTACACAACTTTGTATGTTTTTTCTCCACATCCTTCAACTACATGCAACAGTATGATTATCCTAACGCCTCTGACGGAGATTCATTTTCAACTCACAGCGATGGCACCAAAGCGAATTCACAAAGGAAAGGGGAAGGTAACAGCTAGGGCAAAAATGCCGACATCAGTTATAAATTGATGACAGTCATTGGATCGAGACCGTATCCACAGATTCATCTTGGAACACATGATTGAACCCATATGGTTCTGCAATGTTTGAGTTGTCACAGATGAGAGGGCATGGGCCCTCATTCATGATATATTCTTTTTTGACCCAGTCACAACTTGTCACTTTTCACAATTCCACCAGATATGGCCACTCCAAAGGAGCAGGAGTTCGCCGTTTCGGGAGTGGTGGGCAGCATTCCGCTCAAATATGGGGCAAATGTTTGACAAAACCCGCAACCAAATGAACAATTGTAGGTGGGACAACCCCCGTGCCTTTGGGGACCAAGCCAGTCGCTCTAATCACCAGACAACAAGCGAGGGGAATGTTAAACGCACCTGCGAGCGTTTCTCATGGTATGGCAGTGATGATCTCAGGGCAAAGATTGAGCCGCCAAGCTGCTGGCAGTACAAGCCTGGCGGCATCCTGGCTGTTAGACCACTGATTGGGATGAGATGATCGACAAGGATGGTGATGATGATGAGAACTGGGTGGATCCCGGAGGGCCAAGCGGTGGAAGGAGCCGTCATACCGAGGGCAATGTCAATGACAAGGGCGAGAATATGGAGGACACACCCGGTGGTGAGAAATGGCATGGGAAAGGGAATGGAGCAAAAGATTCAAGAGGGGATGGGAAGGTGACTGAGGATGGGAAGGGGAAAGGGAAAGGGGAGTGGAAGGCAACAGAGAAGGGAACGGAAAGGGGGAGGGAAACGGTAAAAGGTAATGTATTGTGAAAGAACCATCAAAGGGAGACGATATCTCTCGTGCCGTTGCTTTGCAGTTGCAGAAGGTAATGTATGAGGCAGACTTGGACACGGAGGGCTAATTAGGGCGGGTATATTTAGAGCTGGACACATTGCCCACTGTGTCAATGTCTTCAGATGATAATACTGACTTTACTGACAAGTCAGATGGCGACTATGACTCAGAACATGATTCTGAGGTAGATATGTGCATGGAAGATTATGTGGACACAGCATATGGCATTGATTTAGACGGCGATGTGCATATGGAAAGGGACAGTGATGATGATGAAGAGGAGGATGATGAAGAGGAGGAAGATGAAGAGGAGGAAGATGAAGAGGAGGAAGATGAAGAGGAGGAAGATGACTAGAAGGATAAGGAGAAGGAGGAAGATGAGGATGAGGAGGAGGATGCGGCTGAGGGTGATAGCAAAGGACCTCGGACGATTGGCGAGGGAGATGGTAAATACATCGGCAGACGATGTAGCTACCATGGTAGATGATCGCCCAATTGTGCTACCTGAGCGAGGCCAGGAGATGTGGTAGCATACTATGCAGCCACAAGCCCCGGCAGCTACCCAACAGCCACATACCCCGGAGACTCGCCCACGACCACGAACTCCGGAGACTCATCCCCTTGTTGGGCTGCAGTGTTTGTGGCCCCTGATGCCGCATTAACCTCGCCCAGTGATCCCAACTGTGCGAGGATCTGAAGCAGCCAGAGAAACCTCGGATGTGGATGTGGATCAGCAGCTGCTCAGCGAATTGGCAGGGGGCGACATTCTCCCCGTTGTCGTTCTCCCCGATGTCCCTATCCCCGATGTCCCTCACCCCAGGGCGTGCCCGGATGGCTGTGTAGGTGATGAGTTAACCAGTCCTGGCGTTGGAGACGAGGGGATGGTTGTTGCGTTGAGGTTAAGGTCGGGTTCTTGACTTGTTCGTTTCCTTTGCTGTAATCTGGGTATCGCAGGCATTGACTGTTAGACATGTTGTGAGGTTTTCCAATTGTTCAGGGTTAATTGATCTCTGGGTCTTGTATTGGTGTTATTTTGTTCAGAGTAATATAGGACATCATGCATGTAGTGTTTTTGTGACCCCTGGCATGTAAGGAACTTCCTTGTGAGGGTGTTGAGGCTCAATAAATCTCTCAAGTTAGCTGAAAGTATCGTGAGCTTACACCCACACCAGGCTGCTCAGGCCTAGCACCAACTTTCGTCCCTGTCTACAGTGTAAATACCACTCCTCGCATGGCATTGCTAATGCCAGAGAAGACCTCTATCTGTTGCCCCAAACTTTGATGCCGAACGAAGTTTACTTCAGCCAGCTGGCAACCTAAACCTATCAAATTACACCATCCTGAATGCCTTCAAGTTGCACGGCAGAAGGATCTGACTGTTTGCAGCACGCTCCGATGAGTTGAACCCATTCAGCATTGTGAATTGAACACTAACAAGGATTCAGTCAATGACTTGAACACGTTTCCCTCACTCGAACATGTTGAAAACATCGCAGACCGAGTCTCAACCAGCGCCACCTCCTCTGCTGCGGACGCAAATATACCGCAGCGCTGGCGCTCAGCTGAGCAATTACATTTCTGAGCCATGGGAATATGACACTCAGGGTTCTCTCGAGACTAAGCTACAGAACTAGCCCTACTACATGTTGTCGACATGTGAAGAGTACAGAACACTCCAGTGAGGGATCAAGAAGAAGGGCTTGAAGACGTACTATGACAACGTACTGAAGGAAGAATAGACTGCTCTGCATTGCCCAAGCTTCAACACCAGGGATGGCATCTAGAAGCTTGTGGCTGGCATACCAGATGATCAGGCTTGTGGGGAGTGGGAACTAAACACTCTCGAGGATATGAGATGGAATGACAATCACAAACCCCCTTTCAAATACTGCAGTTGAGATATCATCAACAAGCATGAGATGGTTGATGCGGCAGCCAGCCTATGCCGAGCATCTCATTTACGCTCCACAGTGTTGCTTTACCAGCGATACGCCACAGAAATGGCTGTATATGGAAATGCAAACTGTGGATTGGTGGTGGGTGACCATGGTAAAAGGAGATACACCAGGATAATAACGTGCTAATCGACATTGATTCAAGGCTCAGAGTGGGCGATACACTGCATCCCTAGATTTTCATGTCCGATAGAACACATCTCTCGAATTGTGTTGGCGACAAGACAGGGTGGACTGCATATATGACAATTGGCAATCTATCTTCGATGATCCGCCAGATGCCCTCAATGCACAGTGTCATAATGGTCGCTCTACTGCCAATTCCCATCAAAAACAGCAAAATTCCTCAGAAGCTGCTGGATAAGAAGCATGCAAACAATCGGAGAGGTGCTGACATAAGTGCTCTGCCAGGTACTCCAGCATCTCACCTTGAACCATATTGTCAGCGCTGAGAGCAGCTATGAGAAGGTTTTCTGTGCAGATGTCAACTTCAGGCATTGCAAACCGGTTTTAGCAGCATGGCTTCCAGTTTGCCCAGAGTATAGCATCCTAGTACATCATCCCGAGCGGCATGTTGGTTTCTGGCACGAGTGTCCAAAGAACCAACTTTGAGATTATGTCCCTCCTGACAAGCGAGACCTCCGGTGGGATCACAACCCATATAAAACGCTCAGTAATGCGAACACCAAGGCAGCCAATGCCAAACAGTAGTCGCGCCATGGTCACCGAGGATTCAACGTGTGTTGACATATTCCCTGGATCATGAGCGAACTCCCAAAGCCCAACCTCCTCCTCACAATGCAGATCGGCATGCTTGACCACCTCCAGAAGTGGATTCTCCACTTCATGAAGATGCACGAATGGCTGGACAAGTACAATCCAATCTGGTTATCTGTGCCTGCTTACCATGACCTCACACCAAAAAATAAGTCATATGAGGAAGTTTCTTAATGGAATGGGAAGGAGATGCAGGATATGAGCCAGTACCTGCTTGGAGTGGTAACCCAGTCTCAACAGGGTGGAAGCCCCTCTCAGCATCATATATTCCATCACGCAATCGAGTGCTAACCAAAATTGTTAGACTTCTATATGTATGATCGATATCAATCACACAATCATACAACATTGAGCGATATGCAGGACGCCTTGCATTGTTTACACACCTTGAAAGATGTTGTCTTACTCGGGCAAGCCGGTAACAAGGCAATGGCCATAGTGAATGCCCCGAGAATGGAACTCATGATGAAGCGATAGGTAGACAAGAAAACAAATGCTGAAACGGGAACACAGTCCAAGAAGCTGTGCGAAATGAATGCCTGGCGGGAGTATATCAGACAGGAGATAGATCTTTCCACGAAGGTAGATGCCAATGTCAACTTTCTGAAGATCCACTTGATGTCTCATTGGGTCGCACAGATTGATCCATTCAGAGCCTTGCAACAGTAGTCTGCTGAGGGACATGTACAAGCACCTAAAACGAACCTCAGGGATGGTTGGAACGCCTCCAATCACAATCTCAACTACCTGCCGCAAGTAATCACCTTTCAGCGTCGCATTCTCTGCTTCGAAATCAGAGAGCTCAATCTCCAAGCCCTCACTCAGCATGGGGAGCACAGCGCTGCCGCCTGCAGAGTCCTCCCTTCCGGTGCTGATCTCGCTAGCCCCCTAAGCTCCTAGTTATATGCGAAGCCTGAATTCATGGGACCCGAAAACCGCCCTGATGGAAACCATCCTGATGACATGCTCAATGACTTCAGTGCATTACTCAACAATAGGCAAGACAGAACGCTCTGCGTGGCAATATACAATGGCACCTGGCAGTTTATCAAGCATACAAGTTGTAACAAGACGTATATATCAGACAAACAACTGCATGCAATGGAGCTCTCTGTTTACCATGGAATTAAGGTTCAAGTTGAGGTTCAGAAGGTGAACACATATCTCAGATGAGTCGATGCACAGGCAAACTGGAGATGGCGCAGAGGGGACTGACGGAACGACTGGGGGCCCATAGAGCAACGCCCAAGGAGCTGTTATGGCCCACTGAATCGGCATTTCCCATGGCAACTGCAATCACTATTGAAAATCACACTGCAAAATGAGGATGGAGCTTTCATTGAGTTCTGTTCAGCCCTGGCGCTCACCACAATACCAGAATACTCGGGTAACTTGGATCCGGTCTCGAAATTTGTTCAAGTGAGAAAAGCACCGGCAGTCATAGCTTTGCAAGTTTTCAGCGTGGGAAACATTGTCGACTGCGTGCACGTGATCGCACAGAAAGCTACCAGTAGTATGATAGGAGATGGACGGAATGAGCGATGGATTGTCAATAGCCATCCAGATCTGGCGACTTGGAATGATTTGCATAATTAGTACAGAGAGAAATGCATATTGTGCTCAGGTGGAAGGAACGTGAGAAGAGATTATTCCAGGTTGTCCAGAGGGTTCCAGTTGTATAGAGGGTCCAGGTTCTCCAAGAGGTCCAGAGGTCATTGATTTCTTATGGATTGGTCCCAGGGTGTTGTTGGTTGTCTTTGTTTTTTGCTGGCCCTTCTCAGCCCACTCCTCCATGCTGTGCATCAGTGCCCACCAGACAGCATCCTCCATGCATAAACCATCGAATTCTATGCTACTTCATTGGTTGGCTCTACGGTTTCAGACACCATGGATCCCACCAGTTAGGGCTAATCCAAAGTCAACGTCAATAGTCAATGCCTTGATGCCTGATGACCATATCAGATTCAGCGTTCTCCTCGCACCATTCCAGCATTCCGGTGCTCAAAATTCATCCTTTCTGTGCCTCTGGGCACCATCCCATGATTCAATCACATCTGCAGATGGGCACTGGGTTACAAGGCGACATGCTGTGACTCTCATGGTTGGGACTGTGCACTGTGTTGCTACGTGGATAGTTGGTTTCATTACATTGGCTACATCCTGAATAGAGGAGTTACAAGTGCCATCGACAACTCATTATGAAAGTATATGGGCAACCACTTCAGGGCTCTGGTCTGGTTGTGCTCCAACGGATGATCGTCATCATTGCCATGTCAATTGTGCCATACAAGTTCGTTTCCATTATCTATATGTGCTCCCTGCACTTCCCTATCGCCCGTCGAATTGCCATTCTTGTGGTTATCACCTTTATCATCAGAACGATCGCAGTTCCAACGCAGCATTTGCCGCTGCATTATTCCAGTCACCACCAACCCAGTGTCTCCTGCACCCACCAGCTGCGATCCTCTTCACACCTAGGCAAGATTATGCCATTGACCTCTTCCCCAGTAGCTGCTTCGGTGTAGATTCTGGTTACTGCACACACTCGATTGCTATGTTGTGAGAACTGATCGAGTGGCAGCACAATGTCTTTGCGGAACCCTTTTGTACCCTTGGCAGTGGTGGTGATTAGCAGTGCCCTGGTGTTGTGCCATATGTCTTGAATGTACTGGTGACAGGTGCTCAATAACCCTTTGTCGACTTTGAGGATGGATACTACCATTGCTGGTGGCATGTTATACAGATCACCTCTTCTGAGAGACCTGTTTCACTATCCAGTGGTCAGGTATATTCCCCTTGTTATCCAATCGATCTTACTTGGTAACCAGCCACTGCCTCCTGGCTGATATTTGGCATATAATCATGCTCCTGATTGTTGTTATCCATCACTCTGGTGTGCTCTTACTCGTTATGCTGATCCTCATCTGTTTGGAACCTCAGCTGATTATCCTTTAGCTCTGGCCCCAACAGCGGCTCCTGCTCCTCGTTGCTCTCGCTTTTATCAGAGCCGGTAATTGCCTTCAATACTTCTTTCATGATGACATAGATTGAGCCACAGGTTTTGACCATTGCTAACTCTGGCTTGCGCTTTGCAGACCTGCCAGTGCCTGTAGTCTGGTAGTCCATCTTCAACTGGTGGCGTCCAGAGTGCTTGGGGTTCCGTTGCTTGGATTTACCAGTCACTGGCACCACGATATATAGGTTTTATCAAAGTAACCTGCCTTGGTAACCCGTGTTCTGGATGTAACCATAATTGGGTGGTGAGTATGATCACATGTACATGGTGAGAGTTGTAACGTTTCGATTAGAGGTCAGAGGATTTGTTGCGGAATGGGTCTGGATGTGCAATAATTGATCACAATGTGGTAGAATCGGTCACAATGTGGTAGAATGGATCCTGTTTGAATGTTACCAATCTGGGGCATGAATGTTGAGCTTGTGACGTGTAAGGAAGATGTAGGAAGATAGCTAGAGATAGTTACTATATATACTGCTGATCAGCTGCAACCATGGGTGTATGGATAGCAAACTCGATTCAGGAGGATTCCCTATGAACTTTACAACTTCTGTGGGTGTACTAATTCTCTATTGCCAGTGGAACAATTCAACCCACTGGGACTGGCATGTGTGAAGGATATGTTGATAGAAAGAACAGATTAATTGGTTTCCACATTTCCGGTAAATACAGGAAGGCCTTTGGTACTCCTTGAGAGTCTTGAATGTCCATGGCCATCAACATGGTTTGGGGAGCGGAATGGTATAGACACTATGTGACGTCTGTCTGCTGCACCTAGGCACCCAAATGCTGATTTGGCCCTCCTACCTATTGCTACCCAAGGTACGCTGTTGGTGGTCTCTACCTGCTAGACTTATCTCATCCCCCAGGTTGGAGTATATCACTTGACTTTATATACATTGTCAAATGCTACATGCGGTGTCAAACATTATATGCATTGTCAATCTGTAGATGCATGGTCAAACTTTATATAAACAAAGGATAAAATGATAGACAAGATGGCTCTTCTATGTTCAAGTATTCCAATGTTCAACGCACTCTCTGACTATCTGACAGATCTTGAAAACTCCTTGAATAACCACTGTATCAAATGCACCGCCATTGACACATTGCTTAGTATGATTTGCTTAGGAGCAGGTGACTTGGTAAGTACAGTCATCCAGCTGTCTACAAACACCCTCGAACAGTTTTGCAGACTTCGAGCTTGGCCGCCAGCATGCAGACCACGAATCAGTGTCCTGGATGCACTCGAATTCCCATATCCTGATAGCATGAGACTGTTTGTCTCGTTGGGAAACCTCAAACACCATCTCCAAATCACCCATCAGGGTCAGCCACCACCACCAGCCAGCGATCAACACTGCCACACACCACTGCAAATAGTGTACTCATTGTGTCAGTACGCTACGGCAGTAACCCCCGAACCCCATGGCTGTATCCTGCCAATCTGTACTCGATGCATTTCCAGGGGAAATCAACTCAGATAACAATGACCTCAAACAACAGATCCAGAATTATCATACTCCAGTGATCGAATCCAGTCTGGAGGAGGCTAACTCCAAGAAAACTCTGAGGACAAGGAACAACCAGAAATCGAGGTATATACCCCAGCTGGAAGGACCTTCAGTGATGATCCCTATTACAATGAGTTCTGAGATCACTTCAATAATGTGTGGCAACCCTGCCATTGTGCAGAAGAGTTCAAACAGGCCAGCAGATTTGTTGATGCCCAATATCCTGGGTCACAAATTGATCGCCACTTCAACCAACAAGTATGTGCCATTCCCTAGCACTTTTCTTACACCGCTGGATGGATGATGTACATTGAAATATACCACATGGATATTCAGCCCCCAAAATGGAGACAAGACTCCATCTCTGCATGGAACAGATGGAGGGTGTTCGATTTTTGAGACACTGTAGAATGGATGCCGTACCTCATTTGCAAATGACAATGAAATGATCACATTGTCTATGGTCCTCCCAGGATGGTAGACATGGAGGGTGATCGAGTGTATTTTGAGAAGAATTCAGCATGTTAGTTGTGGGAGACACACAGTAGACTTCAGCCAGAGACTACAATTGCTCGGCTGATTGATGGATTGGGGAAGACACAGCTCACAGGCTTCTCCAGCAACATCAAATCTTGCCTGATTAATATGATGATTGGAAATATCTAGTCCTCTATATGGAATAAGTACAGTTACCTAGTGCATATTGTCCTTCCTAGTCTCCTGATGCCGCACTTAGTCCAATGGAATTCTGCGTCTGATATTTGAGCCCAGTGGGATTGAAAGCAGCTGAGGTGGTCTAGCATTGCTGAGATACTGCACATGCCAGTAATGGGATTTCTCGAGGGAAGAGACATCAATTCTAGTGCCATGCGGCCATGTTCTCAAGGCAAACTCAGCGATTGCTGGCGAATACAAATGTCTTGGCTTGCGGATCACATGGAGTACGCCGCACCTGTAGGCATTAAGTACAATTCTGACACTATGTGTCAAACTACAAAGGATGAACTGGCGTATCTTATTCTGCTGACGGACATGGAATCTGACTGGCAGATGTCAGCAGTCATCCAATAAAAATATGTTGAGACCCTGAATGCCCAAACAGCCATCAACCGTCATGTGATAAAGTTCACTGAAGCATGGATTGTACACGTCAGTTTGAAAACAACCCCATCTATCGGTTGAAATATTCTGCATGGCAAAGACTATGATTTCCACCGGCCCGATATCGTGCATAATATATACATTGGAATGTGTGATCACCTTCTGACCTGGATTCGAAGCATTCTACAGCACCGCAGAATATCCAAGGTATTCGATGTGATCTGGGCACACAATTGTCCATACCCCAATTTCTCTTACCGCAGTATAGCCTATCAGTGAATTTTGCAGTGCAATGATACAGAGATGTGAAATTTTGCTCAAAATATCTTCCTAGCATTGGCAGGATCATTGAATGACACACCATCTCTGCAGCCAGCGATTCTCTTGAGAGCTTTGACTTACTCTCAGTTACCGGTCTACATGATTCTTGTGGAAAATCACCAAACACACACTACCAAGACTCCCAACTAAGTTGTGGACTATTTAGGGGAATGCCGTGCACATCAGAAGAATGTAAAGTGGTTTAGAGGTCATAGCCGAACAACTCGGCAACTCTGAACAGCCACACTGATCCTGCCAGGTGCTCCAAGAGGCTCCCAGATTGGGTGACTGCAAAGCGATGTGCTCTCAGGGGCTCTAGGACTACTTCACCGGTGCTCCTCAATCCTTCAGAAGTTGTACAACATAATACAAGATTATCCTGAAGAGAGTAGAGTTGTCTTCAAAATGCTACAAAGTCATACTATCAGGATGTGCAAATTTCAGAGGTATTGGAAGTATTGGTCAAATCTCCAAGAGTAGTCAGGTGCATCTTGAACCTGAAGCCATATTCTCTGGGTGTGATTACTATAATGTTTACAGCAAATTGTCCAATCTGATTAACTATCTTTCTTCTCCACATCTTGATTCAGGTATTGTAACTTAATATACAGTCCAGTGGGTATCTAAATGCACATAATTATTTACAAGCCATACGCTATTGATTCTATGTGATGCAGCAATCTCTTGCACCAAATGTGCCAATCTAACAATTGCTCTAACATGAACAATATGCATCTTAACTGTCTGTCTGACAACCTGGATGAACCTGTTAACAAAATCAGCCCAACCATGTGGATCATTGTACTGTGTTGGAATCACCACTGCATACTCTTCTGCTTGAGGGCATAACATCCATTGGTGAGTCTTCTTGCACCTAATAGAAAGGTCAATATCCTTTTTCCGGTGGGCAGATGCTCCTGAAATTGGAGTATCTGACTTGGTGGAGTCCAGCTAAAGTATAATACAGATAAAGCTTGAACACAGCCTTTGAAGGTGTTATCGAGGTCATTCTCTTCACTTTCAGTGTATTGGACCCAGATGGTACAAGATTCAGACATGATCCCTTGGTTGGGATTGGCATTTTCTACATTGCAATTAAGTGCCAGACGCTAAATGGATGTGGGGCAGTGAAATGGTTGACAGTAGTACAATGGCCCATTCTGAAGTGTAATAAATATACTGTCTATGAACATGTATTACACCCTGTTTAATGGTTTTCCTGAGCTCCTGAACACCAATTGCCTGCCACCATGCTTCAAACTTGATCAAGCAGATGGGGAATTCCTTCTTAAACTGTGTCTGCTCATGCTAGTGATTGCATAAATCTCTCTCTGCAGCTGTTTCCCAACAAGGTCTGTATCAGCGATACACCGGGTGGTGGCTTCAATCTCAGCGTCAGATAGACGGACCTGATGTTGCACACGCTTGTCTGTGGTCATGTTTGCCACCGCATACACCTCGTCTTCTGCAGCAGTCATTATTTGAGTAAGTGTGTTAGAGAATGTGATTCTGGTACAGATTGCCTTACTCCCGACTTCGTGCATTAAATATTACTGATGATGATGGAATAATGTATCGAGAAGCTCGCAATTAACAGGAGTTCCTTGATTGATTTTTCACTCCAATCGCTCATTTGCCCTGTGCCAATCAGCATCTCACCTGTTTGTTGCCGCTTGTTGGGCCCCATTTAGGTGCACCAGAAACTGCCTTCATTGTGTTGTAGTAATCTTGTCAGCGACGTATACCTGAGGCTCCAGTGCAGCACAGAATTTATGAATCATTTCTTATCATAACTGAAGGGATTCTATTGCCAACTATTCTTCAACCTTCATGTGTGAAGACTTTAAAATGTTCTGTTCGTGATAAGCTCCCTTCGTCATGTTATATCGCTTCCGTGCATTGTCTAGTACTCTGAGGGATAAATCAAAGTGAGTTTGTTGGCTGACAGGTAGAGAGAATGAAGATAATTCCTGCACTGCATCCAATACCATTGCATCAGAGGCAGTTTCGGCCACAGATTTCCCGTCATCCCTGGAGCAGTCAGGAAATGTAGCGAAGTGCACTGCCAGTGTTTTTACAATGTGCAGGATATCTATCCCCAACTGGGAGCTGCTTTGGAACAAATTCATTCGTTGAGACAAGTGCTGCAAGCCTTGATATCGTGGTTCTGATGTCAATCTATTGTCAAAATATTCCTTCATATTTTTCCCTTTCAGGTATTTGAGCAGCCAGGTAATATTTCTTCAACTAAACCCAAGAGCAACTGATACTATTCACCAGCCTTCCAAAGCAGATAGACATTGCACGGAGAGTATTGGTACAACTCATTTCGAATTGGATGAACGCCAAGAGTGTGCAGATCATTTAGTCATGTTTCATCCAGAAGCTCTGAGTAGTCATGCCACTCTCTTGAGTTGTTGAGTGGTTGAAAAGTGGAATGCCCCAGCGGTGCACTTTTAGGAATGTCACCCATGTGGCATAACCCATATGAGACTTGAGCAACCATGACTTGTTCTGGATAATCCCCTACCCATGCAGCCAAAAGAGGATAACATTGTCTCTTAATCCATCAGCACAACTGCATTTCAAGCTAGGACCAGTTATGTCACGATTTCAGAGTGGGGACAGCACTGCTCCAATTGTGGAATGCCATGCCTCATCAACATTTTTGGCACCTTTTGAGGGACAGGGGATCAGCCCCACAAGAATCCAGATGCAGTTTGCAGGTGTGCAGTGGATATCTTTTTGAATATTACCAATTGTGAGATACAGCAGCCAGGCATGCTGGTCACCCGAAACATTGGTGAACCAGTGAGTTCTATTTGATGCACAAATACCAGGCACAATTGTCGCTCTGGAAGGAGGCTGATCATGTGCATCACACTACTAATAGCGAGTGTTCATCTTGCTCTAAATCTGGCGACTTTCTGTGTCAGAGATGCCCACCAGTTCCAAATCGAGGTGCACCTGAATTGGAAGATGTGTCAAATGACACTGTATACATTCAAAGATATCCCAGTAGTATGATGTTCCGAAGATATGTGAATGATCTTCAATCGGATTATTATCCTGAAGCCCAAATCAAGTCAAGGGAGGAGCATTTTCAGCATATCTGCTGTATGAAATGACTCGATTTTGAAGTTGTCCAGTCCACACCTCAGACTTTGATCTATCCGCATGTTTGTTTACTGGCTAAACGGTTGAGCCCACTGAAAGTCACATGCTGACTGGAATTGATGACCTGGATTTCATTGTTCTGAGTACTTGCGATGCTCATTGAACAATCCAGTTGCATTGCCATATGATTTCCCACCTGCATATTCCACTCCAACTACCTCGCTATGAGCTTTTGTATGTGTTGGATCAGAGGTACATGTCAGATGAGTTGTCAGGTGGTCTATAGTCTCTTCATTGGGAGTATCTTCAGGAGGAGATGCACCATGTACATTGTCTATGGGCAGATCACTTGTTGACTAGATCATCAATGGCCATTCAGGAGCACCGACAGATGTCTAACTATACTGTCTTGGGCCGATCCCACGCTGCAGGTGGTACCATCTTGTCAGCTAAAAGCTCGTTATTAATTGATATTGATGGAAGTGGTTGATAGTGAGCCCGAAGTTGGAGCTCATCGAATGCTGTCTTGGGCCAGAAAAACCAATCAACACCTTATTAGGCAGGTGTTGACCACATTCAAGAAATGGCCAATGAACATGTATTCATACTCATCCTGATGCTATCACAGGGCATGATTTGGAGCGGTAAGAATATTGTCTTGAATGCAAGCTATACCTCAGGTTAGCATATCACATTCACAGCCACATCGCACAATGCCAAATGCAGGTAAGGGGTGCAATCAAGTCACCTTATATCCAGTTTTCTTCAAAAAGCAGGATATATATATCATCTCCTGCACAATAATCATGCACATTGTCTGCTGAGAATCATTAACAGAGAACAGAAGGTTTCTTTTGTGATCACTGGAATCATAGCAATGGGCCTTATAACAACTTGATTGCAGCAATGCGAATTATACCTACGCATGAGCCTCTAAGTAGCTGATAATGAACGTAGATTGTCTCAATCCAATGAATGGGTGGGTGTCCTAGCTAGCTGTATGCCCACGCAATGATCATCGAGCGCAGATACGGTGTTAGGATTGTTGATTCAGAAATGATCTGTGACTGGAGTGTGGATCCTGAGGAACACAATGATGTTTAGAGAAGGAGCTCAATAAGAAGCAATGAATGTTGCTGCTTGACTCACTGGCCTCCGATTGAATGAGGTCGCAATGTGGTGAACACACAACTTCTGTGTAATATCCCTATTCATGGTAACCTGCATTTTGGATATCAGGTCTTGTTGGGTTCCTGAAGATATCATGTCATATCCCTTCTATGACCTTTACAGTCATAGACTTGTACGAAGGTGAGCATCTATCCAATTTTCCAGTATATGAACTGAAGCTGATACCAAAGAAATGTGGGATGTGTGTGATTAAGGTGTCAGTTTCTCAGCCGGGTTGCTTTCACGATTCAAAGGAATAGTAACACTGCACAGATCGTCAAAACGGAATGGGATATTACAAGCCCTTTCTTCTGCCCAAGGTCACTGCTACCTGCTATATACCCAACAATACTCCTATTTATTTAACATTTCATCTTACATCATCAGTACTAAACCACCATCTGTGTGCACAGAGACATTCAACAAACAGATCTCCACCGCAGAGAGAGAATATGGCACCTCCGGGTGGCCTATTGTGAGCAGAACAACAATGTGACCACAATTTGACATCATTGTATAACAGTTGATGAACTGCCACTGGTGAAGACAGTTGATTTGGAAAACAGACCAATCAATATCATCTGCCGCATGGGTATGGTTACCTGCCTTCCCAGCACCTATTTCCAGGCGCTCTGCAGTTTTATCACCAGTTTCCATTCATCATGACACACAGTTTACAACCAACCACTATTACAAGCCAAGGATTTCCAAGGTATGGGCCTCAGTGGTAAGGATATGACCTCGAACAAGGTGGTTATGGCAGGTCTCAAATGTTCCCCCCTCTGCAGATTCAAGAACAAGGGCCGTCATCTCCAGGTGCATGGAGTGTCCCTCTAGAACTGCTTTGAGATAGTCCAGCCAATTGGCCAACATTTTCCAGCTCAACTCCTCAACTGGATCCTCATTCCAGCACACCTAGGAGATGTCCCTTTATCTTCCCAATGACACACTTTCAACCGCCAGCCCAATCATGGAACACTGAGGTCGCACAGATTGCTGACTTGCATTCAGTTCGGCAGATTTCGTATGATGAATCGGATAGAGATGATGAGAGTGATGATTTGTTCAACTTCGGCAGTGCGGACGGGAAACCCCCAATCAGCCATAACCAAACTGAATTCTCCTTGAAGCAATATGCCAAATAGAGGGGGAATGCAAACTTCAGCGTGCTCAACAAGTGTAACAAGGTATGGGTGGTGGCATTTCTGGAGAATAGCAATGGTCCACTACCGAGGGGCAGAACAATTTGAATCAGCTGGAAGATGGACCTGTGCACTCAGAGAAAACAGTTGCAGATATTTAGGTAACCTTCGAGAGCTGGATGCCATTGGATAATTTCTATAATGCCCAAATGATTTGGCAGCAGAAGGGTGAGAAATTTGTGAAGAAATGGGAAATCAAATTTCAGGAGGCGAGGAAAAAGGGAAGGCATCCCATCCAGTGCCAGGTGACGGTTTTGGAAGTGAGCATGCGCAAAATGGCGAGAAGTAATCTCCCAGAGTTGCTAAATCCTACATTCCTGATTGTGATTTGCTGGGTGTCAAATGGCAACAATATCATTCTATCCCCCAAGCAACATGATGCCTTGAACAAAGATATGAGGCACCGGGAGGAGCTGATTAATTCCATTTACAAAGACATAGGCTTGAAAAGCGATAATTTCGAACATTGATGTTCAAGTGTGCCATGGAGCACGATGAAGTGGATGAAGAGTATACTGGATTTTATACACAAGGGAAAATGATGATCAACCCCATCTATGGCCAGATTTCATACAACTGTTACTTTCTAAATGCTTTCAAGTTGAAAGTTAACACAATCTGAAAATATTTTGGGTAGAAATGAAGAGAGCTACTGGGAGGGATAGTGTCAAGCACGAAATATGATAAGCAAAGGTCATCCCCGCTAGCTGTGCTAAGGCTAGACGTATGCAACTGCTATTTATCATACAGTGACTTTGGAAGGTTCAGGAGAGGGTGGAAGAGAGGAGAGAGAGGAGGATGGTTGGCAAGAGAGTGATACTTGTATTAATGTAAGTTCTGATTGAAAGAAAAGAATTGATAGTAATGCTTTAATATATATTTGTTCCAATGGTTACATGTCGGTGACATACCTATTATTGTCATGAATGTCTGGAGTGCCGGAGTACGAGTGCATCTGCCTCGCTTACATCAGTGCACCGGAAAGAGATCATTGAGGATGAAAATAAAAGAGACAATAGTGCAAGGGATGTTCAGGAGCAAATGGAGGATGGTGAGGAGATACTCAATCCAGATAATAGCAGTTCAGAATATAATACTGATATCAATACAATCAACAATGAACTTGAACATGAATCTTATGATGAGGCAGTCAGGTGGCTGAATGGCTGTCTGACTCGCCAATTGCAAGTTGACTGCGTCCCTGGCAAGTAGCACTCGATTCCAGGACTCCCCGGATCGATGTTTCTGGCACACCACATTTGGATAACATGGTTCATTGTAAGGAGAAGGGTTTGGGATTCACATATGCCAGGGGTGCTGGTGGTAGATGAACTTGGTCATGGTGAGGCTTTTACATCTGTGGCAGCAGCTATGATATGCAAATTGCTGACTGAGAAGGTGATGATGAGGTTGCCTCTGTTGATTTTTTCGGAGAATACTGTTGAAGAGTGGGTAAATATAGCACAGAACAACTATCACGGGATAATCAGCAAAGAACGGGGGTCGTAGCTGTCGCAGAGTCTGAATTCAATGTCTCACTCCCTTTTCGTGCTACAGACAACACCCCCTCAGGGTCATCCAACACTGACTTCAACCACTGAACCAATCCTGGTGGTCACTATGCGTGTAGTGGCAGAGACGTTCACGAATGTCAATGAGAAGATGACATATGGAACTGATTTCCATCTGGTGAACATGTTGCACTTGGAAATGCAAATCTCACCCAGGAGTATCTGAACACCAGTAGGGACAAGCCGGAATACGAATTGAATATCCACATCATTTTGTATGATTTCTTAACACCCAGAGTGAAACCCTCAAACAACTGCCAACTCTTGTACTGTTTATGGAGTTTTGGGATTTTTGGTGAGTTCCAACAGTAGAAGACTAAACACAGCATGGACTGGCAAATTGTGATGAAAGTGAGAATTGGATTCAAACTTTAAGTCCTAGCTTCACCAGGATTCCATTATGCAAATATGGGCAATGATGAATGCACTGAAATGCAGCTCAAATTCCAAGATTTACAAAATTCTTCTGTGTTCGTAACTATACCCAAGGTGGGTGAGACTGGCCTCAGTCATGCAGCAGCAAACCACCCAGTAATAACTTAGAAGTTGTGGGTATTGAATGAGCAGTGGCAGGCATTTGAACCAATTGTCTGGCTAGGGCAAAACCCAGTTCCACACCAATGGTTACTTAACATGAGACCCGGTGGCTATGATAACTGCGCAAGTGAACTCTACCAACACTGTGGAGGGGCCCAGATTAGAGTTCTGCATGGCTTGATGAGTCAACTAAACTTTACGACTTCGATGTTATACTGGATTATGGTTACAGTTAGCAACGGGTCCAAACCACAAGAACGCATCCAGGTTAGGGTTGGAACTGAAACTGAACCATTGCAATGTGTCTTACCACATCAAAAACCTGGACCGTTGCTTTTGGGGCTGGTTTCCACTTGAGAACCCAGCCCTTGGAAGCCCGGCATTTTCCCTACAAACAATTATTTGAGTTCGGATCATATCGCGACATGATCCATACGAGATTGGTGCAGTTTTCGGTGCTGTTCCACCTGCTAGTCTGCGGTTTTGAATCTGAGCAATATCGGTTGTGTAGCTATTTAAAACCCGCGATCTGGGCATGATTGTGAGTGTTATTTCATAGCAACTCACCAAATGTTGATCGGAGTGTAAATTGGAGGCCCGGGGGGTGAACTAGCTCTTAAAAGTGCATCTTTTACGTAAAAACCATGTCATGATACATTAAGAAGTGAAAAACATAATCGGAACAAAAATTGTAGGAACCACGAAATGTAACGGAGGTCTGGTTCCAACCAGGCCAAAACTCCGCGGGTTACTGACCGATCAGGGTAACAACCCTGTGCTATTCACCAGGTACAGTTCCCTTAGCGCGTCCTATCCCGGACCGGAGTCTCTGTTCAAGTTCTAATCCGGACCAATGACCGTCAACCCGGAACCGTCACTAACACTAATTATGGTGTCTTGTGTGGACGATAGGAAGTGTCTGATAGCCAATGGGGACAGGTTGCCATCTGATAAACCATCATCTTATATTGTTTGGATGCTGCATCAAGGTATGCCTCTTTAGCCACTCAACCAACATAATCTTCCTAACTGATACAAATTGTCAAAAAGGTTGTTTGCAAGGCACACTATATTGCACAAATCAATTCATTCTCTCTGTCATCTGGATGTGAATCAAGATTCAGATGTTGGCATTGTCGTGTCTGAAATCGGAAATAGCTAGAGTGGGATTACCATTGCGAGCTTGAGTTCTGTAAATGTCCAACACAAGATAAAGGCAATTGATGTGCTACATTCGAAGTTCCTAGCTGGCCAATCTCACAACCACTGGCATACATCCAATTTTGTGAATGATACAAAGAAAGGCTTCAAATCATTCATCAGTGGCGAATTGCTGGTCTACTGGAAATCAGAGGTGACATATGCATTTCAATGTTAAAAGAATGAAACATGCAGAATTCAACCATGATCAGGTACACTTGGGAATCGTCTGCATATGTCATGAGTTACGTTACGACAGATCAAGCACTGCGTATTGACCAATCCCATCTGGCAATATAATCAATCAAGGTGATATTGAGAAGCTGTGTCAGAATATGAGATACTGGCTCACTGATTTGCACTGATGCCACATCTTATGCCGGGATATAATTGATGTTCAGTTACACCAGAGATTCCCTGGCTTATATCTTGAGTAACATTATGACAGATCCAGCACAGCATAAATACCAATCACATTTGGGAATGAGACAGTCTGTGCAACATTGATTACTTGGGTCAGAATATGAAACATGGCTTGCTTATTCGTGGCATTGCTGCAGCTTTTGCGGTGGTCTGATGGAAGTTCAGATGCACCGGAAAATGCTGTGCATATTACTATCACAAATCCAGGAAAGCATATTTGGGAATCCCGTTTGATGATAAAGACAGTCTAGGTGATGGTGAGTACCTGTGTCACAATATGAGAGATGGGCTCACATATTCGTGGCCATGCCACAGTGTTTGCAGGTATATTACAGAAGTTCAGGCTCACCTCAGATCTGCATCCCAGAGAGTCAGATTCTGGGACACAGTTTGGTTATTTATGGCTCAACTGCACCGTTTGCTGCCAGGTATTTCCTGGTCTATGATTGAAGTTCAGGCACAACTGGGATCTGCAATCGTGTCCAGACAGAGCTTCCTGGATTTGTATGAAGCCTACGTTGACAAGCTGTGACTGATAATGGATGTATCATGCCAGCCAAGGCATGACTCAAGAGCGACAAATAAGCCACGGAAGCATACATTCCCCAGTTTGTAGAGCACTTTCGCTTATACTTTGCGCTATTCTCATGATGGTTTCTTTGACTCTCAATCAGTGGATGCTGTGCTTACAGATTTTCATCCATCAAGACACTTCGCATTAAGTTGCAGGCGGCTCATTCAGCTTGGCCTCTGCTAATATATGGATCTATACTGGATTGGAATGTAAAGGCCACTGGTAAAATTCTTCAAACTGTCAGTGCTGTGTCAACTGTCTCTTGGAGGAAGGTAGCACCGCACCACTTAACCATCAATGCACAGACCGATCCAATTATAAACCTCACCTATATCAAGATTGACTAAGTAATTTGTCTTGACCTATTCTTCGAAATCCTAAAATAGCTTCTGCAAGTTCGCGCTCAGGAGCACTGGAGCTTCAGATCGGGAATCTCAAAAGGCAGATTCTTCTCAGCACCTGAACATGATTGGCCGGAAATGCTTGCTCCCCCATTTGCCCCACCCACTCGATCCGCCCTACGTCCTCAATGCTTTGAATGCAGACCTAACTGAATTCTAACTAAATGAATGTTTGGGCAGCCAAAACTCAGATCTGAAAATAGATTATGTGAACTAATTTCCATCAAGAGGGGAGCTCAAAGACAGAGAATGTGGGAAACTCGAGTTGAGACAAGACAGCTTCGAAGAGTTCAATCATCTGGCAGAGTAAAGCGAGCATTCAATCCCCAGCCAATATATCCAAGTATAACCGTTCAACTTTCGGACGACCTCCAATCCCAGATGCGCCGTCAGGGAATACTCATTCCACTGCCCGCTGCAATATGATGTCTCACTATGCATTAATCCCGTTGTAGCATATAGCTGTGAACCCCGACATTGATTTGCAGCCAACATTATAGTAGTGAGACTCACAATGAATATATGATTTAATGGTGTTCAACTTATTAGACATTAGGTGCAAAATCAGAATGTGAGTCAGTGTTTATGGCCCATGTGTTAGCAATCTTGGCATTGGTGAGAGCTTGAATCAATAAGATTACCCCTGAATGATCCATCATACCTTACCATTCTTTCACTATGGCTGTATATCTCCATTGAGTACCAAATTCTTTCCCTTCTCCATGAACTGGAACATGGTTGTGAACATTATGCTACAGACATGGCCCTTATGAACCGATGAGAGGGAGGTTATGCTTATGATTTTGTCTTAGCGACTGCCAGCATACCAGTAGCATCCTAATGAATTGAAATATGGTCAAAACATGCATATCCTTCCAGCTGATATACCACATACAGTGATTCACATTTCTCCACAATCAATAATGGATTTGTTATGAACCCTTGCAATTCAGCCGTCACTCTCAATCTCCTGAATCAATCGAGGTCTGCAGATTCTCAATGCTGCACTAATTCTATGCCATGCAGTCACCTCAAATGCTCAAACTATCACACAGAATTACTACGTTTAGACAAGTTACATGCAGGGGTGTGTGCTTTGATTCAGGTCCTCAGTACATCATTTGGCTAGCATCAAGGGTTAGTTAATGATATGAGTTAACTTCTAGTTCATCTGGTTCTATTCTATGTGCACTTGTTTTTGCCAACCTCCAATTCTTGGATGCATACAGAGTGTTGTTGATAGGAGTTGCTAACATTCAGCATTAGGAATCTATCTATTCCAGCCCACATGACCAACAATTCACCGATACCAGTGCACCTGACAGCATCCCACATTGTGACGCTGGACTGCCATCCTCAATATATCAATGAACCATTGAAGTAAACTTTCTTGAACCCTTCAAGGCGTGCATTGAGTTGCATCCTCCTCGATTACACGCAACATCTTGCACCATTTTTCACCCTATTCGATTGCACCTGATCGTATGTTTACTACTTATACCCTCTCTCCCACATTCCCCGACTTTCTGTGTTCATTACAGTAAATGGAACCTACACCCAGCCAGGTAAGGAATCACTATATACAGAAGCATCAAGAAGCACACCTTGAGAGAGCACTCACATTCAAGGAATCAGCCAATCTTCATTGTCCATCAAATGTTTGTCATCCAGTGATCTGCCTTTGTGCATTGTTTTGGGATGACTAATGTCCCCGGTTTCCTGATGAAGGAGGATGACAATAACAAGCAGGTGATCGGTGATAATGAAAGTGAGGACACCACACAGCCCACCTCACCATTCAACATCAAAGATGGCAATATGTATCAGCCACAGGAGGTCTTACTTCTACGCCTGGCGCGCCGGGTGATGTCTTGGCCAACTACAAGGCGTGGTCAAACGGCTGAGCTAGAGGGCAGAGAGCCTTTCAACACTGCTCCGCCGCACCTCTTGCGGCATTCCAAAAGGTATTCGTGACAAGGTGCAGTTGTGGCTTGGAGAACATAGGAACAGGGTGAGGTGATATGATACTACCCGGCCATGAGGATCCACCCAAATGCTTGGATCCACGAAATCTCAGAAAGAGCCAGTCAGATCAGAAGATGGGAAAGATAGAGTGTGAAATTCATTGAATGATAAGATGAGATATGGTACAAGATGCGATCTATCTACCCAGGGGTCTTCTAAATATATACTCCCCAGCGCACAGCCCATCCCTGTAATGCCAACATCTCCGTACACCCCCGTCGCCCAGCTCATCTTTGTCATTCCTGTAACTCTGCACACCCGCCATCGCTTGGTCCTCTGCCAAGCCGAGTGGCGGTGGTGGTGAGAAACAGATTTTCCCCCGCCTCAACTTCTCCCTGGTGCTTTGTGGGTAGCACACCTCTGCTCTTCTGTATATCCGTATACGCAAAAACCCGAAAGAACATAAGAGTAACATAAACACAAAGGAAAGACACAGACGTAGACCCAAAGGAACAACCACAAACCCAAAGGAAAACCACAAACCCAAAAGAAAGACACAGAGGTAGACCATGACAAAAACCATAAACCCAAAGGAAAACCATAAACCCAAAGAAAACACAGAAGGACTATCAGTCCTTGCGTACCCGCTTTCTCATGCCACCTTCCGTGTCTGCCTTCTCGTTTCCATGGCCACTGGCGAAGTATAAGATGTTGCCAAGCCGACAATAGAATAGAACAATCACCTCACGTGAAGTGTGCACGGCTGCTGTGATTTGTGCCTGGGCCTCTATATACAACTCAGGGTCTTTGTTGACTTCTTGTTGGAAGATGGGTACGGCTTTGTTCCCCATTCTTCTCTCGTGGTGTGCCAATTTCTTCGTCTCTTCATCCAACATGCTCTTGCAGTCGGTGTCGAGGCCGAGCAATTCTAGTAAGCAGCTCACGTATTCTTCATCCTGAGTGTGGTCGTCGTTGGAACTGTTACATTCACTGCTGGGAGGGGCCGGCCGGTCGGGCTTTTGGGTGCCCCTCTACTCAGGATCAGTCAGCGTCTGTGGAGTAGTCGCCGGGATTGTACCGGCCTGTTTCTGGGCGGAAGTACTGGTTGCATCCTCTGATCCATCCTCGGCCAGGTCTGTCAAATGCCCTCCAACATTGCTCCTATCCTTTTCCTTTTCCTTTCCCTTGGTTGCTGGTGTTGGTGGTGGGAGCATCTTGCTCTAATCAGGGGATGGAGGTGGCAGCGTCTTGCTCTTATCGGGGGATGGAGGTTATACACTCATTTCACAGTGGGCAGGCGGTACTGATGGTGAGATGGTATGAAGTCGATTGGCAAGATCACGGTCATCCATCCCAGGGTAATAAACAAGTGGCATTACTAATTCCTGGTACCATTTCAGGCCCATAGCTTCGTAGCCGATTCCTTCTTCCAGCTGAGGGCAGCCATTAACCACCAACTTTTTTTTGCTTCCTGGAAGTAACCGGAAGTACTATACCACTTGTTTGCTGCCAACTTCCGGTTTCGATTGGTGAGACGGTTGATGTATGCACAATTGACTGATCTCTTCGCTAACTAGGGATCTCTCGATGTTTGGTTGGCGATCACAGTTAATTGCAGCCACTTCTCACTTCCGTTGCAGTTGCCTAGGATTTCCTGGAGTTTGGGATAGTGCTGCCACTGGTCTCCCAGCTTCTTCGTTGCCCATGTCTTCCTTTGTTGAGCAGAGTGGTGTTTCTTTGTCATCTATCTTACCCTGCCGGAGCTGTCGAGAGCCTTCAGGAAGTCATGCCGTGCTGGTGGCTGCGGTGCTGGTGGCTGCGGTGCTGGTGGCTGCGGTGCTGGTGGCTGCGGTGCTGGTGGCTGCGGTGCTGGTGGCTGCGGTGCTGGTGGCTGCAGTGCTGGTGGCCGCAGTGCTGGTGGCTGCGGTGGTGGCTGCCGTGGAGGTGGTGGCGGCGATGGTGGTTGCTGTGGTGGTCGTGGTTGCGGTGGTGGCTTCAGCAGTTGTGCTGGCTGCGGTGGTGGCTACTGCGGTGGTCATGGATAAGGTGGCGGCTGCTGCAGTTGTGGTTGCCATCGTGGTGGTGGCTGTGGCGGTGGTGGCTATGGTGGTGGTGACTGCAATGGTGGTGGCTGCGGTGGTGGTGGCTGTGGTGGTGGTGGCTGCGATGGTGGTGGCTGCGATGGTGGTGGCTGCGGTGGTGGTGGCTTCAGTGGTGGCGGCTGCAGTGGTGGTGGCTGCTGTGGTGGCGGCTGCGGTGGTGGCAGCTGCAGTGGTGGCGGCTGCGGTGGTGGCGGCTGCGGTGGTGGCGGCTGCGGTGGTGGCGGCTGCGGTGGTGGCGGCTGCGGTGGTGGCGGCTGCGGTGGTGGTGACTGCCACACGGGGTGAAGTAACGGCGTGTTGTGGCAGTGGTAGTGGTTAAGGACACTTCGACATGCATGTCATCACTGACTACTGCTGAAATGACGTTGATTGATGTGAACAGCATGGAGGTCTTTGGTCGTCGGTTATGCGTGAGATAGTGATAGGGGGTGCAGACGTCAGTGTGCAGAAGGAAATGAACTGTCCGGTATGGTGGGTGTCGTTCATACCCAACGTTTCGGCGGACGGCTCGTTATATACCCAGAGCCTATTCCCGATTTTTCCACACTGTATGCGGTTCCTGATTTCACTACTCTGCTCTTCTCGTATCTCTCCACAACTTCTTCGCATGATCGCCACCTCTATTCCTGCATGTACTTGGCGGTTAGGTGTATCTCGCACATTGTTCCTGTTCCCGGTGGTGAATTGTCTGCTTGCTGGTGTAATAGTCATTGTCAGTTTTGTTTTGAGGTTACTTCAGTGAAAGGGGAGAATGTTAGGAATTTCCGGTGTAATGTGGGTGCAACTCACCCAATAAGAATATTTCTTCCTGCACCGTCCCGCTTATCCACTCCATTGTGGGGATTTGATATCTTCAACTCTTTTTGTTGCGGTCCACGCAATGGATCTCCTCCCATCCCCAGTTCTTCCACGCCATCTGTCACATCATTGTTACAATGCCTGGTCTGCCCACACTGGATTTGCTGTGTCAAAATCTGAGGAAAAGGGTTGTATTTGACTCAGTTCCAGGGCAATTCTATTTTTAGAAACCCACACTAAAGTTGTGGATTTTCTCCTGGTTACCCTCCCTTCCTTCACCAGAGCCTCCTCTCCCATCAACCTCGCCTCTGTTACCATCCTCCTGCCCAACTCTCTGATGGCAAGTCCTTCATCCTCTTCCCACACATTCTCCCGGTTCACTCCTCTGCCCATTAGGTTCCTCCCTGCCTTCCACAGTGCCCCTTTTTCGACTGGCTGTTTCCCATCCTCCTCAGACAATCCCTCATCTTTCCTGTTGGATATGCCTTCCACTTTCCCTGCAGACTCTCTCTTCCAATCAATCGACTTTGGCCTACATATCTGTACCCATTTGCTTTGCTCATCTGGAAGGTCCAGGCATCAAAGGCCTTCATGGTATTGTCAGTTTTCGTGTCGATTGTATTGTCGGTGTTAGCGATGGGAATTTCCTCGGTGCCTTGTGCTGGTGCCGGGGATTGTTCGCTAATGATCGCCAGGAGGTTTATCACCACTGGCATCTGTGGCAGGGGAACTCCAGCTGGGACTGGATAAGGAGAGACTCCCGGCGCCATATGTGCTACTTCCGACGCCAGGAGTGTGATGGCGTTAGCGGTCACACAGTTGCCAATGCCATCTTTTCAGAGTTTGTCGTATTTGAATGTCAAGGGGTCTCTGCGATCTAGTTCGAGGCTCATTAGCGCATTTGGACCCAAGTTTCCTTGGAGAGCTCCGAGCAGCATTTCCACCTGTGAGTACTCAGCCAAGGCACCCTTATCGATCATCATGCGGCTGATGTTGTCGTAGGCAAGGATATACGTTTTCAGGTCAAAGTTACCACGTTCCCGCTGGTCCTTGCATAGTCACTCCAAGTATGATGTTGTATACATATAGACTTGGCTATTGGCATGGTGGAAGGCATCCTTCAGTTCCTTGTTCAACTGTTCCCAGTCATTCCTGAGATATCCGTTCATCATTTTGAGCATATCCTGGATCGTTTGTGAGCAGTCGCACCGGATGGTTGCCATGACCTCTTCAGCCACCTGGTCGGTCCAGGTGCAAGATGAGGGGTTTTGTACGCTTCGATGAACTGGTTGATGTCCGCTCCTTTGAAGACCGCGGCACCCATGGTGCCCGGGAGGGGCTTTTCCTCCTATTCCTTCACGATGGTGAGGGCCAAGGACTCGATGAATTGCCATTGAACATGTACATGATTGGGCGATGCATTGGCGGAAGGTCTGGCGCTGGTGGAGTTTCTAGCATGGCTTGAGTGTCTAGCACTGGAGGAAGTGTTACAGCCACTGGAACCGGCGGCAGAAGTAGATCGAGAGTGTTCAGTTGACATCTTGGTACTGTTTGTAGCTGCTTGGAGATGGGATGGTGGATTAGGTGGTGAATTAGCAGTAATTGGTGATCTAAGGTCAATTGCTAGTTTGTGAGTATTTTGGAAGGGGGGTTAGGTCAATTGGCACTCTTTTTGAGATGAGCTCTTCGTTTTGTTCTTTTCTTAGTCCAGCTTCACCACCTCTCAGAGTCATCTCTCTCAGCTTCCTGCCAAGTCGTCTATTGTGTTCTATTCCCTGCAACTTCCCCCTACGACTAGAAGTTGCCTTATTCGCACTCCTCACTATCTCACCAGCGTCGTTGATTCCTTTTCCTTGGCATTCCTTCAGATCTGTGTCTTTCTTAGTATGGAGTTGGCGTTCTTGTCTCTCTGGTGTTTTCTCGTCCTAGTTTAACGTGAGTGCCTTTCTTCCCAGTGCTAGGTCGGTGGTTGTAGCCCCGGAGTGAGGTCGGTGCCTGTCGCCCCCGTGTTAGGTCTGTGCCTGTTCTGCCGGTATCAGGTTGGAGCCTGTTGTGCCATCTGCGAGGTCGGTGCATGACGTTGTGGTGTGAGGGCGGTCCCGTTCGTCCCGGTGTTAGGTCGGTGCCTGATGCTCAGTCTGCAAGGTAGGTGACTGTCGTCATGGTATGAGGTCGGTGCCTGTCATCCCGGCTGCAAGGTTGGTGCCATTCGTTCCTGGTGCAAGATTGGTGCCTTTCGTCCCGGTGATCAGTCTGTGCCTTTTTCGCGGTATATGTCCGGGTAATAGGTTGGCGCCTCTCCTCCTGTGTTAGATCAGCGCTATTTCCTAAGCGTTCGTCGCAGTGTTAGGTCAGTGCTTTTCATCTGGGGTTAGGTTGGCGCCATTTCCTGCGTGTTGGTCCCGGCATAAGGTGGGTGCCTTTATCGTTCGTGACTTCGATGTAGCAAGGTGTCCGCATCCGGCATTGCTATCGGACATTGTTAGAACAGTACCTTCATTTCTTCTCTCCGTGTTTACCTGTATTAGCTAGTGGGGCAATTTCCCAATATTCCATACTCAGCTTTCCGAGCCAGAATCCATGTTTGGGCTGAATTTGTCGTAAAATGGCGGAGCTTGAGGACAGAGAGCCCCTGATCAACATGCCGCCGCATCTCTCCCGGCATTCCAAAAGGAATGTGTAAGAAATAGTGGATCTGGCTCAAGGAGCGTAGGAACAGGGTGAGACCATATGATACTACCCGGCCATGAGGATCCATGCAATCTCAGAAAGAGCAAGTGAGATCAACAGATGGGAAAGATACATATCGTAATTCGTTGTGTGATACGATGAGATATGGTACAAGATGCATCCTATCTACCCCAGGGTCCCCCGAATATATACTCCCATTTGCACAGCCCATCTCCGTTACTGCTGCATCTCTGTATGCCCCTGTCGCCAAGCTCATCTCGGTCATCCTGGTATCTCCGCACTCCCGCTGTTGCCCAGTCTTCTGCCAAGCTGAGTGGCAGTGGTGGTGAGAAATGGATTTTCCCACCACAAAGGGTTCCACTGCCAAAGAAACAGGGCTATGGCAAGACTGTCATTACATTCCCTTCACTTCCAAATTCCTGAAATCCAGCTGGGGCAATAGCACCACCACTGCTCAAATGCCAACATTCAACCCTCCTCAATAAAGTATCTGAGTCTGACCATGCACCATCTTCTTAGGGGCTGCTGCTACCCAAGTCTAGTGGAGACAGGAATGTTCCATAACCTGAGGTGAGTGCAGATTACAATGTTCCCCAATACCAGAAGGCTACTTGGGTGGTGGCAAAATGGTTCATGGAGGCAATCATATTCACAAAGTCACGCTGGCTAAAATGATCCTATCACAAGTACTCGATTGTGGACGAGGCGTGGATACAAGCCATTTAAGCTCATGATCGTCAGCGGGCAATAGCAGGTGCTCCTGTTGATACACCATCGGTCTGTCAATTGCCCTGTGGTCCAACTTTCCAAATTGATCTTCAAACCTGAGAAGCTGTAAGTCTTGAATACTGATTGAATCTCCTCATTCAGATTTACATTATTGAATACACCCTGAAATGTACATTGCCAAAACGGATCATTACTACCCTGTGTGGAGCATAGGCAGATGGGGTCTGTCGAACTGGTGTCCGTACAGACGAGTTGGATTTGGGATCTGAGACTGAGCTGCAGATCCGATGAAAGAACTTTCTGCTTCGTGATGCTTATCTCCAAAAGGTCATCAATGATAAGAAATCATTGTTCACAGGAATGGAAGCGCTTGATCTAATTTAACATCAATTCTAGTTCATCGCCAATAGCTTGGGGCGCCAGCCTACCGCATTCCAGTATTTCCAACCTCTCGCTCTGAAGACTATAGCACTGGCAGCCACAGCTATTCATTTTGCGCTGTCTGAATATGCCTGGCCAAAGAAGGCCAAAGTTATGTATTCTCATAATGAATATTGCCGTACATTTTGCCTATCCCCTGTGATAAATTTTACTCTGGATGCCACCGCACTCATCCATCAGCAAAAAATATTTCCGTCCGGGCGGAATGGCTCCGTCAGAGTGGACGCGCTCCGTCAGAGCCGTCAGAGACACCCCGGTGGCGGATTACTCCGCGCCCGGCGTCAATTCAACGCGTCGCG
>Ga0307515_10000541_pt1 | contig 88944 bp, 71 predicted proteins | sample 17_EM_MG_FD_194513 | JGI IMG/M metagenome (GOLD analysis project Ga0307515, IMG submission 194513) | Populus trichocarpa ectomycorrhiza microbial communities from riparian zone in the Pacific Northwest, United States - 17_EM | ecosystem: Host-associated > Plants > Roots > Unclassified | place... | reverse complement strand
ATGGCGGTCACTGCTCCTTGTGGGGCTGTGCTGTTTTACCGAGTGCGCGGACGGTGCGGGACGGGCTGGGTCGGCCCAGTTGTTCGGCCATCCACACGCTGGTGGCGGTGAGACGGGCGAGGTCGACTCCGGAATCGATGCCGAGACCCTGGAGCATCCACACCAGGTCCTCGGTCGCGAGGTTGCCGGTCGCGGACTTGGCGAACGGGCAGCCGCCGAGGCCGCCCGCGGAGGCGTCCACGGTGGTGACGCCGTGCTGGAGGGCGGCCAGGGTGTTGGAGAGGGCCTGGCCGTAGGTGTCGTGGAAGTGCACGCCCAACAGAGGGGCGGGGACGCCTTGTTCATTGAGCGCGGCCAGCAACTCCAGCACATGGCCGGGAGTTGCCACCCCGATCGTGTCGCCGAGGCTCAGCTCGTCGCAGCCCATGTCGACCAACGCCCGGCAGACACGCCCCACTTGAGCGATCGGGACCGCGCCCTCCCAGGGGTCGCCGAAGCACATGGAGACATATCCGCGCACATGGGCGCCCTCGTCCTTGGCGCGGGCCACGACCGGGGCGAACACGGCCAGCGACTCGTCCACCGTGCGGTTGAGGTTGGCCTTGGCGAAGGACTCGGTGGCGCTGGCGAAGACGGCGACGCGGGTCGCCTTCAGGGACAGGGCCCGGTCGAGCCCGCGGGCGTTCGGCACCAGGACGGGGAGGTGTACGCCCGGCAGGTCGCGCACGAGCGGGAACAGCTGCTCCGCGTCGGCCAGTTGGGGCACCCACTTGGGGTGCACGAAGCTGGTCGCCTCGATCGTGGTCAGGCCCGCGTCGGCCAGCCGCCGCACGAACTCGGCCTTCACCTCCGTCGGCACGGTCGCCTTCTCGTTCTGCAGCCCGTCCCGCGCCCCCACCTCGTGGATGCGCACCCGGGCGGGCAGATCGGGGGCCGGTACGACCATCGGGAGTGTCGCTGGTCCGAGCGTCGCTGGTCCGAGTGTCACTGGTCCTCCTCCACGGGCGTGACGACCGCCAGCACCTGGTCCATGGCGACCGTCGCGCCGGGCGTCACGTCGAGTTCGGCGACGGTGCCGGCGTGCGGCGCGGAGACGACGTGCTCCATCTTCATCGCCTCCACCACCAACAGGCTCTGCCCCGCGGCCACTTGATCCCCCACGGCGACCTTCACCACGGTCACCGTCCCCGGCATCGGCGCGGTCAGTGAACCGGCACCGGACCGGTCGGCCCCGCTCAGCGACGCGGCCACCGGATCGTGGTCCCGCACCTGCCAGGCGTCCCCGTCCCGGCCCAGCCAGTCACCGGCCCGATGGAAGGTGTGCCGGACCCCGTCGAGGGTGACGGCGACCTGGTCGGCGGTGACGGTGTGGGCTCCGCGCGGGACGTACTCCACGGGCTCGGTCACCCTCAGGTGGAACCCGACCGGCTTAGGAGTGCCGCCCAGCCGCCACCCGTCCGGCACCGAGAAGGGGTCGGTCCACCCGTCGTCCTTGGGGCGGAGAGCCTCCAGCCGTACGGCCGCTGCCGCCTCGTACACCTCCACGGGCACCTCGTCGGGGATGAGCGAGTCCGCCTCCCGCTCGACGAGCTCGGTGTCCAACTCGCCCGCCACGACCGCCGGATGGGCGAGGAGCCTGCGCAGGAACCCCGCGTTCGTCGGCACGCCCAAGGTCACCGTGTCCGCGAGGGCGGCCCGGAGCTTCCTGAGCGCGGTCGCGCGGTCGGGGCCGTAGGCGATGACCTTGGAGAGCATCGGGTCGTAGAGACTGCCGACCTCGGTGCCTTCGGAGAGGCCGGAGTCGGTGCGGATGCCGTTGCCCGAGGGCTCGTTCAGTTTCAGGACGGTGCCGCCGGAGGGGAGGAATCCGCGCGCGCCCTCTTTATTGGACACAGTTTCGGCGCAGATGCGGGCCTCGATGGCGTGCCCGGTGAGCGCGATGTCCTCCTGCGCGAAGGGCAGTCGCTCGCCCGCCGCCACCCGCAGCTGCCACTCCACGAGGTCGAGGCCGGTCACCAACTCCGTTACCGGGTGCTCCACTTGGAGGCGGGTGTTCATCTCCATGAAGTAGTACGACGAGGGGTCGCTGCCCGGCACGATGAACTCGACCGTGCCCGCGCCCGCGTACCCGCACGAGCGGGCCGCCTGCACCGCGGCCTCGCCCATCGCCGCGCGGGTGCCGGAGTCGAGGAGCACGCTCGGGGCCTCCTCGACGACCTTCTGGTGCCGGCGCTGCAAGGAGCACTCGCGTTCGCCGAGGTGGACGACGTTGCCGTGGCCGTCGGCCAGGATCTGGATCTCGATGTGGCGGGGGCGGTCGACCCAGCGCTCGACCAGGAGGGTGTCGTCGCCGAAGGAGGCGCGGGCCTCGCGGCGGGCGGCGGCGATCTCGTCGTCGAGGAGGGTGAGGTCGCGGACGAGGCGCATGCCCTTGCCGCCACCGCCGGCTGAGGGCTTGAGGAGTACGGGTGCACCCAACTCATGGGCGGCCTTGGAGAGTTCGGGGTCGCGGCCGCCGGGGACGACCGGGACACCGGCCGCCTGCACGGTCTCCTTGGCGCGGATCTTGTCGCCCATGAGGGCGATCGCGTCGGCCGGGGGACCGATGAAGACGAGCCCGGCGTCGGCGCACGCGCGCGCGAAGGCCGCGTTCTCGGCGAGGAAGCCGTAGCCCGGGTGCACCGCCTGCGCGCCGGAGCGGGCCGCCGCCTCCAGGAGCCGTTCCACCGACAGATAGCTCTCGGCGGCCGGTGCCGGACCGAGCCGTACCGCCGTGTCGGCCTCGCGGACGTGCCGGGCGTCGGCGTCGGCGTCGGAGAAGACGGCCACCGAGCGCACGCCGAGGGAGCGCAGGGTGCGGATGACGCGGACCGCGATCTCACCCCGGTTGGCCACGAGGACCGTCTCGAACATCTCGGGGACCTCGGGCGTCTCGGGAACCTTGGGTGTCTCGGGATTCTCGAATGTGTCGACCATCTCGGGCATCCTCATCACATCCGGAAGACGCCGAACTGGGGTTCTCCCAGGGGCGCGTTGGCACAGGCGGTCAGGGCCAGACCCAGCACCTGGCGGGTCTCCGTCGGGTCGATGACCCCGTCGTCCCAGAGCCGGGCGGTGGCGTAGTAGGCGTTGCCCTGGCGCTCGTACTGCTGCCGGATCGGGTCCTTGAAGGCGTCCTCGTCCTCGGCCGGCCACTCCTCCCCGCGCCCCTCCAACTGGTCCCGCTTCACGGTCGCGAGGACGGACGCGGCCTGCTCGCCGCCCATGACGGAGATCTTGGCGCCGGGCCACATCCACAGGAAGCGGGGGGAGTACGCCCGGCCGCACATCGAGTAGTTGCCCGCGCCGTACGAGCCGCCGACCACCACCGTCAGCTTCGGCACACGCGCGCAGGCGACGGCGGTGACCATCTTGGCGCCGTGCTTGGCGATGCCGCCCGCTTCGTAGTCCTTGCCGACCATGAACCCGGAGATGTTCTGGAGGAACACCAGGGGGATGCCACGCTGGTCGCACAGTTCGATGAAGTGGGCGCCCTTCTGGGCGGATTCGGAGAACAGGATGCCGTTGTTGGCGACGATGCCGACGGGGTGGCCGTGGATCCGGGCGAAGCCGGTGACCAGGGTCTGCCCGAACTCGGCCTTGAACTCGGCGAACCGGGAGCCGTCGACCACGCGCGCGATGATCTCCCGTACGTCGTAGGGGGTACGGGAGTCGACGGGGACGGAGCCGTAGATCCCGTACGGGTCGACCTTCGGCTCCACCGACTCGGTGACCTCCCAGGGCAGGGCCCCGCGCGCGGGGAGCGTGGCGGCGATGTTCCGGACGATCCGCAGGGCGTGCGCGTCGTCCTCCGCGAGATGGTCGGTGACACCCGACACGCGTGCGTGGACGTCGCCGCCGCCCAGCTCCTCGGCGGTGACGACCTCGCCGGTGGCGGCCTTCACGAGGGGCGGCCCGCCCAGGAAGATCGTCCCCTGATTCCGGACGATGACGGCCTCGTCGCTCATGGCGGGGACGTAGGCGCCCCCGGCGGTACAGGACCCGAGCACGGCGGCGATCTGCGGAATCCCGGCCCCCGACATCCGGGCCTGGTTGAAGAAGATCCGCCCGAAGTGGTCCCGGTCCGGGAACACCTCGTCCTGCATGGGCAGGAAGGCGCCCCCGGAGTCGACGAGATAGATACAGGGGAGCCTGTTCTCGAGGGCGATTTCCTGGGCGCGCAGATGCTTCTTCACGGTCATCGGGTAGTACGTCCCGCCCTTGACCGTGGCGTCGTTGGCGACGATCACGCACTCACGGCCGCTGACCCGCCCGATCCCGGCGATGACACCGGCGGCAGGGGCGGCCCCGTCGTACATCCCGTCCGCGGCGAGGGGAGCCAGCTCCAGGAAGGGCGAGCCCGGGTCGAGCAGCGTGTCGACGCGGTCGCGGGGGAGCAGCTTGCCGCGCGCGGTGTGCCGGTCCTGGGCCCGCTCACCGCCGCCGAGCCGGGCCGCGGCGAGCTTCTGCCGCAGCTCCTCGCCCAGCGCGCGGTGCGCCGCCTCGTTGGCCCGCCACGCCTCCGACGCGGGATCGGCCGCGCTCGTCAGCTCCGGTGCCTCTTGCATTCTGTGGGTCCCCTCGCACAGCGATCGGCCGCTCTCGGCTGTTAATGAGCGTTAACCATTTCCTTCAGGTTAACGACCGCTAACCTCCCTGTCTAGAATTGCTTCCATGACCACGAGAACCGACGCCCCCACCCGCCGCGAGCAGATCCTCAAGGAGGCCGCGCGGCTCTTCGCCGAGCGGGGATTCCACGGCGTCGGTGTCGACGAGATAGGCGCGGCGGTCGGCATCAGCGGACCTGGCCTGTACCGCCACTTCCCGGGCAAGGACGCGATGCTCGCGGAGCTCTTGGTCGGCATCAGCGGCCAGCTCCTCACGGGCGCGAAGCGCCGCCTGGCGGAGGCGCAGGGCGTGACCTCCGCGGAGCCGCTCCTCGACTCCCTCATCGAGGGCCACATCGACTTCGCCCTCGACGACCGCCCGCTGATCACGCTGCACGACCGGGAGCTGGACCGCCTGCGGGACACCGACCGCAAGCTGGTGCGTCAACTCCAGCGCCAGTATGTGGAGTTGTGGGTCGAGGTCGTACGAGAGGTGTACCCGGAGCTGGCCGAACCCAGCGCGCGGTCGGCGGTCCACTCGGTGTTCGGCCTACTGAACTCCACCCCGCACCTGGGCCGCCCCGGCTCCCTGCCCGGCCGTGGCGCGACGGCGGAACTGCTGCACCGGATGGCGAGGGGGGCGTTCGCGGCGGCGGGAGCGTGACGAGCGTTACGTGTCCGTTCCGCTGGACGCTCCCCCTACTCGCCGGTACCGTGATGTTCTGAGCAAGCGCTTAGACATGGACTCTTGACGTAGCTGGAGGTGGCGGCAGGTGCGCCGTACGGTGTTTGACGAGGACCACGAGGCGTTCCGGGAGACCCTGCGCGCCTTCATCGAGGCCGAGGTCGTCCCCGTCTACGACGAGTGGTTCGCGGCCGGCCAGGCGCCGCGCGACTTCTACTACAAGCTCGCCGAGCTCGGCGTCTTCGGCATCCGCGTGGACGAGGAGTACGGCGGCGCGGGCATCGACTCGTACAAGTTCGAGGCCGTCCTCTACGAGGAGACCGCGCGCGCGGGTGTCTCCTTCGGCGGCTCCGGTGTGCACGTGCTGCTCGGCCTGCCCTACATCAAGCTGCTCGCCAACGACGAGCAGAAGAAGAAGTACCTGCCGAAGTTCGTCTCCGGCGAGGAGATGTGGGCCATCGCGATGACCGAGCCGGGCACCGGCTCCGACCTCGCGGGCATGAAGACCACCGCCAAGCTCTCCGAGGACGGCACGCACTACGTCCTCAACGGCGCCAAGACCTTCATCACCGGTGGCGTGCACGCCGACCGCATGATCGTCTGCGCCCGCACCGCCCCCTCCACCAAGGAGGACCGCCGCCACGGCATCTCCCTCTTCGTGGTGGACACCAAGGCCGAGGGCTACTCGGTCGGCCGCAAGCTCGACAAGCTCGGCCTGAAGACCTCCGACACCGCCGAGCTGGCGTTCGTCGACGTGAAGGTCCCGGCCGAGGACCTCCTCGGCGAGGAGAACAAGGGCTTCTACTACCTCGGCCACAACCTCGCCTCCGAGCGCTGGGGCATCGCCTTCGGCGCGTACGCGCAGGCCAAGGCCGCCGTCCGGTTCGCGAAGCAGTACGTCCAGGAGCGCGTGGTCTTCGGCCAGCCCGTCGCCGCGTTCCAGAACACCAAGTTCGAACTGGCCGCCTGCCAGGCCGAGGTGGACGCCGCCGAGGCCGTCGTCGACCGCGCGACCGAGGCCCTGGACGCCGGTGAGCTGACCCCCGCCGAGGCGGCCAGCGCCAAGCTGTTCACCACCGAGGTCGCCCACCGCGTGATCGACCGCTGCCTCCAGCTGCACGGCGGCTACGGTTTCATGAACGAGTACCCGATCGCCCGCCTGTACGCGGACAACCGCGTCAACCGCATCTACGGCGGCACCAGCGAGATCATGAAGACGATCATCGCAAAGGACATGGGCCTGTAAGGTCCCCGAAATTACCGGCCAGTAGAAAAGGTGCCATGAGCAAGGCACTTCAGGGTCTCCTCGATCTGCTCGACCTTGAGCAGATCGAGGAGAACATCTTCCGCGGCCAGTCCCAGTCCGCCGTCGTCCCCCGCGTCTTCGGCGGGCAGGTGGCGGCCCAGGCGCTGGTCGCCGCCGGCCGGACGGTCTCCGCCGACCGTCTCGCCCACTCCCTCCACGCGTACTTCCTGCGCCCCGGCGACCCCGGCGCGCCCATCGTCTACACCGTCGAGCGCATGAACGACGGCCGTTCCTTCACCGCGCGCCGCGTCGTCGCGGTCCAGCACGGCCAGCCGATCTTCGCCCTCTCCGCGTCCTTCCAGCGCCACGAGGACGGCCTCGAACACCAGGCCCCCATGCCGTCCGCCCCCGACCCGGCCACCCTGCCCACCTCCCAGGACCGGCTGCGCGGCTACGACCACATCGCCCCCGAGGTCGTCGAGAAGTTCATCGAGGCCCGCGAGGCCATCGATCTGCGCTACGTCGAGGAGCCGCCGTTCGGCAAGTTCGGCGCACCGCGTGAACCGCACTCCCAGGTGTGGTTCCGCACCAACGGCAAGCTCGAAGGCCCCATCGACGATCCGCTGCTCCACGTAGTACTCGCGACCTACGTCTCCGACATGACCCTCCTCGACTCCGTGCTCCTCGCGCACGGCCGCGGCGGCTGGGCCGTAGGAGATGTGGTCGGGGCCTCCCTCGACCACGCGATGTGGTTCCACCGGCCGTTCCGCGCGGACGAGTGGCTGCTCTACGACCAGGAGTCGCCGTCGGCGTCCGGCGGGCGTGGGCTCGGGCAGGCGCGGATCTACACGCAGGACGGCCAACTGGCCATCTCCGTCATTCAGGAGGGCGTGGTCCGGGTTCCTCGGGAACACTGAGGGCATGGCAGAAACAGAGGAGAGTGACGGCGGCGGCGAGTCCACCGTCACGGTGATCGTCGCCGCCGTCGCCAACCTGGGCATCGCGCTCGCGAAGGCGGTCGCCGGCGTCATCAGCGGCTCCAGCGCGATGCTGTCGGAGGCCGCGCACTCGGTCGCCGACACGGTCACCGAACTCCTCCTCCTCACCGCCCTCAAACGCAGCGGCAAACCCGCCGACGAGGAACACCCCCTCGGCTACGGCCCCGAGCGCTACATCTGGGCGATGCTCGCCGCCGTCGCCACCTTCGTCGGCGGCGCCGTCTTCTCGATCTACGACGGCATCCACACCCTCGTCGCCGGCGAGGACCTCGGCGACCCGCTCATCTCGTACATCGTGCTCGGCGTCGCCTTCCTCCTGGAGGGCTACTCCCTGCGGACGGGCGTACGCCAGGCGCGCGGCGAGGCGGCCCGCTTCGACGCCAGCTTCAAGCGCTACCTCCGCTACACCCCTGACACCGCAGTCAAGGCCGTAGTCCTTGAGGACTCCGCCGCCCTGGTCGGCCTGGTCCTCGCGGCCGGCGGCCTGCTCGGCGGCCAGCTCACGGGCTCCGGTGTCTGGGACGGCATCGCCTCGCTCTGCATCGGCGCCCTGCTGCTCTACGTCGCCTGGGTGCTCGGCCGCTCCAACGCCGAACTCCTCATCGGCCGCCCCCTCCCCAAGGCCATGCGGGACCGTATCCGCGAGGAGCTGCTCGGGGTCGAACACATCGAAGCCGTACTGGAGTTGACGACCCTCGTGCAGGGTCCGCGCGAGGCGCTGGTCGCCGCGAAGATCGACTTCCGGGACCGGTCGAGCGCCGCACAGATCGAGTGGGCCTGCGAACAGGCCGAGCAGCGGCTGCGGGAGGCGTTCCCGTCGGTGAACCGGGTCTATCTGGACCCGACACCGGGGTACGCGCAGCGCCGGGCGGAGGGGCTCAACCCCTGGCCGTGACAGGGGAGTTGAGCCCGGCCGTTCAGGACGACAGTCCGGCCTCCGCCAGCAGATACGCCGTCATCGGGTCGTAGTACCTGGGGCTGACGACATGGTCATCGAGGGGGACCGCGACCTGTACGGTCCCCTCCGACTCGGCGAGGAAGAGCGCCGGGTCGTTCGAGTCGGCGTACCCGACGGAGTCGACCCCGTGCCGCCCCGCGTAGCCCGCCCAGCCGTGGTCGGCGACGACCAGGTCGGGCAGCGGGCGGCCCTCGCGCTCCAGGGCGGTGAGGATCGCCTTCATCGGCTCACCGGAGTGCGTGTGCCACAGCGTCGCGCCGTGCTCCAGGACGGCCACGTCCGCGAACTGCATGACGTACCCCTCCTCCGTCTGCAGCCCCTCCGGGATCACGAGGATCTCGCAGCCGGCCGTGCGCAGGGCGGCGGCCGTGGCACGGTGCACATCGAGCAGACCGCCCGGGTGACCGGTCGCGAAGAGCACCCGCTGCTGCCCGTCGGCCGCCTTGCGCAGCCGCGCCGCCAGCCGGTCGAGCCCCTCGACGGTCAGCTCCGGGTCGATGGTGTCCTGGCCGTAGCGGTACTGGGGATCGTCGTTCACACCCACCCGCTCCGCCATCACGGCGAGCACGTCCTGCTCGTCGGTCCAACGGCTGCCGAGCTCCAGGCCGAACCAGTAGTGGCGGTCGCCGTTCGCGAGCTTGCGGTAGTGGGAGAGGTTGTTCTCGCGGGGGGTGGCTACGTCGCCCGCGATACGGGTCTTCACAAGGTGATCGACGAGCTCGGCGCGGCTGAGGGTCCCGGATATCGGCATGCTCCCCATTGTGAAGCAGAGGACTGTGCGCGTGCCCGGCGTCCCGCACGCTGGGATGTGGATCACTCGTACCTGGCCGTTCACAGGTGACGCAGGCCGAACCAGAGCTCCATCCGTACGTCCGGATCGTCCAGGTCCGTCTCCAGCAGTACCGCGCACCGGGCGATCCGCTGCCGCACGGTGTTGCGGTGCACGGCGAGGGCGACCGCCGTACGGTCCCAACTCCCGTGCAGGGAGAGCCAGGTGCGCAGCGTCTCGACGAGCGCGGGGTGGGCGGCGAGCGGCGCGAGGAGGGTACGGGCGTGTGCCTCGGCCTCGTCGTGGGGGAGCAGTTCGGCGAGACCGGCGCGGCCCGAGGAACCGTGTCGTACCAGCGGGGTACGGGTCGCGCGGGCGCGGGCCAGGGCGCGGGCCGCGTGGGTGTCGGCGGCGGGCCAGTCCTCGGGGGTGACGGCGGCGCTGACCCCTAGGGTCCAGCCGGGTTGCGGGGCTGGTTCGCGATCGGCGGGGACCAGTACCCGTACGACCTCCGGCGCCAGATCGATCAACGCCGACCCGAGCGCGGCGCCCAGCGCGGACGCGGCGACGGGGTCGGGGGCGGTGGTTGTCCCAGTGCCGGGCGTCGCGTGCACGACGAGCCACCGGTCGCCGCCGAGCAGCGACGCGACGTCTTCCGGCGGGGCGCCCAGCAGCAGCCGTACGAGTGCCGAGGACCGGTCCGCTCCCGTGCGGCTCTGGTGTTCGCCGGTGAGGAGGGAGAGGAGTACGGCGGCGACCGAGGCGATGGTGTGGTCGCCGGGGGCGCGGTCCGGGGCGGCGACCCCTAGGACGAAACCCTGACCGGTACCGAGGGCGTACGCGGCGAGATGGGCGCCGGGGACGGTGTCCGTGGCGGAGGTGGGGGATGTAGGGGATGCAGACGCAGAGGAACTAGGGGACGTAGGGGATGAGGCCGAAGCCGCGGGCGGTCGGACCACCCGCGCCAGCCCCGCCAACGCCTCCCGTGTCTCCCGCGTCTCCACCCCCGACGCTCCCCGCCCCGCCGCCGCGATCTCCGTGCCGTCGGGTCCGTACAGCACCGCGCGACCGCTTACCCGCTGGGCGAGTTGGCGTAGGACCGAAGGGACCGGGTCGGGGCGGGAGGCCGCTGCCGCGAGGCTCTGCTGGGCCTCGGTGACGCGGCGGAGTTCGGCGAGGCGGGCCTGCGCCATCAGCTGCCAGACCGCGCGGGCCACCCGGGTGAACGGGGTCGGGGGCGGGACCTCCAGGAGGGGGAGGTCGTAGTCGTCGCAGGCCGCGACCAGGGCTCTCGGCACGGTGTCGTGGACGGGCGCGACGCCGAAGCCGAGGGCCACGCCGCCCGCCTCGACGATCCGGGAGACGTAGTCGGCGAAGTACGTGCCGGAGCCGGCCGCCTCCGGGATGTGGACGCCGGCCGTCAACAGCAGCTCGCCGCCCAGCAGATACGGATACGGGTCCGGCATCTCCGACACATGCGCCCAGTGGATCGCGGTGTCGGGGTCGGACGGCCCGGCGATCTGCCGCAGCCCCAGGTCCTCGCGGGCCAGGAGGGCGGAGAGATACACGGGTGGAGTGGGCGGAACCGTGAGGTCCGGCATGGTGGACGTTTCCTCCATCACCTCGGGCTCGGATGGATGAAACGTACACTTCGCAGCCGCTTTCCGGCCACCTAGGGTCGGTCGCGGCGCAAGCCGTCCCCCGAGACTCCCCGGGACTCCCCGAGACTCCGAGCACGTGCGTAAGGAGGCCCCCGTATGGCCGTCGACTACACCGTCATCGTCGTCTACCTGGCCGGCATGCTGGCCATGGGCTGGTGGGGCATGCGCCGCGCCAAGTCGAAGAGCGACTTCCTGGTCGCGGGCCGCCGCCTGGGCCCCGTCATGTACTCCGGCACCATGGCCGCGATCGTCCTCGGCGGCGCGTCCACCATCGGCGGGGTGGGCCTCGGCTACCAGTACGGCCTGTCCGGCGCCTGGATGGTCTTCACCATCGGCCTCGGCCTGCTCGCCCTCTCCGTCTTCTTCTCCGCCCGCATCGCCCGCCTCAAGGTGTACACGGTGTCGGAGATGCTCGATCTCAGGTATGGCGGCCGGGCGGGCGTCATCTCCGGCGTAGTCATGTGGGCCTACACCCTGATGCTGGCGGTCACCTCGACGATCGCCTACGCCACGATCTTCGACGTCCTCTTCGACATGAACCGCACCCTCGCGATCGTCCTCGGCGGCTCGATCGTCGTCGCGTACTCGACGCTCGGCGGCATGTGGTCGATCACGCTGACGGACATGGTGCAGTTCGTGGTGAAGACGATCGGCGTACTCCTGCTCCTGCTGCCCATCGCGGTCGTCAAGGCCGGCGGCTTCAGCGAGATGAAGGCGAAGCTGCCCACCGGGTACTTCGACCCGCTGGGCATCGGCGGCGAGACGATCTTCACCTACGTCCTGATCTACACGTTCGGCATGCTCATCGGCCAGGACATCTGGCAGCGGGTGTTCACGGCGGGCAGCGACAAGACGGCCAAGTGGGGCGGCACGGTCGCGGGCACCTACTGCCTCGTCTACGCTCTCGCCGGCGCCGTCATCGGCACCGCGGCCAAGGTCCTCTACCCGAACCTGGGCAGCCCGGACGACGCCTTCGCGACCATAGTCAAGGACGAACTCCCGGTCGGTGTACGGGGGTTGGTGCTGGCCGCCGCGCTCGCCGCTGTCATGTCGACGTCCTCCGGCGCGCTGATCGCCTGCGCCACGGTCGCCAACAACGACATCTGGTCGAAGCTGCGCGGCGCCGTACGGCGAGAGGGTGACGAGGAGGAGCATGACGAGGTCCGGGGCAACCGCGCCTTCATCCTCGTCATGGGCGTCGCGGTGATCGGCACGGCGATCGCGCTGAACAACGTCGTGGAGGCGCTGACAGTCGCCTACAACCTCCTCGTCGGCGGCCTGCTCGTCCCGATCCTCGGCGGTCTGCTGTGGAAACGCGGCACCGCACAGGGCGCGCTCGCCTCGGTGATCGTCGGCGGCCTCGCGGTCGTCGGCCTGATGGCGACCTACGGCATCCTCGCCAACGAGCCTGTGTACTACGGCCTGTTGTTGTCTCTGGCCGCCTATGTGACCGTCTCTCTCGCGACGCCCGCGACCGACGCGGCCGTACTCGCCGCGTGGCGGGACCGGCTGGCGGGGCGCGGCGCACCCGAACGAGTGTCCGAGCCGGTGGCGGCTCCCCAGTAAAGTCAAAGTCGTAGTCCGGCGTACAAAACCGCAGGAAAAACCCATACGCGATGAAGCGTAGGAAAGAAGGCAGTGCCCATGACCAGCAACGAGACGCCCCGCGGCCCGGTCGACTCCTCCCGCACCCCGCGGTACGCCGGACCCGCGACCTACGCCCGGCTGCCGCGCCTGGACGAGGTCGGCACCGCGGACGTGGCGGTGGTCGGGGTGCCGTTCGACGCCGGGGTCTCGTACCGGCCGGGCGCTCGCTTCGGCGGCAACGCGATCCGCGAGGCGTCCCGCCTGCTGCGCCCCTACAACCCGGCACAGGACGCGTCCCCGTTCGCGCTGGCGCAGGTCGCGGACGCCGGTGACATCGCGGCGAACCCGTTCAACATCAACGAGGCCGTCGAGACGATCGAGGAGGCCGCGGACCAACTCCTGGGCACCGGCGCGCGGTTGATGACCCTGGGCGGCGACCACACCATCGCGCTGCCGCTACTGCGGTCCGTGGCGAAGAAGCACGGCCCGGTGGCGCTGCTGCACTTCGACGCCCATCTCGACACCTGGGACACGTACTTCGGCGCCGAGTACACGCACGGGACGCCGTTCCGCAGGGCGGTCGAGGAGGGCATCCTCGACACGGAGGCGCTCTCGCACGTCGGCATCCGCGGTCCGCTGTACGGCAAGCAGGACCTCAAGGACGACGAGAAGATGGGCTTCGGCATCGTGACGTCGGCGGACGTGTACCGCCGGGGCGCCGACGAGGTCGCCGACCAGCTGCGCCAGCGCATCGGCGACCGTCCCCTCTACATCTCCATCGACATCGACTGCCTCGACCCGGCCCACGCGCCCGGCACCGGCACGCCCGAGGCCGGCGGCCTGACCTCCCGCGAACTTCTGGAGATCCTGCGCGGCCTGGCATCCTGCAACCTGGTGTCGGCGGACGTCGTCGAGGTGGCACCGGCGTACGACCACGCCGAGATCACGTCGGTGGCCGCGTCGCACACCGCGTACGACCTGATCACGATCATGTCCCGTCAGATTGCCGAGGCTCGTTCGAAGTGACCCACGACCACGACCTGGAACTCCGTCCGACGGCGGCTCAGACGGAGGCCGCGCTGAATCCTCCCCCCGGCCGCAACGGCGGTGACCTGGTCGTGGAGACCCTGGCGGGCCTCGGCGCGACGACGGTGTTCGGCCTGCCGGGCCAGCACGCGCTCGGCATGTTCGACGCCCTGCGCCGCTCCGACCTCCGCTACATCGGCCTACGGGTGGAGAACAACGCGGGGTTCGCGGCGGACGCGTACGGCCGCATCACGGGCGAGGCGGCTCCGCTGCTGCTGTCGACGGGCCCCGGGGCGCTGACGTCACTGGCCGCGCTCCAGGAGGCGCGGGCGGCTTCGGCCCCGGTGTTGGCGATCAGCAGCCAGATCCCGACCGCGGGCCTGGGTGGTGGCAGGCACGGGTATTTGCATGAACTGCCCGACCAGTCCGCCTCGTTCAGGGGCGTGGTGAAGTCGGTCCACACCGTCCGCACCCAGTCGCAGATCCCGTCCGCGATCGCGGAGGCCTGGAAGTCGGCGCTGACGGCTCCGCACGGCCCGGTGTGGGTGGAGATCCCCCAGGACGTACTACTGGCCGAGACCCTCCTCCCGGTGGTGACGGCGGTGGACGCGACCCCGGAGGACGTCCTGCCACGCCCCGAACTGACCGCCGTAGCAGCCCACTTGCTGTCGAACGCGGCCCGCCCGGCGATCATCGCGGGCGGGGGAGTCGTACGGGCGGACGCGTCGAAGAAGCTGCGGCAGCTGGCGGAGAAACTCCGGGCACCGGTGGTGACGACGCCGGGCGGCAAGGGCGCGTTCCCGTGGACGCACCCGCTCTCCCTCCAGTCCTGGCTGGAGGACCGCTATACGACCGACTTTCTGGAGGACGCGGACGTAGTACTGGTGGTGGGTTCGGGATTGGGCGAACTGTCCTCGAACTACCACACGTTCGCTCCGCGCGGCCGAGTCATCCAGATCGAGGCGGACCTCGGCAAACTGGAGTCGAACCACCCGGCGTTGGGCATCCACGCGGATGCGTGGCACGGGCTTCAGGCGCTGCTGGAGACGGTGACGGAGCGGGCGGACGAGACGGCGGAGGGGCGGGTGGCCGAGCTGCTCGGCCGGGTGCGGGAGCGTATCGACTCGCAGGAACTGACCCTGGAACAGGGCGTGTTGGAGTCGGTACGAAGGGCGCTACCGGCCAACTCCCCGTCCTTCTGGGACATGACGATCCTCGCCTACTGGGCCTGGTCGGCGTTCGACGCGAAGGGCCCCAACCACCTCCACTCCGCTCAGGGCGCGGGCGGCCTCGGCTACGGCTTCCCGGCGGCGCTCGGCGCGGCCGCCGCGGACCCGACGCGTCCGGTGCTGGCGGTGTCGGGGGACGGGGGTGCGCTGTACTCGATCGCGGAGCTGGCGACGGCCAAGCAGTATGACCTGAACGTCACTTGGCTCATCGTCGACGACGGCGGCTACGGCATCCTCCGCGAGTACATGACGGACGCGTTCGGGGAGGCGACGGCGACGGAGCTGACCCGGCCGGATTACGTGGCGTTGGCGGAGTCGTTCGGGGTGCGGGGGGTGCGGACTTCGCCGGAGGCGCTGGAGTCGGACCTGGCGAAGGCGTTGACGGAACCCGGGCCTTCTGTGGTCGTACTCCCGGCTGTGTTGCGGATGTTCGCGGCTACGCACTTGGGGTGACGGTCCGTCAGTCGACCGCGTTGTCAGTGGCGGCGGGCAGACTGTGCCGCATGACTTCGGTGACCGCACATGACTATGCCTGGATACGTTCCGCTCGGTTGTTCCGCTACGCGCTGGGGGTCGGGTACACCCTGACCCTGGTGCGGGGCGTCGCCCCGAGCGAGGTGCTGCGGGTGATGGAGGCGGACCCGCAGGGCACGTGCGTGGGGACGGACGAGTTGATCGAGCAGCAGGACGAACTGCGCGACCCGGAGGACTACTCGGACGCGTCCTTCATCGCGGGAGCGTTCACCGTCCCGGGCGACGGCGGTGACTGGACGCTCGTCCTGCACGTCGGAGAGGGAGGCATGGGGATGCAGCCGCGCTTCCTGGAAGCCCTGTCGGACGGCGGGCGCGCCGTGGTGCACTCCAGCAACGGCGGCAAGCCCATGCACTTCTTCCATTGGTACGAGGACGGGGAACTCCGGACCACCTTCGAGTGGCACACCACCAGGAGCGGCAGCACTCCCGATGCCCTCAACTCGGCGATGCGTGAAGTCGGTTACGTACTGTCGGACGACGAGGGCGAGACGAGCGAGCGTGTCGACACGAAGGCGGCGGCCTTCGCCCTCGCCGAGCGCCTGACCGGGGTTCGGGTGACGGAGGAACTGCTCCAGGACGCCGAATACCAACTCGGGTTTGTCCCCGAGGAGCCCGCGGAGGAGTGGACCGGCATCGTCATCGACATCACCGACGCGCACGGGGAACGTCTCTACAAGGAAGTCACCCGCGAAGAGGTCGAGGACGCTTCGGCCCGCGCTCGGGCGAACGTCCCGCGTCCTGAGTAGGCGTGACCTTCGGGTTGTTGGCCGCGTGGGCGGTGCACGATCTGAAGGAGGTGGCCGCGATGCCGGGGTGGGCTCGTGGGCGGGTTCCCGCGCTGTGGGTATGCCGTCGGCCTGCATTCACATCCGGTGACCGGACACGTCACGGTCGTCGCCATCAAGAACAGTATGACTGCCAGGCAAGCCCTTGGTGTGCTGCAGGCTGAGGGGCTCGTCGAGGCACGCAAGGGCGCGGCGTGTTCGTCCGGGACTTCAAGTCGATCCGGCGGCGCGGGCTCGAACGCCTCGCGCACGCGCAGTGGGGCGAGGGGCGTTCCATCTGGGCGACCGATGCCGGGGACCGCGAACTCGTCGTGGAGTCGGTGGAGGTGGGCGAGGAGGACGCCCCGCCCGCGATCGCGGGAGTGCTGGGCCTGAGCGACGAAGGGGCACGGGTCTGTGTGCGTCGTCGCCGGTACGTTCTTGACGGCAAGCCGGTGTTGCCGGCCGCCTCGTTCCTCGCGGCGGACCTGGTGTCGGGTGCAGCTGTCGCTCGACCCGACACCGGTCCCGGCGGCATCTACGCGAGGCTGGGGGAACTCGGGCGAAAGTCGGTCCACTTCCGGGAAGAGGTCCGTTCCCGTATGCCGAGCGGCGACGAGGCCGAGCGACTGGCGTTGCCGACGGGTGTGCCGGTCATGTTGATCGCGCGAACTGCCTTTGACGCCACGGGCGTTGCCGTCGAGGCGAACAACATGGTGCTGGACTCGTCCGCGTATGTGCTGGAGTTCGCCTTCGACGCCTGATCCGGAGCTCCTCCCGCGGTCGGCCTCACATCCGCGGATCCGGCGTCAGCAGCGCGAACACCGCCCCGAACGGGTCCCCGAGCCACGCCATCCGTCCGACCTCCGGTACATCCGTCGCCGGCATCAGCACGGAACCGCCGTTGGACTGTGTCGCCGTGATCGTGGCGTCGACGTCCGTCGCGTGGAAGTACGGTACCCAGCGCGGGAGTTCGCCCGTGCCCGCGCCGTCGCTCAGCGGTGCGACCCCGCCGAAGGAGGCGTCCTGCTGGTCGCCTTCGGCGGTGCTCAGTACCCGGTACGTCATGCCGGGTGCCGGCATCTCCTGGCTGCGCCAGCCGAACAGGCCCTGGTAGAAGGCGATGTCCGCCTCCGGGTCGGGGGCGTGCAGTTCCGCCCAGAGCAGGGCGTTCGGGGCGGACGTGAGTTCCAGGCCCGCGGTCCGGCCGGGCTGCCAGAGCGCGAACTGGGCGCCCTGCGGGTCGGTGGCCTGGGCCAGCATGCCCTCGCCCATGACGTCCATGGGCTCCATCCGTACGGTTCCGCCGCCGGCCGTGACGGCCTCGACGGTGGCCGCGATGTCGCCGGTCTTGAAGTGGATCATCCAGGCGGAGTTCGCCCCTTCCTCGGTGAGCGGTCCGAGGGCGGCGACGGTCTTCCCGTCCACCTGGAAGAAGCCGTATCCGCCGGTGTCGGGACCGGCGGAGACGAACCGCCAGCCGAGGACGGCGCCGTAGAACGCGGCGGCCGCGTCGGTGTCGGGGCTGCCGAGGTCGAGCCAGTTGGGCGATCCGGTGGTGAAGTCGGTGCCGAGCATGAAGTCCTCCTGAGCGAGGGGTGGGCCGGGACGGGAGCCACGATGCCGCCCCGGCCGCCGCCGTCCGCGCACGAGCACTGACAGGACTCCGGTTTCCACCGAACGGCCGAACGTTCGCCAGTGCCGGAGTGGCGCGCGCTGACAGACTTCCCACCATGGGTGGACACGAGGTGGGCGAAGGCGGCCGGGCGGTCGAAGTCGGTGTGACCTTCGGGCTGTTGGCCGCGTGGGCCGTGCACGATCTGGAGGAGGTGGCCGCGATGCCGGGTTGGGCCCGGGGCCGGCTGCGGCGGGCCGGTGTTCTGCGTGCCGCGCGACCGCGTGATGTGGCAACGGGGCCGGCGCTTGCTGCGGCGGCCACGGTCGGGACGCATGTGGTGGCGCGGCAGTTGGTGCGCCGGGGGCGGACGGTGTCCCGAATCGGTCGGAGTGGTTGAACTCCCCGCGGTACTGCGGATGTTGGCGTCAGGGCGGAGAGAGCGCTGTTCGGTCCGCGGTCGTAGTGGGTTCTGGTGCCGGAGACCCGGCTGCCCAGGAGCGAGGACAAGTAGCGGATCTGTACGGCGCAGGTCGGCGTGGACGGTGTGTGGCGCTGTCAGGAGTTCGCGTCGGCGGCGGCGCTGTCGCGGCGGCGCCGGAGGACGATCGCCAGGGTGACGAGCACGGCGATCCCCGCGGCGGACACGGCGGTCCAGATCGCCGTGCTGTCGTGGGCCAGTTGGGGCAGCAGCGCGGGGGACGCGGCCAGCGGGATGACCGCCTGGTCGTTCCCGGGGGTCCGGTCGAACGGGTTGGACGTGCGTATGGTGCCCTTCGCGCCGGGGACCTGGCGGTCGATGCGGATCCTGAACCCGATGACGGTCGTCCCTCCTTCGTGCCGTACCTCGGAGAACCCGTCGTAGCCGATCTCACAGACGAACGCCCCGCCTCGCTTCTTCGGCCGTGTGCACGCCCAGTCGCCGCCGTCGTCCTCGAAGGTGTACGGGATGGAGGTCACCGTGGTGCCTTCCGGCGGCACCACCTCGAAGCGGCCCAGTGTCTCCGCGCTCAACGGCCGTCCGGGGCCGTTGTCGCGCACCCCCAGCTGGACCGTCACCGTGCGGCCGACCCGGCCCCGGACGGTCGCGGTCACCGGCTGGTAGTCGACCTGCACGGTGGTCGTGGCCTTGACGTACCCGGTGTCGCCGGTGAGGCCGCGGTCCGCCGTCCTGGTCAGGGTCAGCGGGGGTTCGGTGCCGCGCACCGTGAGTTCGGCGGGGCGCTCGGGTTCGGACGACCAGGTGTAGGAGAGGGTGCCCAGCAGCTTTCCGGCGGCGGCCGTGTAGCGGACCGGGGCACTGGTGCGGTAGGCCGTGTGAGGTGCCGCCTCGGTGGAGAACTCGCACCACGCCGAGGTGGCGGAGGTGTCGAAGTAGCAGTTGTCGGGGCGCGAGGTCAGCAGCAGCCCGTCGTCCGCGGAGATATGGAGCGCGACACCCTTTTCCGCCGTGAAACGGCTGTGGTTGGCGAACCGGGGCGTCGTTTTCCGGGACGTGCCCGGTGCCACCGCCTTCACCGACTCGTCGTGCGCCGGGGTGTGGAGCGAAGGTCCGCCCACGGTCATCCGGGTGGTTCCGGTCACCGGTGCCGCGTTGTCCGCGACGACGGTGTACGTCAAGGTCCCGCTGTCGCCCGGCTCGACGCCGTCCACGCCGTTGAGGGTGAAGGGGTTGTTGGACTCGCCGTCACCGTTCTGCACGTCGCCGTAGACGCAGGTGAACACCGGGCCGTCCTGGGTGCAGTTCCCGCCGCTGCCCTTGCTCACCCGGGCGACGCCGTCCAACCCCGAGGTGTCCACGCTGACCCTGACGTTGCGGGCCGGACCCGCGTCACTGCGTTCCACGGCGACCGGGACGCCGAAGTCGCTGTTCGCGGCCTTGGCACCCTCGTCGGCGCTGTACATCCGGAAGGCTGCCGGGACTTCGGGCCGCAGGGAGACCCGGCCGGAGTCGTCGGCCGCCGCGGGGATCGCGGGCGTCGCCACCGAGGCGAGAACGGCGACGAGGCAGGCCGTCAGGGCGGAAAGGCGTCTGGTGATCAGTACCCGTCGAAGCATGCGGGCACTATGCCAGCGGGCGTCGATGGCCATCATCTCGGCCCTGCCGCACGGCAGTTGTCGCCGTCGGCGCGGGAGGCGCTACAGACGTATCGACGGTCGGGCTCCCCGCGGATCGCGAGGAGCCCGACCCGGCACTGCTGCCTACCAGATCGCCTCGACCCACTCCGGGTGGTCGATGAACGGGTTCCGGTTGTGCTGGTAGGTGTCGTAGATGACCTGGTTGCGCTTCTCCTCGAAGGCGCTCGGCGGGTCCGCCTCGCTCCAGGCCTTGAGGACGGAGAGCTTGCCCATGTAGGGGTTGCTGCCGTTGCCGACCTTCTCGTTGGGCTCCAGGTCGGCGAAGCCGTCGTCGCCCTCGTAGCGCACGGCCATGTAGAGGATCATGCGGGCCACATCGCCCCGGTCCGCCGCGCGGGGCGCGAAGGAGTCGGAGTCGACGGTGCTGCCGCCGCCGTTGGTGACCGCGCTGCCGCCGTTGTCGAAGTCCAGGTTGCCGCGGATGCTGTTGACCTGGACGTCGGCCGGACGCAGGTGGTGCAGGTCCGTGCCGGGGCCGATCGCCTCGCCGAAGTCGCCGTGGGACTTGGCCCAGGTGTGCTCACGGTTCCAGTCGCCGACGTCGCCGCCGTTGAGGGACTTGGCGCGGGAGACACCGCTGTACAGCAGGATCACGTTGCTGCTGTTGTTCGGGTCCTGGTCGGTGGCCATGAGGGCGTTCCAGACCGCGGAGTACGAGATCTTCGTGACGTTGGTGCTGATGATCGTGTGCAGCGAGGACTTGAGGCTGGTGCCCGTCTTGCCGACCGCGTTCTTGTAGTACGTCGCGTCGTACGCCGTGGTCGTGGCCGACGCCGGGGTCGCGGTCAGGGTCGGCGCGGTGAGGCCGACCAGGACGGCCGCGGTGGCCAACGCCACCGATTTCCAGCGGTGCATCCGTGTCCCAAGCATAAAGAGTGTCCCATCTACGCGGGTTGAATGGGGCGGCAATCGGGAGCGTGACATGCACATGCGGTCCTGTAAATAAACGAGACGTGTCGATCAGGTGACCGGACGCGACAATTTGCCTCGTGTCTACGCGAGTTGACGTACCAAAACGACCCCCGACCGTGAGGTCGGGGGCCGTTGGCCGTTCGGCTACGTCGGTGTCGTCACCTACGTCCGTGTCACCTACGTCGGTGTCACTTCACGTCCGACGGGTCCAGCCGGTAGATCGTCGACGTGTTGGTCGTCGAGGTGCCGGTCGTGGAGGACGAAGAGCTCGAACTCTTCTCCGTCGACGCGCTCTTGTCGTACGCGCTCTCCTTCACCGCCGTCGCGTTCTTCTGCACCCACGCGGTGATCTCGGTGTTCAGGGTGCTGTTGCCGCCCATCCCGCCGCCACCGAGCTGGATGTAGTGCAACTCGCCCTTCTTCACCAGCTCCTTGAGCTTGGCGAGGGTCATCGCCTTGTCGGAGCCGGTGAAGCCCCACATGGAGATGACGGGCTTGTGGGTGCTGAGGATCAGCTGGCCCGCGCTCTGCGAATTGGACACCGCGAGCAGCCACTTGGCGCCGTCCTGGTGCTTCTCCAGGTACGAGATGAGCGCGCTGGACGTGGTGCCGCCCATGCCGCCCCCGCCGCCCATACCGCCGCCGCGCGTACCGCCGGTGCCGCCACCCGGAGCCGTACCGCTGCCGGTTCCGGTGCCGCCAGGAGCCGTACCGCCGCCGGGGAACTCCCCGGTGGTACCGCCCTGTTGACCGCCGGTCGTGCCGCCGGTCGGCGCCCCGCTCGGCGCGCCACCGCCCTGCGGCACCTCACCGGTGCCACCGCCACCCGGAGTCATCCCGCCGGGCGCCTCGCCGCTCGCCTGGCCGCCGCCCTGCTGGGTGCCGCCGCCGGCCATCTCGCCGGGACCGCCCTGGCCGCCGCCGAAGCCGCCACGGCCGCCGCCCCCGCCACCGGGGCCGCCCATGCCGCCGCCGGTCGACGGACCGGCCGTCGGGTTGGTGCCGCCCATGCCGCCGCCGGAGCCGCTGGACGCCGCCGGGGTCACGGCGTACGCCGTCGGACCGGCGAGCGCGGCGATGATCGCCGCCACGATGGACGCGGTCAGCAGCCGGGCCCGGTTGCCGGAGCCGGAGCGGAACACGAACAGGCCCACGATCGCGAGGACCATGAGGACGCCGATCGTCGGCCACAGCCAGGTGTTCCAGCCGGAGGCCCGGCGGAGTACGACGATCGCCCAGATCCCGGTGACCCCGAGACCGGCCGGCAGGACCCAGGACCAGCGGGCGTCACCGCTGCGGAACGCGCGCCACAGCATCACGCCGCCGCCACCGCACAGGGCCGCGATGCCGGGGGCGAGCGCGGTCGTGTAGTACGGGTGCATGGTGCCTTCGGCCATGGCGAAGGTCAGGTAGTGCAGCACGAGCCAGCCGCCCCACATCAGCAGCGCGGCGCGCGTCGGGTCGGTGCGCGGGGCGCGGCCGACCAGGACCAGTCCGGCCACCAGGGCGATGCCCGCGAAGGGGATCAGCCAGGAGATCTGGCCGCCGAGGATGTCGTTGAACATCCGGCCGAGGCCCGCGGTACCGGCGAACGTGCCGCCTCCGCCACCCCCGCCGCCTCCGCCGTTGCCCTCGCCGCCGAGGACCCGGCCCAGGCCGTTGTAGCCCATGATCAGGTTCCAGGCGCTGCCGTCGGTCGAACCGCCGATGTACGGGCGGTCGTCCGCGGGGACGAGCGAGACGGCCGTGGCCCACCAGAAGCTGGAGACGGCCAACGCGACCGTGGCCAGGGCGAGTTGGACGAGCTTCTTCTTCCAGCCCAGCTTCGACGCGATCACGTACACGGCGAAGACGGCCGGCAGGGCGATGTAGCCCTGGAGCATCTTGGTGTTGAAGGCGAAGCCGAAGCAGACCGCGGAGCCGATCAGCGGCAGCAGCCGCTCGGTGCGCACGGCGCGCAGGCCGAGGGCCGCGGCGCCCACCATCAGCAGGACGAGGAGGGTGTCGGGGTTGTTGTCGCGGTTGATGGCGACCGTGATCGGCGTCAGGGCGATGACCAGCGCGGCGATCGTCGCGGCCACGTGCCCGAAGTACCGCTTCACGGAGGTGTGCAGGATCCAGATCGTGCCGAGCGCGGCGGCGACCTCCGGCAGCATCATCTGCCAGGTGCCGAAGCCGAAGATCCGGCACGACAGGCCCATCACCATCAGGGCGAAGGGCGGCTTGTCGACCGTGATGAAGTTGCCCGCGTCCAGCGAGCCGAAGAACCAGGCCTTCCAGCTCTGCGTGCCGCTGTAGATGGCGCTGCTGTAGAAGCTGTTCAGGCTGGAGCCGGAGAGGTTCCAGGAGTACAGCACGGCCGCCAGGACCAGGATCGCGACGAGCGCGGGCAGCGACCAGCGGGGCGCCTTCTCGGGTGGCGCGTCGACGGGTGGGGCCGGCGGCGGCCAGTCGGCGGACGCGGGGTCGGTGTGGGGGTACGGATCGGTGGCAGATGTCACCCACGCATCGTGCGAAGGCAGGGTGGGAGAGTGCTGTGCCGTACCTTGCCCCTGGCTGTGAATTCGCAAAGGGGCGGGTAACGCGTCGTACAACCGTTCCCCAACCCGTACAACCTTTCACGCCTTCCTGTGAGTCAACTCATGCATGACTCAGTCTCATTGGACATCCCGCCGAGCCAGAGTGGTGGCCGTCGGCGTGGGCGCCGGCCTCCTGATACCCGTGCTGGCCGCCGCGACACCCGCTGCCGCGGCCACCCCGACGGTCAGCTGTACGTCCGCCAAGGCCGGCCTCGCCGCCAAGCTGAAGAAGGACATCACCGCGGCGCTCGCGAACCGCAAGGGGACCGTCGCCGTCGGCCTCTACGACCGCACCACCAAGACCACCTGCACCCTGCGGGCGACGAGCGCCTACGACTCGGCCAGCACCGTCAAGGTGACCGTCCTCGCCACGCTGCTGTGGGACGCGAAGAAGCACAACCGCACGCTGACGACGCGCGAGTCGACCCTCGCCAAGGCCATGATCACCAAGTCGGACAACACCGCGACCTCCACCCTGTGGAAGCAGCTGGGCCTGACGAAGATCAAGGGCTTCCTGTCCGCAGCCGGCATGACCCAGACCAAGCCCGGCGCGAACAACTACTGGGGCCTGACCCAGGAGACCGTGACCGACGAGCAGAAACTGCTCAAGCTGGTCACCGCCAAGAACACGGTGCTGAGCGACAACTCCCGTGCGTACATCCTGAAGTTGATGAACCAGGTCATCTCCAGCCAGCGCTGGGGAACTCCGTCCGGCGCCCCCTCCGGTGTCACCGTCCACGTCAAGAACGGCTGGCTCCAGCGCTCCACGCACGGCTGGCGCGTGCACAGCCTGGGCACCTTCAACGGCGGCGGCCACGACTACATGATGTCCGTGCTCACCCAGGACAACAGCACGATGAGCTACGGCATCACGACGATCCAGGGTGTCGCGAAGGCGATCCACAAGGACCTCGCGTAGGTCCTGTCCTGGGGAAGCGCTTTACTACGCGGTCTCCCGCACGTCATCCACCCGTCCTACGGTGACGCCCATGCGCCTGAGAACCGTACTCGCGACCACGACCGCCGGCCTGGCGGCGGCCACCTGCCTCACCGCCGCCGGGCCCGCGACCGCCGTCAGCACCACTGGCACCACCAACTCCCTTACCGTCAACGCCTGTTCGTCCTCCGTCTCGATCGACCGTTTCTCCGACGCGCTCGACAAGGCGACGTACGACGGCACGTTCGTCGGCAACTTCTCCGCGCTCGCCGTGGACAAGGACGGTTCGATCGCCGCCCTGGAGGACCGCTCCTCGCTGTTCGACCTGAACGCGAAGACGCTCCAGCCGAAGCGCGTCGTCCCGCTCGCCGACGAGAACGGCGCCGCGCTCGACTCCGAGGGCCTCGCCATCGACCGCGACGGCACGCGCCTGATCACCTCCGAGACCGAGCCGTCGATCCGCCGCTACTCCGCCGACGGCAAGATCCTCGACCGACTCCCGGTCCCGCCCTCGCTCCTGGTCGCCCCGGCCGGCCGGGCCGTCTCCAACCAGACCTTCGAGGGCCTGACCCTGCTGCCCGGCGGCCACACCCTCCTCGCGTCGATGGAGTACCCGATCGCCGGGGACACCTCGGGCGCCGTCCGCTTCCAGACCTGGACCCGGACCAAGGGCGACCACTTCAAGCTCGCCGCGCAGTACGCGTACAAGCCCGACGCCACGTTCCTCGGCGTCCCCGAGGTACAGGCCCTCCCCGACGGCCGCCTCCTCGTCCTGGAACGCGGCTTCACCAGCGGCGTCGGCAACACCGTCCGCCTCTACCTGGCCGACCCCCGCCACGCGACGAACACCAGCGGCATCGACACCCTCACCGGCCAGCCCGGAGTCCACCTGATCAAAAAGACCCTGCTGGCCGACATCGCCGACTGCCCGACCCTGGGCGCGACGGCGAAGCAACCCCAGCCGAACCCCCTCCTCGACAACATCGAGGGCATGGTGATCACGGGGAGGGAGAAGGGCCGCTACAAGGTGCTGCTGGTGAGCGACGACAACCAGAACGAGGTCCAGACAACCCGCTTCTATTACCTCCGGGTACGAGTAACCCCCTAGGGGCGCGGGGCTGTATCGATGTGCGGCTCCGCCGCGTGGGCGCGACCAGCCACAGTGGGCCTGCACTCGAAAAACGACCCCCGCGCGAAGCGCAATGTTGCGGAGGGATGAAATCCGCTTCAATCCGCGTTGGTGCCTTCCGAAAGACCACCTGATCAGGGGCGAACGGAAGGCACCGCGTGGCAGCGAAACAGGGGGAGACACCGGGGTACAGCCAAGGCTGGGCAAGAAGACTCGCCGGATACGCCTGGCGCCACCCCAAGGACGTCATCCTCGCCCTGGGCGCCTCCCTCGCCGGCATGGCGGTCACCGCCCTCGTCCCCCTGGTCACGAAGGTGATCATCGACGACGTGATCACCGGCCACACCCGCTCCATGGCCCCCTGGGCAGCCGCCCTGATCGTCGCCGCCCTCCTCGTCTACGTCTCGACGTACATCCGGCGGTACTACGGCGGCCGCCTCGCCCTGGACGTCCAGCACGACCTCCGCACCGAGATGTACGGGACGATCACCCGCCTCGACGGCCGCCGCCAGGACGAGCTGTCCACCGGCCAGGTCGTCGGCCGCGCCACCAGCGACCTCCAGCTGATCCAGGGCCTGCTCTTCATGCTCCCGATGACCATCGGGAACGTCCTGCTCTTCGTGATCTCCCTCGCGATCATGGCCTGGCTGTCCCTCCCCCTGACCCTGATCGCCCTGGCCGTCGCCCCCGCCCTCGGCATCATCGCCAAGCGCAGCCGCAGCAAACTGCACCCGTCCACCTGGTACGCGCAGGCCCAGGCCGCCGCCGTAGCAGGAGTCGTCGACGGCGCCGTCAGCGGCGTACGCGTGGTGAAGGGCTTCGGCCAGGAGGACCAGGAGACCGGAAAACTCCGCGAGGTAGGACGCCGGCTGTACGCGGGACGCCTCCGCACGATCCGCCAGAACGCCCGCTACACCCCCGCCCTCCAGGCCGTCCCGGCCCTCGGCCAGGTCGCGATGCTCGCGCTCGGCGGCTGGCTCGCGGTACGCGGGCACATCACGCTCGGCACGTTCGTCGCGTTTTCCACCTACCTCGCCCAACTCGTCGGCCCGGTCCGCATGTTGGCCATGGTCCTCACGGTCGGCCAGCAGGCCCGCGCCGGCACCGAACGCGTCCTCGAACTCATCGACACCGAGCCCTCCATGACGGACGGCACCAAGGAACTCCCCGCCGACGCCCCGGCCACGGTCGAGTTCGACGACGTCTCCTTCGGCTACGACGACGACCGCCCCGTCCTGAACGGCCTCAGCTTCGAGATCCGCCCCGGCGAGACCCTCGCGGTCGTAGGCTCCTCCGGCTCCGGAAAATCCACGGTCTCGCTCCTCCTCCCGCGCTTCTACGACGTCACCCACGGCGCCGTCCTCATCGGCGGCCACGACGTCCGCGAACTCACCCTCGACTCGCTCCGCGCCGCGATCGGCCTGGTCCCCGAGGACTCCTTCCTCTTCTCGGACACGGTCCGCAACAACATCGCCTACGGCCGCCCCGACGCGACCGACGAGGAGATCCGCACCGCCTCCCGCGCCGCGCAGGCCGACCGGTTCATCGCGGAACTCCCCGACGGCTACGACACCACGGTCGGCGAACACGGCCTCACCCTCTCCGGCGGCCAGCGTCAGCGCGTCGCCCTCGCCCGCGCGATCCTCACCGACCCGCGCCTGCTGGTCCTCGACGACGCGACCTCGGCGGTGGACTCACGCGTCGAGCACGAGATCCACGAGGCCCTGAAACACGTCATGCAGGGCCGCACCACCCTCCTCATCGCGCACCGCCGCTCCACCCTCAACCTCGCCGACCGCATCGCCGTCCTCGACGCCGGCCGCCTCGCCGACATCGGCACCCACGACGAACTCCAGGCGCGCTCACCCCTCTACCGCCGCCTCCTCACCGACCCCGACGAACTCGGCGGCGTCTCACCGGGCCACGCCCTGCCCGCCGCGGAACCGGCCGAAGACACCTCCGTACGCGAGGAGTTGGACGCGGAGTTCGACGCCGAGCGCGGACTCACCCCCCATCTGTGGACCGGCGACCGCGAACCCAAGGACACCGCCCTGTCCGGGATGCCCGCGACCCCCGAACTCCTCGCCCAGGTCGACGCGTTGCCCCCGGCGACCGATGTCCCCGACATCGACGAGGCACGCGCGGTACGCGCCGAGGACTCCTACGGCCTGCGCCGACTGCTGCGCGGTTTCGGCACCCCGCTGCTGATCAGCCTCGGCCTGGTCGCGGTGGACGCGAGCATGAGCCTGCTGCTGCCGATCATGATCCGGCACGGCATCGACCAGGGCGTCACCAAGATGGCGATCGGCGCGATCTGGTCGGCGTCAATCCTGGCTCTGCTCGCGGTAGTTGTGCAGTGGGCGGTCCAGCGCAGCGAGACGCGCATGACCGGACGCACGGGGGAGCGGGTCCTCTACACCCTCCGCCTCAAGATCTTCGCCCAGCTGCAACGCCTCGGACTCGACTACTACGAGCGGGAGTTGACGGGTCGGATCATGACGAGGATGACGACGGACGTGGATGCGCTGTCCACGTTCTTGCAGACGGGGCTGGTCACGGCCTTCGTCTCGGTCGTCACCTTCTTCGGCATCATGGTCGCCCTGCTGGTGATCGACATCCAGCTGGCGCTGGTCGTGTTCGCGACCCTCCCGCCCCTCGTCATCGCCACCTTCTTCTTCCGCCGGGCGAGCGTGAAGGCGTACGAACTCGCCCGCGAGCGTGTGTCGTCGGTCAACGCCGACCTCCAGGAGTCGGTGTCGGGGCTGCGGATCGTGCAGGCGTTCCGACGCGAGCGCGACGGCGGCCGACGGTTCGCCGAACGCAGCAGCAGCTACCGCGAGGCCCGTACGCGGGGCCAGTGGCTGATCTCGATCTACTTCCCCTTCGTGCAGCTGCTGTCGTCGGTGGCGGCGGCGTCCGTACTGATCGCGGGTGCGGGAAGGGTGGACAACGCGACCCTGACAACAGGCGCGTTGGTCGCCTACCTCCTCTACATCGACCTGTTCTTCGCCCCGGTCCAGCAGCTCTCCCAGGTTTTCGACGGCTACCAGCAGGCGACCGTCTCCCTGGGCCGCATCCAGGAACTGCTCCAGGAACCGACGTCGACACGAGCGGCCGAAGAACCGCTGGAAGTCCTGTCTCTCCGCGGCGATATCGCCTTCGAGGACGTGCACTTCGCGTACGGCTCCGCCGAAGAGGCAGATACTGCAGAGGCCATCGGGGGCGTCGAGTTGAGCATCCCGGCCGGCCAGACGGTCGCCTTCGTCGGCGAGACGGGCGCGGGCAAGTCGACGCTCGTGAAGCTGGTGGCCCGCTTCTACGACCCGACGGGCGGCCGGGTCACGGTCGACGGCACCGACCTCCGCGCCCTCGACATCACGTCGTACCGCCACCACCTGGGCGTCGTCCCCCAGGAGGCGTACCTCTTCCAGGGCACGGTCCGTGACGCCATCGCCTACGGCCGCCCGGACGCCACCGACGCCGAGGTGGAGGCGGCGGCCCGCGCGGTGGGCGCCCACGAGATGATCGCCACGCTCGACGGCGGCTACCTCCACGAGGTCGCCGAGCGCGGGCGCAACCTCTCGGCGGGCCAACGCCAGCTGATCGCCCTGGCCCGCGCCGAACTGGTCGACCCCGACATCCTCCTCCTGGACGAGGCCACAGCGGCCCTGGACCTGGCCACAGAAGCCCAGGTCAACCAGGCCACCGACCGCCTCGCGGGCCGCCGCACCACCCTCGTCGTCGCCCACCGCCTGACGACGGCGGCCCGCGCGGACCGGGTCGTGGTGATGGACCACGGGCGGGTCGTCGAGGACGGCACACACGACGAGCTGCTCGCGCTCGACGGGTACTACGCCGAGCTGTGGCGCACGTTCATCGGCGCGCCCGAGTCGGAGGAGCCGGTCGCCGCACCCCACTGACGGTCGCGCAACCATGCGACATACGTCTTGCGTCCGTACATCAGTACGCTGTTCGGCTGCTGTGCTGTGCGGGAGGGGTGACTGTGGACATGGGTGCGCTACGACGGCGGGTGGCGCTCGGCACGGCCGTGCTCACCGTGTCCGGACTGCTCGCGCTCGCGGCCCCCGGCACCGCCCAGGCGGCCCTGGTCTGCCCGGGGCGGGAGGTGGTGACGCTGCCCTTCTCCACCGGCACCGTCCATGTCTTCCGCCGGGGCGAGTACATCTGCGCGTACACCGCCCCCAAGAGGTCCGGCGCCAAGCGCACCATGTCGGTCAGCGTCCAGGCCCGCGGCAACCGCCCCGTCGTCGACAGGGGCCGGTACACGCGCCGGGCCGGACCGGTCACCGTGCACGCCGGGCACCGGTGCGTACGGGTGAAGGGCGCGGTCGGCGGCGGCTCGGTCAGCTCGGGCTGGATCCTCTGCTGAACCGCAGGTCGGCGCCGTAGCCGCACAATCTCCTCTGGTGTGACGGGAGTTGCTCCGATAGCTTCCCGTTCACAACTGCCTCACAGGGGAGACTGCATGCGCAAGGCGCTCAGATGGCTGCTGGCGCTCACCGTGCTCATAGGCACGCTGAGCACGGCCGGGGTGGCCACCGCCGCCCAGGCCGGCCAGGCCAGTCAAACGGCGGACATCAAGGACCAGTTGCTGGCGATACCCGGCATGAGCCTGATCCAGGAGAAGCCGTACACCGGCTACCGCTACTTCGTCCTGAACTACACCCAGCCGGTCGACCACCGGCACCCGTCCAAGGGCACGTTCCAGCAGCGGATCACCGTGCTGCACAAGGACGTCTCACGCCCGACGGTCTTCTACACCAGCGGCTACAACGTCTCGACGACCCCCAGCCGCAGCGAACCGACCCGGATCGCGGACGCCAACCAAGTCTCCCTGGAATACCGCTACTTCACGCCGTCGCGGCCCGCCCCGGCCGACTGGTCCAAGCTCGACATCTGGCAGGCGGCCAGCGACCAGCACCGCGTCTTCAAGGCCCTCAAGTCGATCTACACCAAGAACTGGATCGCCACCGGCGGCTCCAAGGGCGGTATGACGGCCACCTACTTCGAGCGGTTCTACCCGCACGACATGGACGGCGTCGTCGCCTACGTCGCCCCCAACGACGTGGTGAACAACGAGGATTCGGCCTACGACCGCTTCTTCACCAAGGTCGGCACCAAGGAGTGCCGCGACCGCCTGGACGCCGTACAGCGCGAGGCGCTGGTGCGCAGGGACGCGCTGGAGAAGAAGTACGCGGCGTACGCGGCCGAGAACGGCTTCACCTTCACCACCGTCGGCAGCCTCGACAAGGCCTACGAAGCCGTCGTCCTCGACTACGTCTGGGGCTTCTGGCAGTACAGCCTGGTCTCCGACTGCGACACCATCCCGGCGAACGCACAGGCCGCCACCGACGACGAGATCTGGACCTCGGTCGACACGATCTCCGGCTTCTCCTTCTACACCGACCAGGGCCTGGACCCGTACACCCCGTACTACTACCAGGCGGGCACCCAACTCGGCGCCCCCACCATCCAGTTCCCGTACATCGAGAAGAAGTACATCCACTACGGCTACCAGCCGCCCCGCAACTTCGTCCCCCGCTCCATCCCGATGAAGTTCCAGCCGGGCGCCATGCGGGACGTGGACAGCTGGGTCCGCCACCACGCCACCCGCATGCTCTTCGTCTACGGCCAGAACGACCCGTGGGGCGCGGAGCGCTTCGCCGTCGGCAAGGGCTCGAAGGACTCGTACGTCTTCACCGCGCCCGGCCTCAACCACGGCGCGAACGTCGCGGCCCTGACCGCCGACCAGAAGGCACTCGCCACCGCCCGCATCCTCGCGTGGGCCGGTGTCCCGGCCACCACCACGGCACAGGCGAAGCCGCTGGCGCCGTACGACGCGAAGCTGGACCGGCAGGACGTGCAGCGCGAGCCGACGCTGCGCCCGTAAGCAAGCTCCGTGCTGTGCCCGGCCGTTGAGAGTCACCTGACTACACCGGCCGGGCGCAGCCCACCGGTTGCTCGCCGCCGAGCTGGACGTACAGGGCGGTCGAGGCCGGGCAACTCGCGCGCCGGAGCACGGCCTTGACGACCTTGTACTGCGGCTTCCGCTGACCCGAGCCGTCGCACGCCGTCTCCCGCACCTGCCCGCTGCCCGAGCCGTAGACGCAGTCACCGACGATCGTGCGGGGCCCGCCCCCGCCACCCGGGTCGCCGGGATGCGGCGGCTCCAGGTTGCGCATACAGGCGTAGCCCTTCGGTATGACCCCGTCGCCGACCCCGCCCGAGGATCCCTGAGCGCTGATGTGCAGCACGAAGTCCGTGATCGCCGGGCACGCGGGACCGTCGCTCACATCGCCGTCGTAGCGGGCGATGACACGGGCCGCCGCCCGCTCGCTGGTGCACGGCACCTCGGTGAAACTCGTCGTACCGAAGGAACTGCACTCGTCGACGCCGAGGAACACCGCGCCGTAGCCGAAGGGTTGGGTGGTCGCCGAGGAGGTCGACGACGCGGGCACCTTCCCGCCGAGCCGGCCTTCCCCCGCGTCGGAACCGTTCGCCGACGAGCATCCCGTCACCAGGGCGGCGAGCAGCGCGCACACCACCCCCACGCTCCATCGCTCACGCATCGATCCCCCCGACTGCCCCCGCCCAGCGTGACCCGCGGTGGCGGGCGCACGCCAGACGTGCGGGGGGCTTTGGGCCAGTTGGCGGGGGTGGGGCGGGTGCGGAACGTACCCCTAGTACGACAGTCCGTGCCCGACCGGATACAGCACCTGCGTCGGATCGTCCGCGCGCTGCACCGCAACCGGCAGCTTCCCGCGCGGCCGGACCCGGCCCGCGATCACCCGTGCCGCCGCCCGGAGTTCGACGTCGGTCCAGGAGTAGGACGCCAAGTAGGCGGAGACCGAGGGTAGTTGGGCAACATCGTAGGGGTTGCGGACGGCGACGGCCACGACCGGTTTCCCGGTGGCGACCAGTTGCTCGACGAGCGTCTTCTGTGCGTCGGCCGCCGTGACGTTGTAGGTCGCCGCCACCACCACATCCGCCGCACGCGCCGCCGCCACGGCCTTCGCGACGGTCGCGGCGGAAGGAGCCGTACCGGTGGAGAGGGCGGTCGCCGTGAACCCCAGCTCCCCGAGGGCTGCCGCGAGCACACCGGTGGGTGGCCCCGTAGTACCGGAGGGGGAGGCCGGATCGGCGCCGACCACCAGGACCTTCCCGTGCGTACGGCGGGACAGCGGCAGCAGCCCCGCCTTGTTGACCAGCAGGGTGGTCGTCCGCTCGGCGATCCGGTCGGCGGCGGCGAGGTGAGCGCCGGTCCCGACCGTGTGGTCGACACCCGCCCGGTCGGCATACGCGTCCTCGAACAACCCCAGCCGGGCCTTCAGCCGCAGCACCCGCAGGATCGACTCGTCGAGCCGTGCCTCCGTCAACTCCCCGCCCCGCACGGCGTTGAGGACGGCGTTCCAGGCGACGTCCAGGGACGGCGGGTTGAGCAGCTGATCCACCCCGGCCTTCAGCGCGAGCACCGGCACCCTGTCGTCCCCGTACTTCTGGCGTACGCCCTCCATCTGCAGCGAGTCGGTGATCACGACCCCGTCGTAGCCGAGTTCGCCGCGCAGGATGCCGGTGAGGATGGGGTGGGAGAGGGTGGCCGGGTCGCCGGAGTCGTCGAGGGCCGGGACCATGATGTGGGCGGTCATGATCGAGTCGATGCCCGCGCCGATGGCCGCCCGGAAGGGGACGGCGTCCAGCTTCCCCCACACCTCGCGGCTGTGCGTGATGACCGGGAATCCGAAGTGGCTGTCCACTGCGGTGTCGCCGTGCCCCGGGAAGTGCTTGGCGGTGGCGGCCACCCGGCTGCTCTGATACCCCTTCACCTCGGCGGCGACGAGGCCGGCCACCGCGTCCGGGTCGGCGCCGAAGGACCGTACGCCGATGACCGGGTTGGCCGGGTTGACGTTCACATCGGCGTCGGGGGAGTAGTCCTGGTTGACGCCCATCGCGCGCAGCTCGGCGCCGGAGATCCGGCCGAGGGTGCGGGCGTCGGCACGGGAACCGCCCGCGCCGATCGCCATCGCGCCCGGGAAGAGGGTGGCGGGGGCGCCGATACGGCACACGATGCCGTGCTCCTGGTCGGTGGCGACCAGTACGGGTAGCCCTCGGGGCTGACTGAGGGACGCCTTCTGGATGCCGTTGGAGAGGGCGGCGATCTGGTGCGGGTCGCGGGTGTTGTGCGCCCAGGTGAAGTAGATGATGCCGCCGACCCGGTACTTGGCGATCAGCTCGGCGGCAGTACGCACGCCGATCTCGCTCAGGTTGGCATCGATGTCGGCCTGGTCGGGGGCGGTGGCGGAGTGGCCGTAGACCCGCATCACGAACAGCTGGCCGACCTTCTCCGGCAGCGTCATACGGGAGATCAGCGAGCGGAGTGTCTTGTCGTCGGCGTCGTAGGCGTGGGCGGTGCCGCCGACCGCGAGGGACGCGGTGACGCCCATGGTCGCGGCGAGAACGGTACGTCTGGAGGGCACGTGCGCTCCTTCCGGAGGTGTTCCACTTCGGATCATCGGATCCGCTGAAGGAAACTTCCACGACTTCACGAATATCCGGGAAGTTTCTGCCAGTCAAGGGAACGCACAGTACCCAGCTGAGGGGCCGCCATCGGCGCAGTTGGAGGGGGGCGCGCCGATGACGGCGTGCCGCCGGCCGCGGTACGGAGGAGAGGGTTTGTCAGCTTTCGCAGCCAGCAGCGAGGCCGACGCCGTACCGCGGAGACTCTTCCGGCAGCATGCCGGTTGGACGGAGGGGAGGGGATGCGGGTTCCCTCCTGGTGGCCGATTCCCGGAAGTTGGTGAACCCGTGCACAACGGGACGGATGCGGTCACACACAGGTACGCGCGGACGAACGGTGGTCGTCCATCCCGTGGACGTCCCGGCGGGGCGGGCGAGCACCGTCCGATCATGAGGGCATGCCCGTAGTCGACATCCCCGGTTCCAAGTCCATCACCGCCCGCGCGCTGTTCCTGGCCGCGGCGGCCGACGGTGTCACCACCCTCCGGCGCCCCCTCCGCTCGGACGACACCGAGGGTTTCGCCGAGGGCCTGACCCGGCTCGGCTATCGCGTGGGCCGGAGTCCGGACGCCTGGCAGATCGACGGCCGCCCGGAGGGTCCCGCGGTCGCGGAGGCGGACGTGTACTGCCGGGACGGCGCGACGACCGCCCGCTTCCTCCCCACCCTCGCGGCGGCCGGCCACGGCAGCTTCCGCTTCGACGCGTCCCCGCAGATGCGCCGCCGCCCGCTTCTTCCGCTCACCCAGGCCCTGCGCGACCTGGGCGTGGACCTGCGCCATGAGGAGGCGGAGGGCCACCACCCGCTGCGCATCGAGGCGTCGGGGGTGGAGGGCGGCGAGGTGGTCCTGGACGCGGGCCAGTCCTCCCAATACCTGACCGCGCTGCTTCTGCTGGGCCCCCTGACCAGGAAGGGCCTGCGGATCAGGGTCACCGACCTCGTCTCCGCGCCGTACGTCGAGATCACGATCGCGATGATGCGGGAGTTCGGGGTGGAGGTACTACGGGAAGGGGACGGCCGGGTGTACGCCGTCCCACCGGGGGGCTACGGGGCCACCACCTACGGCATCGAACCGGACGCGTCCACCGCGAGCTACTTCTTCGCGGCGGCGGCCGTGACCGGCGGCGAGGTGACGGTCCCCGGACTCGGCACCGGCGCGCTCCAGGGCGACCTCGGCTTCGTCGACGTACTGCGCCGCATGGGCGCGGAGGTGGCGACCGACGCGCACGGCACACGGGTGCGGGGCACGGGCGAGCTGCGCGGCCTCACGGTCAACATGCGGGACATCTCGGACACCATGCCGACGCTGGCGGCGATCGCCCCGTTCGCCTCCGGCCCGGTCCGGATCGAGGACGTGGGCAACACGCGAGTGAAGGAGTGCGATCGGCTGGAGGCCTGTGCGGAGGGCCTCCGGCGGTTGGGCGTGGAGGTGGCGACGGGGGACGACTGGATCGAGATCCGGCCGAGTGACGTGCCGGGGGCAACTCCCGTCACGGGCACGGAGATCAAGTCCTACGGCGACCACCGCATCGTCATGTCCTTCGCGGTGACCGGGCTCAGGGTGCCCGGTATTTCGTTCGACGACCCGGGGTGCGTACGGAAGACTTTCCCGGGTTTCCACGAGGCGTTCGCGGCGCTGCGAGCGCAGTTGCCGGAATAGGCCGAGACGCAGGGACAAGGAGTCAACGGGTGGGTTTCGAACTGAAGGCTCCGGTCCTGGCAGGCGAGTTGGTGCGCCTGGAGCCCCTCGATCACCGGCACGCGGCCGAGCTGGCGGTGGCGGCGGAGGAGAACCGGGGTTCGTACGCGTTCACCTGGGTGCCGAGGGCGGATCAGGTGCAGGCCTACATCGACGCCCAGTTGGGCAGGGCGGCGACGGGCCAACTCGCGCCGTACGCCCAGGTGTCGACGGCCACGGGGAGGGCGGTCGGCGTCACGGCCTTCTGGGAACCCCGCTCCTGGCTGACGGACGATCAACTCGACGCCGTCGAGGTCGGGTTCACCTGGCTGGCGAGTTCGGCGCAGGGCACGGGCGTCAACGCCGAGGCCAAACTCCTGCTGTTCCGGCACGCGTTCGAGGTGTGGGGCGTATCCCGGGTCGACCTGAAGACGGACGCCCGCAACGACCGCTCCCGCGCGGCGATCCAGAGCGTCGGCGCCCGCTTCGAGGGCGTCCTGCGCAACTGGTCCCGCTCCTGGGCGCCGGGCGAGGACGGCCGGTTGCGGGACTCCGCGATCTACTCGATCACGGCCGAGGAGTGGCCGGAGTGCCGGGCGGGGTTGGAGGCACGGGTGCGGGCGCGGCCGGCGCGGGGCAATGCGCGGGCGGACAGCCTGAGTTGATCGTGGACCGAGTGGACCGAGTGGACCGAGTGGACCGAGTGGACCGAGTGGACCGAGTGGACCGAGTGGACCCAGCGGACCAACTGGGCCGACTGGACCGTTCGGCCGGTGATCGGAAACCATCGACCTCATGACCGCCTACCTCATCCTCCACGGCTGGCAGAACCACCGTCCGAAGGACCACTGGCAGCACTGGCTGGCCGACCGGCTCCGCGCACTCGGGCACCACGTCACCTACCCTCAGCTGCCCGACCCCGACGAACCCGACCTGGACGTATGGCTGGGTGAACTCGGCCGCCATCTCGGCGAGTTGCCGGGCGGTGCCGACTCCGAGCGGGTCGTGCTCGCGCACAGCGCCTCCGCGCTGCTCTGGCTGCACGCCGTCGCCCGCGGGCTGGTCGAGGGCGGTGCGGTCGACCGGGTGCTGCTGGTCGGACCGCCGTCCGCGTCCGTCGTAGCCGGGTATCCGGAGGTCGCCGGATTCGTCCCGCCCGCCGCGGACTTCACCGTCCCCGGGAACGTCCGTCTCGTTGCCGGTGACGACGACCCGTACTGCCCGGAAGGCGCCCGCACCGCCTACGGCGATCCGTTCGGCATCCCCACCGAACTCGTCCCGGGCGGGGGCCACTTGGACCTGGTCGCCGGTTACGGCTCCTGGCCCGCCGTACTGGACTGGTGCCTGGACGGGACGGCGCGGCTCACGGCTCGACCGGTGGGGTGACCCCTGCTCCGGCCCGCAGCTCGGGCGTGCTCGCGCCCACCCCCGCCACCGCCAGTACGCACAGCAGCCCCCCGGTGAACAGAGACGTCGCGCCCGAGGTCCAGCCGGCGACCAGTCCGCCGCGGAGGTTGCCCAGGTTGGGGCCCGCCTGGCCGACGATCTGTTCGGCGGCGGAGACGCGGCCCAGCAGGGCGTCGGGGGTGTGGGTCTGGATGATCGTGCTGCGGGAGACCACCGAGCAGGCGTCGGCCGCACCGGCCAGGGCGAGGCAGCCGAGCCCCGCCCACGGGTTCGTCATCAGGCCGAAGGCCGCCAGCGCGGCACCCCAGATGCTCGCCCCGAGCAGCATCACCGGGCCCGGGCGGCCGAGCCGGGTGACGGTGCCGGAGAAGACGGACGCGGTGATGCCGCCGACCGAGACCGCCGACAGAAACAGGCCCAGGGTGCGTGGATCGCCGCCGAAACGCTCGGAGTTGATCAGGGGGAACAGACTGACCGGCATCGCCAGGACCGTCGCGGCCAGGTCGATGAGCAGCGCGCCGCGCACCACCCGGTGGCCCGCCAGGAAGCGCAGGCCGTCCAGGATGCCGTGCAGTCCGCCGCGCGACGGCTCACCCTCGGGCGGCAGCGCGGGCAGGCCGAAGGCGCCGTAGAAAGCGACGAGGAAGGTGAGCGCGTCGACCAGGTAACCGGCGCCGATGCCGACCCAGCCGATCAGCAGGCCGCCGAGCGCGGGGCCGACGAGCATCATCGTCGTGAAGGACATGGTGTTGAGGGCGAGCCCCGCCGCCACCTGGTCCTTCGGCAGCAGCCGGGGGATGAACACGCCCGACGCCGGGCCGCCCACCGCGCTGAAGCCCGACTGCGCGGCGATCAGCGCGAGCACGCCGAGCACCGGGACGTGACCGGTGAAACCCTGCACGGCTAGGAGGAGCGAACTGACGGCCTGCCCAACGGTGTTGAAGAGGAAGATGCGCCGCCGGTCGCCGCGGTCCACCCACGAACCGGCGAACAGCCCGACGACCACCGTCGGCACCGCGCTCGCCAGCCCGACCGCGCCGGTCCAGACCGTGCTGTGGGTCATGTCCCAGACCTGGTACATGACGGTCACCGAGGTCATGAACGAGCCCAGCACGGACACCGTCCGCCCGATCAGCAGCCGCCGGAACACCGGGGACGTCCGCAGGGGCCGGACGTCGATCAACGTCCGGGTGAGGCTCATGAGGGCATGACAGGGCGCGGGGCGGGGTGAGGAGGCACCGGGGGACCCTAAGCCGCGACCCGTAGGGGCCGCCAGTTGTTTACGCGGAGTCGTTGAGCAGACGTGCCAGGTGATCGTGACCGGCGGCCAGCAGCTCGGGGAGCGGCGCGGCGGCCTCGTACCACCGCTTCTCGTACTCCCAGCACAGCCAGCCGTCCCACTCGTGCCGGGACAGCACCTCCACGCACTCGGCGAGCGGAAGCACACCGGCACCGAGCGCCAGCGGGGTGGTGTCGTCGGCCGACGCGATGTCCTTGACCTGCACGTATCCGAGATACGGGCCCAGCGCGGCGACCGTCTCCGACGGCTGCTCACCGCCCAGCCAGGTGTGCATGACGTCCCACAGCGCCCCGACCTGCCGATGCCCGACCGGCCCGAGCACGCGGAGCGCGTCCGCACCGGTCCGATGCGAGTCGTGGGTCTCCAGCAGTACCCGTACGCCGAGATCGGCACCCCACTCGGCCGCGGTACCGAGCCGCCGAGCGGCGGTGGCGTCGGCCTCCTCGACGGGCTGGTCACTTCCGCCGCCGGGAAAGACGCGGATGAAGGGCGCACCCAAGTCCCGCGCCAGCTCCAGCAGTTCACGGATCTCGGCGAGTACGACGTCGTCGTCGCCCGGTGCGGCCACCCGCGGATACCCGGCGAGGCCCAGGACTTCGACCCCGGCCGCCTTGAACTCGGCGACCACGTCGGCCCGTTGGGAGGCGTCGATACCGGGGTGGACGGGCTCCTCAGGGTGTGCGCGCAACTCGACGCCGTGGTAGCCGTGCGTGACGGCGAGCTCCAGTACGTCGGCCACGGGGAGGCCGGGGACACCGAGGGTGGAGAACGCGAGCTTCATACTCGGGACCCTACTCGTCACTCACCGGTCCCGTGCAGGTCGAGCCGCCAGTCCTGGCCGACGAGATCCTGGCCGAAGGAACGGTGCGGTTTCTCGGCGACGAGGACGAACCCGTGCCGTTGGTAGATGCGGCGGGCGGCGCCGAGGATGTCGTTCGTCCACAGCACGAGGTCGCGATAACCGACCCCGCGCGCGAACTCGACGACAGCCGCGACGAGTTGATCCCCGATCCGCAGCCCGCGCGCGTCGGGATCGACGAGCAGCAACCGCAGCCGAGCAGTCCCCGGGGCATCGTCCCGCACACACATCACACACCCCACCGCCCGCCCGTCCAGCTCGGCGATCCACACCCGCTCCAGATGCGGATCGTGATCCTCGGCGAAATCGGCGACGATCCGCGCCACGAGCCCTTCGTAGTCGGCGTTGAAGCCGTACTCGGCGGCGTACAACGCGGCGTTCCGCTGGACGATCCAGCCCAGGTCACCGGGCCCGGGCTCCCGCAGCACGACGTCCTCGGGCCGGGACCGCCGAACGTCCTCCGGGTCCTCCGACAGGATGGTCCGTACGGTGTGCAACGCCTCGGACAGCCGCGGCCGGTCGGCCTCCGGCACGGTCGCGAGCAGCGCCCCTACGGATTCGTCCGCGCGCTCGGCCAACAGCGCGGCGGTCTCCCGCCCCCGCTCGGTGAGCGTGACCTGGCGCCGCCGCGGATCCCGCTCCGAGGGCGCCCGCTCGACCAGCCCGTCCTGCTCGAACCGGTTCAGGATCCGGCTCAAGTACCCGGCGTCGAGGGAGAGTTCGGTACGGAGATCGGCGGCGTCGGTACGGGGGGAGTGCGCGAGTTCGTACAGGACGCGGGACTCGGTGAGGGTGAAGGGGGCGTAGAGGTGGCGGCTGTAGTCGAGGGCGCCGATGACGTTCGTATAGAAACGGTTGAAGGCGCGGATGTCCTGGACGGTCATGATCGATCCCCGGTGCTCGCGCAGGGTAGTTGACTCAGTCAGAGGTATTACGGTTCTGACGGTAGTACGGGGGAGGGCCGCGCGTCCACGGTTGGAGCCATGCCTCCATGGTTGGAGCTATGCCTCCATGGTTTCGGAGCACGCTCAGGGGCGTGCGGTAGGTTCCCCGCCATGACCGGACTCGGCCCCGCCGCATGGCCACCCGCCCCGATCAGGACCGAGCGGCTGGTACTCCGCGAGTCGGAGACGCGGGACCGCGCGGCGTTCATCGAGCTGTTCGCGTCGCCGGAGGTGAACAGCTACCTCGGCGGCCCTCGACCGCGCGACGAGCTGGAGCGCACGGTGCCGCAGACACCCGGGCGGCGCCCCGGCCTTTTCGTGATCGAACGGGACGGAACGATGATCGGCACCGTCGAGTTCAACCGGCGCGCGGGCGACCTTCGGAGCCAGGTCCGCCCGGACGCCGGGGAGGCCGATCTCGGCTATCTGCTCCTGCCGGAGGCATGGGGACACGGGTACGCCGCCGAGGCATGCGCGGCGGCGCTCGCCTGGTTCGCCGACACACTCCCCGGCGAGCCGGTGATCCTCTGCACCCAGACCGCCAACACCCGTTCACTGCGCCTCGCGGCGAAACTGGGGTTCATCGAGGTGGGGCGGTACGAGGCGTGGGGCGCCGAACAGTGGATGGGGGAGGTTCCGAAGCACGTCCTAGTCCCATTCGGGGGCACGTCCTAGTCCCACCAGAACCGCCACTGATGCCGCCCGACAAGCCCGTTCGCGTACTCGGGGAACGGCGTCGGCGGATCGTCCACGATGTTGTCGGCGGTCGACAGCACATGTTCCAGGGCGAGTTGCTCCGCGTGCGGGACATCAAGCGGCGGCCGGGCGACCGACACGGTCAGCGCACCCCCGAACCCCGACACGACCCGCACCCCGAACCGCTCCTCCCAACTCCGCAACAACGCACACAACAAGGGAACCGGCGCCTCGGCAGCCCACCCGACGATCGCCGGCACATCGGCGCTACGCCGCGCGGGCACAAGCGCCAACTGGCAGGTGTGCACAAAGGGTTCGTCCCCGAGCAGCTCCTCCACGGCCCACCGGCCGGCCTCCGCCGCACTCACCCCGGCACCCGTGCCAGGGTCGCCCGCCGCGAGCCCGGGCCAGGTCTCGAAGGGCGGCCCCGGATCGTGCGGCCAGGGCTCCATGTCCTCCGGATCGTCGTCATCCGGCAACACGTCGCCGCCCGCCGCCGGATTCGACCAGTACGGCAGCCGCCGACGCCGATACTCGACGAAGTCCGCAGCGAGCACGTCATCGAGCCGAATCGCGTCGACCTCGCTCAAGTCCTGGACCTGGTAAGGATCATCCCGCCAACAGATGAACGGATACAGCCCCGTGACCTCGGCCGACTCCAACAGCCTGGGCCACAACTCCACCAGATCCTCCGGCAGTTCGTCGGAGAACCACACCTCCACCTTCCCTCGCGCCTCGAAGCGGCCGGAGAGCGGGGACAGTTCATCGGGCAAGGGGAAGACCATGCCGGGACGATATGGGGAGGGACTGACAACGGGACGGTGGGGCGGAGTCAAGTGGGCGCAGGGCGGCGGGACTTCACGCCGCCCGCGAGGTTGACGCGAGTGGTCGGCCTCGGGCGATCCTGGCCCATGACCCGCGCTCTGTCGACGCCGCCCGTCATCGCCCCCGGCTCGCTCGGCGGCTCACCTCAACCCGTGCTCCCCGTCACCGGGGGCTTGCTGCTGCGCCCCTGGGAAGAAGCCGACGCGTCGGCGTTCCTGTCCGCTTACCAGGACGACGAGATCCGCCGCTGGCACACGCGTCGGCCTTCCACCGAGGGCCAGGTCCGGGAGTGGTTCGAGGCATACCGCCAGGACTGGAAACAGGAGAAGGGCGGCCACTGGGCGATCACCCGCGACGGCGCCGAGGTACTCGGCCGGATCGCACTGCGCGGTCTGGACTTCGACGACGGCACAGCGGGCGTGGCCTACTGGGTGCTCCCGGCAGCTCGTGGCGCCGGTGTCGCCACACGTGGCCTGAAGGCGCTGACCGCCTGGGCTGTGGCCGAGATCGGCTTCCACCGGCTGGAGTTGGACCACTCGACCCGCAACCACGCCTCATGCAGGGTCGCCACCAACTCCGGCTACCTTCTGGAAGGCACCAAGCGCAGCGCCGCCGTACACGACGACGGCCGACACGACATGCATCTGCATGCCTGCATCCGAGGTCTCTGAGGTCGGGGCCGAGCGATGCGCGGAGAAGCACCCACCGGCAAGGTGACCCGTAGAAGTGTGGCACTCCGCGCCGAACTGTCACACTTCCGCAGAGAAGGTCCCCGGCGGCAGACACCGGCAAAAACCCGCCGCACCGTCCAACTCCAAGACCCCCCTTATTTCCGAGGCACCCCCGAAGACCCCCGAACCATCAACTCCCCCCGAACCGTGGCGATCCCACCCGGCGGCGGCTCCTCCCGCCCCATGGCGATCCGCCCCGCCCGAGCCCCCGCCTCCGACAACGGCAACCGCACCGTCGTAAGCGAAGGCACCGCATCCACGCTGAACGGCAGATCGTCGAACCCGGCGACCGAGACGTCGTCCGGAATCCGCAGCCCCGACTCCCGCAGCGCGGCGCTCGCCCCCACCGCGACGGAGTCGTTCGCCGCGACCACCGCCGTCAGCGACGGATCCCGCCGCAGCAGCTCCAGCGTGGCCTCGTAGCCCGACCGCCGGTCGTAGCGGCCATGCACGGTCCACCGGGGATCCTCCACGATCCCGTGCGCGGCCAGCGCCTCCCGGTGGCCCTCCAGGCGGTGGCGGGTCGTCGTCCGTTCCTCCGGGCCCGCGATGTAGCCGAGCCGGCGATGGCCGAGGCCGATGAGGTGTTCCGTCAGCTCACGCCCACCCCCGCGGTTGTCGAAGGTCAGCGCGAACGCCCCGGTGTCCGGCGCCGGCGGGCGCCCGCACAGCACCACCCGCGTCCCCGCCTCGCCCAGTTTCCGCAGCTTCGCCGCGACCGCCGCCGCGTGCGGGGCGTTCTCCATCGCGCCGCCGGTCAGCACGACCGCCGCCGCCCGCTGGCGCTGGAGCAGGGTCAGATACGTCAGCTCGCGCTCCGGGGAGCCGCCCGTGTTGCACACCACCGCCAGCCGTTCCCCGCCCGCGCGGCCCCCCGGCCCCCCGATCTCGCCCTGGATCGCGCTCGCCATGATCCCGAAGAAGGGGTCGGCGATGTCGTTCACCAGGATGCCGACCAGGTCGGAGGTGGCCGCCGCCAGTGCGCTCGCGGGACCGTTGAGCACATAGTCGAGCTCGTCGACCGCCCGCAGCACCCGCTCGCGCGTGGTGGCCGCGACCGGATAGTTGCCGTTCAGTACGCGCGACACCGTCGCGGGGGAGACCTGGGCGCGGGCCGCCACGTCCGCCAGGGTCACCGTCATGTTGTTCGTCCTCCGGTCGCGCATCTTGTCGTACGCCGTTGTACATACGCTGCTCAGTCGTACACAGGCCGCCCAAAGGAAGCCCCCGTCCGAGCAGACGATAAGGCCATCTACCCCGGTCGTTCGCCCCCTCGAACAACTCGACCCCATCACGGTCTTGTACAGACCAGTGGGCAAAGGCTAGCTTCTGCATATATAGAAAGCGCTTGCTGGATTCTTGAGGCGTACGTGGAAACGTGCGTGGACGAAGGGAAACACGTGACACGCAAGACGGTGCGTATCGCCATGAACGGCGTGACCGGGCGCATGGGCTACCGACAGCACCTCGTCCGCTCGATCCTCGCACTGCGCGAGCAGGGTGGTCTAGACCTCGGTGGCGGTACGGTTCTGTGGCCGGAACCGATCCTCGTCGGCCGCCGCGAGCACGCGCTGAAGGCGCTTGCCGAGCAGCACGGGCTCGACCCGGCGAACGTCTCCACGGACGTCGACGCGGTCCTCGCCGACCCGACCGTCGAGATCTACTTCGACGCGCAGGTCACCTCGGCCCGCGAGGAGGCGCTCACGAAGGCGATCGCCGCGGGCAAGCACATCTACACCGAGAAGCCGACCGCGACCGGCCTCGACGGCGCCCTGGAACTGGCCCGCCTCGCCGACGCCGCCGGCATCAAGCACGGCGTCGTCCAGGACAAGCTGTTCCTCCCCGGCCTGCTGAAGCTCAAGCGGCTCATCGACGGCGGCTTCTTCGGCCGGATCCTGTCCATCCGGGGCGAGTTCGGCTACTGGGTCTTCGAGGGCGACTGGCAGAGTGCCCAGCGCCCGTCGTGGAACTACCGCGCCGAGGACGGTGGCGGCATCGTCGTCGACATGTTCCCGCACTGGGAGTACGTCCTCCACGAGCTGTTCGGCCGCGTCAAGTCCGTCCAGGCCATCGCCACCACCCACATCCCGCAGCGCTGGGACGAGAACGGCAAGCCCTACGACGCCACCGCCGACGACTCCGCCTACGGCATCTTCGAGCTCGACAGCGGCGCCATCGCCCAGATCAACTCCTCCTGGGCCGTCCGCGTCAACCGCGACGAACTCGTCGAGTTCCAGGTGGACGGGACGGAGGGATCGGCGGTCGCGGGCCTGCGCAACTGCCGTGCCCAGCACCGGAGTTCCACCCCCAAGCCGGTCTGGAACCCGGACCTCCCCGCCACCGAGGTCTTCCGCGACCAGTGGCAGGAAGTCCCCGACAACACCGAGTTCGACAACGGCTTCAAGGCCCAGTGGGAGCTGTTCCTCCGCCACGTCTACGCCGATGCCCCGTACCACTGGGACCTCCTCGCCGGCGCCCGTGGCGTCCAACTCGCCGAGCTGGGCCTGAAGTCGTCCGCCGAGGGCCGCCGTTTCGACGTTCCGGAGATCACCCTGTGACCATCCAACTCCCGGACAGCAGTGGGGCCTTGAGGGCGTACGAGCCCCGCCAGGAACCCCTCGCCGTCACCTCCGGCACCCCCTTCACCTCTCGTACGGTGTTCTCGGCGGCGCACGTCGTCGCCGACCCGTTCGCCGACACGAGCCCCGACTCGGCCGCCGCCGTCGACTGGGACGCCACCCTCGCCTTCCGCCGCCACCTGTGGTCGCACGGGCTCGGTGTCGCCGAGGCGATGGACACCGCCCAGCGCGGCATGGGCCTGGACTGGGCGGGCGCGGCCGAGCTGATCCGCCGAAGTGCCGCCGAGGCCAAGGCGGTCGGCGGCCGTATCGCCTGTGGTGTCGGCACCGACCAGCTCACCGGCCCGGCGTCCCTGGCCGACGTACAGGCTGCGTACGAGGAGCAGTTGGCCCTCGTCGAGGCGTCGGGCGCGCAGGCCATCCTGATGGCGTCCCGGGCGCTCGCGGCCGTGGCCAAGGGTCCTGAGGACTACCTGGAGGTCTACGGCCACCTGCTCCGCCAGGCCACCGAGCCCGTCGTCCTGCACTGGCTCGGCCCGATGTTCGACCCGGCGCTGGAGGGTTACTGGGGTTCGTCGGACCTCGACGCGGCCACGGACACGTTCCTCGAAGTCATCGCCGCGCACCCCGACAAGGTCGACGGCATCAAGGTGTCGCTCCTGGAGGCTCAGCGGGAGATCGACATCCGGCGCCGACTGCCGCAGGGCGTGCGCTGCTACACCGGCGACGACTTCAACTACCCCGAGCTGATCGCGGGCGACGACCAGGGCTTCAGCCACGCCCTGCTCGGCATCTTCGACCCGCTCGGCCCGCTGGCGGCGGAGGCGGTCCGCGTCCTGGACACCGGGAACACGGCCGGTTTCCGTGAACTCCTCGACCCGACGGTCGAGTTGTCCCGCCACCTCTTCCAGACCCCCACCCGCTTCTACAAGACGGGCGTGGTGTTCCTGGCCTGGCTCGCGGGCCACCAGGCGCACTTCACGATGGTCGGCGGCCTCCAATCGGCCCGCTCCCTCCCGCACTTCGCCCGTGCCTACGAACTCGCCGACGGGCTGGGCCTGTTCCCCGACCCGAAGCTCGCGGAGGAACGGATGAAGAACCTGCTCGCCCTGTACGGAGTGACCCAGTGAGCGCCGCCGACCTGTCCCGCTTCTCCATCAACCAGATGACGGTCAAGCAGCTGTCGATGCCCGAACTGGTCGACGCCTGCCTGGAGTTGGGCGTCCCGGGCGTCGGCCTCTGGCGCGAGCCGGTCCAGTCGTACGGCCTGGAGGAGACCGCGAAGCTGGTCCGCGGCGCGGGCCTCGCGGTGACAACGTTGTGCAGGGGCGGCTTTTTCACGGCGATCGACCCGGCCGAGCGCGCCCGCGCCCTGGACGACAATCGCCGGGCCGTCGACGAGGCGGCCGTGCTCGGCACGGACACCCTCGTTCTCGTGTCCGGCGGTCTGCCCGCCGGTTCGAAGGATCTGCACGGCGCGCGGGAGCGGATCGCCGACGCGCTGGGGGAGTTGGGGCCCTACGCCGAGGAGCGGGGCGTACGGCTGGCCATCGAGCCGTTGCACCCGATGTTCGCCTCCGACCGCTGTGTGGTCTCGACGCTCACCCAGGCCCTCGACCTCGCGGAGCGGTTCCCCGCCCAGCAGGTCGGCGTCACGGTGGACACGTACCACATCTGGTGGGACGACCAGGCCCCGGCGCAGATCGCCCGGGCGGGCGCGGGCGGCCGTATCCACACCTTCCAACTCGCCGACTGGACCACCCCGTTGCCCGAGGGCGTGCTCAACGGCCGCGGGCAGATCGGGGACGGCGCGATCGACATGCGGGAGTGGAAGGCGTACGTCGAGGCCGCCGGTTACACCGGTCCCATCGAGGTCGAGCTGTTCAACGACGGGCTGTGGGCGCGGGACGGGCGGGAGGTGCTGGCGGAGACGGCCGCGAGGTTCGTGGAACACGTGATCCGCTGAGCCCGTCCCCGCGGGGTCACGCGCGCCGGTCGGAAACGGTGAGCGTCTGCTTCAGTGCGGCGAGGCCGTCCGCGTAGATGCCCTGGAACAGAGCGATGGCCTCGTCGTCGCTGATGCCGTCCGGCGTGAAGGCGCCGGACCACTCGACGCGGGCCGTGTCCTGCCCGGGTGTCTCGTGCACCGTGAGGGTGGAGAGGTAGCCGGTGACGGGGAAGGGGGCCTGGAGGATCGAGTAGCTGTAGGTGCGGGCCTTGTTGTCGAAGGCTTCGAGGCGCTCGACGATCACACCGCCGTCCTCGTTCCGGAGACGGCGGACGCGTCCGCCGTCGCTGAGTTCGCTGGCGGGGATGTAGGGGAGCCAGTCGGGCAGCGAGTCGAAGCCGCCGATGAGCTGCCAGACGCGGTCGGGCGAGGCGGGTATGTCGAGGGATGCGGTGGTCGTGGCCACGGGATCCTCCTGGGGGCGTAGGGGGCGTAGGGGGCGTAGGGGGTCAGGCGTTGGGTACGGGAGCGTCCTGCGCTATCAGCCGCTCCGCGCGCAGATCCGTCCAGAACGCGGCCGGGATCGGCTCGCCGAGAGCGGCCAGGTCCTCGGCGACGCGGCTGGGCCTGGTGGCGCCGGGGATCACGGCTGCCGTCGCCGGATGGGCGAGGGAGAACTGCAGCGCGGCGGACTTGATACCGACCCCGTGCCGCTGGGTGAGCGCCTTGATGCGCGCCACCTTGTCGATGATGTGCGCGGGCGCCTGCTGGTACTCGAAGTGCGTTCCGCCGGCGAGGATGCCCGAGCTGTAGGGGCCGCCGACCACGATGTCGACGTCCTGCGCGGCGGCGGCGGGGAGCAGGCGCTGCAGGGCGCGGTCGTGGTCGAGGAGGGTGTAGCGGCCGGCGAGGAGGAAGGCGTCGGGCTTCGGCTCGTCCAGGTCGAGGGTGAGCTCCAGGGGTTCCACACGGTTGACGCCAAGGCCCCAGGCCTTGATGACGCCCTCCTCGCGCAGCTTCTGCAGGACACGGAACGCGCCGGTGCGGGCGGTCTCGTAGGCGGCCAGCCACTCGTCGCCGTAGAAGTCCTGGGCCACGTCGTGCACCCACACGATGTCGAGGCGATCCGTCCGCAGGCGCTTGAGGCTGTCTTCGACGGAGCGGAGGGTGGCGTCGGCGGTGTAGTCGTTGACCATCTTGTTCGGGCGGCCGTGTTCGAAGAGGCCGCCCTTCTCGCCGAGGTCGCGTGCGGCCGGGTCCTCGATCTCGTCGAGGATGACGCGGCCGACCTTCGTGCTGAGGACGAACTCGTCGCGGGGGTGCTGCGCCAGTACGTCACCGAGCCGGATCTCGGAGAGGCCCGCGCCGTAGAAGGGCGCGGTGTCGAAGTAGCGGATGCCCTGGTCCCAGGCGGCTTCGACGGTGGCTGCGGCCTCCTCGTCGGGGATGGCGCGGAACATGTTGCCGAGCGGTGCGGTGCCGAAGCCGAGGGCGCCGGGCAGGAGGGGCTTGATGCTCATGGGGGGATCCTTGCGAGGGTGATGGTGATGGTGATGAGTACCGAGGGATGGCGATGAGTGCCGAGAGGTGGTGATTGCGGCGGATTCATCCCTGGATGCGCGATCCGTCGGCCTTGCGTGTTCGAGGTTAGGATCCTTGGGTGAGACTGTCCAAGACTTGCTTGGACATACTTGAGTCCTCCGAGGTCCTACATGCTTGACCTGCGCCAACTCCGCTACTTCGTCGCCGTCGCCGAGACCGAACACGTCGGCCGGGCCGCCGAGCAGCTGCACATCTCCCAGTCGCCGCTCAGCCGGCAGATCGCCCAGCTCGAGAAGAACCTGGGCCTGACCCTTTTCGAACGCAGCCAGCAGCGCATCCGGCTGACCTCCGACGGCCGGGTCTTCCTGACCGAGGCGCGTGCCCTGCTGCGCCACGCGGACCGGCTGGAGAACCTCGGTCGGCGGCTCGGCCGCGGCGAGGAGGGCGGTCTGTGCATCGGCTACGTGGCCGACGCCATGCACACGGGCATCCTGCCCACCGCCCTGCGCGCCCTGCGCGATCGACGCCCGGGGATTCACGTCGCGCTGTACGACCAGGAGTCGGCCGAGCAGTTCGAGGGGCTGCGCCAGCGCAGCCTCGACATCGCGCTGGTGCGCACACCGCCGGCCGAGGACGACCCGGACCTGGACACGGCCCCTTTGCTGCGGGATCCGTTGCTGCTCGCGCTACCCGCGGAGCATCCCCTCGCGGGGCAGGCGGAGTTGACCCCCGAGGCCCTTGACGGGCAGCCGTGGATCGCGGTGGGCGACTCCCACGACCCGGCCTGGCGCGACACGTTCGTCGCGTCGTGCGTGGCCTCCGGCTTCACCCCGGACATCCGTCTGGACGCGGCCGATCCGCTCACCGCACTGGGGCTGGTCGCCTCCGGTCTCGGCCTCGCGCTCATCCAGAAGAGCATGATGCGCGGCACGACCGACGGCGTCGCGGTACGCGAACTGCCCTGGCACGGAGCGTCAGTCCAGCTGTGGGCGGCCTGGCACCGGGTCGATCTACGGCCCGTGGTCGCCTCGTTCCGCGAAACGGTCCTCGCGGGCCGGGGCGCCGCCTGAGCGCAGCCGGAATGTGAGAGTCACCTTCACACAGCTCATTTTTATAAACGCAGATCAGGGTCCGCGCAGTGTGCGCAATTCCTGTGAACAGTCTGTCGATTTAGGTTTTTCGGAGCTTTTCGGAACCGTATCTCCCCAGGTCATGTCTGTAGGATCGTGCTCGCCGCGGGGCCGGGAGAAAGCCCGGAAGCGCGGCCTTCCGGGCTTTCTCTTGTATGAGAGAAGCCTGAGAGATGCATAAGAGAAGTAATTCGAGAAACAAAACAAGGAGTTATCTGTGAACGTGCGTATCGCCGCCGTGTCCGTGGTCTCCGCCGCGCTCGTCGCCGTCGGCACCACCGCCGCCGTCGCCGCCCCGGCGCCCAGCATCACCCTCAAGGCCAACCACGCCGCCGTGAAGCTCGGTGACGTGGTCACCTTCACCGGCAAGACCGCCGGTCTGAAGGAGGGCAGCAAGGTCGCGCTCCAGGTCAAGACCGGCAAGACCTGGAAGTCCCTGCCGGTGACCGTCAAGGTCAACCACAGCGCCTACAAGCTGACCGACAAGTTCCAGAAGAAGGGCGTCCAGGTCCTGCGGGTCAAGGACGGCGCCGCCGTGTCCAAGGGTGTCTCGGTCACCGTCCGCTGACGCCGACCACCCCGCACTGACACACCCCTGAGCCCTGCCCCACCCCGTTCGATCCGGGGTGGGGCAGGAGGTCAGGAGTATGCCGTACCGACCGGCCAACACCCGCACCGCACGGGTTACTTCTTCGCCCTACTTCTTCTTCGCCGCCCGCTTCGTGAGCACCGCGAGTACCGCCGGGATCAGCATCTCGACGACCCGCGTGACGGTCGCCGGCGGCAGCCCCGTCTTCTTGGCCACCGCGTTCGCCACGGGCTTCGCCGCCTTCGCCAGCACCCCGGCCATGAGCCCCCCGGTCGCGAACCCGCCCAGCGTGGCCACGCCCTGGAGCGGAGCCCCCTGGGGTGCCTCGGCAGCCGGGGACTCCACGGCCGCCGCCTCGCCGGACAGCGCCGAGGCCGTCGTGCCGACGGCCTCCCTCGCGCGCGCCTCGTCCGTGTCTTGAAGAATTCTCAAGATGTCGTACAACCCTCCCCGTAGTCCGTGGGTCGTACATGGCATCAGGACTCTTGGAGGGGGATCTGGGGGGATCGTGGGGGTCCTGATGGTGGAGGGGAAAACCCGAGGGGGCTTGGTCGACGGACCGGGCCCCCTCGAATTTTTTCCGGCACGCCGGTCACCCTGCCGGGCTCCGGACGGGCGCTAGAAAAACACCCCGCACCGCAACAGCACGTTCGCGTACGGCCGTGCCTCGCCCGTCCGTACGATCAGCCGCGCACCCGCCGACAGCTCCTTGAGCCGCTCGTGGGAGACGAGGTCCAGGCCGTCGGGGAAGCGCGCGTCGAGCAGCGCCGTGGCCGCCCGATTCGCGCCGCGCACCTCGCTCGCCGCCGTCGCCCCCTCCACCACCAGCTCGGCCAGCAACCCGTCCAGCACTTCCTCGAACGACGGCACCCCGGCCCGGAACGCCAGGTCCACCACCCGGGGACCCTTCGGGATCGGCATCCCGGCGTCGCACACCAGCACCCCGTCCCCGTGCCCCAACTCGGCCAGCGCGCCGGAGAGATGACGGTTGAGAATCCCTGCCTTCTTCACAGCGCGGCGACCTCGTCCGCCGTCGGGAAGGAGTCCTGGGCGCCCTTTTTGGTGACGGCCACCGCCCCGACCCTGGCCGCGTACTCCGCCGCCTCGGCCAACGACAACCCCGCACCCAGCTTCCACGCCAGCGCCGCGGTGAACGCGTCCCCCGCACCCGTCGTGTCCACGGCGTCCACCTTCACGGACGGCACCCGCGTGACCCCGTCCTTGGACGCCACCAACGCACCCTCCGCACCCAGCGTCACGACCACCGAACGCGGCCCCTTCGCCAGCAGGATCCGCGCCCAGTCCTCGGGCCGCTCGCTCACACACGCGTCCCCGAGGATCACCTTCGCCTCGTGCTCGTTGACGATCAACGGGTCGCAGGCGGCCAGGACTTCGGCCGGGAGCGGCCGCGGCGGCGACGGGTTCAGCACGAAGCGGCTGCCGTCCGCGAGACTCCGGACGACCTCCACGACCGTCTCCAGCGGGATCTCCAGCTGTACGGAGACCACCCGGGCGGCCTGGAAGAGGCACCCGGCGGCCTGGACGTCCACGGGGAACAGCTTTCCGTTGGCGCCGGGCGACACCACGATGCTGTTGTCCCCGGACGGGTCGACCGTGATCAGCGCGACCCCGGTCGGCGCACCGCCGACCAGGACACCCACCGTGTCGACACCGGCGGCCCGCTGCGAGTCGAGCAGCAGCCGGCCGTTCGCGTCGTCGCCGACCCGGGCCAGCAGGACCGTACGGGCTCCCAGCCGGGCGGCGGCGACCGCCTGGTTGGCGCCCTTGCCGCCGGGATGGACGGCCAGGTCGGAACCGAGGACCGTCTCTCCGGCGCCCGGCCGCCGCTCGACGCCGATCACGAGGTCGGCGTTGGCCGATCCCACGACCAGGAGGTCGTAGTCGTACATCAATTGACTCCCCACAGTGGTGACTTGGAGCGTTGATCCGGTCGTTGTCAGGCGGTGCTTGTCGGGTGGTGCTTGTCGGGCGGTCGTGGTCAGCCGGTGAAGCCGGCCACGTTCTCCTTGGTGACGACCTTGACCGGCACCTTCACCGTCGTCTCCACCTTCTTGCCCTGAGCCGCGCGCAGCGCGTTGTCCACGGCAATCTTGCCGAGCTGGCTGGGCTGCTGCGCCACGGACGCGTACAGCGTGCCCTGCTTCACGGCGGTCAGGCCGTCCGGCGTGCCGTCGAAGCCGACGACCGAGACCGACTTGCCGGCCTTGGAGCCGAGCGCCTTGATCGCGCCGAGGGCCATCTCGTCGTTGGCGGCGATGACGCCCTGGACGTCGGGGTGGGCCTGGAGCAGGTTCGACATCACGTCGAGGCCCTTGGTGCGGTCGAAGTCGGCCGGCTGCTGGGCGACGACCTGGATGCCGGGGTAGGCCTTCAGCCCCTTGGCGAAGCCCTCCGCCCGTTCGCGCGCCGCCGAAGTGCCCGCCTGGCCCTGGAGGATGACGATCTTGCCGCTGCCGCCCAGCTTCTCGGCGACGGTCTTGGCGGCGAGTTCACCGCCCACGACGTTGTCGGAGGCGACAAGCGTGTCCACGGCCGCCTTGTTGACGCCCCGGTCGACGGCGATGACCGGGATCTTCGCCTTGTCGGCGGCCTTCACGGAGTTGCTCGCCGCGTCCGAGTCCACCGGGTTGACGATGATCGCGCCGTAGTTGGAACTGGTGAAGTTCTGCAGCTGGTTGGCCTGCTGGGAGGCGTCGTTCTGTGCGTCGGTGACGGTCAGGTCCAGGCCCAGCTTCTTCGCCTCGGCCTGCGCGCCCGACCGGATCTGCACGAAGAACGGGTTGTTGAGCGTGGAGAGGGACAGACCGAGCTTGGGCTTCGCGGACGTAGAGGAGTCGTTGTGCAGGAAGGAGGTCGCGCCGACGATCGCGATGGTGACGACGGCCGCAAGCGCGTACGTGGTCGCCTGCTTGCCCTTGCTGCCACCGCCACCGCCCGCGCCGGATGCGGGAGTTGCGCCCGCCTTGCGGCGCACGGTGTCCAGCAGGACCGCCAGCGCGATGACGACACCGATGACGACCTGCTGCCAAAAGGCGGACACGGAAAGGAGGTTGAGGCCGTTGCGCAGCACCGCGAGGATCAGCGCGCCGATCAGCGTGCCGGACGCCTTGCCGGTGCCGCCCGCGAGGGAGGCGCCGCCGATGACGACCGCCGCGATCGCGTCCAGCTCGTAACCGTCGGCGGCCTGCGGCTGCGCGGAGGAGAGCCGGGAGGCGAGGACGATGCCCGCGGCGGCGGCGAAGACCCCGGACAGGGCGTAGATCGCGAGCTTCTGCTTGGAGACGCGCAACCCCGAGAGCCGCGCGGCCTCTTCGTTGCCGCCGATCGCGTACATGGAGCGGCCGATGTAGGTCCGCCCGAGGATGAAGGCGGCGATCAGCCCCATCGCGATCATCACCAGGACCGGCACCGGCAGCCACCCGCCGAGCGTGTCACCGAGGTGCGAGACCGAGTCGGGGAAGGCGATCGGGGAGCCCTGCGAGATCACCAGCGACAGACCGCGCGCCACCGACAACATCGCCAACGTCGCGATGAACGGCGGCAGTTTGCCGTAGGCGATGAGGAAACCGTTGATGAGACCGGCCGCGATACCCGTGGCGATCGCGAGGACGACGGCGAGGAAGACCGGGACGCCGTGCTGCGTGGCGCTCCAGGCCAGCACGGTGGCCGAGAGGGCCGCCACCGAACCGACCGACAGGTCGATGCCCGCCGAGACGATCACGAAGGTGACGCCGAAGGCGAGGATGGCGGTCACGGCCGCCTGGACACCGACGTTGAGAAGGTTGTCGGTGGTCAGGAAGTCGCCGGACAGCGCCGACATGGCGATGACCAGGACGATGAGCGCGGTCAACGCGCCGTTGTCGAGCAGCAGTCGGCGGATCCCCGAGGCGCCACTCGCGCCCGGCGTGCTCTTGAGCGTGTCAGTGGCCACGGTGGCCCTCCACAGCGGTAGTTGCTTGAGCGGTAGTCGCTTGGGTCGGTGTGCTGGGCGTGCTGACGGCGAGTGCCATCACGGAGTCCTGCGTGGCCTGTTCGGCGGAGAGTTCGCCCGCGATCCGCCCCTGGGCCATGACCAGCACCCGGTCACTCATGCCGAGAACTTCGGGCAGATCACTGGAGATCATGAGCACGGCGGCACCGGCGGCCGTCAGCTCATTGATCAGCTGATAGATCTCGACCTTGGCGCCGACGTCGATACCGCGCGTCGGCTCGTCGAGGATCAGCACCTTGGTGTCGGCGAGCAGCCACTTGCCGATGACGACCTTCTGCTGGTTGCCGCCGGACAACGTCCGTACCTGCTGGCCGAGTCCGGCCATCCGCACGCCCAGCTGCTTCGCGATCCGCGCGGCGGCCTCGCGCTGCCCCTTGAGATCGACAAGACCACCCTTGGTGGCGGCCCGCATGGTGACGAGCCCGAGGTTCTCCTCCACGGACTGGTCGAGGACGAGCCCCTGCCCCTTGCGGTCCTCGGGCACGAGCCCGATCCCGGCCGCCATGGCCGCGTTGACGTCATGCTTGGGGATGAGCCCACCGGAGACGGTGACCGCCCCCTGGTCGTACGGGTCGGCCCCGAAGACAGCCCGTACGACTTCGGTACGACCGGCCCCGACGAGCCCGGCGATGCCGACGACCTCACCGGCCCGCACCTCGAAGCTGATGTCGTGGAAGACCCCGTCACGGGTGAGCCCCTCGACGGAGAGCAACGCGGCGCCGGCGTCCGGCCGTTCACGCGGATACTGCTGCTCGATCGACCGCCCGACCATGAGCCGTACAAGCTCGTCTTCAGGGGTGGAGGCAGGCACCTCCCCCACGCTCTTCCCGTCCCGAATGACGGTGACGCGGTCCCCGAGGGCGGCGATCTCCTCCAGGTGATGGGTGATGAAGACGATCCCGACCCCGTCAGCGCGCAGTTGACGCACGATGGAGAACAGCTTCTCGACCTCTTCCGAGGTGAGCACGGCGGTCGGCTCGTCCATGATCAGCACGCGCGCGTTCAGGCTGAGCGCCTTCGCGATCTCGACCATCTGGAGCCGCGCGATACCGAGTTCACGCACCCGAGCGCGCGGCGAGACGTTCACACCCACCCGCTCCAGCAGAACGGCGGCGTCGGCCTCCATCCGCTTCCGGTCGATCATCCCGAGGCGACGCGGCTGCCGCCCCAGAAAGATGTTCTCGGCGACCGTCAGATCGGGAACGAGGTTGAACTCCTGGTAGATGGTGGCGATCCCGAGGTGCGCGGAGTCCTGCGCACTGTGGATGCGCACCTCCTCGCCGGCGGCCAGGATGCGACCGCCGTCGGGGCGATAAGCACCGGAGAGCATCTTGATGAGGGTGCTCTTGCCCGCGCCGTTCTCACCGAGCAGCACATGGACCTCACCCCGGCGCAGATCGAAGTCGACGCCGTCCAGCGCGACGACACCGGGGAAGGTCTTGCGGATGCCCTCGATGCGCAGCAACTCGTCCTGGTTGCTCACGACTGGCTCCTTCGAACAGGGGATGACGAGGTTCCCGGCTCACCGGGTTCGCCGCACGAGCGGCGCACGACGAGCCGGGCGGGAAGGGTGACGGACGGCGGGGGCCGTCCTTCGATCTGGTCGACGAGCGCACGCACGGCGGCCCGCCCCAACTCGCCCGTGGGCTGAGCGATCGCGGTGATCGGCGGATCGGTGTGCACGAACCACCGGATGTCGTCGAACGCGGCCAGCGCGAGATCCTCCGGAACCCGCAACCCACGCGCGCGTACGGCGTCCAGGGCACCCAGGGCCATCAGGTTGTCGGCGGCGAACACGGCCTCGGGCGGCTCGGGCAGATCGAGAAACCCTTCGGTCACCCGCCGCCCGCTCTCGACCTGGAAGTCGCCCTGGCCGATGTAGACGTCGGGGAGGGGTATCCCGTACTCGGCCAGCGCGTCCCTGAAGGCAGCGACGCGCTCACTGCCGGTCGTGGTGGCAGCAGGCCCCCCGATGATGGCGAGCCTGCGATGCCCGAGCCCGTGCAGATGCGCGACGAGATCCCGGATCGCGGCCCGCCCGTCGGCCCGCACGACGGGCACGTCCAGGCCCGGGATCCACCGGTCCACGAACACCATCGGGGTCCCGGCGCGGGCGGCGTCCAGCATGCCGGGGGAGCCGCCGTCGGTGGGGGAGACGAGCAGTCCGTCGATACGCCGGTCCAGCAGCGTCCGCACGTGGTGGTCCTGCAGCTCCGGCCGCTCGTCGGCGTTGCCGATGATCACGCTGTACCCGAGGGCGCGGGCCTCCTCCTCGACGGAGCGGGCCAGCTCGGTGAAGTACGGGTTGAGCACGTCGCTGATGACCAGCCCGAGGGTGCGCGTCTGATCGGTACGCAACGAACGGGCGACGGCGTTCGGGCGGTAGCCCAGCGCCTCTACGGCGGCCAGCACGCGGGTACGCGCGTCGTCACTGACCGACGGATGGTCGTTCAGCACCCGCGACACCGTGGCCACGGAAACCCCGGCCTCGGCGGCGACGTCCTTGATGCTCGCCATCGCCGTTCCACCTCCTCGTGGAATCGATTACATGGAGGATTGGAATCGATTACATGCGAATAAATCAAGACCCTGATCGACCTCTGAGACCCGATCGTGATGAACGGCGGCACGCCGGGACCAGGTGTTCGATCAGGCTTCGGCAGTCCTCGTGATGCCGCCGCCTCGCCCTCGCCCTCGTGCTCGTCGCAGACCTGGGCGTCGACCTCGGCCGGTACTTGACCGTCGGCCGCTGACTCCCCAGGGGCATTGCGTGATCGCGGTCTGTCCGGGTTGATCATGCGAGGCCGAGGGCTGACAGCGGGCTGTGGTGGCCGGGGCTGGTGTGGCGGAGGGCGGCGACCGACGTGGTGCGGGAGGTTCTCGATGCCCCGGTGGCTTCTGACCCAGGCGGCGAGCTGGGTCGGAATGGCGTCGTAGATGTCCCGGCTGGTGGTCACGTGGACCCGCTCGATGGTGATCTTGCCGGTACTCAGTTCACTTCGCCGTCAGACGACTTGTATGGCCTGGCGGGCGCCGGGACGGGCGAGGCGGCGGAAGGCTGCGCTTTCTGACCTGCTCATGCAGGCCGGGACGGTTCTTCTTGGCGACGGCCAGGTAGCGGGCGCTGGGCGTGAGGAGGCAGGCGCTGTGGGCGATCCATCTGCACCGGGCACGACCAGGTTTGGCCGAGCGGGCGGCGTTGGAGCCGAGCCTCCAGGCACGTCGCTCAGCAGCCTCTGGACTGCCGTACCGCTCACGATGTCCCTGCCGCAGGGACCAACTGCGCCTCGCCTGCGGGGGACATGGCCGGGACGGTCTAGGTCTCCGCCCGGGCTGCAGCCTCCACCTCGGATCGCCTCGCTTGCGCCACGGTGTCGTGGAACGCCGTGAGCAGGCGAAGAGCCTCGCGGCGCTGCTCCCGTGCTTCCTGCGGAGCTCCCTGGCGGGTCAGTGCCACGGCGAGATGAGCCAGGGAAAGTGCCAGGGACCAGCGGTCGTCCCTGCTACGGAACGCCGAACACGCCTGGCGGTGGAATGCGACGGCTTCCTCGACTCGCCCGAGCAGGAGATACGCCTCGCCGGTCGCGTCCCACGCGGCAGCCTGAAGATCGGGACGGCCGATGCGCTGGAACAGGGCGGCGGCCTGCTGGAGGTGGGCGAGGGCCTCGGTGGCCTCTCTCTGCGCGACGGCGTTGCGGCCCAGTTCCAGGAGAGCGAGGGACTCGAACAGCTTGCCGTCGGCTTCGCCCGCGATGGCCAGTGCCCGCTCGGCCGTCTCGTTCGCCGGCGTGAATCGTCCCGCTCGCCGGTGAACGGCCGACAGGAGGGTCAGCGCTTCGGCCTGTTCCAGCGGTTCTTTCGCGTCGGCCAGAATGGCGGCCGATCGGCTCAGTAATTCCTCCGCCCGGTCGAGTTCGTCGCATTCGAGGAACGCCCATCCGAGATTGCGGGTGAAGGCGCCGGTGTAGAGGACGTTGCCGAGTTCGTTCGCCTGCTCCAGCGCCTGCTCGAAACAGGTGGTGGCGTCCTCGACGCGATGCGCGAACATATGGGTCACGCCCAGGCCGTTGGCGGCCCGAGCAACCCCGAACACGTTCCCGAGTTCCTGAAAGGTATTCAGCGCGGCACTGAAGCACTCCTCGGCCTCGGCCAGCCGGAAAAGATGCCGGCAGGCGATGCCGAGGTTGTCGAGGGTGATCGCTTCCCCGTACCGGTCACCCGCCCGGAGAGCCGATTCGAGGGCCATGCGCTGGGCAGGCAGCCAGGTGTCGGCCGGCTCCCGGTCCGCGATGACCATCGTCAGCACGGCGGGGATCTGCCAGGCGACCCGGTCCAGCCCGATGGCGCCGGCGATACGGACCGCGGTGATCAGATTGTCGCGCTCGGTCTCGTACCAGGCGATCCCCGCCTTTCCATCGTCTCCGTCGTCGAAGGACATCGGCCTGACGTGATCGTCCACCGGTTCCAGCGTCAGCGGCATCGTGTACGAGCATGAGCCCGCCAGGGCGGCAGCGGCAGCCGAGTGCAAGTACCAGCCGAGGACCCGTTCCAGCGCGGCACGCCGGTTCTCCGGTGATTCCTCGCGCTGGGTCTGGTCGACGGCGTAGGCACGCAGCAGGTCGTGGAACTGGTAGCGGTCGTGACCACACTCCTCCAGCAGATGCGCGGCGGCCAGGCTGTCGAGGTGTCGTCGGGCGCGGACCGTGGTGGTGGCTGCGAGGGCCGCGGCGGCCTCCACCCTGAATTCAGGTCCCGGATGCAGTCCCAGTAACCGGAACATCCGAGCGTTCTGCGGGGTGAGCGTGCGGTACGACCAGGCGAACACCGTGCGCACCGCGTCCGCTTCCTCTGTCTCTCCCTCGCCTGTCACCGACAGCGCGTCCCACAGTCCGGACTCGTCGCGCAGATCGGCGATCAGGTCGCGCAGAGGCATGCGCGGCCGTGCCGCAGCGCGTTCGGCCACGATTCGGAGGGCCAGCGGCAGCCGGGCGCACAATCGCGCCAATTCGGCGAGCTCTTCCTGGTCGTCGCCGGTCCGGTACCCGGCGAAGACGGTGCGCAGCAACTGCACGGATTCGGCTTGAGACAGCGTTTCCACACCCACTCGATGTGCCCCTTCCCGTACCACCAAACCCGACATGCGGGTACGACTCGTGATTGCCACCAGACAGCTGGAGGAGCCGGGCAGAAGTGGTCGGATCTCGCCGGCGGTGGCGGCGTTGTCCAGGACGATGAGCACGCGGCGGTCGGCCGTCACCGACCGGAACAGTTCCGCGCGTGGCTCTTCACCAGTGGGTATGTGCTCCAGCGGCACGTCAAGCGCACGCAGGAAACGTCCCAGGACATCCGTGACGATCACCGGCGGGCCCGGGTCGTAGCCGTGCAGGTTGACGTACAGCTGCCCATCGGGAAAGTGCTCCTTGATCTGGTGCGCCCAGCGGATGGCGAGCGATGTCTTGCCCACTCCGGCGGTGCCGACGACAACGGCAATGCGCAATATCCCCGAATTCTGCTGGGTTCCGGGTGGTGGAAGCTCCAGCAGTGCGTGCAGGGACCGCAGTTCATCGATCCGGTTGACGAAGCCGCCCACATCGCCGGGCAGTTGGGCCGGGCAGGGAGCCGACGCGAGTGCCACGCTGTGAAAATGCACGCCGCCCCGGACTTCACCGGCCTGGACCACGTTGCCAGCCGTGCCGGCGAGGTCGTTGTTGGTGCCCGGGCGAGGCTCGGATCCCGGCTCTCCATCGTGACCGATCCGCTTCTCCGTCACATCCCCTCCACTCCTCTCTCGTCCCCTTACCGGTCGCCCGCTCGGCGTCGCCAAGCCGAGTTACCCATGAACCAGTACGCCGAACCCGGTGCCGCACCGGAGGCAATCACTCCGTGGCTTGTTCCCTCCATCTTGATTGGGAGATATGGGATTCGTGCCTCACAGAGAAGCCTCGGTCAGCTACGATGATCGTCGTTGTACCCATTGCATGTTTACAACATCATGGAGTGATTCGCGGCATCGAAGAGTGAGGGACAGTCATGAAGATTACCTTCGTCGGTGGCTCCACGGGTCAGGGCGGTTCACCGCGCTTATACCGGGACGAGGAAAGCGGCGATTTCATCGTGCAGGGCTATTTGATCGGAGACCCGAATGATCTGGTACAGATGAATATACCGGACGGGGAAACGGTCGTCCGAGTGCCCGCGTCGCTGTTCTCGTACTTGCCGAAAGATGAAGGATGATGTGAATGGAGTCTCTCGACACAGAAGGCTGGGCCCGGCTTTTCAATTCCTGCCGCGAATCTGCCTGGCATCTGGAGATGCGGGATCACTACGCCGTCGCGGAGGAGCGGGCGGACATCGAGAAGTGGCGGGCCGGTGAGTGGGGGCCCGAGGAGGACGCCGCGAGCAAGGCCGGCTGGCTCGACCTGATGCGGGCCACCGCCGCGCGGGGTGTGGAGCTTCGCCGGGCCCGGATCGTCTCCGAACCGGTCACCGAGTACATCCGGTTCGAGCACGAGGGTACGCCCCAGAACATCGCGGCCGGTGAGGATGTGCGCTGGCTGCCTCGTACGCGCGCTTCAGGGCTGGCGTTGCCGGGCAACGACTGCTGGATCTTCGACAGTTCCACCGTGTTGTTCAACCACTTCACCGGAGACGGCGGCTGGGTCGGCAACGAACTGAGCAAAGATCCCCAGGTGGCGGAGGTGTGTGTCAAGGCTTTCGAATCGGTCTGGAAGCTGGGCATTCCGCACAGCGAGTACACCTTGATTTGACGGTCTTGACGGTGATCGGCGGAATACCTGCCGCCGATCCGCTCTATGAGGAACAGCTGGATGTCGACTGCTCTCCGAATCGGCGTGATCTCCTCCGGGCCCGCCGAGTTCTCCACGATTCATGCGGCGTGCACCGACGCCGGTCATCTTCCGGTCGCGTATTTCTACGGTCGTTCCCTTCGATCCGGCGGCCCGATTCTCGGCGACGCCGGTGAAACAACGGCCGCCATTCTCGACGCGGTTCCGCCAGGGATGGATCTGATGCTTCCCGGGGGCGTCAAAGGGCTCGGTCTCATGCTGGAGAGTTACCGGCCCGACCTTCTGGTCGTGTTTGGGTTCGCCTGGAAGCTTCCGCCGTCCGTATTGGCGATTCCGAGGTTGGGTGCACTCAACATTCATGTCTCGATGCTGCCGAAGTATCGCGGTCCGGCGCCGTTGCTGTGGGCGATCCGCAATGGCGACCCGACCGGTGGTGTCAGCGTGCACCGAATGGACGACGACTTCGACACCGGGAATGTTCTCGCCCAGCAGGATGGAATTCCCCTCGCTGACGACATCGACTGGGCGAGCTACTGCACCAAGGCCATGCCCGTTGTTCGCGATTTGCTTCGCACCTCGCTGGACCGGGCGGCGGCCGGCCACGCCGGCGAGCCACAGAACGACGCGGCGGCCAGCTACGCGGGGTTCATGGAAGCGGAGTTCTCCGTCATCCACTGGTCGGACAGCGCCCGTACGATCCACGACCAGGTCAGGACGCATCGCTTCATGCGATCGCCCGATCGCCCCCTTGCCCAGGTGGGCGACACCTGGCTTCAAGTGAAGCGCACCAGCCTTGAACCAGCCGATGGACTCCGCGTCACTTGCGGCGACGGCAAACCATTGTGGATCACGGAGTCCGAAAGGAACACGGAGTCCGAAAGGAACAAGGGGGAGGGTGTCCGTGGGCCCCATCGCACCTGAGCCATACGTAACGTAGCTCGGCCACTGTCCGATGCAGGCGCTGCGTACCCAACTGCTCCCCAAAGTCGCACTCACCAAGAGGGTGCTGATTGCGACGACCCCGTGCGGGAGCATTCAGACGCCGAGGCCCCACGGACCTGCCCAGGGTTCCGCAGCCTCCTGTCACACCCGCCCGGTACCGTCGACCCATGTCCAACCAGGCGGCAAAATCGGGGACCCCCACAGACGAGCGCCACCTCGCCGTCCTCGAAGGCGTCCTGGAACGCATCACCTACGCCAACGACGAGACCGGCTACACAGTCGCCCGCGTCGACACCGGCCGAGGCGGCGGCGATCTCCTCACCGTCGTAGGCGCACTGCTCGGCGCCCAGGCCGGCGAATCCCTCCGCATGGAGGGCCGTTGGGGCTCGCACCCCCAATACGGCAAGCAGTTCACCGTGGAGAACTACACAACACTGCTCCCCGCCACCATCCAGGGCATCCGCCGCTACCTCGGCTCCGGCCTCGTCAAGGGCATCGGCCCCGTCTTCGCCGACCGCATCACCCAGCACTTCGGCCTGGACACGCTCCAGATCATCGAGGACGAGCCCAAGCGGCTCATCGAGGTCCCCGGGCTCGGCCCCAAGCGCACCAAGAAGATCGCCGAGGCCTGGGAGGAGCAGAAGGCGATCAAGGAGGTCATGCTCTTCCTCCAGACCGTCGAGGTGTCCACGTCGATCGCGGTCCGCATCTACAAGAAGTACGGCGACGCGTCGATCTCCGTCGTCAAGAACCAGCCGTACCGCCTCGCCTCCGACGTCTGGGGCATCGGCTTCCTCACCGCCGACAAGATCGCCCAGTCCGTCGGCATCCCGCACGACAGCCCGGAGCGCGTCAAGGCGGGCCTCCAGTACGCCCTTTCGCAGGCCACCGACCAGGGCAACTGCTACCTCCCCGAAGAGCGGCTCATCGCCGACGCGGTGAAGCTCCTTCAGGTCGACACCGGCCTCGTCATCGAGTGCCTCGCCGAACTCGCCCTCCCGGACGAGGAGTCGGGCGACCCCGGTGTCGTACGGGAGAAGGTTCCCGGCCCCGACGGCAGCCCCGACCCCGTCACCGCCGTCTACCTCGTCCCCTTCCACCGCGCCGAGCTCTCCCTCGCCGCCCAGCTCCGCCGCCTCCTGCGCACGGACGCGGACCGCATGCCCGGCTTCCACGACGTGGCCTGGGACAAGGCGCTGGGATGGCTGAAGGGCAAGACGGGCGTCGAACTCGCCCCCGAGCAAGAGGCCGCCGTCAAGCTCGCCCTCACGAAAAAGGTCGCCGTCCTCACCGGCGGCCCCGGCTGCGGCAAGTCATTCACGGTCCGCTCGATCGTCGACCTGGCCCGCGCCAAGAAGGCCAAGGTCGTCCTCGCCGCCCCCACCGGCCGTGCAGCCAAGCGCCTCGCCGAACTGACGGGCGCCGAGGCCTCAACCGTCCACCGCCTCCTCGAACTCAAGCCCGGCGGCGACGCGGCCTACGACAAGGACCGTCCCCTGGACGCCGACTTGGTGGTCGTGGACGAGGCCTCCATGCTCGACCTCCTCCTCGCCAACAAGCTCGTCAAGGCCGTACCCCCAGGAGCCCATCTCCTCTTCGTCGGAGACGTGGACCAACTCCCCAGCGTCGGCGCCGGCGAGGTGCTGCGCGACCTGCTGGCCGACGGCGGTCCGATCCCCGCCGTACGCCTCACGCGCGTGTTCCGCCAGGCCCAGCAGTCCGGCGTGATCACCAACGCGCACCGGATCAACGCCGGGCAACACCCCGTCACCGACGGCATGAAGGACTTCTTCCTCTTCGTCGAGGACGACACGGAGGAGGTCGGCCGGCTCACCGTGGACGTGGTGGCGCGCCGGATTCCGGCCAAGTTCGGGCTCGACCCGCGCCGGGACGTGCAGGTGCTCGCGCCCATGCACCGGGGACCGGCGGGCGCGGGCAACCTCAACGGACTGCTGCAGCAGGCGATCACGCCCGGCCGGCCCGACCTCGCTGAGAAGCGGTTCGGTGGCCGGGTCTTCCGGGTCGGCGACAAGGTCACCCAGATCCGCAACAACTACGAGAAGGGCGCGAACGGCGTCTTCAACGGCACGGTCGGCGTCGTCACCTCACTCGACCCGGTGGACCAGCGCCTCACGGTGCTGACGGACGAGGACGAGGAGGTTCCGTACGAATTCGATGAACTGGACGAGCTGGCGCACGCGTATGCGGTGACAATTCACCGTTCGCAGGGAAGCGAGTATCCGGCCGTCGTGATCCCGGTCACCACGAGCGCGTGGATGATGCTCCAGCGGAACCTTTTGTATACGGCCGTCACCCGGGCCAAACAGCTGGTTGTGCTGGTCGGATCGCGCAAGGCCATCGGCCAGGCCGTGCGCACGGTGTCGGCGGGGCGGCGCTGCACGGCACTGGACTTCCGACTGACCGTAAAAAATGATCGATCAAATGAGTCATGAAGGTCACACAGCACTTCCAGATGCCGGGGTGGAGGGGGCAGGATGAACAGGTTGGCGGCACTGAGTGCCGCCAATAGGCCCAATGGTCGACCCCGAGTGCACTCTCCTGCGCCAAATGGGGGATGGTAGAGACAGTCAGGGCAACCTCGAAGAAGAGGCACAACGTCGGTGAGGGATGACGTGAGCGACAACTCTGTAGTACTGCGGTACGGCGACGGCGAGTACACCTACCCGGTGATCGACAGCACCGTCGGCGACAAGGGCTTCGACATCGGGAAGCTCCGCGCCCAGACCGGTCTGGTGACGCTGGACAGCGGTTACGGGAACACCGCCGCCTATAAATCCGCCATCACCTACCTCGACGGTGAGCAGGGCATCCTCCGGTACCGCGGCTACCCGATCGAGCAGCTGGCCGAGCGCTCCACCTTCGTGGAGGTCGCCTACCTGCTGATCAACGGCGAGCTGCCTACCGTCGACGAGCTCACCGTGTTCAAGAACGACATCACGCAGCACACCCTGCTGCACGAGGACGTCAAGAACTTCTACAAGGGCTTCCCGCGCGACGCCCACCCGATGGCGATGCTGTCGTCGGTCGTCTCGGCGCTGTCCACCTTCTACCAGGACAGCCACAACCCGTTCGACGAGAAGCAGCGCAACCTCTCCACGATCCGGCTGCTCGCCAAGCTTCCGACGATCGCGGCGTACGCGTACAAGAAGTCGATCGGCCACCCGTTCGTCTACCCGCGCAACGACCTCGGCTACGTAGAGAACTTCCTGCGCATGACCTTCTCGGTCCCCGCCCAGGAGTACGACCTCGACCCGGTCGTCGTCTCCGCGCTCGACAAGCTGCTGATCCTGCACGCGGACCACGAGCAGAACTGTTCGACCTCGACGGTCCGCCTCGTCGGCTCCTCGCAGGCCAACATGTTCGCCTCGATCTCCGCCGGCATCAACGCCCTGTGGGGCCCGCTGCACGGCGGTGCCAACCAGTCGGTCCTGGAGATGCTGGAAGGCATCCAGGCCAACGGCGGCGATGTCGACTCCTTCATCCGCAAGGTGAAGAACAAGGAGGACGGCGTCCGCCTGATGGGCTTCGGCCACCGGGTGTACAAGTCCTTCGACCCGCGCGCCAAGATCATCAAGTCTGCCGCGCACGACGTCCTCTCGGCCCTCGGCAAGTCCGACGAGCTGCTGGACATCGCGCTCAAGCTCGAAGAGCACGCGCTGTCGGACGACTACTTCGTCTCGCGCAACCTCTACCCGAACGTCGACTTCTACACCGGCCTGATCTACCGGGCCATGGGCTTCCCGACCGAGATGTTCACGGTCCTGTTCGCCCTGGGCCGCCTGCCGGGCTGGATCGCCCAGTGGCACGAGATGATCAAGGAGCCGGGTTCTCGTATCGGGCGCCCGCGTCAGATCTACACGGGTGTCGTCGAGCGCGATTTCGTGCCGGTCGAGGGTCGCTAGGTGCTCCGCCGGGTTCGCGGGTTCTTTGGCCGCGGGCCCGGTGGGGGCTGGTCGCGCAGTTCCCCGCGCCCCTAAAGGCCAAAAGCAGCAGTGCCCGGCGTTCCTAAGGGAAGGGGCGCCGCAGCACAGCAACAACTCCGGACCACTGCACCACTGCAAAACTCCGGACCACAGCAAGACCGCGCCCCTTCAACTCCCTCGCCTAACGCGGCGAGTGAGCCGAAGGGGCGCGTCGGTGTCGAGAGGTCGAGCGCGCGGAGGCCCGCAGGGTCGAGCACGGTCGGCCTCTCGACACCGACTTTGGCGCCCCGGAGGCGAACCGAGCTCGAAAAAAGAGGTAAAAGAAGGCGCCCTGCCGACGGTCCCCCCACGGGCCGGCGTACAGGGCGCCTTCCCATGTCCCGGTGCGGATTCCCCCCACGGGATCCGGCCGGGCGTCTTTGAGAATCAGCGCCTGAATCGCTGTACTGCGTACTGCCGAAGCTCGATGAAGCTGAGCTTCGTTGAGTAGAACGAGCAAAAGTCCTCGTACTACCGGGTGGAGCCAGTGATGTGTGCGATCTGCCGGGACACCGCACGACGGGAGGGCCGCTCAAAGCTCCCCGGTGTACGTGTCCCGGCAACGCATCTCTGAGGAAGTCCCCCAAGACATCCTCAGATGCCAGTTCGCGCCCCCCAAGACGCTTGCTGACATCGTCAACTTAGACCTTCGAAGCCCTTCGATGGTTACGTTCACACCACTGTGATCTGCGTCTCTTGCATATGTCCGTTAGATGCGCAAGAGCCCCGATGTCGTGGTCGGGACCCCAGCGTAAGGATGATGCGCGAGCCTTGTGAAGAGCTTATGTGAGGCCGCCGTCCGTCTCTAGGGGGACTCTTACTTCGACTTCCCGTAACTCCCGGTAACTTTGCGGAACTTCAGCGAAATGTCCGAAGTCGCAGGCTGTTGGAGACCACGAACACCGACGAGAAGGCCATGGCGGCCCCCGCGATCATGGGATTCAGCATCCCCGCGGCGGCCAACGGCAGCGCCGCCACGTTGTATCCAAAAGCCCACACGAGATTGCCCTTGATGGTGCTGAGCGTCTTCCGGGACAGCCGGATCGCGTCTGCGGCCACCCGCAGATCCCCGCGCACCAGCGTCAGATCGCTCGCCTCGATCGCCGCGTCCGTCCCGGTGCCCATCGCGAGCCCGAGGTCGGCGGTGGCGAGCGCGGCGGCGTCGTTCACGCCGTCGCCGACCATGGCGACGCTCCGCCCCTCGCCCTGCAGCCGTCGTACGACAGCGACCTTGTCCTCGGGCAGCACCTCGGCGATGACGTCCCCGGGGGCGATCCCGACGGCGGCGGCCACGGAATCGGCCACCGCGCGGTTGTCGCCGGTCAGCAGCACCGGGGTGAGTCCGAGGGCGCGCAGCTGCCGTACGGCCTCGGCGCTGGTGTCCTTGATCGCGTCGGCGACCGCGACGACTCCGCGCGCGGTTCCGTCCCAGCCGACCACCACGGCCGTACGTCCGCCGCTCTCGGCCTCGGACCTGGCGCGGGCCAACACCTCCGGGAGATCGTCGAAGAGGCGCCCTACGGCCACCTCGTGGCCCTCCACGCGCCCACGTACGCCACGTCCGGGCACGTTCTCGAAGCGCTTGACGGGCGGAAGCGCGCCCACGCGCTCCTCCGCGCCCGCCGCCACAGCTCGCGCGACGGGGTGCTCGGAGGCGTGCTCCAGGGCGCCCGCGAGCCGCAGCAGCTCCCGCTCGTCGGTGCCGTCGGCGACGTAGACCTCCTGGAGGGTCATGCGGCCGGTGGTGATCGTGCCGGTCTTGTCGAGTACGACCGTGTCGACGCGGCGGGTGGACTCCAGGACCTCGGGGCCCTTGATCAGGATGCCGAGCTGGGCGCCGCGGCCGGTGCCCACCATGAGGGCGGTCGGGGTGGCCAGGCCCAGCGCGCACGGGCAGGCGATGATCAGCACGGCGACGGCCGCGGTGAACGCGGCGGCCACGTCACCCGTGACTCCGAGCCACACCCCGAACGTGCCGACCGCGATCAGCAGCACCACCGGCACGAAGATCCCGGAGATCCGGTCGGCGAGCCGCTGCACCTCGGCCTTGCCGTTCTGCGCGTCCTCCACCAGCCGCGCCATGCGGGCGAGTTGGGTGTCGGAGCCGACACGACTCGCCGCTACGACGAGCCGCCCGCCGGCGTTCACGGTCGCGCCGGTGACCGTGTCACCCGGTGCCACGTCCACCGGCACCGACTCGCCGGTCAGCATCGACGCGTCGACCGCCGAGGTGCCCTCGACGACGGTGCCGTCGGTCGCGATCTTCTCCCCGGGACGTACGACGAAACGGTCCCCGACCGCCAACTCGCCGACCGGGACCCGTACTTCACGCCCGTCCCGCAGTACGGCGACGTCCTTGGCGCCCAGTTGCATGAGCGCGCGCAGGGCCGCTCCCGCGCGGCGCTTCGAGCGGGCCTCCAGATAGCGGCCCAGCAGGATCAACGCGACGACTCCGGCGGCCACTTCGAGGTAGATCGTCGAGGCGCCGTCCGTACGCGAGACGGTGAGGCGGAACTCGTCGTGCATGCCGGCCATGCCCGCGTCGCCCCAGAACAGTGCCCACAGCGACCAGCCGAACGCGGCCAGCGTGCCGACCGAGACGAGGGTGTCCATGGTCGCGGCGCCGTGCCGGGCGTTGGTGAACGCGGCCTTGTGGAACGGGAGTCCGCCCCACACGACGACGGGCGCGGCGAGCGTGAGCGCGAGCCACTGCCAGTTGTCGAACTGCAGGACCGGGATCATCGAGAGCAGCACGACGGGCACGGCGAGGAGGGCGGAGACGGTCAACCGCTCGCGCAGCGAGGCGAGTTCGGGATCGGCCTCGGGAGTGGCCGGTGTCTCGGGCTGCGGCGGCGCGGGTTCCTCGGCGGTGTACCCGGTCTTCACCACGGTCGCGATCAGATCGGCGACCTGGATGCCCGCCGGATAGCTGACCTTCGCCTTCTCGGTCGCGTAGTTGACCGTGGCGCTGACGCCGTCCATGCGGTTGAGCTTCTTCTCGACGCGGGCCGCGCAGGAGGCGCAGGTCATCCCGCCGATGAGCAACTCGACCTCGGCGGCGGCGGATTCGGGGGTCGCGGCTATAGGTGTCTCCGCAGGGGTGGGTGTCCCTGCGGTGGTGGGTGTCGCTGTGGTGGTGCTGGTCATGTCCGGACTCCAGACATCGGACCGGACCGCACGGAGCCAGTATCAGCTGGTCGGCACGGCCCGGTCGGAAAACAGAGGCGTCCTACTAGAAGCGTCCTGCTGATGAAGACGGGTGCTGGCCGGTGCTGTCTCAGGCCTGGCCGACGAGCTCGAAGCCCGCCTCGTCGACGGCCGCGCGGACCGCCTCGTCGTCGAGCGGGGCGGCGGATACGACGGTGACCTCGCCGGTCGACGCGACGGCCTTCACCGAGCTGACACCGGGCAGCCCGGAGATCTCGCCGGAGACGGAGCCCTCACAGTGTCCGCAGCTCATCCCGCTCACCTTGTAGACGGTGGTGACGGAACCCTGGGTGTCGGTCTGGGCGGTCATGTCGTTCTCCTCGTGGAGGCGTGTGGAGGCGTATGCGGTCGGAGTGGCCCACGGTGGCTCACTCTGCGTTCCACACTATACCCCTAGGGGGTATTTCTCCAAGAGGGGTCGCGGCGGGTCAGCGACCGCACCCAGGCGATGCCGAGCAGGGCCACGAGCACCATTCCGCCCACCGAGAACATCGTGAAGAGATGCTCCTGCTGGTCGGTCGGCCTCGGGATGTACCCCTGGGCGAACAGCTGCTTGTCCAGGCCCGTGCCGGACAGCCGGGCCACCAGCCAGATCGCGATGCCGTGCGTCGAGTCCCACAGGGCGTGCAGCAACGAGACGCCGAGATACGTGCCGACGACCGGGGCGGTGAAGCGGAAGCGCCCGTTCAACTGCCGGTACGTGAGCAGGACGCCACCCGCGATCGCCGTCCACAGGCCGTGCCCGAAGGGCGCGAGCACCCCGCGCAGGATCTCGGTCTCCAGGAGTGCCCGCAGATCGATGCCCTTGGCGGAGACGGCCGCGTTGAAGGCGTACCCGGCGCTCTCCAGGGCCGCGAAACCGAAGCCGACCGTCGCGCCGAGAATCAGGCCCGCGCGCATCCCGTGCAGCCGGGGCTGCCGGCGCAGCACGAACATCAGCGCCCCCAGCTTCACGGCCTCCTCGATGAGGCCGACGCCGACGAACATCCACAGGGAGGGATGCAGCAGGTAGTACTCCATCACCGAGGCGCCCAGCACCCCGAGCGTGCCGCCGGTCAGGAAGCAGCCCAGGATCACGCTGACGCCCAGGTCGCGCCCGTGCCGCTCGTACGCCCACAGGACGAAGGTCACCGGCACCAGGAAGCTGCCGAGCAGGATCAGCGTCGGCAGCAGGGTGGTGTTCTTCGTCGCGTACGTGACCAGCGCGGTCAGCACCCACAGCGCCAGCCCGCCGCCCAGACAGTGCTTCCAGAGACCGGTACGGATCTGGGGGTACGTCGGCGGCGGCTGCTGCGGCCCGGGGATACGGGCCCGGGGCGCACCGGGCGGCGGAGAGTAGGTCACGGCAAATCCCCTCGTACTCCTACAGGGCAGATTTACCGGCACTTTATGGTAGATACGCCTCATGTCGCAGTCCGGGACGCTCATCCTCATCATGGCCATCGCGGTACTGGCCCCCCTGCTGGCCTACGCGATCAGCCGCCTGCTCCCGGTCCCGCTGGTCATCTTCGAGATCGTCCTCGGCATCCTGGTCGGTCCCGACGTACTCGGCTGGGCGGGCGACGGACAGGTGATCGACACCCTGTCCGACCTCGGTCTGACGATGCTGATCTTCCTCGCCGGGTACGAGATCGAGTTCGACAAGATCCGCGGGGACACGCTCAAACGGTCGGTACGCGCGTGGCTGATCTCCCTGGCCGCGGGCCTGGCCCTCGCCACCGCGCTCTCCGGCTGGTCCAAGGGCGTCTACGTCGGCACGGCCCTCACCAGTACCGCCCTCGGCACGGTCCTGCCGGTACTGCGCGACGCCGGGGACCTGCACTCGCGCTTCGGCTCCGTGATGCTGGCGGTCGGCGCGGTGGGGGAGTTCGGCCCGATCATCGCGATGGCGCTGCTGCTGAGCGGGCGGGCACCGGGTCGCTCCACGGCCCTGCTGGCCGCGTTCGCCCTCCTCACAGCGGCGGCCGTGTGGTGGGCGCTACGTCCCCGCCCACCCTGGTTCTCCCGGATCATCGCCAAGACCCTCCACAGCAGCGGCCAGTTCGCCGTACGCCTCGTCGTGCTCCTCCTGGCGGTCATGCTGGGCATCTCCGGAGCCCTCGGCCTCGACACCCTCCTCGGCGCCTTCGCCGCCGGCCTGATCACCCGCCTGGTGCTGCACGGCGCGGCCCCGGAGAGCGCGGGTTCGGTCCTGGAGAAGGTCGAGGCGATGGGCTTCGGCTTCCTGGTACCGGTGTTCTTCGTGGTCACCGGCATCGAGTTCGACCTGGACGCCCTGCTCTCCGGGGGCCACGCCCTGCTCCTCCTCCCGGTGTTCCTGGCCCTCTTCCTGCTCGTCCGAGGCCTTCCGGTCTACGTCCTCGCCCCGCGCGATCTCCTACGACGGGACCGGCGCGCGCTCACCCTCTTCGCCTCGACCGCGCTGCCACTGGTGGTCGCGATCACCACCATCGGGGTCGACGACAAGGTGTTGAAGTCGGCGGACGCGGCGGCGCTGGTCGGGGCGGCGATGGTGTCGGTGCTGGTGTTTCCGCTGCTCGCGCTGCGGTTGCGGGGGGAGCGGGTGGGGGCGGAGGGGGCCGTCAGGGGGTCCGGGGCCGGGGCTGGGTCCGAGGCGTGGTGAGGCCCCCCGGGGTCCGGTTCTCGGCCCGGATATCGGCCTGGATCCAGGCCCGGTTCTCGGCGACCATCGGCGTCAGATAGCGGATCAGGATCTTCTTCAGCTCCTGGATGTGGGCCTCGCGCTCGGTGCCCTCGTGGGAGAGGACCAGTTCGAGGCCGGCTTTGTAGAGGCCCAGGCACATGCGGGCGGTGCGGGTGACGTCGGCGGCGGGGGTGATCCTGGCCGTGGTGATGATCGCGATCGGCACGTCCCGGGTCACCAACACCAAGATGCTGGGCCTGGGCATCGCTCTGGCGGTCCTGATGGACGCGATGATCGTCCGAAGCCTCCTGGTCCCGGCGGCGATGAAACTGACGGGGAGGGCGACGTGGTGGGCGCCGACCCGGCTACGGCGCTTCCACGACCGGTTCGGTCTAAGAGAGGCTGAGGATGAGCGCCCCTTCAGGGGCGCGGGGAACTGCGCGACCAGCCACAACGGACCCGCAGACAAAAACGGCGATGGGAGCTCCAATGAAAGCGGTGGTGTTCGAGCAATACGGTGAACCCGCCGAGGTACGCGACGTACCCACCCCCCACCCCGCCGACCACGGAGTAATCGTCCGGGTCGAAGCGACAGGCCTCTGCCGCAGCGACTGGCACGGCTGGCAGGGCCACGACCCGGACATCACCCTGCCCCACGTACCGGGACATGAACTCGCCGGTGTGGTCGAGGCAGTTGGCGACAGGGTGACCGCCTGGCACCCCGGCGACCGAGTCACCGTCCCCTTCGTCTGCGCGTGCGGAACCTGCGGAGCATGCGCGTCCGGCGACCAACAGGTGTGCGAGCGCCAGACCCAACCCGGCTTCACCCACTGGGGTTCCTTCGCCCAGTACGTGTCGCTGAACCACGCCGACGTGAACCTGGTAGCGATGCCGGACGAGATGACCTTCACGACGGCGGCCTCGCTGGGCTGCCGGTTCGCGACGGCGTTCCGCGCGGTGGTGCAGCGGGGCCGGGTCGCGCCGGGCGAGTGGGTCGCGGTGCACGGCTGCGGGGGAGTCGGCCTGTCGGCGGTGATGATCGCGGCGGCCGCGGGCGCCAGAGTCGTCGCGGTCGACATCTCACCCCAAGCACTCGCGCTGGCAAGGAAGTTCGGGGCGACGGAGTGCGTGGACGGCACGAGCACCCCGGACACGGCACAGGCGGTACGCGAACTGACGGGCGGCGGCGCCCACTTGTCGCTGGACGCCCTGGGCTCCCCGGCGACCTGCGCCGCCTCGGTGAACGGCCTGCGCCGCCGAGGCCGCCACATCCAGGTCGGCCTCCTCCCCTCCCCGTCCGGCACGACCCCGGTCCCCATGGCCCGCGCGATCGGCCTGGAACTCGAACTCCTCGGCAGCCACGGCATGGCGGCCCACACCTACCCGCCCATGCTGGAACTGGTCCGAGCGGGAGTGCTCCGCCCCGACCTGCTGACCACCACCACGATCACCCTCGACGAGACACCGGCGGCACTCGCCGCGATGGGTACGGCACCGGGAGCGGGGGTGACGGTCATCGAGCCGTGGAGTTGAGCGCGGCCCACCACGAAGGGGGCGGCCCACCGTGAAATCGGCCGGCGCCGCCCCACGAACGGGTACTGCTGGCTTCGCGTCCGTGATCGTGTACCCGCTGTGGCATGTCGGCCACCAGAACGAAGCCGGTGACGACGGCTCGACCGTGCACGTCGACGAGAGCGGCGTGTTCTGCGACGAGTCCGATGGCGACGACCTGAAGCTGCTCGGCATCTACTCGACTCTTGAACGGGTTGAGGAGCGTGTGCGTCAGGCGCGACTGCTGCCGGGCTTCCGTAGCGAACCGGAGTGCTTCCACTTCGACGCCCGCGAGCTCGACGAGGACGACTGGACCGAGGGTTTCGTGCGGGTTCCGCCGGGCGAGTAGGCCCGTGGGCCGAGACCTCGCCCGGCGAGGCCGGGCGGCGAACGCTAACGATCGCCGCCGTGACCTCCGGCCGCCCGCATCCCGCCCCGGGCCGGTCCGTCCACGGCCGTGACCGACCCGGCCGGACCCGAGGCCGGCTCAGTCGTCTCTACGACCCCGGTTCCCGGGCCGGGCGGCCACCCACGCCCGGACCGTGTCGGCGTACCAGAACGGCTTGCCGCTCTCCACGTGATCGGGCGGGGGCAGCAGACCGTGCTTGCGGTAGGAGCGGACGGTGTCGGGCTGGACGCGGATGTGGGCCGCGATTTCCTTGTACGACCAGAGCCGTCGGTCGGTCATGAGTGCACCTCCCTGCGCGCGCCGCGGCGGCGACCGGGGGCGGCCGTCGGGGGAGCCGTGCGCTGCGCTGGCGATCACAAAGCCTGTCCCCGGTCAACGACACAGAGTGAGGGACGGGAAGCGCCTGTCGACCGGGTGTGACGCAAAACCCGCGTACACGCGACACGTGTGACACAAGGGGGTCTTTTGTGACACACGTGACGCAAAGGCGCACGCGGGCGTAGTGGCGCGGCGCGTTGACTAAGAGCGCCCCGAAGGGGCGCGGGGCTGTGTCGATGTGCGGCTCCGCCGCGTGGGCGCGCTCAGCCACAACGGACCCGCACCCGACAAAGCGACCTGTCCTGGCCGTCACAATGCAAGCCCTTACCCTTAACCCACCTCTGTCTCGTCCGAATGTCTGGACAAAACATTGACAGGGCTCGGCCACCGGGACTACAAACCGTGGAGAGCCGAAACGAAGCCGCTCCGCATCCGGTCCTCAGGGGGTCCGGAAACGAGGGCGCGAAGGGAAGTCGATGGCGTACGACCTGATCACCATGGGGCGGCTAGGGGTGGACCTCTATCCGCTGCAGACGGGCGTGCCGCTGCCCCAGGTGACGACCTTCGGGAAGTTCCTTGGCGGCTCGGCTGCGAACGTCGCGGTCGCCGCCGCCCGACTGGGCCGCGAGGTCGCCCTGATCTCGCGCACCGGCGACGACCCCTTCGGCACCTACCTGCACGAGGCGCTGCGCGACTTCGGGGTGGACGACCGCTGGGTCACGCCCGTCGCGGACTACCCGACGCCGGTCACGTTCTGCGAGATCTTCCCGCCGGACGACTTCCCGCTGTACTTCTACCGCCGGCCCAAGGCCCCGGACCTGGAGATCGACGCCCACGGCCTCGACCTGGACGCGATCCACGAGGCCCGCATCTTCTGGATCACCGGCACCGGCCTGAGCGAGGAGCCCAGCCGTACGGCCACGCTCGCGGCCCTCGCCCATCGCGCCAAGTCCGGTACGACGGTCTTCGACCTGGACTGGCGGCCCATGTTCTGGAAGGACCCGAGCGCCGCCCGCCCCTTCTATGAGGAGGCCCTGCGCCACACCACCGTCGCCGTCGGCAACCTCGACGAGGTCGAGGTCGCCACCGGCGTACGCGAACCGCACGCCGCCGCCCGCGCGCTCCTGGACGCCGGTGTCGAACTCGCCGTCGTCAAGCAGGGCCCCAAGGGCGTCCTGGCCGTGCACCGCGACGGTACGACCGCCGAGGTACCCCCGCTGCCCGTGACCGTCCTCAACGGACTCGGTGCCGGTGACGCCTTCGGCGGCTCCCTCTGCCACGGCCTGCTGTCCGGCTGGGACCTGGAGAAGGTCATGCGGCACGCCAACGCGGCCGGCGCGATCGTCGCCTCCCGCCTGGAGTGCTCCTCCGCGATGCCCACCGTCGCCGAGGTCGAGGGCGCGATCGCCGCCGGAGCGGTCCTGTGAGGGCCGGCCGCGTGGCGGGCGCCGAGCACGAACACGGGGGCGGGGACGGTCTCACCACCGGGCTGTCGGATCCCTCCGGCCCCTCGGGGCACGAGGGCGGTACCGGCCCCCGCGTCGACATCTCCGAACTCGTCCGCATCCGCACCCGCCACCCCGAGGCGATCGCCGAGGCCGCCGCCCGGCGCGTCCGGCGCCCCCTCCTCAACGACGCCGGCCGGCTGATGATCGTCGCCGCCGACCACCCGGCCCGCGGCGCGCTCGGCGTCGGCGAGCACAAGTTCGCCATGGCCAACCGCGCCGAACTCCTCGAACGCCTCTGCCTGGCGCTCTCCCGGCCCGGCGTCGACGGCGTCCTCGCGACCGCCGACATCCTGGACGACCTGCTGCTCCTCGGCGCCCTCGACGGCAAGGTCGTCATGGGCTCGATGAACCGCGGCGGCCTCCAGGGCGCGAGCTTCGAACTCGACGACCGCTTCACCGGCCACCGCGCCCAGGACATCGAGCGCCTCAACTTCGACGCGGGCAAGCTGCTCCTGCGCATCGACTACGACGACCCGGGCTCCCTCACCACCCTGGAGTCCACCGCCCGCGCCATCGACGACATGGCCGCGCGTCGACTCCCGCTGTTCGTCGAGCCGTTCATCAGCCGTCGCACGGACGAGGGCAAGCTGAAGAACGACCTCTCCGCCGACGCCGTCATCAAGTCCATCGCCATCTCCTCGGGCCTGGGCGGCACTTCGGCCTACACCTGGCTCAAGCTCCCCGTCACCGAGAACCCGGACGACATGGCCCGGGTCATGGAGACCTCCACCCTCCCCGCCGTGCTCCTCGGCGGCGAGGTCGGCGACGACCAGGACGGCGCCTACGAGAAGTGGCGCGGCGCCCTCCAACTCCCCACCGTGCGCGGCCTGGTGGTCGGCCGCTCGCTGCTCTACCCGGCGGACGGAGACGTCGCCGCCGCCGTGGACACCGCCGTAGGACTGCTGTGAGGGCCGCCTTATGACGACCGCCGAGCAGTCGTACGTTCCCGAGCTGTACGTCCCCAAGGGCTCGGCCGCCAACGCGCAGTACGCCGTGGACATCGACCCCAAGCGGGCCGGCTGGACCCACAGCAGTCTGCGGGTCGTCGAGCTGGAGCCGGGTGGGACACACCACTTCACCACCGGTGACAGCGAGTGGATCGTGCTTCCGCTCAGCGGTGGATGTACCGTGCGAATTGCGGACGAAGAGTTCCAACTCCTGGGCAGGGAAAGCGTGTTCGCCGGAGTCACCGACTTCGCGTACGTGCCCCGCGACGCCCAGGTCAAGATCGCCTCCGGCGCGGGAGGCCGCTTCGCCCTGGCAGGAGCGAAGTGCGAGCGACGACTCCCCGCTCGCTACGGCCCCGCGCCGGAGGTTCCGGTGGAACGACGCGGCGACGGCACCTGCCTTCGCCGCGTCCGCAACTTCGCCTCGGCCGACGCCTTCGCCTGCGACAAGCTGATCGCCGTCGAGGTCATCACTCCCGGCGGCAACTGGTCCTCGTACCCGCCCCACAAGCACGACGAACAACGGCCGGGCGAGGAAGCCGAGTTGGAGGAGATCTACTACTTCGAGATCGACGGCCCGAACGGTTTCGGCTATCAGCGCGTATTCCCCTCCCGTGAGGGCGGATCCGACGTCCTCGCGGAGGTCCGCTCCGGCGACGCCGTGCTCGTGCCCGATGGCTGGCACGGCCCGTCGATCGCCCAGCCGGGTCACGACATGTACTACCTGAACGTCATGGCGGGGCCGGGTGGAACGAGGGAGTGGCGGATCTGCTTCCACCCGGACCACGTTGAAAGCACAGGTGGTTACCGATGACCTCGACGACGAGGCTGACGGTCGCACAGGCACTCGTACGGTTCCTGTCCGTCCAGTACACCGAACGCGACGGCGTACGGCGGCGGTTGATCGACGCGACCTGGGGCATCTTCGGCCACGGCAACGTGGCCGGCCTGGGCCAGGCGCTCATCGAGTACGCCGATGAGATGTCCTACCACCAGGGCCGCAACGAACAGTCCATGGTCCACGCGGCAGTCGGCTACGCGCGTCAGTCAAATCGCCTGTCCGCACAGGCCGTTACGACATCGATCGGCCCCGGCGCCACCAACCTCGTCACCGGCGCCGCCCTCGCCACCATCAACCACCTCCCGGTCCTGCTCCTCCCCGGCGACACCTTCGCCACCCGCGTCGCCGACCCGGTGCTCCAGCAGCTCGAAGTCCCGTACGCCGGCGATGTGTCGGTCAACGACTGTCTGCGCCCGGTGTCGAAGTACTTCGACCGCATCACCCGCCCGGAAGCGCTCATCCCCGCCGCCCTGAACGCCATGCGCGTGCTCGCCGACCCGGTGGAGACCGGCGCCGTAACTCTCGCTCTCCCGCAGGACGTTCAGGCCGAGGCGTACGACTGGCCGGACGAGTTCTTCGCCGAACGCACCTGGTACGTAAGGCGACCGGCCGCCGACCCGGCCGAACTCGCCGAAGCGGTAAGGGCAGTTCGGGCGGCCAAGCGCCCCCTGATCATCGCGGGCGGCGGAGTCCACCACAGCCGCGCGGAGGCAGCCCTCGCCGAGTTCGCGTCGGCCACCGGCATCCCGGTCGCCTCCACCCAGGCCGGCAAGGGCTCCCTGAACCACGACCACCCCCAGGACGTCGGCGGCATCGGCCACACCGGCACCGCGACCGCCGACGAACTCGCCCGCCTGGCCGACCTGGTGATCGGCATCGGCACCCGCTACACCGACTTCACCACCGGCTCCCACACCCTCTTCGAACGCCCCGGCGTCCGCTTCCTCAACCTCAACATCGGTGCCTACGACGGCCACAAGCTCGCCGGACAGCCACTGATCGCGGACGCGCGCGCCGGACTCACCGCGCTGGCAAGGGAGTTGGGCCCGGACGCCTACCGGGTCACCGCGTCGTACATCGCCGAGTACCGCGAGGACAAGGAGCGTTGGGAGCAGCGCGTAGACGCCTGCTACGAGGCGGAGGAACCCGACGTACGCCCCACACAGCCCCAAGTCCTGGGCGCGCTGGACGAGATCGTCGACGCGTCGGACATCCTCATCAACGCGGCGGGCTCGCTCCCCGGAGATCTCCACAAGCTGTGGCGGACGCGGTCGTTCGACCAGTACCACCTGGAGTACGGCTACTCCTGCATGGGCTACGAGATCCCGGCCGCGATCGGCGTGAAGCTGGCCGCGCCGGACCGGCCGGTGTGGGCGCTGGTCGGCGACGGCACGTATCTGATGATGCCGACGGAGATCGTGACCGCCGTACAAGAAGGCATCGCGATCAAGGTCCTGCTGATACAGAACCACGGGTACGCGTCGATAGGCGGCCTGTCCGAGTCGGTCGGCGGTGAGCGCTTCGGCACGGCCTACCGCCACCAGGCGGACGACGGCACCTACACCGGCCGCCCGCTGCCCGTCGATCTCGCCGCCAACGCGGCCAGCCTCGGCATGCGCGTGCTGCGCGCGAAGACCGTCAGCGACCTGCGCGAGGCACTCGCCGTGGCGCGGGCCGCCGACACTCCCACATGTGTCTACGTGGAGACCGAAACCGCAGACACAGTGTCGGGCGCGCCTCCCGCGCAGGCCTGGTGGGATGTACCTGTGGCCGCGACCGCGACCCGATCGTCCGCGGTCAAGGCACGTGAGCTGTACGAACGGCACGTCTCCACCCGACGCCGCCATCTGTGAAGGAGCATCTGGGCATGACGAAGATCGTCAACCACTGGATCGGCGGCAAGACCGTCGAAGGCGCGTCGGGCACGTACGGGCCGGTCACCGACCCGGCGACCGGCGCGGTCACCACCAAGGTCGCCTTCGCGACCGTCGACGAGGTCGACGCGGCCGTAGCCGCCGCCAAGGACGCGTACGCGACCTGGGGTACCTCGTCCCTCGCCAAGCGCACCACGATCCTGTTCAAGTTCCGCGCGCTGCTGGACGCCAACCGCGACGCGATCGCCGAGCTGATCACCGCCGAGCACGGCAAGGTGCACAGCGACGCGCTGGGCGAGGTCGCGCGCGGCCTGGAGATCGTCGACCTGGCGTGCGGGATCACCGTGCAGCTGAAGGGCGAGCTGTCGACGGAGGTCGCCAGCCGCGTGGACGTCTCCTCGATCCGCCAGCCACTTGGCGTGGTCGCGGGCATCACGCCGTTCAACTTCCCGGCCATGGTGCCGATGTGGATGTTCCCGATCGCCATCGCGACCGGCAACACCTTCATCCTCAAGCCGTCCGAGAAGGACCCGTCGGCGTCCCTGAAGATCGCCGAACTGCTCGCGGAGGCAGGCCTCCCCGACGGCGTCTTCAACGTCGTCAACGGCGACAAGGTGGCAGTGGACCGCCTCCTGGAGCACCCGGACGTCAAGGCGGTCTCCTTCGTCGGTTCAACGCCCATCGCCCGCTACATCCACACCACAGCGGCCGCGAACCACAAGCGAGTCCAGGCCCTGGGCGGCGCCAAGAACCACATGCTGGTCCTCCCGGACGCCGACCTCGACGCGGCGGCGGACGCGGCCGTGAGCGCGGCGTACGGCTCGGCGGGCGAGCGCTGCATGGCCATCTCGGCCGTCGTGGCGGTCGGTTCGATCGGCGACGAGCTGGTCGAGAAGATCCGCGAGCGCGCCGAGAAGATCAAGATCGGCCCCGGCAACGACCCCACGAGCGAGATGGGCCCGCTGATCACCGCGGTCCACCGCGACAAGGTGGCGTCCTACGTCACCGGCGCGGCGGCCGAAGGCGCGGAGGTCGTCCTCGACGGCACCGGCTACACGGTCGAGGGCTTCGAGGACGGCCACTGGATCGGCATCTCCCTGCTCGACAAGGTGCCGACCACGGCGAAGGCGTACCAGGACGAGATCTTCGGCCCGGTCCTCTGCGTCCTGCGCGTCGACACGTACGACGAGGGCGTGGCGCTGATCAACGCCTCCCCCTTCGGCAACGGCACCGCGATCTTCACCCGCGACGGCGGCGCCGCCCGCCGCTTCCAGCTGGAGATCGAGGCCGGCATGGTCGGCGTCAACGTCCCGATCCCGGTGCCGGTGGGCTACCACTCGTTCGGTGGCTGGAAGGACTCCCTCTTCGGGGACCACCACATCTACGGCAACGACGGCACGCACTTCTACACCCGCGGCAAGGTCGTCACCACCCGCTGGCCCGACCCGGCCGACGGCCCGTCGGGCGTGGACCTGGGCTTCCCGCGCAACCACTGAGAATCGCCAAGCTCGACACATGGGGCCGTCCGGATCGCGGACGGCCCCATTTTTTCGCCTACGACGGCTGCGGTTCCCGTAGCGCTCGCAGGCGGGACCGGCACTGCCTCCAGGTACCGAATACGACACTCCAGCTGGACTGGATCAACGAATTCCGTAGGTGAACACCCATTGACGTGATGGTTTCCGTCAATGTTCCATCAGCGCGTGACCGACACCCTCCCCACTGCCGAGGCCGCCGTTTCCGAGGCGACGTCGGACAGCCCCCAGAGTCCGCAGAGCCAGGGTCCGCAGCAGCTGAAGCGTTCCATCGGCATAGTCGGCGGCACGCTCCTCACGCTCTCCTGCGTGACACCGGCGTCGACGCTCTTCGTGATCGTCCCCGACCTGTTCGGCACGCTCGGCACCGCGACCGCCCTCACGATCGCGATCGGCTCCGTCCTCTGCATCGCCGTGGCGTTCTGCTACTCGGAGCTGGGCACCCTCATCCCCAGCGCGGGCGGCGAGTACGCGATGGTGTCGACACTGGCGGGCCGCTTGGCAGGCTGGCTGGTCTTCGTCCTGTCCCTCCTGGTCGTGATGATCGTCCCGCCGGTGATAGCGATGGGCACGGCGGACTACTTGGCCCCGATCGCCCACCTGAACCCGTCCATGACCGGCGCCGGAGTGATGCTCCTGGCAACGCTGGCAGGCCTGTTGGACCTGCGGGCCAACGCGTGGATCACGGGCATCTTCCTGGTCTTGGAGGTCATAGCGGCGGGAGTCGTAGCCCTGCTCGGCTTCACACACAGCCAACGAGGCATAGGCAGCCTGACGTCGATGCAGGTGGCCGGGACAGGCGGCCACACGGACACGGTGACGGCGATGCTGGTGGTCTCGGGCCTGGCGATAGCCCTGTTCGTCACGCAGGGCTTCTCGACGGCGGTCTACCTCTCCGAGGAGCTGGAGAACCCGCGCCGAAACGTAGCCCGCACGGTCCTGGCCACCCTCGCGATCTCCACGGTGATCATCCTGGTCCCGGTGGTAGCGATCACGATGGGCGCGAACGACCTCTCGACCCTGACCGGCGGAGACATCAGCACGATGGTGACAGCCTGGTCCAACTCGGCGGTAGGCACCTTCGTCAGCCTCTGCGTAGCCCTCGCGATCATCAACGCCGGCATCGTCATGGTCATCCAGAACTCCCGAGTCCTCTTCGCCTCGGCCCGAGACAAGGCCTGGCCCCACCCGGTCAACACGCTCTTCTCGAAACTGGGCCGCTTCGGCTCCCCTTGGGTGGCCACGCTCGCGGTAGGCATCCCCGGCGCGATCCTCTGCTTCGTCAACCTCGACACCCTGTACGGCGTGACAGGCGTCTCGGTAACCGGCATGTACCTGCTGGTGGCGGTAGCGGCCCTACTCTCCCGCCGCGGACCCCACAGGCATACGCACGCGTGGCGCATGCCCCTATGGCCCGCAATACCGATCCTCTTGATCGCAGTCCTGGCCTACATCCTCACCCAACAGGAGACGACGTACTTGCTGTGGACGGGCGGCATAGTGACGCTGGCCACTCTCTACTGGGCGTTCTATCTCCGCCCGCGCAGGGAAACCCGCTGGCAAATCTCACTCCCTGAGGAGGCCTAAGCCCCGAAGGGGCGAGGCCTTCTCAGGGGCGCGGGGCTGTATCGATTTGCGGCTCCGCCGCGTGGGCGCGCTCAGCCACAACGCACCCGCACCCGGCAACGCAACAGCACCTCCCGAGCTAGAGGCCGTACACCAAGCGCGGTACACACCTCACCCCCGGTTCACCCCAGGGTCTGCCCCAACTGTCAGAGACGCCCCGTACCGTTGAACGCATGGATCTTCGACTGCCCGGGCTGCAAGGCCTACGACGACTACGACACCCCCGGCGCCGGCTAGCAGCCACCGCAGCCGTCGTCGTGCTCGCCGCCGCCGGCACCTGGACGGCCGCAGCCTCGGACACCACACCCCCGGTCCACCAGACAGACCGGAAGATGGCGATCGACGGCGTCACCCTGGACACCTCGTACTTCACCACGGGCGGATCAACCCGCCGCCCCGCAGTCCTCCTTGCCCACGGCTTCGGCGGCAACAAGGAAGACGTACGAAAAGAAGCCGAGGACCTGGCCCAGGACGGCTACGCGGTACTGACCTGGTCGGCCCGCGGCTTCGGCAAATCGACCGGCAAGATCGGCCTGAACGACCCGTCCGGCGAGGTCAAGGACGTATCGAAGCTGATCGACTGGCTGGCGAAACAACCGGACGTCCAGCTCGACAAGCCGGGCGACCCGCGCGTGGGCATGGCAGGCGGTTCCTACGGCGGCGCGATCTCCCTCCTGGCCGCCGGCTACGACGACCGGGTGGACGCGATCGCCCCGGCGATCACGTACTGGAACCTCGCGGACGCCCTGTTCCCGAACGGCGTCTTCAAGAAGCTCTGGGCCGGAATCTTCATCAACTCCGGTGGCGGCTGCGCCAAGTTCGAGCCCGCGCTGTGCCAGATGTACAACAGGGTCGCCGAGTCCGGAAGGCCGGACGCCCAGGCCCGCGCCCTCCTCGAAGCCCGCTCCCCGTCAGCCGTGGCCAAGCAGATCAACGTCCCGACCCTCCTGATCCAGGGCCAGACAGACTCCCTCTTCCCGCTCGGCCAGGCCGACGCGGCGGAGAAGGCGATCCGCGCGAACGGCGCCCCGGTCGACGTCGACTGGATCGCCGGAGGCCACGACGGCGGCGACATGGAGACGAGCCGCGTCCAGGCACGCGTGACGTCCTGGTTCGACCGGTACCTGAAGGACGACAAGAACACCGACACCGGCCCCGCGTTCCGCGTCACCCGCACCGGAGGCGTCGACTCCACGGACGGCGCGGCCCAGTTGCGCGGCGCGAGCGGCAGCGCGTACCCCGGCCTGGAGAGCGACCCGCGCACGATCGCCCTGACCGGTCGCCCCGAGCAGTCCTTCACCAACCCGGCCGGCGCCAGCCCACCCGCCATCTCGGCCCTCCCCGGCCTCGGCAGCACCGGCGGCCTCTCGCAACTGTCCTCCCTGGGCATCGGGGTCTCCCTCGACTTCCCGGGCCAGTACGCAGCATTCAACTCGGCTCCCGTCACCAAGAGCCTCCGCATCACCGGTTCGCCCACGGTCACCGTCCACGTCAAGTCGACGAGCGACGACACCGTCCTCTTCGGCAAGGTCTACGACGTGGGCCCCGGCGGCACCCAACAGGTGCTCCCCTCCCAGCTGGTGACCCCCCTCAGGATCGACGGCACCAAGTCCGGCAAGGACGTCACGATCACCCTCCCGGCCATCGACTACGACGTCCAGAGCGGCCACCACCTGCGCCTGGTCCTCGCCTCGACGGACCTCGGTTACGCCTCCCCGGCGGCCCCGGCGACGTACACCGTCACCCTGAAGAGCGACCTCAAGGTACCGACGGCCCCCGGCGTCACGACTGCGGCGGCGACGCTCCCGTCCTGGGTGTGGTGGCTCCCGCTGGCAGGCGTGGCGATCGCCCTGGCCCTCCTCCTGACCGGCCGCAGGCGTACGGCATCGACGCCCCTCGACCCCGAACTGTCGGAAGTCCCGCTCCAGATCACCGACTTGACCAAGCGGTACGCGAAGTCCGCGGACCGGTACGCGGTACGGGACCTGTCCTTCCGCGTCGAGAAGGGCCAGGTGCTCGGCCTCCTGGGCCCGAACGGCGCGGGCAAGACGACCACCCTGCGCATGCTGATGGGCCTGATCAAACCGGACGCCGGTGAGATCAGGGTCTTCGGCCACGCGATCCGCCCGGGCGCCCCGGTGCTGTCCAGGGTCGGCGCCTTCGTCGAGGGTGCGGGCTTCCTCCCGCACCTCTCCGGCCGCGAGAACCTGGAGCTGTACTGGCAGGCCACGGGACGGCCGCCGGAGGACGCCCACTTGGAGGAGGCCCTGGAGATCGCGGGCCTCGGCGACGCACTCGCCCGCGCGGTCCGCACCTACTCCCAGGGCATGCGCCAGCGCCTCGCCATCGCCCAGGCCATGCTCGGCCTCCCCGACCTCCTCATCCTCGACGAACCGACCAACGGCCTCGACCCGCCCCAGATCCGAGAGATGCGCGAGGTGATGATCCGCTACGCGGAGGCGGGCCGCACGGTCATCGTCTCCAGCCACCTCCTCGCCGAGGTCGAACAGTCCTGCACCCACCTGGTGGTCATGGACCGTGGCCGCCTGGTCCAGGCGGGCCCGGTCGCCGAGATCATCGGCTCCGGAGACACCCTCCTCGTCGGCCTTGCCTCGGACATCTCCGACCCGTTGGTGGAGAAGATCGCGGCGCTCACGGACGTGGAGTCGGTGGTCCGCGCGGAGGGCGGCTTGCTGGTACGGCTGGCGCCGGGTGACGAACCGGCACCGGGTGACGAGCTCGTGTCCGCCAACTCCCCGACGAACGGGGCGAGTACGGCCGCCGCCACGGCTGCCGCAGTCACACCGGGTGGTGCAGTCACCCCGGCCGGCACCGCCACCGAGGGCACGACGTCTCCACCTCCCACCCAAGGCCCCCAAGGTCCAGGCACCGCCGCCCGACTCCTCGTAGAACTCGTCCGCCTGGAAGTCCCCGTCTCCGCGGTCGGCCCCCACCGCCGACTCGAAGACGCCTTCCTCACCCTGATCGGAGGTTCCGCATGAGCACGCTCGCCGAGCCCGTCGAGGTGGCCTCCGGCTACCGGGCCGGCCGCACCCTGCCCCTACGGGTCGAGCTGGTCCGGCAGTTGAAGCGGCGCCGCACGCTGATCATGGGCGGCATCCTCGCCGCGCTGCCGTTCATCCTGGTCGCCGCCTTCGCGATCGGCGGCACCCCGGGCGAGCGCGGCTCCCAGGTGACCCTGATGGACACGGCCACCTCGTCCGGCGCCAACTTCGCCGCGGTGAACCTGTTCGTGTCGGCCGGCTTCCTGCTGGTCGTCCCGGTCGCCCTGTTCTGCGGGGACACGGTCGCCTCGGAGGCCAGCTGGTCCTCCCTGCGCTATCTGCTCGCGGCACCCGTGCCGAGGGCCCGCCTCCTGTGGTCCAAGCTGGTGGTCGGGTTGAGCCTCAGCCTCGCCGCGATGATCCTGCTCCCGCTCGTCGCCCTGGCCGTCGGCACCGCCGCCTACGGCTGGGGCTCCCTGGAGCTGCCCACCGGCGGCGCGATCGGCGCGGGCACGGCGGCCCAACGCCTGCTGGTCGTCGTGGCGTTCATCTTCGTGTCCCAACTGGTCACCGCCGGGCTCGCGTTCTGGCTCTCGACGAAGACCGACGCACCCCTCGGCGCGGTCGGCGGCGCCGTCGGCCTGACCATCGTCGGCAACGTCCTGGACGCCGTCACGGCCCTCGGCCACTGGCGCGACTTCCTGCCCGCACACTGGCAGTTCGCGTGGGCGGACGCCGTACAACCCCACCCCGAGTGGTCCGGCATGATCCAGGGCACGGCGGTCTCCGTTACCTACGCCATCGTCCTGTTCGCCCTGGCCTTCCGGGGTTTCGCCCGCAAGGACATCGTGTCCTAGGTCACCGGAGGATCTCCCACCGGTCTCGACGGGCCATGATCGCGACCCCTTCGAGACGCTTCCGCAACTCCCCGTAGCGCACATTCCCGCCCCCTCCACCGTCACAGTCGCAAGAAGTCGACGTCAACGGACCGAGGGGGCACGGGAGATGGAGACCAACCGAACACGACCGAGCAGGCTGCCGGGGGAGCGGTCACACCACCGCACCCGGCGACTGCGCACCACCTTGCTCGCCCTCACCGCGGCGGGCGGCCTACTGCTCACGGGCTGCGGCGCGGGCGGCGGCGGCAGCAACTCCAGCGACTCGGACGCGTCGAACCGCACCGGCTTCCCGGCCCCGGCGGTCCCCTCGGGCGGCGAACAGAACAACGGCCCGAGCTCAGACGCGGACCAGGACGGCGAACAGACAAGCACCCCCGCCGACAAGATCGCCCCGTCCCCCGACTACCTCTCCACCTTCGCCCTGGACGTAGACACCGCCTCCTACGGCTACGCCCGCCGCGTCCTGGCCGACGGCCAGCGCCCCGCCCCCTCGACCATCCGCCCCGAGGAGTTCGTCAACAGCTTCCGCCAGGACTACGACCGCCCCGACGGCAACGGCTTCACGGTCACCGTCGACGGCGCCCGCACCGACAGCTCCAACTGGTCCCTCGTCCGCGTAGGCCTCGCCACCCGCACCGCCGACGACACCGACGAACGCCCGCCCGCCGCCCTGACGTTCGTCATCGACGTCTCCGGTTCCATGGCCGAGACGGGCCGCCTGGACCTCGCCAAGAAGTCCCTCGACGAGATGACGGACCGACTCCGCGACGACGACTCGGTCGCGCTCGTCACCTTCAGCGACGAGGCCGAGACCGTCCTCCCGATGACCCGCCTAGACGGCCACCGCGGCCAAGTCCACGACGCCATCGACGAGTTGGAGACCCAGTCCTCGACCAACCTCGGCGCGGGCGTCGAGACCGGCTACGCCACCGCCACCGAGGGCCTGCGCAAGGGCGCCACCAACAGGGTCGTCCTCATCTCCGACGGTCTCGCCAACACCGGTGACACCAGCGCCGATTCGATCCTCGACCGCATCGCGGACGAACGCCGCGACCACGGCATTACCCTCTTCGGCGTCGGCGTCGGCAGCGACTACGGCGACGCCCTGATGGAGAAACTCGCCGACAAGGGCGACGGCCACACCGCGTACGTCTCGAACGACACCGACGCCCGCAAGGTCTTCGTCGACCAACTCCCGCAGAACATCGACCTCACCGCCCGCGACGCCAAGGCCCAGGTCGCCTTCGACCCCGAGACGGTCGCGCAGTTCCGCCTCATCGGCTACGAGGACCGCAAGGTCGCCGACGACGACTTCCGCGACGACACCGTCGACGGCGGCGAGATCGGTCCCGGCCACACCGTCACCGCCCTCTACGCCGTCCGCACCAGGCCCGGTGCCGACGGCCACCTCGCCACGGCAAGCGTCCGCTGGCTCGACCCCAACACCCGCGCCCCGCACGAGGATTCGGGCCAACTGGAGACCGACGCCCTGCACGACTCCCTGAGCAGCGCGTCCCCCCGCTTCCAAGTCACCGCCGTGGCCGCCTACTTCGCCGACACCCTCCGCTCACCCGAGGCCGACGAGGGCACCCTGCCCGGCAACCCCGGCCTCGGCCAACTCGCCGCCCGCGCCCACACGTTGGCGAAGAAAACGGAAGACACGGACGTACGACAACTCGCAGAGGCGATCGACGAGGCCCGCCGAATCGACTGAACCCACCGGTACCGCACAGACCCCATTGACCTTCCCCTACTTGCGAGTAAGTTGACGCCCCAGCCACCGTCTCACCGTCGACCGGGAGCAGCTGTCATGGGCGTACGCAAGGACCTGAAGCGGGCGCGGCAACGCACCGACCTCGCGGCCCGCACCCGGGTCGAACTCACCCGGGACGAGCGGGGCGTCGTACGAGAGGCGAGCACTCTGCCGCTCGCCCCGCGCCCGACGACCGGCAGCACCGCCGACCTGCCGTTCACCAACGCGGCGGAGGCCCCCGACACCGTGGTCCTCCGCCGCGAACAGGCCGGCACCTGGCACCTCGTCACCGCGGCAGCCTTCGCCCGTGAAGTGACCGCCGTAGCAAAGGGGTTGACGGCCGCAGGCCTCGAACCGGGCGGCCGGGTCGCGGTCATGTCCCGTACCCGCTACGAGTGGACGGTCCTCGACTTCGCGATCTGGGCGGCAGGCGGCCAGACGGTACCGATCTACGCCACCTCGTCGGCGGACCAAGTGGAGTGGATCGTCCGGGACTCGGGCGCCCGCTTCGTCGTCACGGAGACCGCCGAGAACACCAACACGGTCACCACCGGCACGGCCCGCCACCCCCAACCGCCGCGCGTCTGGCAGCTGGACGCCGGAGCCATGGCCGAACTCACCGCCCTGGGTGAGGAGTTGCCCGACGATGAGATCACCAAGCGCCGCGCCTCCCTGACCCCCGACACGATCGCGACGATCTGCTACACCTCCGGCACCACCGGCCGCCCCAAGGGCTGCGTCCTCACCCACGCCAACCTGCACGCCGAGGCCGCCAACATGGTCGAGCTGCTGCACCCCCTCTTCACGGAGGTCACCGGCCAGGTCGCCTCGACGCTGCTCTTCCTCCCGCTCGCGCACATCATGGGCCGCACCCTCCAGATCGCCTGCCTGATGGCCCGCATCGAGGGT